>QQTW01001500.1_pt1 | contig 16352 bp, 16 predicted proteins | sample 1904831 | NCBI WGS metagenome assembly QQTW01 (sample SAMN09435610, study PRJNA476489) | Subsurface metagenome, whole genome shotgun sequencing project. | reverse complement strand
CCGCAACCGGGTGTACATGGGGCTCTCGGGGTGGGAGGAGGCGCTCCAGGAACCGGCCATGCGAGGCCATCCCCTGCAGGACACGAAGAGGTACCGGCTCCTGCTGGAGCTTTCGGCGGGGCTCCTCGGGCGCGTCAGGGAGGCCGGGACCCACAGCGGCGGGATGGTCTTCGGGACGGCGGGGCGCCACCTCTCCGAGCTGGTGCCGCTGGAGCCCTCGGGGACGGAGGGGTTACCGAGGTGCCAGTACGACAAGGACGACCTCGAAAGGGTCGGCATCCCGAAGCTCGACCTGCTGGGCCTCAGGATGCACACCGCGCTGCACGCGGCCGGCGTCCTCGCCACGAAGAGGACGGGCAGGAAGGTGGACCCCTACGACCTTCCGCCCGAGGACGAAGAGACCTACAGGCTCATCCGGACCGGGAAGAACGCCGGGATGTTCCAATTAGAGTCGCCGGGACAGATGCACCTGAGTAGGCGGCTCAGGCCCGAGAAGTTCACGGACCTTGTGGCCCAGATCTCACTCTTCAGGCCCGGTCCCGTGAGAGGGGACCTCATAACCCCTTTTATCCGGAGAAAGAACGCCGAAGGACGGCCGGAGGACGTTCTGCCGCAGATAAAGGATGCGCTGAAACACACCTACGGCGTTCTCGTCTACCAGGAGCAGGTCCTCGCCGTGGCGAAGGCCATCGCGGGCTTCTCCCTCACCGAGGGGGACACGCTCCGCCGCGCCATGACCCGCGACCGCGGCCCGAACGCGATGGACGGACTACGCAACGAGTTCGTGCGGCGCGCACAGGACAACGGCGTCGCACCCGTCAGGGCGAGCGAGGTCTTCTCCTGGATGGAGGGCTTCTCCGTCTACGGCTTCTCCGCCGCCCACGCCGCCTCCTTCGCCGAGCTCTCCTACGCCAGCGCCTACATGAGGACGCACCACCCGGCGGAGTTCTTCGCGTCCCTCCTCAACTCCCAGCCGATGGGCTTCTATAGCCCCAGGCTGCTGTTGAACGAGGCCAGGAGGATCGGGCTCGGGGTGCTCCCGCCGGACGCCAACGTCTCCGAAGGGGACTTCACCGTGGAGGACACTCCCACAGGCCCCGCGCTCCGCGTCGGCCTCCGCTACTGCAAGGGCCTCTCCGAGAGAGCCATATCTTCGATCGTCTCCGAACGGCGCGAAAGACCCTTCGTCTCCGTCGCGGACCTGTACGGCAGGACCGCCGTCGAGAAGGACTCGCTGGAGAACCTAGTGAAAGGCGGGTTCCTCGACGGCCTGCCGGGGGGAGGCGACGGGTCGAGGCTGCTGGACGAGGCCGGGTCCCTGCCAAAAAAGAGGCGGCGCGCGGGACAACCGGAGATACCCCTGGAACACCCGGCGAGCTGGTGGGTTTCGCGCGAGAGAAAGAGCATCCAGCACCTGCCCATCGCCGGGACCGCTAGAGAGAGGATGGAGTGGGAGGTTCTCAGCCTCAACGTCCGCCGGCATCCACTACTCCCCTACCGCGCGGCGCTGGAGGAATTGGGGGTCGTATCCAGTGAGGAGATCCGGGGCCTACGTCACGGCACCCGCGCCCGCGCGGCCGGCCTCATAGAGTGCCTGCAGAGCCCCCCGACCAAGAGCGGCCACCGGGTCTATTTCCTGCTGGTAGAAGACGAGTGGGGCCTCCTGCAGGCGACCCTCTTCCGCTCGGCCTACGAAAGGTGCGGCGAGGTACTCCACCGCGAGGGAGCCTTTCTCCTGGAGGGCAGGGTAGAGCAGACCAGGGCCAGGGGCTTCGCCTTTCTCGTGGATCGCGCGCGGAGCCTGCGAGAGGCCCTCGCGGGGGCCGCGGTGCCGACGACGCGGGTTACGTCTTCGCCTGGCGCCTTCCTACGGGCGGGGAGGCGCGGCAGGAAGGCCAGCTAGCTAGGGCTATCCAGCGCGGAAAACCTTCTCGCGGTGCCACCGCAGCGACTCGACGTCGGGCCAGAACGGTCTCCGGGAAGGGCCCACGATGCCCCGTCCTTCGAGGTTGGTCAGGTAACCGGGCAGGTTATCCATCGCGGTCAGGTGGGGAGAAGTCAGGATCTCATACCCCGAAGACACCCTCATTAGCCCCTCGTCGAACACCCAGTGGCACATCCGACAGAGGGCCATGCCGTTGGCGGGCCGATCGTCTCGCGACGCGCTCCAGGGGACGATGTGCGCCGCCGCGACCGCCGTGTGTCCATCGAGGGTGCGCACGCGGATGCCGCACAGGGCGCAGCGGTGGAGGTACGCGGTCACGACGGCCCGCCGGAAACCCTGGTCGCGGACGGCGGGCCGGTACGCCTCCTCGATGGGCAGCGTCTCTTCTACCCTGGGATCTTCGGGGCGTCTCAGCAACTCCTCGCTGTAGACGAAGGCGCCGCGGTTGATGGCGCCCTGCTCGAAGATGGGCCGCCGCGTCTCCGGCGAGAAGTACGTCTCGATCAGGACGTGTCGCAACCGGTCGCGGTTCTCCTTCGACCGCATGAGGTCGTAGAGCTCCTCGTCGAGACGGGCCCCGATGGCCTCTTCCCGGAGCCGGGTCATCGACGTGATCTGTGGGCCGAGGCCAACGTTCTCGTGTCTCGGCAGCAAGTGCCAGAACCCTTCGCTTCGCAGATGAAAGAAGGGCAGCGCGAGGTTACCAGGCCGGCCGAAAGGCAGGACTCGTTCCCAGTACCGAACAAACAGCTCCGTAAGATCTTCGGTGATCTCGACGAGGTTCGACGAGATCTTTTCGGAGTCGAATAGATCCAGTACGCACAGGAGCAGGAACGGCTTGTGCGGCGCCTGATGCGCCGTGACCCCGGACCAAACCTTGCGGTTCATGTTGGTCCGAAGCCGGGCAAAGCGTCGCGCGTAGTCTTCTATCCCACCGCTCATCAAAGTGCGGGCATGTTAGCCGCTACGCGTCTTCGGGCGCCAGTCTCGAACCATATCGAGGTGATTGCGCTGTCAAGCGAAATCCTCAAACGGGTTGAGCAGGCGCACACCGGTCCGTGCGACATCTGAGGTGTTGCGGGTGACGAAGGTCATGTTCCTGACCTTTGCCGTGGCTGCCATCAGCCCGTCGACCACGGGTACGGGACCTGGCACGTTCATGCTCCCCCACTCTTCCGAGATCTCGGCGTCGACGGGAATGATCCGATCGGCGTAGTCCCTGAGAACGGTAGCCAGCCAGGCTTCGTAGACTTCGGCCTGCACCGGGTCCCTTCCATCGAGAAGTCCGATACCCCGCCTGACTTCCCCGAGCGTCAGGACGCTCAGGTACAGGTCTTCGACCGGCGCTGAGGAGATCCAACGCTTCACCCGCTCGTCGCCCCGCGGCTTGCGCGCCTCGGAGATGACGTTCGTATCCAACAGATACTTCACCCTACAGGTCTACGTCTCGCGGCATCTCCTTCGACCGCTCCAGATCCAGCACGCTCAGGTCCGGCCCGGATAACAGGAACTCTTTGAAGTCCGGCTTCTTCTCGCCCGTCCGCCGGTACTCCTCGGCCGGGATCACCACGACCACCTCCTCCCCGTGCCTCGTGACCACCTGCGGTCCCTCCTCCAGCGTGCGCCGCACCAGCTCGCTGAACCTCTGCTTGGCCTCCTGCAACTGCCAGGACATACCTTTACTCCCTTATCTTTCTGTCCAGTCTGTCCAGATTATAAGCCTCGAGACCGGGGAGGGTCGGGCGTGTGGAACCCCGGGTGTCCAGCTGGCTCCATCTACTACCCGCCGTCTAAGATGTACGTCAGTACGGACAGGTTTCAGGGAGGTTAGGTGCAAGGGTCAACGCCAGGCATCGATGTGCGGGAGTACCGATTCGAGGACGACGGCCGCATCCCCAACAACCCAAAATTGTCCCTGCTCGTCTACCCGCAGGCTTTGACGGATGATGAACGGGACCTTTCCTACTATAAGGAGTTACTTGCCAGAAACGGTTGGGGAGGCTCCTGGGTAGACGGCGTCTTCCCCTACCACCACTACCACAGCACCTCACACGAGGTCCTGTGCGTGGTCGGCGGCGGGGCGCGCATCACCTTCGGCGGTCCGGGAGGAGAGACGATCGAAGTAGAAGCGGGCGACGTGGTGGTCATCCCGGCGGGGGTGGGGCATTGCAACGAGAGCTCTGGTAGCGGTTTCTCCGTGATGGGAGCCTACCCGCGCGGGCAGGAGAACTATGACCTGCGCACCGGCGAAGAGGGGGAGCGTCCAGAGGTGCTGGAGAACATCCGCGACGTCCCGATGCCCGAGACGGACCCCCTCTTTGGCGGAGAGGGCCCGCTACTCAGGCACTGGTCGAAGTAGATCTCGTCGAGGCCAGGGTGTCGCCGGATAACCCTGTCGGCTATGATTGATGCGAGGGGTTTTGTCTTCGCGGAGTGGATGGATGAGCAACGAGGCCGACACCTGTCGTAAGTACGTCGTTCCCAGGCTTACGCAAGCAAGCTGGGATGAACCTCCGCGCTCGATCACAGAACAGAAGACGTTCACGGACGGCCGCATCTTGATCGCCGGTTCGAAAGCCCGTCGAGGTCCACAGAAGCGTGCCGACTACCTGCTCCAGTACACGCGGGATTTCCCGATAGCGGTGGTCGAGGCGAAGGCCGAGTACAAGACGCCCGGAACGGGACTCCAGCAGGCGAAGGACTACGCGGAGATTCTCGACCTCAAATTCGCCTACGCGACCAACGGCAAGGGCATCGTCGAGTTCGACTACCTGACCGGACTCGAACGGCAACTCGACGCCTTTCCACCGCCGGAGGAGTTGTGGGAACGGTTGCAGGATGGACAGAAGCTCGATGTGGACGCAGCGGAGCGGTTGCTGACGCCATCCCACCATCTCTCCGGCAAGAACCCGCGCTACTACCAGGAGATCGCGATCAACAGGGTCGTCGAAGCGGTACTGCGGGATCAGAGACGCATCCTCCTGACTATGGCGACCGGCACAGGAAAGACGATGGTGGCGTTTCAGATCTGCTGGAAGCTCTGGAGCGCGCGCTGGAACCGTACGGGGGAACATCGGCGGCCGAGGATACTGTACCTGGCGGACCGCAACATCCTGGTAGACGATCCGAAGGATAAGACCTTCGCGCCGTTCGGGGACGCACGGTGGAAGATTGAGCACGGCAACATCAGCAAGGGCCGGGAGATGTACTTCGCCATCTACCAAGCCATCGCCAAGGACGAGCGAAGGCCGGGACTCTACCGGGAGTTCGCGCCGGATTTTTTCGACCTGATCGTGGTGGACGAATGCCACCGCGGGAGCGCCAAGGACGAGAGCAACTGGCGTGAGATCCTGGAGTACTTCGAACCGGCCTGCCAGCTCGGCATGACGGCCACACCCCTGCGCGCCGACAACAAGGCCACCTACCGCTACTTCGGCAACCCCGTCTACCAGTACAGCCTGAAGCAGGGTATCGAAGACGGTTTTCTAGCCCCCTACCGCGTCCACCGAATCGTGACGACCGCCGACGCCGCCGGGTGGCGACCTAGCAAGGGCCAGCTAGACCGCTTCGGGCGTGAGATCCCGGACGAAGACTACGGCACCAAGGACTTCGAGAAATCCGTCGCCCTGCGCTCCCGCACCGAAGCCATAGCCCGTCACCTCACGGACTTCCTCAAGAACACCGACCGCTTCGCCAAGACCATAGTCTTCTGCGTGGACCAGGAGCACGCCGACGAGATGCGCCGCGCGCTCAACAACCTAAATACGGACATAGTGCGAAAGCACCCGGACTACGTGTGCCGTGTGACGGCAGACGAAGGGCACATCGGGCGCGGGCATCTCTCGCGCTTCCAGGAACTTGAGACCGCCGTACCCACGATCCTCACGACCTCGCAGCTACTCACCACTGGGGTCGACGCGCCGACGTGCAAGAACGTGGTGCTCGCCAGAGTCGTCGGGTCCATGACGGAGTTCAAGCAGATAATCGGCCGCGGCACGCGGGTGCGCGACGACTACGACAAGCTCTTCTTCAGCATCCTCGACTACACGGGGAGTGCTACGCGCCTGTTCGCCGACCCCGAGTTCGACGGCGACCCGGCGCTAATCACGGAAGAGGAAATAGACGCCGATGGGGAGAGCCTCTCCGTCACCTACGAGCCGGGCGAGGACGAGGCGGACGCCGTCGTCGACCCGCCAGGAGAGTACATCGCCGACGAGCGGGCGCCGCGGCGCAAGTACTATGTCGACGGCGGGCAGGTGGAGATCGCCGCGCACCTCGTATACGAGTTCGACTCCGACGGCCGTCAACTCCGCGTCGTGAAGTTCACCGACTACGCCGCGGAGAAGGTCAGGACGCTCTACCCGTCGGCGGCGGAGATACGCGAGCGGTGGGCAGATCCGGAAGGACGCTCGGAGATCATAGTCCGCCTCGAAGAGCGCGGCATAGACTTTGACGAGCTCGCCTCCGCCAGCAACCAGCCCGAAGCCGACCCCTTCGACCTCCTCTGCCACCTCGCCTTCAACGCCCCCCTCCGTACCCGCCGCGAACGTGCCGACCGCCTGCGCAACGAGAAAAAGGACTTCTTCGACCGCTACGGTCCAGAAGCCCAGGCGGTGCTGGAAGAGCTACTCGAAAAGTACGCCGAGCACGGCACAGCCCAGTTCGTCATCCCCGACGTGCTGAAAGTCCCGCCCATCTCCGGTCACGGCAACGTGCGGGAGATAGCCGGCCTCTTCGGCGGACCGCAGGAGTTGCGAGAGGCCATACACCAGTTGCAGAAGTTGCTGTACGCGGCGTGAAGGAGCATCGGTGAACAAGATAGACAGCAGGTCCAAGACCGTCCGCGAGATGCTCGACGGGGCGAAGTATTCCATCGAGTACTACCAGCGTGAGTACAAGTGGGGCAAGAAGCAGATCGAAGAGTTGCTCGAAGACCTCGAAAACAGGTTCTTCTCCAGCTACGAAGAGAACCACGAGCCAAGACAGGTCAAGGGGTACGCTCCGTATTTCCTCGGATCGGTGATCATCAACAGCGAAGACGGCCAAGATTTCGTGATCGACGGCCAGCAGCGTCTCACCTCCCTCACGCTCCTTCTCATATACTTGAACAACCTGCAGCAGCAATACGACCGACGCAAGGTCGCGGTGGATAGCCTGATCTTCGCCGAACAATTCGGGGAAAAGTCCTTCAATTTCAACGTACCGGAACGGACACCTGCGATGGATGCGTTGTACAGGGGAGAAGGTTTCGACGCCTCTGACGCGCCGGAATCGGTCCGCAATCTCGTACAACGGTACACGGATATCCAGCAACTCTTCCCGGACACGCTCAAGGACCACTCCTTGCCGTTCTTCATGGATTGGCTCAAAGAAAAGGTGGAGTTGGTCCAGATAACGGCCTACTCCGATGACGACGCCTACATGATCTTCGAGACCATGAATGATCGGGGGCTCGGATTGAGCCCGACAGACATGCTCAAGGGCTACCTGCTGTCCAACATAAGCGACTCGGACGACAAGGAGTCGGCCAACAACCTTTGGAAGCAGCGGATACTCGACCTATCCGACCTCGACACAGACGAAGACGCCAACTTCCTCAAAACTTGGTTGCGCGCCAAGTACGCGCAGTCCATCCGCGAGCGCAGGAAGGGTTCTTCAAACAAAGACTTCGAGAAAATTGGTACAGAGTTTCATAAGTGGGTCCGAGACGAGTCGAACAGGAAGACCCTTATCGGACTAAAAAAGCCTGCTGACTTCGACGAGTTTATACGGACGAAATTCGACCGATTCTCTAAGCACTACATCCGTCTGCTGCATACATCTTGGGATCTTGATCCGGACCTGGAGTACGTTTACTACAACGCCTGGAACGACTTCACTCTTCAGTATCCTCTGCTGCTGGCGCCTCTACGTATCGAGGACGACGCGGAGACCGTTACTAGGAAGCTGCGTTTGGTCTCCGGCTACCTGGACATATACATCGCCCGCCGCATCGTCAATTTCAAGACCCTCAGCTACTCCTCGATGTCCTACGGTATGTTCAACTTGGTCAGGAAGATCAGGGATCTGGAAGTGACAGAGCTAGCGGATGTTCTCAAGGGCCAGCTCTCGGATATGTGGGAGACGTTCGACGCAGTCCCAAATTTCTACATGCACCAGCAGAATAGATGGAGGGTACGCTACCTACTAGCCCGCATCACGCATCACATAGAGCGTGAGAGCGGCCTGCCCTCCACGTTTGACGGCTACATGTTAAGCAACGTCAAGAAACCCTTCGAGGTAGAGCATATTTGGGCTGACAAGTTCGAGCGCCACATGGATGAGTTCGGTAGCGAAGATGACTTTCACCACCATCGGAACCGCTTTGGCGGTCTGCTGCTGCTACAACGCGGGTTCAACCAGGCCTACGGCGCCATGCCCTACGAAGAGAAAGTCAACAAATACATCCAACAGAACCTGCTCGCCAGCACCCTGCATCCGCAAACATACGACAAGAACCCGAACTTTCTCTCGTACAGAGGTAAGAGCGGATTGCCTTTCCGATCTCACCCAGAGCACTTCCGCAAGAAGGACTTGGATGAACGCCAGGACCTCTATCGCCGGATCTGCGAGGAGATCTGGGACCCGGCCCGACTGGATCGCGAACTCGCGTAAGATACCGGTCAGCATCGACACATAGTTCAGGAGAAACAGCTTGGCATCCACCCGACAACCGAAGTTGATCCTGTCGCCTACGACCGCGCAGCAGCTCGGTGGGATCGTCAAGTCCGCGCGGGACATCATGCGGAAGGACAAGGGGCTTTCGGGGGAGTTGGACCGGCTGCCGATGCTGACGTGGGTGCTGTTCTTGAAGTTCCTGGACGACACGGAGCGGGTGCGGGAGGACGAGGCGCTGCTCTCGGGGGAGAAGTACCGGCCGGCCATCGAGGCACCGTACAGGTGGCGGGACTGGGCCTCGGAGGAGACGGGGATGACGGGGGAGGAGTTGATCTCCTTCGTCAACAACGAGGAGGCCACCCGTCCCGACGGCGAGCGGGGCCCCGGGCTCTTCGCGTACCTGCGGGGGTTGCGGGGGGAAGCGGAGGGCGGGGACCGGCGGGATGTGATCTCGACCGTGTTCCGGGGCACGGTGAACCGCATGATCAACGGCTACCTCCTGCGCGACGTGGTCAATAAGGTGAACGACCTGGACTTCGGCTCGACGGACGAGATTCACACTTTGGGCCACCTCTACGAGTCGATGCTGAAGGAGATGCGCGACGCTGCCGGCGACTCGGGCGAGTTCTACACGCCCCGCCCCGTGGTGCGCTTCATGGTCGAGGTCACGGACCCGCGCCTGGGCGAGTCGGTCCTCGACCCGGCGTGCGGGACGGGCGGGTTCCTGGTCGAGGCGTACTCGCACCTGGAGAGGCTCTGCGAGACGGTCGAGGACCGCGAGGTCTTGCAGGAGGGGAGCATCTTCGGAGGCGAGGCCAAGCCGCTGCCCTACCTCATGGCGCAGATGAACCTGCTGCTGCACGGGCTGGAGTCGCCGAAGATCGACCCCGGCAACAGCCTGCGCCACCCGCTGCGCGAGATCGGGGACAGGGACAGGGTGGACGTGATCCTCACGAACCCGCCCTTCGGCGGCGAGGAAGAACGCGGCATCCAGAACAACTTCCCCATCGACAAGCAGACGAGCGAGACGGCGCTCCTCTTCCTCCAGCTCATCATGCGCAAGCTCCGGCGTGGGCCGAAGCCCGGACGCGCGGGCGTCGTCGTACCGAACGGCACGCTCTTCGCCGGGGGCGTCGCCGCCCGCGTCAAGGAGGAATTGCTCAAGGAGTTCAATCTGCACACCGTCGTGCGGCTGCCCAACGGCGTCTTCGCCCCGTACACGAGCATCCCGACGAACCTGCTCTTCTTTGACCGCAACGGCCCCACGGAGGAAGTCTGGTACTACGAGCAGCCGCTCCCCGAGGGCCGCAAGAACTACACGAAGACCAAGCCGATGCGCTACGAGGAGTTCGCCGACTGCCTGGCGTGGTGGAAGAGCCGCGAGGAGAACGAACGCGCCTGGAAGGTGCCGGCCGGGGAGATCCTGGCGAACGGCTGCAACCTCGACGTAAAGAACCCGCACTCGAAGGAAGAGCTTGAGCACCTGCCTCCCGAGGAGTTGGTGGATAATATACTCGCCAAGGAGACGCGGATAGCCGAGATAATGGCGGAGATAAAAGACACTCTGGGGGCGGAACGTTGAGCGAGTTGATCTTTGAGGTAGAGGAGTCGCCCGAGGGCGGATACACGGCCCGGGCGCTTGGGGCTTCGATTTTCACGGAGGCCGACCACGTCGAAGGTCTCCACGAGCAGGTCCGCGACGCCGTTCGCTGCCACTTCGACGAGAGTGAAGCACCGGCGATGATCCGGCTGCACTTCGTGAGGGACGAACTCATAGCCCTGTGAGGCTTCCCCGCGACCTGTCGGGCACCGACCTCGCTCGGGCCTTGAGAAAGCTCGGCTACGAAACGACCCGCCAGACCGGAAGTCACATGCGCCTGACGACGCAGGAGAACGGAGAGCATCACATAACCATTCCACGCCACGATCCACTCCGCGTCGGCACGCTCTCCGCGATCCTGGGCGACGTCGCCGACCATCTGGGCATTACCCGCGACGAACTGGCTAGGCGACTGTTCTGAACACGACACCAGAAAACGCTTTCCCGATGGTGCCGCTGGGCGAGGTTCTCACTAGATCCAAAGAACAGATCGAGATAGACCCACACGAGCAGTACAAGCAAGTAACGATCAAGCTCTGGGGCCAGGGCGTCGTCCTGCGCGACGAGGTCGCCGGTTCACAGATCTCCGGCGGGAAAAGGTTCGTCGTGCGTCCTCGACAGTTCATACTCTCGCGCATAGACGCCCGCAACGGTGCTTTCGGTCTCGTACCGGATTACCTGGACGGGGCCGTAGTCAGTAACGATTTTCCCGCATTTACGCCAGATGCTTCTCACGTACTTCCGTCTTTTCTCGGCTGGATGAGCAAGACCCGCGGTTTCGTAGATCTGTGTCGGGCGGCCAGCGAGGGAACGACCAACCGGGTGCGGCTTAAAGAGCACCTCTTTATGGCTACGAAGATCGTCCTCCCCCCACTCCCCGAACAGCAGCGCATAGTGGCGCGGATCGAGGATCTCGCCACCAGGATTGAGGAGGCGCGGGGGTTGCGACGACAAACTGTAACGGAGTCTGAAGCGTTGTGGCGTAGTTCTCTCAACTCTGCTTTTGACTTGAGAGCGCAGCCAACCGTGCCACTAGAAACAGCTTGTGAAGCGGTTGTCGATAATTTGCACTCAACGCCCGTTTACGATGGCGATGCGTTTGCATGCATTCGCTCCCAGGACATCGGCTGGGGCACACTGAACTACACGACCGCTCTCCGTACTAGCGAAGCTGAGTTCACTAAACGCACTCGTCGAGGTGAGCCTAGAGTAGGTGACATTGTCTACGTTCGCGAAGGTGACGTCGGTAGGTGCGCAATTGTAGATGGAAGCCAGAGGTTTTCACTGGGTCAGCGAGTGATGGTGTTTCGTCCAGATCAACGGCTTGTTACTTCCCGTTACCTGATGTACCAACTGCGTTCCCCGTCTGTGCTGGACGAGCAGGTGCTGGTAGGCAAGACAGGCACCACCAGCCATCACGTAAACATCAAACATCTCAAACAAGTGCGAATACTTATGCCCAGCTTGGATGAACAGTACGAAATCGAAGCTTACTTGAACGGGCTCGAGAACAAGTACGAATCACTGAAACAACTTCAATTGGAAACCGCCGCTGAGTTGGATGCGATGTTACCTTCGGTGCTGGATCGGGCGTTCAAGGACGAGTTATAGCCATTTGGACTCTGTACGGTTTGGCATTGCGGGCTAAATAATTGGCCGCGCGGGCTAAAAAACGCAATCCAGCATAGAATATTGTGTGGGTTTTGCAGGGCCTTCGTAAGTTATTGCTCGCTATTTGCCCGGTAATTGCACGCCGATTGCGTCAAAACGCAATTCGGTTCTCGGGATCTGCGAGATCCTGGATCTCAACCACGGACGCTATCCACGCGGCATTATTCGGGGCCGAAGCCATTCTCCCAGCGGGCGAGATAGGCCAGCCTTTCCAGCAGCCTCTCGAAGAGACGTCCGCCGGAGATCTCGGGTACAGCGTAGATCTCGGCGTGTGCGGGGTCCTCCGGGAGTGGCACCGGCTCTACGTCTATGTTGTGCCACACTTGCTGGACGCCTTTGTTGTCGTACCTGACCACGGTGGCTATAGCCCGCACCTCCTCGGCGACCAGGCTGCAGACGTAATCAGAACGGTGGAATTGTGCGTGGCCCGGGTCGTGCTCACACAACCGCGCGCGGTCGACGGACGGGCGGCGGTTTCGGTCCGCGAATGCCTGCGAGCTCAGGTAGAACTCGCCGCCGTGTTTCTGCTTCCAGAGGACGGGCTTGACTGCCCGGTAAAGTACCTCATCGTCATCGACGTGGTCTCCGTCGGGTCCGCCTACCCCGTCAGCCAATTCCATAGCTTCCGGCGGTCTTCGGCCCCCTCCACCTCACCGTCTTCCATATCGGAGAAGATATCCGGCCCCCACACCTTGACGTACTCGACCGTCCCGGGACGCGCGTAAACCGTCAGTTTTCGCTCGTCCTTCCACCATTCGAGGACAACATTGCCATCAGCATCCAGGACAGCATGAGGAGCTATCCATCCTTTGTCGGTCATCAAGGTGTCCCTATAGAGGGCTTCGATCCATTTGAGGGCGTGTCCGACCGATTCGGAGTTCGGAGCCGCCGCATCGTAACCGTTCCAACCTTCCGGCCACGACAGGAGAGCGATGATCTCGGAGATGGTCTTCCACAAAGGGGTGTGAAAGTTTTTGTGTATGGAGGAGGCCGACTCGCCATCGCCTATACCCGGATGGAACTTATAGCTGACCGTGGTAGGCGTAACGTCGCGTTTGGGTGACTCTGTCGAAGGAGCAAGCGCGGTGGTCACTTGATCAACCTCCTCGTCTTGTTAGTAATGCTGGCCTCGAAGATCTCGTTCTTGCGGTCGTGAAGCTGTTCGAGCAATTCCCATACCATTGTATCGTCCTCAATCGGCCACGGTTCCTCGTACTGCTCTCGGAACAAGTCCAGATCGAGCCGAACTGACAGAGTACCTTCTTCTAGAGACGGTTCGGGAGCCTCGTTAAGGATCAGCCAGCATCCCAGGTCCCGTTGCCATAGCTGCACCTGCATGAAGAAGTTGCTCATGAGACCGTCTTCTGGGAAATCTATGGAGATTTCCGGGTGCGTCCTCAAGTAATCCTCTAGCCGCACGCCCGCGGTCGCGTTCGGTATGTCTATACGGTTGATGTATCGCATGGCCGACCGCGTGACACCTTCCGGCATGGCAACCGAACGGTACAGGTCCCACAAGCTACGCGCTTCGTCCCGGAACGATTCCCATCGGTCGTAGGGAGCGCGAATGCTGAACGCGAACCCGTCGAGTCGGGCGTAGAAAGTCTCCCGTTCATCTTTGCTTACGAAGCGAAATCCATTGAGCTGTTGTCCGCTCCCAGATTGCATGACCTCGGCACCCACGAAGGACATCTGCTGGAATTGAACATGCTCTTCTTCACGGGTGGGGTACTTGTCCGCTACAGCCTGCCAGATCGACGCCAGATCTTCCACGGAGAAACTAGGCGCCGGTAGGATCCGCAGGTCGATGATCGCCTCTATGATGGGAGCTCTGGAGTAGTGCGCCCGTTCAGCCACCCGGGAGCCCCAGAGAGTGGTATTTCGTGGTTTCGGAAACCGTCACGACACCATATTACTCACTGCGCGGCTCCCGTGTCAGCAAAAGGTTAGAGCCTCGCGTCGACGATCCGTAAAGGACCAGCACAAAGCCCCGTTCTCCTACGCCGCAGGCTCGAAGGAGCGGGGCAGCCGGCTCTCGCGGACCTGGACGGGGAGGTCGCGTTGGATCTTCTTGAAGTCCCTGACTTCGGCCTCGCCCACGAGCGTGACCGCGACGCCTTCCTTGCCGGCCCGCGCGGTGCGCCCGATGCGGTGGACGTAGGTCTCCGTGTCCTCCGGCAGGTCGTAGTTGATGACGTGGGAGACGTTCGGGATGTCCAGCCCGCGCGAGGCGACGTTGGTGGCGACCAGGATGCGCGTCCGGCCCCTGGTGAAGCCTTCGAGCGTCTTGGTGCGCTGGGCCTGGGACTTGCCGCCGTGCAGGAGAGCGGCCCTGTAGCCTGCCTTCTCGAGCTGGCGGTGCAGCTTGGTGGCGCCGTGCTTGGTGCGGCGGAACACGATCGTCACGGGGTCCTTCTCCGCGTCGATGAGGGCGCGCAGGGCGCGGGTCTTGTCCCGGCCGTCCATCCGGTAGTAGACCTGCTCGACGGTGTCGACCGTGGGGGCCTCGGACTTCACGGTCAGGTAGCGCGGGGCGCGCATGTGGCGCTTGACCATGCCCCGGATCTCCGCCGGCATCGTCGCCGAGAAGAGGGCTGTCTGCCTCTCGCCCGGGGTGTGGGAGAGGATGCGCCCGACGTCGGGGGCGAAGCCCATGTCTAGCATCCGGTCGGCCTCGTCGAGCACGAGGTAGCGCACCGCGTTCAAGCGCAGCGTGCCGCGCTGGAGGTGGTCCAGGATGCGCCCCGGCGTGCCGACGACGACCGAGGTTGCGCGGTTCTTGAGAGCCTTGATCTGGGGCCCTATACCGACGCCCCCGCACAGCACGACCGGACGGACCGGATCGTACCTGGAGAGGCTGGAGATCTCGGTGGCGGCCTGCGACGCGAGCTCACGCGTCGGCACGAGCACGAGCGCCTGCACGCCCCGCGGCTTGCGGTCGAGAGACTCGATCAGGGGTATGGCGAAGGCGGCGGTCTTGCCGCTACCGGTCTGGGCTAACCCGACGACGTCCTCGCCTCTCAGCAGCTCGGGCATAGCCAGCGCCTGTATGGGCGTCGGGACCTCCCAGCCCTGGTCCGCGACGGCCCTCTGGACCTTGTCTGAGATGGGCATGGCCGCGAACGAGGTCTCTCGGACCTCTTGTATGGTGTCTGTCATGGTGTTTCGGTTCCTCTCTCTCGTACGACAGTAGTCGCCACAATAAGGAGCAGACGTCGTGGGCTACCGCTCGGTACGCAGGAGAGGCGCAAGGCACAAAAAAAGAGACGCGCTCAAAACGTTCCGCATCTCGATGATCGTGGACGTATGATCTTTATAACGTAGCGCAAGGAGTATACCGCACGTTCGCCCGTAGTCGAGCCGAACCCCACACGCGGGTAGGTTTGCATCCCGGAGGGTACAGAATGCGCGAGGGCCAACGCGAGCGGGAGGACGCACCATGACGGAGCCCACGGGCGGAGACAGCTTTCCAGAGCTTTTCGGGGTCATACAGGATTACGCGCAGGGGGACCACAACCACCAGGTGAAGGCGCTGCGCGTGATCTCCGCGGCCTACCTGCCACTCTTCGAGGTCCCCCCGATGCCCGACGCCAAAAAGGTGGTCGAGGACGTCCTCCGCGCCAACGACTTCCTGCTGACCGACCCCGAGACCGGCGGGCTGGAACCCGCGGCCGTGGACGCCGTGGTGAGCGTGGCGACCTCCCGGCTAGACCCGGAAGACCTCAAGTGGGGCGCCGGATGCCTCCTCGACGTCATGGACGCCCTGAGACAAAGGGCCCGGACCGAAGGCTACGAGACCTACGTGCTGGACGCCGACGACGTACTCGACGGCCTGGAATCCATACTCGCGGCAGACATAGTAGAAGACGCTATCGAAGAGGCCATCGAGGACGCCCTGGAAGGCGAGGCCTGATCCCCGTATCCGCCTGTACCGCTACGGGGCAGGGTCGTCCGGCGGCGCCCCGTCCACGGGTTCCGTAGAGGCCTCCTCGGCCCCCAGCGCCGCGCGGATCTCCTGCATCTGATCCTCTAGAACCTGCAGCCGTTCCTCGATGAGGGCGAGTTGATCCGCAACCTCGTTCCTGAAATCCTCCTCCGAACCCTCCGAACCCTCCGAACCGCCCCCCAGAAACCTGCCCGCGAGCCCTCCCCCCGCGAGCCCCGCGGCGGCCCCGGCAAGCCCCGAACCACCGCCCGAGAACCCCGAAGAACCCCCGGAATGATCAGCCAGACGGCCCGCCAGGTCCTGCACGGCGCCCACGTCGAAGCCGCCCCGCTTCCGGCCCGTGTTCCCTCCCCCACCGCGCCTCGTGGCCCCGCGTACGCGATCCCGCACACGGCCCCGCGCGCCCCCCTGGGAGCCCCTACGCCCGCCCCTTCTGCCCATGTCAGCCTCCTTTGGCCTCACCGACGTCCCGCGTAAACGGTTTAGCTATACCCGGGGAAGATGCCGCGCAACCCTTGCCTCTGACGATAGAT
>QQTW01001499.1_pt1 | contig 16356 bp, 16 predicted proteins | sample 1904831 | NCBI WGS metagenome assembly QQTW01 (sample SAMN09435610, study PRJNA476489) | Subsurface metagenome, whole genome shotgun sequencing project. | reverse complement strand
ATAGTGGCGCCCTCTTCGCGACACTGTTGTGCTTCAAACACATCTACCTATACCTGGCACCTGCGTACTTCATCTACCTCCTACGAGCCTACTGCTTGGACAGCAAGTCGATCTTTCGACCTCGCTTTCAAAATATTGTCTGGCTTGGATCGAGTGTTCTTGGCATTGCCGCCGCTGCATTCGGGCCATTTGCGTATTGGAACCAGCTGGAACAGTTGAAGAGCCGACTATTTCCATTCTCACGCGGTCTTTGCCATGCATACTGGGCTCCAAATGTCTGGGCAATATACTCCCTTTCGGACCGTGTTCTTATCCACATCGCGCCACGATTGGGGGTTCAAGTGGATCAGAATGCCCTGCAAAGTGTGACACGGGGACTAGTTGGAGACACGTCCTTTGCGGTCCTGCCTGTGGCTACCAAGGAGCATTGCTTTGGCCTCACAGTCGCATTTCAGTCGACGGCATTGGCCAAGTTATGGTTCCGACCGGATTGGGAGACTTTTGTTGGCTCCATCACACTTTGCGGCTATGCATCATTTCTTTTTGGATGGCATGTCCACGAAAAAGCCATTCTATTGGTCTTGGTACCTTTCAGTCTGCTGGCACTCAAAGATCGGCGATACCTCGGCGCCTTTCGTCCTCTGGCGGTTGCTGGTCACCTGTCATTATTTCCACTCCTCTTCACTGCTGCAGAGTTTCCGATTAAAACGATATATACAGTCTGCTGGCTTATTGTATTTTTGTACGTCTTTGATCGGCTCGCGCCTGCTGCAAGTCAACCGCGAGTGTTCTTGCTTGACCGCTTCTCTCTACTATACATTGCTATTTCGATACCCCTCATCGCGTACTGTTCCTTGATTCACGGAATCGTGTTTGGCGAGAGATACGAGTTCGTTCCATTGATGTTCACGAGCTCTTACTGTGCTCTTGGTGTGCTTGGCAGTTGGTTAGGCTTCATGGTAGTTTACTTCAAATCATAATGCTTGAATGGTATAGACGACAGGAAGCAACAATGCTATGAAGCACGTTGCAAACGAATTATAACGCTGGGCGGAATTGAGCCCATTCAAATCGGCTGTTGTATATCAGACTTTGGTGTGCGCTCTTGTGCTATCTGGAAGACGAAGCCGTTTCATGAGACTTGAACCAGGTACATTCGAAAGGTGGCGTACATTTCTTGGTTGAACGGCGAATTCGAGACTCTCCCTGCCACACATCTTCCTACACTGGCATTATATACAGACTTGTTTTTGCTGGCTGAGTGAATGGGTGATGAGAGGCAGATTTGACCCAGCCTATGGCCATTAAATTCGGTAAGGTGATTCTCCTTCTTGACCGCAGGGGCAGTGAACAGACTTGATCGTTTCTTGCGCATGTAACATGCAATAGTAGCTCTACATTATGGCAAAGAGACAATTGCCGTAATCGCGGGATACCCAAAGGCTTCAATAAGTGACGGGAGTGGTGAAGGCCGCATTCCCCAAGAGTAGATTGCCCAAATCGGCTTTGTCGGAAGGGTGAGATATCTGGGTACCACAGCATGAGAATCTCCGACATGAACCCACACTCATCACATCTGTGATCTCCTGTTGATTGCGAGCAGAATGAGTGCAAGAACGTGGGTGACATGTTTGCTGAAGGGTGAACAAGGGGACAATAAGGTCCCTAAGGGAGAGAATATGGTGAGGGGTGGGCGATTCCTGATTTGCATGGGGCCGGTGCGTGGATGTGGCTGAGGTGCGTGGCCGCGCTAATGCCTTCCCGTTCGGCAGACTTTCTTTCTCCGCTGGCTGGGCGATTTTGTGGAGCGTACTGGTGACTAGGGTAGGCTGGCCCTTTGGTGTCTTGTCACCCAAAAATGCCAAAAGCGAATGCTATGGCTCTGCCCGCGCCGGCAGACCAAAGCCTGTCTGGCTCTGCCAGGGCCACATTCTCTCCACCATCTTTTTCTTCACCACCACTCCCCTTCATAAACTCCCTCCCTGCCTCAACTCTTCACCAGACCTCCCCACATCCCTCACACACTCCGATCCTCTTCTCCGCATGGCCTGGGGACGCGTCGAGACCCTCAAATGTAAGTACGTCTTCGTCAGTCCAGGACACAAGGGGGAACCCAAAGCTTGTGAAGCTTGCAAAGGAAATCGTCCTCTTCCTGAGATGTTGTTCCGTGTACCCGCGCATTTACATTGTGTATCATTTTCTGAAAGGATATTCCGTAACGTCGCTGCTCGATCCAATCTTGCCCCTCCCCAAGGAATACATCAAGCTCTTGGACTAATGTGCCGCAGAAGAGCACTCTCCTCCGTCGAACACCTTCGGTCCTAGGATAGACCTCTTCGGAGGGGGTCGTTAATACATGATGGTAGGGATAGCATTGCCATGTTCTCCTCGGCTGGCGCACTAAATGAGAAAGGTCCTCTTCAAGCGGAAGCCAGTCCAGTACCTTCCCAAACCCAAGATACAAGATGAAGACACCGAGGTGAGCTTGGCTTGATGCCCTCGCAGCCTTCCTGGTCCCATCGCAGGCGACTAAGATGGAACTAGATTTGGGTCATCCCAGCCACGAATGAAGTCTTACTTGACTACGAAGCATATCTCCACAGGCAAGTATCACCTACAATGCTTAGAGTGTATCACTAACCCAATGTTCAGGATGGACTTCTTAAAACAGGTCAGCTTCTTCAATCGGCTTCCCTTTTCATACTTGGCCAATCTCTCCCATTCCTGTCTCGCGTGCTGATGTCGCGCAGAAACGATTTATCTGTGAAATAACCGGACACTCCGGCCTGAGCTTTTTCGACGCCCAGAAAAGCGAAGCTATTGGCTCTCAAGAGGTGGATAGCTCTTTTCCTGAAGCACTACGAGAACCAGTCCTTCGTCGTGTACAGTTTTCTACAACTTCACGAATAGACAATCTCGTAGACCAGGTCTTTGAAGACTTCAGGCAAGATTTCTATCCTGGAGAGACGGTCACAGTTGTACTAGATGATGGCACTCGACTCAATGGCTTAGTCCGAGAGAAAGCAAAATTTCCAGAACTTCGTCGGATCGACGGTTCTGTGGAGCGCAAAGCATTTTCGAGGTACTTTGTCCAACTTATGACACGGTCTGATGAGGAAGCTTTGGTGGATGACGATCATATCGTGCGGGATCGAAAAGCTTTCACAAAACAAATGTTACGCTCTTTCATCAAGAACACGGTCAGCAGAGAAGCTTGGACGGGTGCGCCGTGGCTAGTCAAGTCTAAGATTGCCGAAGAATACCGAATTGACACGGAGATTCCACTTCACCTCCAATATGGGAACAAAGCTGCTGAGCGAAAAGCGAATGCTGCTGCCAGGAAAGGCGAGCAAGAAGGCATGCACCAGTTCTGGGCATCTAGAGGACTGCCGGAACTCAAGCCGGCCATCAAAGGACCGAAATCCAGAATGAACCCAGAAGAACTTGCCAATATGAAAAACGAACAATACCAAGAATACCAGCGCGCTCTTCAAGGCAACCCCACGTTTGTCCTTCCCAACACAGGCCAAACAACCTTCGACCTTCATCACTACGATTCACCAAATGGCGCACAGTATTCTGCTCTTCCTCATATCGTTCCGAAACCGTTTCCAAAGCCACCACCTCCACCGCCAATCAAATACCCTATCGAAGATCTCGAAGTTTCTCCAGTGAGAGATGGAACTCACCGGCCCGCAGTCAAGTACTTGTCACGAGACACGCCCACGGCTGCAATCAACAATCCAGACTCTCCGCTCCTGATGAACACAGTAGGAAGTCTTCTTGAAACTTGGAATACATTGAATGTGTACTGCCAAGTCTTCGTGCTTGACTCTTTCACCTTTGATGATTTCGTGGAAGCAATGCAATTTTCATCATTGGACAACCAATGCGAGCTGTTCGACGAAATTCATTGTGCAGTGCTGAAGAAGCTGGTCAATGGAGAGAACGACCAAAATGGTGCTGTTCAGATATCACTTCCCGACTTACCTTCAGATGATGAGGGGGGCGACAGCAACGACGAAGGATCAAGCGCCATACCGACGCCCACTCCCGAACCTGAAGAACCTGCAAAGCGTACTACCCGGAGCAGTTTGAATAAGGCAGCAACAAAGCCGGCTTCTCGAAGTCGATCCGCAACAGCCGATGTGAGGATACACCGCGCAGCTGAGATGTTCGGCGAGTACGGCTGGATTCAGCGGCTTCGGAAAAGAGACTTCAGAAATGGTGGCTGGCAGCTCATCATGGTTGGGTTACTACATCAATTGGCTCGCCGCCCACGATTACAGGCAGATTGCGATGATATCCTCACCTACCTTGTTCCTCTGGATGCGGAGCCGACTCAGCGCACAGCTTGGCTGCAGTATTCTACCATGGATGTCAACATGCGAGTCAAAGCTCTGCAGATCATCTGTATGCTAACGCTCGAGACCAAAGCTATCAAGGCATTCTTGGAAGAATCCAGTGCGCAAATGACAGAGCTTCGCAAAACCAAGATCGAGCATCAGCGGGCTCGGAAAGATGCGTAAGTTGTGAAAGCCATCTCGATTACTACATGCTAACTCAGCTAGAATCGCGGAGCTGAAAATCCTCCACGAGGAGCGTCGACGGCTACAACCAGAGAAGTCACCTACTCCGCCTCCCGAACTCGTCGAAGCAGCCGATATCGAGATGGAAGAAGATACCTCTATCATGGACACCGAAGACGAGGAACCTCAATCCAGCCGCTCCCTCCGTCGGGGCAATGATCGAGCCGCGGAACGTAAGCGCAAGCGCGAAGAAGAGGAAGAGAGAAGGCTCAGAGCCATTGAAGCGAAACTAACCAAAGGCACGAGAGAATATCAGAAGGTCCTCAAAAAGATCGAGCAGGCGAAGGATCGAATCGCCAAAGAAGAAGAGTCCATCATAAGCGTCGACAACGACCTCCGCGAAGCCGACTGCCCACGTACGAGAGTTCTCGGCAAAGACCGCTTCTGGAATCGCTACTACTGGTTTGAGCGCAACGCTATGCCCTACGAAGGACTCCCTGACGCCTCAACGGCTGATGCTGGATACGCCAATGGTAGGCTCTGGATCCAAGGCCCAGACGATTTGGAGAGAGAAGGTTTCATCGACGTTAGTCCAGAAGAGAACTCGAAATATTTCCGCTCCTTTCACATGACGCCGGCAGAGAGGAAGAGTTCAGAAGAAGGGCCAACCAGCGTACTCACAGCCAGGCAGTGGGGATTCTATGAGGATGCCGAGGATATTGATATGCTGATTGGCTGGTTGGATTCGAGGGGGAATCGTGAAGTCAAGCTACGAAAGGAACTTTCTAGCCAGAGGGAAGCTATCACCAGATACATGGATAAGAGGAAGGACTATCTTGCGAGCAAAAAGGCCGAAGCCGAAGAAGAAGAGCAGCAGCGACAACAACAACAGCCACCACCAGCACCACCAACAACGACGAGAATGTCAACCCGTACAAAAACGCAGATCAATAATGTGCACCACAACGGAGTCAACGGTGGTAGCCATCACCGCTGTATGAGGTGGAGGAACGACATGGCCGTTCGGGAGCTGGGGCACAAACACACGGAGCCGGCGGGAGTCTCGAGGACGAGGGGAGGAGGAGCAGCGGCCAAAACTGCGAAGAAGGGCGTCGCGGTCCCGGTCGTGCCCCTGGTCCTAGAAGACAAGGATACAGGGCCCGGCATGGTGACGCGGAATCGTCAAGGCAAAGTCTTGTCCAGGCAGGGTGGGAGATACAACTTCTAGAGACTGGACTGGGCTGTCTTCGTTCACTTGAATTCGGTTCGACGCAGTCTAGTCGTCTTGTACGAGCAAGCAAGCAAGCATGAACCGGGCGTCTTTGTGGGATTAGCATGGCACGAAGCATTGTGCGAGCAGTGGCTGTTTGCTTTCATCGGTGTTGGCGGCATAGAGCTTGGGCTCGCATCCACGCGTCGTCATGAGGAGCTTGGGCTTTGTCTCTGGCTTTGGCTGGATGTGGCGTGGCTTTGTGTGTTCATCACAACCACCATGAAGGACCTGGCTTGTCAGCCTAGTCAGCTGTTGGAAGCTGAGCCCGATGGCCCTTGGATGGACACTCTACAGTAACTGACTAGCCTCTTAGATGAAGCAATTGATGCTTGGATGGGTGCATCAGAATTCCGGCTCAAGACAATACACGCATGCTTCTTCCGTAGCTGACTGGCTGACTGGCTGACTGACCGAATCAACCAACTAAACAACTATGAACTGCCAAGTAGCAAGAAAGGGAGGGAGCATATCCTTTCCACGCCGATGGTCAACTGTGCATGACTGCACAAGGACCTATTCCAGTAGCCATGGCAGGCGGTATATCAAGATCTTCCTGCCTCCGTATATCTGTGAAGGGGGATCGTGCATTGTAGTTAGGATATTGCAGTAGACCCGTTAGAGCTCAAGCAGCTGGGGCGGCTTGCTTGCTTGCTTGCTTGAGCATCGTCCATGAAGTGGAGCCTGTTCGTATGGTATGACGTACTGAAGGAGAGGAGTACTACTCACACTAGTTAGATCAATTGATACCGTTATCCTCCCTGTCCATTCTGGCGGTTGGGATGTGTAATGAAGGACTTGGGGAATGGGGAGGATCAGGGAGCGATCGGGCGTAATGATGTTATCCGGCCAAATGTTTCAGGGTGAAGAGTTGCTGAGGTCCGCTCAGCGTCAATAGTGTACTTCTGCGGTGTCAAATGATCCTATTACGTCGTCCGTGCCGGAGACGTCGAATTAGCCAATCTACTCAGCTCCAGCCGTAACCACAGTGGGCCTCCTCGTCGCATTCTTCGACCCTCCGCCTCCCACTCCTCCACCTCCTGCTCCGATGGTCCCTACAGTCGCCATAGCTCTCCTTTGCGCCTCCGCCATCACATCTCCAGCCGTCGTGCTGGCAGTGGAAGGAACGCTAATGGCGCTCGGTATGGCAAAGCCGTCGTTCCCCATCATTCCGCTGCCAACATTACTTCCACCGCCGGCACCACCTGCTGAGCCAGGAAAATGTGCTTGCCTCCCACTGTGCGTTCCGTGGCTCGAATCCTGCACTACGGCGAACAGGCCGGCTCCTCTGTTCCCACTTAGGGCATTAGAAAGCATCTCTTTCATCCGTACCAATTGATATTTTCGGCGGATAGGAAAAATGGTGTGGGCTGCTAGGGGTTGGGGCCCTCGGACAGCGGTGTTGCTATTATTGTTTAAGGTGGATGGGTTGTAGACGGGTGCCGCGTGGAGATAGGTTGGGTTGAAGTTCCGGGCAATTGATGTCATGACGGCGTCGCGTTCGGAATCTGAGTCTATTGGGGCTCCATTGAGATTGGAGGGGTCCTCTGGGTCGGAGTCGAAGAGGGCGGGGGCGTTGGCAGATATGGCTGCTTCTGTTGGTATTGGTTAGCATCCGGATTGTATGTTGAGTTTTCGGAGAGAAAAGGGGCCTACTCTGCTGTCTTGCTTGATTCTTCTTCTGGTAGGCTTGTAGCAGCATATCATATGGTAAACTTCGGCCTGGAACGGAACGCTTGGCTCCCATGCTGTGGCTTTTACATGTCAAGCTTCTAGCACATTGAGCTCCATTGGGAAGCACAACACCGCATTGTTTCTCCACATCGACAGGACCTTTAGGTTTTGGAGCAGCCTTCGGTTTCGGCTCATCCTTCTTGGTCTTTTTTTTCTTGGGCTCGGATTTGTCTTCCTCGGCATCTGCCTTTCGCTTCTTGCTCTTCTTCGTACTTTCGTCATTGTTGTTGCCTGTCGAGGATTTGTTGGTGGATTTGCGCGCTCCGGAAGCATTCGGTTTGCTGTCGACTTTGATCTCACTGTCCGAGACATCATCATCCTTGTCGTCGCCGCCCTTTTTGGCTTTCTCCTTCGCACGAGCTGTGGCATCTCTTGCTTCCTTCTTCTTGCGGGCCTTGTCCTGCTTGACTTTCAGGCAGCCAGAAATATGCTCTTTGGCGTGGAGTTTCATGACGTTACGGTTGCAGTGTTTGCAGAGGACCAGATCAATTTTTTCCTTTCGAGGCTCACCGCTTGGAAAGGCTGCCATGGTGTCCTCGTCCATTTCAGGGAGGATGGGGGATGAAGACGCGGAAGAAACGACCGATTTGGTAGGAGCTTGCAGGAACATAAGCGGGTTTCTTTCGGTATCAGAGATAGAACGAAGCACACGGATAATGTGACGATATTCGAACTTTAGTGGGCGGTCGACCTACCACTCATATCTGAATTCTTCCTCGGAAACGGTGGCGGCTTCTTCAGCTTCCCCTTGCTAGCTTTTTGTCCCTCTTTGCTGGGCTTAGGAGCTTCAGACATGCTTGTACCAGTGCTCGACGCTATTGACGAAGCTGACAGCCTCGTCATTATGACGAAGGGGAGAGGGGGCGGTAGTAGTGGTCGCACCTCGATGACCGTTTGCAGCCATTGCTGGGCCTCTAACAAGCCAGCTGGATGAACGAGAGAATTCGAGGATAGTTATTGATTCTGTCGCGTGGACCTGAAGTAGCCTTTGCTGGGAGAGGGGTTTCCGCAACTCGTTCAAAATCGGTATCAAGCCCGGAGTCCAGTTGCTTATGCGGGTGGGATAGCGCACCGACATGCTTAGTCATGGATGAAATCACCATGCCTGCCAACCATTTTTCCACCCGAATTTTTCACTTCGAGCTGGAAGGGCGCGATAGCCGAGTATTTGTACCCATTCAAGTCACTTCTAGTCCCACGGGTTTGCATTCGACATCAAGATGAATTGGTTACAAACAGCTCAACATCGAACGAGGGGTGATTTCGGCTCTCCTTATATCCGCATGTACGCTCGTATGGTTTATAGACGTTTAATGAGACACCATCATCTATGCTTGCAGCTTAGGAAACATGAAGGTGAGATATTGAGTACAATGTGGCCAGGCTGACGAACCCCTTACGAAGAGCGACCAAATCTGCTTAGCATGGCACCGTCCATCTGAAAATTGAACGGCAGCAAGAACTTCGATCTGCCACCTTATTGCAAAGCCAAAGAGAGGACTTGAAGCGGAAGCAGAATCTGCCATGGTATCGAAATGGGCAGTCCCAGGTGCCTGATCATGCGATTGCTGTGGTCCTTCGCAATGATGAAGAAAATGTGTTATACATTATATTATAAAGATACACGCGTACTACATGAATAGCCTAGCAGAATTAACGAAAGAGAATCAATCCCATCGAAGAAGACGCAGAGATACCCGACCAGAGATGTCCTCCGAAAGACTCCAGATCTATATTTTGTACTATTAGTGGCCTGGCTAGATGTTGAAACCTGCCACCCTTGCACAGACTCAAGCTGTGAAATGAAAGTGATTGAATATGGCGGCTGGGGAATCATGTTTGAGCAAGCTGGAAGGTTGGATATAACCGAGAATGCTTTTCCGACAGTGGACGATGATATCTACAAGGATGATGGCAGTCACATGCTTATCAGAGCCAGCTTCGACAAAACAATGGAGACGTTTTCTGAGCTTCCATGCCCGTTTTGCATATATCACAACCAGCACAAATCTTCGAAACAAAATGCAACTCGAGACAATTTGCGCTCCTCCCGAGCGGAGCCCACCATTCTCAACCATTATTCGTGATGCACTGGTGGAGAAACATTTCTCCACGAGCCAATGTAGCAACGAGCAAAGGCAGACAAGGCAAATCACGATGGCCTTGTTAGGGTAAACCTTGAAGGTAAGAGAGATAAGGACGTTTGGGGCTTACTGCAGCTGTGGTTCGCATTACAAACTGTCAAGATGAACCTACAGCGACTGATTGACCCTTTAATCAAGACAGCATTGGGTTTCAGATCCACGAGACTCGCTCGGGCATTTATGCACCGGTATTCTCGAACGGACGCCCGGAGGGTCGGATTTGTGCTTGGAGGACTGCAACTGGAGGCAAATAATTCGGAGCCAATGTTTTGAGCTCGATTTCGCCAGTGTCAGCTTGACCACGCTACCGACCACAGAAGCAGGACGAGCAGTGAGCGTCTGCTTGTCTGGTTGCCAGATTGCCGCAGTAACAATTATTTTCGATGGATCAAAAGGGAATCGCCGAACCCGTGAGAACCTCTTGCGTGAACGAATCCTGTTAACATAGTCCCACGGAACAAGGAGTTTAGGTCCGTCGTTGGAGGTGCTTACCTGTCAGCCTACATAGAAGTCATGGAGACACCGAAAATGACTCGCTTCCTGGACCGTTCACAGGCAGCGCAGACACAAGACTATGCAGTAGATGAGTTGGAAAGCAGAAGAGATCGTAAGCCGGATGTGGCATCAGTCACAGGACCGTATATTCTCCAGCATTTGAGGCAAAAGTCTTTATTATCGTCTTGTTTTGGTACCTGATTGGGGTGCCAGCTCTTTCTCAACCCTCCCCCTGCCTTCTTTACCCCCTCTTTACCGCTGGTAGAGTCTGCTCGGTCACAGAAGAGCGAAGGATTGGCGCGCTTCCCTTGAGACCATGAGCTCGAGAGGTGTTTGTGATGTCGCCACAGATTATGAGGCGGTGGATCAGGAAACTTCCGTATGGAACCGAAGTCGCGATGATACACCCGTTGATGTACTTGTTGGTGCTTTGTCGGCGTAGATGCGGTCCCTTGGTCGGGATCTTTTCTATTGCCGCGGAGCTAATTGTCGAGATCAAATGGCTAAAGAGGGCTAAATGTGGTAGGCATTTGGGGAAGCACCTCCTAATAAACTTCCATGCCTGGTCATTTCATTCCAGAGAACCCCCCTTTCTACGTCGTCGAACTCCATATCAACACTTCTGCTTGCTTGCCAAATTCATACGTGAATCGACTGTTTCGTGTTGTTGAGGCACTGAAAGAACACCAGCTCTGCTGTGCCTGGCAGTCCAAGGGCGACCCCTACCAGTAGCTCACCAAATTGTCCGAACTGCGTGAGTGCTGCTGAACCACAGGAAATCATGAGATTGCTAATGCCTTTTATCTTGCTATTCAGCATTCTCGAATTACTTCCAGCGACGCAGGAGTGCGGCAGCACCGCTATCGAACACCGCGCTGCCACCGGAAACACTCGCTGGCACCATTCTGCCACGCGATTGAGCACTAGATTCACCACCTGCACCTGAATCTTCGCTGTGCTCCTCTTTTGTTGCACTATCCTCATCGTTCTCTTACCGTAAGTCACGATCATGCTTACTCGACTTCGTTCCGCCTCAAAGAGAAATGGCCCCTTACAAAGCCCTCAGACAGATATCCGACACCCTCTACCTCTTCTCGCAAGCCCCGCAATGGTTGTTGCAACCATCAAGTGAGTTTGATCTTGGTTCGATCTAAGTCTCAGCTGCATACACTGACCAAACCCACCATCAGATGTGTTGTTGTAGGAGATGGTGCTGTGGGCAAGACGTGTCTCCTCATATCCTACACCACCAACAAGTTTCCGTCCGAATACGTGCCTACAGTGTTCGACAACTATGCTGTGACGGTAATGTGAGTCGTGCACAGTTCTTCAGCTTTCGAGCACTTCAGGATGCGTTTCCCTTGCTCAAAGATGTAGTGAGGGGAGAAGTCTACATGAAGCAGTGCTGGTCTGATACATCACACCCTTCTCCAGTAGAGGAGTTGTGGTCTTTTTCTGCGAGCCCCGCACTTTGTGAGCTGCGTCACCGGAGTTGCGAATGACGCCTGACTTTATCGTAAAATCCATGCGCTACTCAGATCCATGCAACAGCTTATGCTCTACCTATATCAACAGGGCTGACAGCTTATCTGCAGGATCGGTGATGAACCATACACTCTTGGCCTTTTCGATACAGCAGGTCAAGAAGATTACGACAGATTGCGTCCTCTCTCATATCCGCAAACCGATGTCTTTCTCGTTTGCTTCTCTGTCACCTCCCCTGCCTCCTTCGAAAATGTCCGCGAGAAATGGTTCCCAGAGGTACACCATCACTGCCCGGGGGTACCCTGCCTGATTGTCGGCACCCAAACCGATCTAAGGGATGAAGCTGCTGTCAGAGAGAAATTGGCCAAGCAGAAGATGACACCAGTGAGAAAGGAAGACGGCGAGCGGATGGCCAAAGAGTTGGGCGCAGTGAAATACGTTGAGTGCAGTGCTCTGACGCAGTACAAGTTGAAAGATGTCTTTGATGAGGTACGATCCTTCTCATGCTACTGTTCTAGGTAAGAAAGGCGCTTCTGACGTGATGACATGCAGGCTATAGTGGCAGCCCTTGAACCCCCACCCAAAAAGACATCAAAGAACAAGTGTCTCATACTCTAAGCGATACTCATTATGATTTCGAGTTCAGAACCCGCATGGTCAGTGCTTTCTTTCGAGCGGTCTGCCTTTACCGAGACATTCGTCATTATTGACCGACTTGTCAGTACCAGGCCATTCTCTTGGACACCGCCTCTTGGGAAGAAACCGGCGCAGAAAGATCCCATTTCCAGCCCTCTATCAAACCTTTAGATCTCTAGGGTGAGCTTTTCTGGACTGCTCCGCAGGGGACGGCGTTAAGATGGCTACGGAGCTGACGGATGGATGGATGCAAATCGGTGTACATTGGTGCAAGATGCTTGTATTGCAAATCCATTTCAGCAGACAGCTCTGTCAGTCCCATCAACGGGCCAATCATATGGACACACCCCAACCGTCCGGAAGTTAAATGGACCATCTTGACTGCCTTCAGCAACACGGAATCAATTGATGTCTTCGATGGTCCATTGCAGCCCATTCGCTTTTCTCTTCTTAGGCATTTCTCTCTCTCTACCTCATCCAGCACGGACCACTCTCCCAAGCAAGAAGCGCCTCGTAACCGAGAGGAATAGCCCAGTCATCCTCTCATCAGCCACGCCTCCCTCTCAGCTCTGAGAAGGAAACATTGTGTAACCAGCGCTCCTTCACCCTCACTCGCTTCTAATCAGCAAAGATAAGACTGCCTCTCCTCTGCCACAGGGGCGGTCATCCACCTTGCTTTCAGCGTGTCAGTCGGCCAGTCAGCCTCCTACTCCGAGCCTGATTGTCAGGGCAGAGGTAGGCAATCAGACATGCCTTCTGGGTGCCTCAAGTCTACCGCGAGTCATGAAATTCCACTGATGTTTCCCGGATGTACGTTATCTCGCCAGACGCTGGGACGTCTTGCTGTGCCGCGCCGGGTGGGTGAGGATGGGTCAGGATGGCAGCAAGTAGTCCCATAAGGCTTCATACCGACGCTCAGGTATCTCCCTAAGGTAGGTATGCTATACTCAGCATTCAAGCTGAGCTTCGCGTCCTCTGCTCTTCTTCTCCTTCTCATCCTCCATCGCGTCTCTACACGAATAAAGGCAGAGAGCTCATTCGATCTCGGATCAGCACTTGAATATTATCTCAAGAGTAACCGTGCTCGCGGAACTGCTACGTGGCTGTGTTGTTACCTGTCTGTAAGAACCAATGCCTCCCCCCTTTTCTCAGAACTTCCCATCTCCGCCTCGTCTCCCATCTCTTCTCTTCCTTTCCTCGCCCGTCCTTGGGGTGCCATTCCATCTCATCTCTCCCAGGCCTCAGCCATTGCTTCACACACCGCAAGGCAAACCGCTTAGCCCCACTTGTTACAGCCCACCCGCACATCACACATCTCCCCAATCTCCCAGCCCATCCCATCTGCCCCGCCTCTCCCTCTCCCTCTCCCTCTCCCGTTCCCGGTCAAGCACTCGAACCCGAGCCTACCGCCCGACCAACCGAGTGTCGAGATACACACGCCCCTCCAAGTGACTACACCGGCTCAGGAAATCAGGATCAGCCATCTCACCACACCGCACTCGATTCGATTGGATCCAATCCGGTCCAATCCAATCCAATCCGGCGACCGTCTCATGGTTGGATCTTTGACCAACGTCGCGTCGCTGAGCAGGACGAGCTGAGGACGGAGATGGGGATGGTTGGTGCCTCCTACATATTGGGGGGTGGGGGAGGAACGGATGAGAAGGGTTGAGAGAGAGAGAGAGAGAGGCTGTGTGGAATGTCTCGGAGCGAGAGCTCAAGACGCGTACCTAGCTAGCTGCCTGGTCGGTTAACCAGATGTATCAATCACGACTTACATAGGTAAGCAGTATGTATGTGCGTATGTGGGATGGTACGTGATGGATCGCCCCACGAGGTGTCACTTGCTTGGATACCTTCCTCGATTGAGGGAGGTCCTATCGAAATCACCTATCGGTTCAGCAGGGGTGAGAGGGGAGGTAGAAAGCGTGCTTGATGTGTGCGGTGGCGAGATGGACAGAGATATGTCACCACCCCGTCTTCCATTAATTCGAAGGTCCTGGCTTCGATCTCGCGTGTCTGACTTGAGCATCCAAGATACATGGCCGATCGCATCTGTCCGCCCTGTGGATATCTGTGGCTGTACCTGTGGCTCCGTCTCCGGCGCCGTCTTTCACTCTCTTGATCTCTAGAAACATAGATAGTGGTGAGGACGAAGAGGATGCTGGAGAAGCTAAAACCCCCCTCTCAGTCGCCATCGCTATCGCCATTGCCATCTGCATCTGCATCTCAATTGTCCTCGCAAGCCGCATCTTCATCTCCATCTGATCGCAGCCAATATCCCCCGAGCCTAGCTAGCTGATAACTACTCTGCAATCCCACCCCATGCAGCCCTGAGCCATGCCCTGCTTCTTCATTTGCCTGCCGCTGCCGCTGCCGCTGCCACTGTTCGAGAATTGATGATGGAGAGCCCATCCCGATCACGAAGTCGAACAGGAGGGTGGCATTTGAAAGGAGCCAAAAAAACAAATTGAGATAATGATAATGGTGGTAATCATGGCCATCCATGCCTCTTATCAACCCATCCATCCATGCGGATATCCGTAGAACTCCTGCTTTCTTCTGCTTTCCCCAAGAGATACCACTAGTCGATGAATAATTTGCTGGCCTATTTTGACGTTCAAGCGCCGCATTCGATTACGGAGCTCGTCCGTTTCCTTTCGCGGACTTCACTTCCTTCCCCTACTGATCGCTCTCCTCTCGCGACTCTTCGATGTCGACTTGGAGTCCGACTTCGATATGCCCCGAGGCGTGCCGCTGTTGCCTCGATGCGGATTCGGCTTGCCGTTGACGAAAATCGTATTCCCATTGCCGTTTGGCGTGGGATTGATCTCAGCCTTCACCGCATTCCCCCTGCCAGATCCTCGCAGAATGCTCAACCTCCTCTCAATCAACTTCTGCAGACCTTCCAGTTGCCCGCATTCATCCCTCTCCGCCAATCCAACCACATCTTCCCCAGCGCCCAAGATCAATTTATCAGTCAGATCTGCGATTGAGTTTCCAAGGACCTTCTCGGACGCCTTGTCCTGCTGAGCAAGAGCCTGCAGACTCAAGACAGCCTGTTGCTCTCGGAGGGTCTTTGCGCGAAGAGTGGTGTTTGCAGTAGCGACGTTGCTAATGGCTGTGCTGGAGATGGCCGGTGAATTCGACTTGAGCCTGCCCAGGTCCATGCTGATCATTGAGGGGGTGGTGATGGGAGGCAATATGCCGTTCGATAAATGGTTGGGGTTGGCGAGTGGGGGTACTTCAGCGGCGAACTGTTGTCGGGCGATTGCATCTTCGTATCTTGATCTAGGTCATGGTTAATATCGTTCTCCAAAAGAGCAGTGGGAATTGATAGGCAAGAGAGGGGTCCTACCTTCGAATACGGTCTAGAAAGTCGAGCCGAATGCCTTTCTCCGGTAGTCGATAGATCGTCCCAAGCATCTCAACCTCGTCTATGCGCTCGTTGTCCTTCATCAATTGAACATCAATGACGCCATTATTTCTGAAACCTCGAGTCATGGTGACATCACGAGGAATAGGATTCTTCGGCATGCGATGTCTTGGCTGTCGTCCGAGTACGGCTCCGTCGCCGTTACCAAGGTTTCGTAGGTCGTTCTCTACGTGTAGAGGGCATCTCCAGGTCGCATTCAGCTTCTCGCCAGTTCTTCGTCGAGGTGGTACTGCCAACGGCGGATCCAAGCAATCCAGGTGCCATCGATAAGGACAGAAGTCGCAGGGTATGATGTCTCGCTTTCCATTCGAGGTCAGTCGACAATGGTAGCAAAAGATGACGTTGCCCTTGGCGTCTCTCAATTTTCTGTAATCAGGTTCTTCAATGAAGCCGGCACGATTCATTTTGACATCGGTAGTCTGAGTTCTTGGGAGCCCAACGTCTTCGTACTCGCCCTCCTCGCCGGTTCGAATGCCATCAAAGTAATCTCGAACTTCCAAAGGCAACCCAAAGGCTTTTGGATTGATGTCGTCAAATTCAGTGACAAGGCGGCGGCAGCGGCAGGCAAATGAAGAAGCAGGGCATGGCTCAGGGCTGCATGGGGTGGGATTGCAGAGTAGTTATCAG
>QQTW01001498.1_pt1 | contig 16360 bp, 22 predicted proteins | sample 1904831 | NCBI WGS metagenome assembly QQTW01 (sample SAMN09435610, study PRJNA476489) | Subsurface metagenome, whole genome shotgun sequencing project. | reverse complement strand
GTCCTTAAAAAATACATTCGCGCACCAATTAAAGCCGTCCTAGAAGGACGGGGTTTTCAACCCAATTTTCTGATAAAAGGCTTTAAGGAATCCACTCAGTGCTTATATACAGGATGAGTAATTTGTCAACACCTTCTACTGGACTGGCGCTTTAGGCAACCTATATTTATAACTGAGTTCAAGTGCATTGCAAAAGCTATTGAGGCTCCTTAGCAAAGCATTGTAGTAAGAGTAGGCATCATCTCGTTCCTTTTGAAGACGGCCATACAAGGTTAGTTCAGGCTCTGGGGCTAGACGATATGAAGGGATATCTAAGCCTGCTTCGGTTAAGCGCGTTGCTGCGATCGCAACTAACAATGCTCCTACTGTATTCGTCTCGCCATTGTGAAGATCGTCTATTCCTGGTAAGATTAGTTCTGCTCCTGGCAACTCCTTGAGATTCATGGTTGACCCTCAAGATATTTACCTTGAAAACGTTCGATAAAGTTCTCGACCCTGCTTCTAAGCACATCAGGATTAAGAGAGGGGAACCGGATTAATTCGGGTGCAATAGCTTCAAAGCAATCACGTAACTCTATACAGGAAAATAATCTCTGCTCATACATGGCTTGAACATCGTTAATGTCACGGTCAAACCCTCTGGATAGTTTAGAAAGAGCTTGGGCAGTGAAGTCATAATGGTAAAACGAGATTTTACCTTGTTTGCCAATAAATACACTTCGATCGCGCCACCCTGGAAGAGGAGGTAAGAAATCCTGCGGGGAAGCCAGTTCGATGTTGATGTTTAATTCCTGTTTGAGTTTGGCAATTGCTTGAAAAATACCTGGAGGCTCGGGATCGAGACGAATATCGACATCAACCGTGGAACTACGCCATCCAATCAGTAGGGCACTAGCACCACCTGTAAAGTAAATGCATCCTGAACCCTGAGCTTCTCTACCCAAGGCTTGCATAAGCCGTTCTATCTTTTGAGGGTCAACGTTTGGACGCATATTTTTTGCCGTGCGACGCAACATAACCAGTGTTGGCAAAGCCCAATAAAAGAGCAAAAGAGACCTTTAGAAGAACTTCGTGAGTACATGGAATGAGATCGGGGAGACCCGGCCCCTACATCCAATCTACGTATATCACAATTCTACTCGGTTAAGGATTTTTCATGGTGATTCCGGGCATGTAGAGACACGTTCACGTAGTGTGCCGTTTCGGCAAATTTTGCGTCTCTACATGGTTTTCGGTTGATCGAATCGTTATATTGAACCCAAAAAATCGAGAAAATGCAGGAGCGCAAATAGAACAATAGTTTTTGTGGAGCGATCGCGCTACCTCCATGTTGAGTTTGTCATAAAACCCGACCTTGTTTTTAATTTAAGCATTTTTACTAAATCCCATTGTTTGTTACTAAAGTCAAATTAATTGCCTGAACGATCGCGTAGCGTACCGGAGGTAATCGCCGCAATTTGTTAGATATAAGTATTCACCTGCCAAAATTTTTGCTTGTGAAGATTATAGCCTTTCCAATAGTTGTCGGGGTTTTGGGGGAAAGGAACTCATGTTAAAGGGACAAAATCCTTATATATCAAGATTCTATACCTTTCCCCATTTACAAAGGGAGATACTGGACTTGGTTGGCTAAATCTTCTTTTTCGGCAGCTTTCGCAATTATTTCTAAATCGCGCACGCAATTCCCAACAGTGACTCTCTGCTGGTGGGCGTAGATTACACCAGTAAAATATATTCCTTCGTATTGATGACGGTTAGCAATGGCCAAAAAATCGTCATCTTGAGTGAAAATAACCCGCTCTAGTTCAATAGCCCGCTCTAAAATAATCTCAAGACTCCGCACCAGTTAGACCATCTTCTTGTACCGTCAGGACATCAACAGTGCGTAGTTTTAATGCATTCGTAATTGCTCGATGAACGTGTTCATCCATATAAAATGCAAGGGTCATTTGAGCAGCCCTTGAGTGCGAAGTTTTTTAACTAAAGCGGACTCGCCAGCCTCGATACGTAATTTCTCAACATACTCAAATCGGCGCTGCATATCCAAGTCTAATTCTGTCTTGCGATCCCAATAATAGGCTAAAGCCGAATGAATTTGGCTCATGCTTAAGTATGGATGTTGAAAGTGAAGTTCTTCAGGACTCCAACCATAAGCGATGTAGCCAGAGACTAATTCAATTAATTTCATCGTTGTTCCAGCAATGTAGGGAACATTGTTGCTATCAAGCTCTATATACTTATACTCACTTGCAGTAAAAGTCATCGTTTTGGTATTATGAGGAGATTACTTCGTATCTTAATTTATCAAGAACTTGGAAGCAACCACAGGCATATATTCATTGCTGTAAAGTGCATCCAGTGCGTAGAATGTATAAATTCTCCCCAAGAGCGAATCTTTATACGCTCTAATGCACTAGGCTAGCGATGCTAGATTACAATACCTAACCATTTGTCGCTAAAAATCATGTTTTTTGTGCGTGATTATTTACAAAATTTTATAAAAAGGCGATCGCATAGTGGCTCCCCGAGTGAGCATCGCCTCCATCTCCTAAATTCTGCAAGTGCGATACCACAAAGTGGTTCCCCAAAGCGATCGTACTCTTCGTCTCAAGCGAAAAACAACTCCGAAATAAATTCCACAAAATATAGAGATGCCATTCAAAAAGCTGGCATCTCTATCACTTTTTACTCATTTTGATTATCCGAAATTCTAGTGTAAAATATTTATCGAGTTCGAGCATAATTGATACATTGAATTTTGGGAAACTCCGCTTTAATCATAATATTAAATAACTGTATAAGAGAAATATCTATTATGAGTTACGATAACGTTTGTAAAATCATAGCTGAAAAATATCCGCTCGAATTTGCACGCTGGTTGTTATCAAAAAAGCCACGAAAAGCCAAAGTGTTAAAAACCGAATTAAGCATCGAGCCAATTCGCGCAGATTCAGTCACATTTCTCCAAACTGCAAATTGCATTCTTCATATCGAATTTCAAACTCGAACAGAATCTGACCCTTCAATTCCCTTACGGTTGTTGGACTATTCCTGTAGACTTAAACGGTTATATCAAGTTCGGATGATTACTTATAATATACTGAAAACCGTTGAAAGATAGACTTTTATGTAGCGTCAATAACATGTATTATATATAGAGAAAAGCTCAATAGCTTACTAACTCTTAATTTTCAATCATTTAAAAAAGTCCAAATTCTAGCCATTTAGAGTATAAATAAAAAAATACTCAAATTATTTCTTGTGGGATGGGCTTCCAGCCCACCCCAGATCAGGACGGGCTGGAAGCCCACCCCACAAGACTGGAGAACTTATTTCTTGGAAGTCCCTAATACAAAAGCAATTAACTCCCGCGAGTCTGTTTCATCATCAACTAGCAAGATTTGAATACCGCTCAAATCAACTGTTGACGGGGGAGATTGCTTGAGCGCTGACGGTTTGACTAAACACGAAGCAAGCGGAATACACCATACCTGTAGCGTATGGTGTAAGTCCGTTACAATTACTTGTCCGCTGACCCAGGTTCCGAGAGTTGGCGGTGCAGTTCAGCCCTGACGGTTTCAGGCAAGACCTTGCTGCCAATGCCCATAATCTTTGTCATCAGCGAACCCGCGATGATTTCATCCTTACCTGCCATCAGGGCATCAAAACCCTGCTTGGCGACCTCAGTTGGGTCGTCCTTCTTACTTACGCCCACCTTAGTATCGTTCATATCCGCACGGTCAAAGAAATTGGTATCGGTCGGTCCCGGCATTAGCGCGGTAACGGTTACGCCTGTATCTTTTAACTCGTTGCGTAGCCCCTGTGAGAAGGAATGCACAAACGCCTTGGAAGCCGCATAGACCGTCTCAAAAGGTGCGGGCATCAAAGCAGCAATAGACGAAGTAAAAAGAATCCGACCATTGCCACGCTCAACCATATCCTTTACCACCCGTTTAGCAAGATGTACGGTTGATACAACGTTCAGGTTAATGAGATTAAGCTCATCCTTCAAGTCGGTTTCGCGGGCAAAGTCGCCACCGACTCCAACACCCGCGTTAATTGCGATCGCATCCACAGGGCGACCAGTTGCTATAATCTTGCTGTAGAGTGCCTCAACACCATCATAAGTAGCGAGATCGGTTTGCACCGTCTCGACAGAAGTATTTAGCTTCTCAAAATCTTGGACAGCTTCGTTAATATTCGGTCCAGTGGCTGTGACTAGGAGATCGAAACCGTTTTGAGCGAACTGTTTGGCAAGTTCGTAGCCGATGCCACTAGAAGCACCAGTCACAACAGCCAGGGGTCGGGTTGAAGAACTATCCATAATCTTTTACTTCTTCTACTTCAAACACTAAGTATAAAAAGTACCTCTTCAATCTATCGTCTAGCGTTGGTGGTGATGCTTAAGTTATTAGGCTGTCTAAAGGAATAGATTAATGGTGTAATGCGATCGCGTACAGTGACTCCGTTGCTCTTGAAATAATCAATTTACTTCAAATAATATTTAGTACTTTTGCACTATTTTATATTTCGATACCAAAACTTGAGAAAAATAGTTTGATTGACATTCTGTTGTCATTATTATCAATCAAACTGAAAATAATCAACTTATGTACATGCTTTTTTGGAGGCATCTATGAAACTGAGATTATTACCCGTGTTAGCTGGTGCAATTCTAGCTATAACTGTCCCTGTTGCAGCATTTGCTTGTCCCGGCACTAATGGACAAAAAACAAATACGGTAACACCCCAACAACAATCTCAACTACAGCAAATTCAACGCAACACTTTAGAAGAAGTTGCAGCAACTTTAACACCAGAACAACTAACCCAATTCCAAGCTTCTCTTGCTTCTGGTGAAGCTATGCGTCCCGCTCTTACAAACCTAAATCTGACGACGGAGCAGCAAAACCAAGTGCAACAAATAATGCAAGCTTCTAAAACGCAGAAACAGCAACTTTTTAACTCCAATAGTTAGCTATTCTGTGCTTAATCGCACGCGAAACAGTTTTTAATTACCTCTAATATTCATGCCGCATGTCTTTGGGCTTCTTGCTCAAAGACTTTCTTGGTAAGTGCGTGCATTCAGTTACAACGTCATTTGTCCGTTGTCATTAGTCATTGGTGAGGATTATTGAGTATTTTATATAAGTGGATAGTTGGTTTTATTTCCGCCAACATACTTATCATGGTGTTGATGTTATATCTATTAATAAAGATGGATAAAAATATTGTGCTTTTTATTATCAGTGCAGGGCTGCTTGTTGTTTATTTAGTTTTCTCAGCATTGACTGAAATGGGCACGAAGCTGCCGTGGAAGAAGTAGCGATCTGCGCTAGCCTTCGGCAACGCCAAGGGCAGACGCACTTCTCGCGTGCGCTATCGCATGAAGGGTAATTTTTTTGGCTTGGTTGTATTCTAACCTATAGAGGGATGAGATAAAGCGCCTTTATTAGTTAGAAATTAGCCGAGGTTATACAGTCACAAGTCGTTTTTAGGAGAATATTTTATGATTGTTGTCCATCATCTTAACAACTCGCGATCGCAGCGCGTGTTATGGCTGCTTGAAGAATTGGGCATTGAATACGATATCAAATACTACGAACGCGATGCACAGACGATGCTAGCACCAGAGTCGCTGCGTCAAATCCATCCGCTCGGCAAGTCACCAGTTATTACAGATGCAGACCTCACAATTGCCGAGTCGGGTGCTTTAATCGAGTACATAGTAAATCGCTACGGCAGCGGTCGGCTAATCCCCACACCCGATACTAAGGAGCGTCTGCGTTACACGTATTGGCTGCATTACGCTGAAGGTTCTGCAATGCCACCGCTACTACTTCAGCTCATTTTGGAGCGTTTTGGGATGGGAGACAGCAAGCCAATGGACGCATTTATCGTGCCCCAAATCGAGCTTCACTTTGACTACATTGAAGGCGAGTTACGTAAAAGTACGTGGTTCGCAGGTGAAGAATTTACCGCTGCCGATATCGAAATGAGCTTTCCCCTTGAACTGCTAGCTACGCACAAGGAGCAAGTCGAGAACCGACCAAAGCTCAAAGAATTTCTTGACCGCATCCATGCCCGACCTGCTTACAAACGTGCTATTGAGCGTGGAGGAAAATACGACTTTGCAAACAGTATTTAAAAAAATGATTTTGTTCAAACATTTAACTGTACCTGCGTTACACCAACGCGCATATCGTGCTGACGCTCAATCCAAGAGTGGCGAATTTTGCTACGGAACAAGCGTGCAACTTGAAACATTAATGGACGTATAAATACATACTTTCGTAGTATTTCAGCTTGGGTAGCTTCTTCAGCTTGAAGTTGCTGTGCGCGGATAATTTCTGGTTCGCGTTCAGCTTGAATGCGTACCAGTGCTTCGTCAATTACTGTAGTTGGAGCATAGTCGCGTAAAATTGGTACAAGATGATTTGCCGCAATAATTACGTCGCGTAGTGCTACATTAATTCCTTGGGCGCGAATCGGAGACATTGGGTGTGCCGCATCCCCCAAAAGTATTAAGCCTGGTGCATACCACTTTTGACAGCGACCGACTACAACCGATAGCTTAATCGGTCGTTCAATGGTATCTGCACTTTTGAGAAAATGCTCTGCCATCCAAGATGGAGCAATCGAGGCAAAAATAGGTGCCCATTGCGCGGGTTTGCGGTCGCTTTCCTCGTTTGTAAATAATATCCATGAAAGATGGAGTTTACCTGCTTCTGCTCCATGAAAAACGCCAAAGCTTTTGTCCCCATTGGAAATTGCATAAAATACATTCTCTGCCTCAAATTGGGGACTGGTTGCAAGTTTGAACCAAAGAATATCTATGTCATTCGGTTCTCGGTCAAGATGTAACCCCGCACGTTGACGGATAATCGAATTGCGACCGTCTGCCCCAACTACAACAGAAGCAGATATTTCTCGTCCATCGCCCAGTTTTACACCGACAATGCGATTATTAATCCACAATAAATCTTTGACGGCAGCTCCCTTAATAAACTCGAATTCTGCATAAGTTTGAGATAAAGCAATCAGCGCTTCCAGTAAAGGTGGTTGGGAAACTAGCGTACAAGGATATCCATTAGTTTCCATTGGTTCTTCAACCCGGAAAAGAGATTTTTTACCAAGAATTACTTCCCAAGCGTCGAACTGACGATGCGGAACTTGCTCCAATACTGCTGATAAACCCATTTGGGCAAGAGCATCTAACCCACTAGGCATCAAACCTTCACCGCGAAAGACTCGATGGAAATCTGCTGCTGCTTCAACTAATATGACTGTAATACCGCGTTTTACTAGAAGTAAGGCGAGTGTGATGCCAGTTGGACCTGCCCCTACAATTACAACTTGCGCCATTAACACCCCCTTATCTGTAGCAGCTTTTTTCTTTAGCTTACATGAATTGTACCAACAACACTGATACCAACATTAAAACCCGCCCCGGTCGCGTACTAAGTCGTAAATAACCTTCTCGGCGTACCAATCGGTTTGTTTATTTGGATATTTCAGCTTTGCTTGAGTTAGAAGCCTATTTGCAGCACTTCTATCTTCATGTAACAAAGTTATAAGCTTTGCACGATGTTTGCGGCTAACTTGGTCAATACCGATCGCTGCACGCTCTGACGCACGAAAATTGCTATCGGCAGTAATAATATTCTTATCTTTTGCAGCCAGTTGGAAAGCACTAACAGCAACTCCACCCACTGCTGCTGCCGCTAGTATAAGCGTTCCTGTATTAGTTTGTTCCGACATCTGTGGAGTTACAGAATTAGAATCTGCAAGTACAGTTTGCGTTCGCTCGATTGTAAGTGCGTCCCGAAACGGAACTTGAGCAGCTAAAATGCAGGAGAAAGCTGTAGCAACTAAAGCAAAAGCAGTTGCGGGCTTGTAAATAGAAAAAGTGTGAGACATTGCTTTGAATAGTGACTAAAACATTTTTTCAACCTATTTATAGTTTTATTCATAATAATGACAGCAATATGTCAACTTACAAGCACGTCCGCACGTAGTAATAACTTAAGTTGCTGTTTATATTTAGCATTACTTTAGCGATTGGTAATACAGCAGTTTGGATTTACATAAGATACTGTAGGGGCACGGCATTGCCGTGCCCCTATGAGAATCTATACTTACACGCTTTACTTCATTTGGATAACCTTTTTTACATCCTAGGTAAGTTTCCCACAGTAACTACCCCTCGCTACCAAAAACGACTGTTATATGGCGCTAGCTTACACGGTACGCGATCGCATGTTGCAGTATTGGATGGGAACTACTATAACTTATATAGAAATCTCGCGTACAGTTGCTACTTATCTGGGGAGTTTCTTACAGGTCTGTACTGCAAAGGTTTGAATTGATATAATCATAGTGCTACTATCGATAAAATCACAATTCATCCCGCATTAATTTATCAATCATTTTGCTTTTGTTAAATATTATGATGTGGGATTTAATATTAATGGGACTTACGCAAAATCTCTCTCCAACTCTCTTACCTACCCTAGCAAGCGCCCTTACCCTTCGGGAACACATAAATGTGAACAGGGCGGCTGCGCCAACGGCAACCCCTGAGTCGGGCGACACGCTGCGCGTTGGCGTAGCCAGCGCTTTGCGCTTACGGGGAACAGGAATGCTTACGGCAAACGTGACCTTTGTGTCCTAGCCTGCGGCAAGCCGCTTCGGGTCTATGTGGTTCATTCCAAACGTGACTTGTGCGTAAGTCCTGATTAAAAAAGTTAAAATTTAGGCTTTCATGAACGGTAAACGTTTGTTGGTGCTGGTTGTAACGTTAGTGCTAATTGTTTTTTCCTGGTGGGGTGTAACTACGGCACAGGCAAATCTGACAATACGTCAGATGGAACGTGAAGGAGTGCCGTTATTATACATAGCGCCAAATACAAAAAAAGTGCCTGGTGTTCTCATAGCACATGGATACACGGGTTCCAAACAGTTGATGCTCGGTTACGGTTACACGCTAGCACACGCAGGTTACGCAGTTATGTTATGGGATTTTGACAGTCATGCTGCGAATCGCAAATTATTAGAGAGAAATTCGCTGTCCTCAAATTTAGAGGTTGCTTATGCAGCACTTATAGAGCAACCGGAGGTAGATAGATCGCGCTTGGCTGTTTTGGGTCATTCAATGGGCAGTGGTGCAGTGATGTCTGCTGCTGTTAACAATGTTAATCGCTATGCTGCGACTGTAGCAGTTTCGCCCACTGGAGCGTTACTTACAGCAAATGCACCCCGCAACCTTCAACTTCAAGCAGGTAGTTGGGAAGGTCGATTTGTGGCAAACGCAGAGCGATTACTGCAAGCAGCAGGAGGGGAAAATCAAAATTTGGCTGATGGTAGAGGAAGAAAGTTAGTAATTATTCCCAACGCCGAACATATTACAATTTTATTTCGCCCCCATAGTCACCAAGCCGCTAAAAACTGGCTTGATGCTACCTTTGGAGTGCAACGTCAGAGCAATTATGTCGATAGACGAATGATTTGGTACTTTCTACATTTATTGGCATGGCTTGTTGTACTTGGTACAATTGCCCCGCTCTTGGCTATTTCTGCCACCGTTCACAAGACAGAACAATTAAGAAGCTGGTTCGGTTTGTTGGTAGCGCCATTTGTAGCAAGCGGCGGCCTTACGTTGTTAAATCGCGTTATTAATATTGATAGCTTGGGAGGAGTGTTGGTAGGTGGCGCGGTGAGTATTTGGTTTGGTATTGCGGGTTTAACTTGGCTGATTGCCATGTCAGAAATGCCGCGTCCGACAATACGAGCAGCAGCGCAAGGTATAGCTTTATTTGCACTATTGTGGATGGGCTTTGGAACAATGGCGCAGGTAGTGTGGTTGCAGTGGTTTCTGATTCCAGCACGGTTACAACTATTCCCAATACTTGCACTTGCCTGTTTTCCTTGGTTTTTAGCATCGGGTGTAGCACAACAAAATCTTACAGTTGGAAAACGAGCTTTATGGTGGTTGGGACAAAGCACGGTATTAATCGGGGGTTTTATTTTGGTGCTTTACCTGTTGCCGAAACTTGGTTTTCTGTTTCTTTTGCTGCCAGTTTTCCCAGTGTTAATAGCTGTTTTCTCATTCGCTGCAAGCAAATTAGAACCTTGGAGCTATGCAATTGGGAGTGCTTTGTTCTTCGGATGGGCGATCGCTGCAACTTTTCCGACTTCAAGCTAGAAGTACTGTACCAAACGTTGTCGCAACACAGATTTTATACCAAATCTGGTTGATTGCACATGGTATTTGTAGGGGCACAGCATGGCTCGTTGCCCCTACCGTTTGTGTGTTCATTTACCCGGATTTGATATTAATGGAGTTTGGCAGGTACAAGATATGAATTAAGCGATCGCATTTTATAAGTTAGCTGTTTTAACTCGTACTTCTGCCTCTGGAAATATAAATTTAACTACTGAAGAATCTGATTCCCAGAATATAACTTGGTTGTTAGAACGCGAGCCAAAATATATTTCCGAAATTGGACTGGTGGTAAACTTTTTAGTTGTACTTTTACTTTTAATCTTGAATTCATACCATTGCTGCGTTTTTCCCAAAAAATCTTCGCCTGTAAAGTCTAATACTGATGCTTCATATTGCCCATTCGGTGATGTACGGGTTTCTCCAGTTCCAATTGGATTGGATGAAATTATGATGCGGTAGCTAACTATTAATACAAGTATTACTGAAAAGATAATTAAAATTAATTTAAACGTTTGCTTTCGCATAAGTTAGCTCGTAAATTTTTACAAGTATTGTGTATAAGTAGCTAGGTGCAAATAATTATAAGATAGCTATAGCAATCCTATATCCCAGGTGAAAATCGCGGGTTTTCACTTCGGGATTTAGGAATGCTATAGTAGTGCATTCGTCCCAATCCATAAATCATCAAAATTTTCATAAAAGCCTAAATTTACTGGTTCATTTAGTCTGAAAAATATTTTGCACCATTTTTTTCTCCACACTTGCAGCAGCTTTATCCAACTCCGCAATTTCCCCAGAGTCCAATTGCCAACCCAAAGCACCAATATTTTCCCTGGCTTGTTCCACAGACTTCGCTCCGGGAATTGGTATAGTATCCTTACTAATGCACCAATTAATCGACACCTGGGAAATCGTCTTATTCCTGGATGCTGCAATTTCTTGTAAACATGATAGTAGAGGACGCATTCCCGGTAATAACTGCTTGCAAGCTAAACCTCGAATTCCTTTAGGTAAAGTCCCATTCTCAGAATATTTTCCAGTCAATAAGCCCAATGCCAGCGGACTGTAAGCAATTAATTTTATACCAAGCTCATCGCAGATATCTTTTAAACCCAATTCGGTAACGGGATAGGTAGAAAGCAGCGAATACTGAACCTGTAACGTTCTGATAGGCACGCCCCGCTCAGTAAATCTTCTTTGAACCCATTTCAACCGTTTAGAACCATAATTCGACAAACCTACACCCTTAACTAACCCCTGCTCGTATAAATCTGCAAGACCATCCAATAATGCCCCCTCCTGCCAAGGTGCATAATTCGCCGTAGACCAATGCATCTGCACCAAATCAATATTTCGTCCCAACCGCTTCGCAGAAGCCTTGCCAGCCGATACCATCGATTGCCGCGTCAATCTCCAAGGGTAAGCAGCAAGCTTGGTAGCAATGCAGACATCTTGTTTATTTATACCTTGATATTCCCGCTCGAAACGCCCTAAAAGCAACTCGCTACGTCCGTTTAACTTGCCAGTTCCGTAAGAATCACCTGTATCAAATAAAGTCACACCACTACTAATGCAAAGGTTAAATACCCCTTGCAACTGCTCGTCCATACTTTCATCGTATCCCCAAAGCAGCCGATTTCCCCATGCCCAAGTGCCGCAACCCATTTTCGGAAGGGTGAGTTTTTGCTGATACATTTTTGTTGATGTAGATTGCCCTTAACTATTTTAAAGCGTGTTTGTGGCAATCGTAGGGGCGGGGTATCCCCGCCCCTAGAATATAGTGGGTAAGCGAAATTACTTCCGGTGCAGGAAACAGTCCTACCTTCAAAAGGGGGTAGGAGAGAAATAGCCCTCCATATATCTTATTTATAGATTCCCCACAATCCCAAAAGCCTGAGAAAATAAAAATATCCGACTCGAAAACCTTAAATTATGGTACAAGCTCCCACTAAACCATTAACCCTAGAAGAGTTCTTGGAACTCCCAGAAACCAAGCCTGCTAGCGAATATATCAACGGTCAAATCATCCAAAAACCTATGCCACAAGGAAAACATAGCAAATTACAGGGTAAATCTGTTACAGTTATTAATGGTATTGGTGAATCTCAACGTATTGCTTTAGCACTTCCCGAACTACGATGTACTTTTGATGGACGCTCCATCATACCCGATGTTGCTGTTTTTACTTGGAATCGCATTCCTCTAGATGAAGATGGTGATATTGCAAATGTTTTCACATCTTATCCTGACTGGACAATTGAAATTCTCTCTCCCGACCAAAATCAAACCAAAGTTATAAATAATATATTGCATTGTCTTAACGCAGGTTGCCAAATGGGTTGGTTAGTCGATCCCGATGAAAAATCTGTCATAGCTTATCCTGCTGGTAAACAACCTATATTTTTCCATGAACCCGAACAGTTGCTTCCCACTCCAGAATTTATTGGAGATTTTAAATTGAGTGTCGGAGAATTATTTGGTTGGTTGAAGCCAGGTAATATTTAAAATTAAAATAATTTGGTATCGGGTAATATAAATTTAAGAAAACAGACCAAAATTGCCAAGCTGCACGAACAACCGACGGAGGACTTCCTCGACACTATGAATACTAATGCCCTTGGCATATTTCTATCCCTAAAGTATGAAATCCCCTATATGCTCAAGCAAGGCGGTGGAGTAATCGTCAATACAGCGTCGATATCTGGGCATCGTGGTTTCACTGAAATAGTACCTTACAGTACCAGCAAACATGCAGCGATCGCACTCACTAAAATAGCAGCGCTGGAGTATGCCAAAAACAATATTCGTGTAACTTCCATCTCACCAGGAGGCGTAGATACGCCGATGCTACGACGAGTCCGCGAACAACGCGGTGTCTCGTTTTCAGAGGGGTCAAAGGCAATTCCAATCGGACGCACAAATACGGTTGAGGAAATGGCACGGACTGTGATGTTTCTATCATCTGACGACGCTACGGCGTTTCACGGTTCGATTGTGGATGTGACTGGTGGGATGCTGGATTAGTTAATTTTTTTACTTTGGATTAAACATATGTCGAAGCAAGGATTTAGCCGTCGGCGAATAATTCTTCAAGGTAGTGTAGGATTAGCAGGACTAGGTGCGGCGGCAATGGTCAATCAAACAACTCAAACCCCCCAACCACAGCCAAAACCTAGTAACGCTCCCAACAGAGGTAGATTTACAGATAAGGTAGTGTTGATTACAGGGGCAACATCAGGAATTGGCAAAGCGACAGCAAAAGAATTCGCTCAAGCAGGTGCAAAAGTATTCTTCTGCGGTAGACGCGAGAATTTGGGCAAACAAGTTGAAGCTGAGATTAAAAGTGCAGGTGGAGAAGCGACTTATATGCGTACTGATGTACGCAAACCAGAACAGGTAAAAGCATTTGTAGATGCCTGCGTCTCAAAGTACGGCAGAATTGATGTTGCTTTTAATAATGCTGGAATCAGTCAGCCACCAACTGCTTTTAAAGATACAGACGACGATTTATGGATGGATATGCTCGCAACTAACGTCAACGGTGTCTACTTCGCAATGAAAAATGAAATTCCTGTGATGGAAGCGCAAGGCGGCGGCGTAATTATCAATACCAGTTCTGCATTTGGGTTGAAGGCGGCGGCGCAAATTCCTAGCTATGTTTCTAACAAGTTTGCAGTTACTGGCATGACAAAATCCGCCGCGATTGAGTTGGCTCCGCGTATTCGCGTTGTCGGCGTGGCTCCGGGAGCGATCGCAGCAACTGATTTTGGTCGTTGGAATCCCAAACCGCCTACTATGGCAGAAATCCAGAAATTTGCCGCACCACTCCATGCTATGAAACGGGCTGGCACACCCCAGGAAGTTGCCAAAGCTGTTCTCTGGCTTGCTTCCGACGAAGCGTCGTTTGTGACTGGGGAAGTAATGAAAGTTGACGGGTACTTCTTGCCTGGTTAAATAGGGATTCAAGTTGCATATACTGAGCGATTGCCTTCATCGCATTTTTTTCTGGTGTCATTACCAAGCGCGATCGCATCATTATCGCATTAATTTTTTTTAGTAACCAACACGCGACAGCTACTTTTTAAGGGAGAATTTATCCCTTACAACCCATCCGAGAAGGACTATTTTGATTACATATCCCTGAATACTGTAACTTATATCTTGCACCTTTAGATGAAAAGCTTGCCCCTAGATGCAGCAACCTCGTCTATTATTTAACTTGTAAAAAGTGGGATACCACCCACTGCATAAACTGCATCAAAACCAATTCTCTCTCCCCAAAGTGCTGCACTACTCTTGTTTAGCGCGTAGTCGAAGACTTGTTTCAATCAGATCGTCCCCGATTTCGTAATCACCCGTTTCAACATTAATCGAGATAATTTTGCCAATATTCTCTGCCGTTTCTACCTGAGTGCGAATATTTTTCTCATAAAGTTCTTTGCCACGTTGGGCAATTTCTTCTCTATTGAGTTTAGGGTAGGGCATAAATGCCTCGTTTCAATTTGTAAATTTCCCCCTTTATTATAAGGTAGATGCCACGATTAGGCGATCGCTCAGTGACACCAAAAGGTATTCTGTCTATTAGACATCTCCGGAAATTAATTTTGCGTTGCCCCAAATCCTGTCTAGAGACGCGAAATTTCGCGTCTCTACATCTTTTCCACCAGATGTCTATTTCCCAATGAGCTTATCGTATTCTGCATGGATGCCGATCCAGAACCATAAAATACCTTTTTCTACTTCTACACCTAATGCTCGATAGTTTTGTCCCGCACGTACTGACCAGTACTTACCAACTTTTTTGAAATGCAGTGATGGATGAGTTGGATCGGCTTTGAGTAATTCGTAACACTGGTCAGCTATACGCTGTACGTTTTCAGGCAAATTATCGTAACGTTCCCAAAACCGACGAGTCGTATAGTGCATTAGATTTCCCGATAGCGACCAGCTTCAAAATCAGCGATCGCTTCTTGTGCCAAATCCTCTAACTTACCATCTGCAATATCTTTCTCCAACTGCTTATCCCAGCGCTGATTGTCCAACTGAGTAAACCATTCTATAAGTTTTTGGTACTCATCAGGCGGAAGCTTGAGGATAGCTGCTTCGATTTGCTCAAGTGTCATAATCAACTTTATGCTTGGTGACTATATTTTATTATGAACGATACCTTCGGTCAGCGAGGAAAGCGGCTTTATCAAAGGGGTATGCGCTTCGCACTTTTTCAAAGTTGTATGGTGAGTGCGCTCCTCGAACGTTTATAGCCTGTCCCCTTGGGACTCAGCGCTGACAAGGCACGTTCGCGCTTTTTGCCCAGCGTAGTATGACGTTATATTGCAAAATTTGTACTGTTGTTCAGCAACACCCTTCTTTGCATTTATGAAGCACGATAGTATAAAAGTAGTTTTACGCTATGGACTTTCAGTATGGGTACTTTGCCAGAAATTGAAACTGCCATCAAACAACTACCAGAAAGCGATATTCGTCAATTGGCAATATGGCTTCAAGAATATTTAGACCAGATGTGGGATAAGCAAATTAAAGCTGATGTGGCATCAGGAAAATTAGATAACTTAATTGCCAAAGCAGAAGCTGATATTGCTGCTAATCGGGTGAAGGATATCACTGAAGTCATTGACAACGGTTGACTTTTGGGAGGCATATACAAAACTACCTCTTGATGTAAAAGAACAAGCTCAAAAAGCTTACCGACTTTGGCAAGATAATTAGCAGCATCCTTCTTTACATTTCAATAAAGTAGGTAAAAATCTTTGGTCTGCCCGTGTTAGTGGTGGATATAGAAGCTCTAGCTTTAAAAAAGGGCGATGATTATTATTGGTTGTGGATTAGTACTCATGATGAATATGATGCCATCTTGAATTAAATTATTGGTATCGGGTTGATAAACTGTAATTATTTTAATTAATGGACGCGAGATTTATAAGAGTTTCAGGGTTATTATGTCGTATTTTAAATTTTACAAATCCTCTAAAATAACAGTTATAGCGTTTATTGGAAAAATTGCATGTCCCTTATTAGGCTTAAAGAACAAGCTCGTCAGTTAACAGTTAGCGATAAGCTAGAACTAATCAGCGATATTATCGAGTCTTTACGCACTACCTCGTGGTCTATGTCATT
>QQTW01001497.1_pt1 | contig 16365 bp, 10 predicted proteins | sample 1904831 | NCBI WGS metagenome assembly QQTW01 (sample SAMN09435610, study PRJNA476489) | Subsurface metagenome, whole genome shotgun sequencing project. | reverse complement strand
CTGTGCTGGTCGATCATCTGCTTGTACTGCCTCTGCTGCTGGCATGGCTTCTGCAGCCTGCAATCCGTCAGGACGCGTATCCATTGCGTCATCATCGGTCCTTGGGGCAAGAGAGTCATGCTGGCTCGAGTAATATGAATTCTCATCAAAAAAGTCGCTCTTCGGGGTATTTGAAATTGACGAATCTGAAGCTGCTGGAGGTGCAACATGCTGGACGATTGCTAGGGCCCTTTCAAGCACCTCGCCGACCTCAAAGTCCGGAATAACGTCCTGCGGCCGAGGTCGATGCTTTGCCTCTTTCTGTCTTCTCTCCAGTTTTTCTCTGAGCACCGCTTCGAGACGCTCCCGCTTGGCTCTGATGTCCGCTTTTGCCGGATCCTCGGGTATCGACAAAGGCACTCTGTGCCCTACAGCTTGTGTAACGTTCGGCTTCGAAACTATTTGTGCAGCCTTTGAGGATCCTAACGTTTCCTTGAAGACTGCATGTTGGGTATACAAATTGGGGGAAGTGATTCGCTGCACTTGCGGCTCTGCTGCAGCTGGCCGGGGCGAGCTGGTTGACGCAGCTTTCGGAACCGTCGACGTCGCGAGTTTGCCTGCGAGAGAGGCGGGGATCTTCAGACGAGGATGAGTTCCTGCGAGGATCTCATCGTGGAGACGAATGATCTTCTCGTACTCGGCGATCTCGTGAGACTGCGCGTCAGACGACGACGGCGCGCCCTGCGTCAATCCGGGAGGAGCTAGCACTCCAGACGCCATCGTTCTCTTTTCACAGCATGCACGGCATTGATGCAATGCGTGCTCTCAAATGTTCCAAGAGCTTCTCCAACAGTAAGTTCATGACAAGGTGATGAGCCTATCAGCACCTCCCAAGGGCCACTCGTAAGAGATGGAAGCAGCTTGTACGCAGCGTTCTTCGAGGGAGGTGGTCGTTGATGGTTGTGATGTGGTCAGTGATCTGGAAGGTCAAACGCCGTTTTGAGCTCCAATTCGCTGACTAAGCCCTAAACCGTGGCCATTTTTTCGTCGAACATCTGATAACTACCACGGCCCTCAGCCTACGCTTAACGACCTCACCTCATCTGCCAACTTCACAGCGTTGCCAATCGGTCATGTTTGCATGGGTTACTTCTACACTCCCGCAATCAAATTTCAGTAGACATTTAGATATTTGTTCACGATGGCCGAGTCTCAGGACACTCGGCCAGTGTTCTTCTTTGATATAGACAACTGCGTAAGTCGTATGCTCGAACTGCATTGAGTTTAATTATAGCTTCAAGATAGCTGATGATTGTCACAATAGCTTTACTCTAGAAGTGCATGCACTGCCTAAGTGACTCGATTGGACATTGTACTAATACCATCTCAATAGGCGCACGGGTACTGGATATGATGAAGGACAAGATCGGTACGGCCTCCACATATTGACCTTGTTCCCAGGAAACGATTCTGAATGTAACATCAGATCAATACTTTGTCGATCATCTTTCGCTCTCCCAAGCGGATGCAGAAGCACTGCATCAGACGTACTACCTCCAATATGGTCTTGCCATTGAGGGTCTTGTGCGGCACCACAAGATCGACCCAATCGAGTACAACCGCGTGGTAGACGATGCCCTACCACTGGCGGAAGTCCTCTCACCTGATCCTCAATTACGGAAGCTTCTCGAGGACTTCGATCGGAGCAAGGTGCGGTTATGGCTATTTACGAACGCCTATGTCAACCATGCGCGAAGAGTGTTGAAACTTCTCCAAGTGGATGACATGTTCGAGGGTATGACGTTTTGTGACTACGGCGCAGAGAAGATCATCTGCAAGCCTCACAAGGAGATGTATGACAAGGCGATGCGAGAGGCGGGGGTGAATTCACCAGATCAGTGTTACTTCGTGGGTCAGTTTCAGCGTTCAATTCATTCCGTCGTGGCCCCGTTCATGCGAGTAAAATTTACTCGAAATCTTACAAGATTGCAGATGATTCGTTTGTGAATTGCAACAAAGCACAAGACTTGGGCTGGACCGCCGTACACCGTCTCGAGCCAGATGATCCAGAGCCTGCCGTCAAGGCATCACAATACCAGGTTCGAAGTCTAGAGGAGCTTCGAGAACTGTTCCCGCAGTTTTTCGAGGAGCATGAAGTCAAGAATTAGCCATGGAACCAACCCACCTTATTCCTATATGCATAGAAGAAAGTAGATCTTGTTATAGATCTATCAAAACTTTTCAATGTTTTCATCCAATCTCTTATGTCCAAGAAGATTAGCAGTTCAAACAAAACCTGCTATTTGCCGCCAGCTGAACAACTTCTGTGGCTATTATCCGTTGACTTGAGGTAGCTTTATTCGGTATCGAGAGCAGGTCTTTAACCTGAGTTCTCAGCGTTTTCCTCTTCAATACGTCAAAATTTGGATCAGTCCATCTACGGCGCATCTTGCTCATCTTCTTTCAAAAGAGGTACGAAGATATGGCGCAGTGCCAGTGAAGAAACGAGATGTCGATTCCCTACCTGCTCCCACCCCGCATATATGAACGCTCCTTCATTCAGATACTATTCCATAGCAGATCCTGCTAGCACTTTTCCTCTTCACTCTTCGCCATGGACATCTATATGACCATTCCCTTCTTTTACGGCCTTTATAAATTTTTCCTGTTCTCCAACCCCATCTTCCTTCTTTCCTTTCTCCATCCTTCATAGTCTTCAAAGCAGACATTCTATATTTCGAGAACTACTGCATCCACGTTCTGATAAGTTTCTTGCCACTTCCTTTCCCTCCACCAAACTAGGTGAGTCGTTCCGAAACGTCCATCTTCCTCCTCCATCTCTTTTCTTTCACCATCTGTCATACCGCTACCACAATCTTTCAGGTCAGACGCTCACCACTACCTTGCTGGCCTCAGCCAAGCCCACCGCAGTCAGACAAAATGATGTGCAAAGCGGGAACACTCTGCGACCGATATTCGCCAGTGGGAACCACCCGGGGCAGATACACTGCCAGAGAAATAGCTCGGATCAAAGAGCTCTGGGAAACCACCGACCTTCACGTTCGGGATATCACCGCGACGATGCGCCGCGAATTCAATCAAAGATTTCTCCGGGCTAACATCGTTATGAACCTCTGGCTGCTCGAGGAAGAGAATGTCATCATTATTCTGCAGCACGAACGCCAAAAGAGGTTGGCTTGGGATCCGGATGAGGAGCCGGAGGTGTCGTGATTGGAGCCTCTACTCCGTCAACTTACTCGGACTATCTTGTGTTGGGTTGATGTCGGTGCGGGCAGAGAATCTTGAGTCGACATCATGAGGGTGATGAAGAACGTTGAAACAGTCAGCGGGTTGTGAAGCTATGGCCTCCGGAGCCAAGCCACATTGGGCCGGACGATCGGACTTTGAGTCTCTGGATGATGCATGGAATTGATTATGATGTCACAATTATGGACATAGGATAAGTTAGTGGATTAGTTTGATTCAGTTCCTCATGATTGTCTTGGTTCTAGTGGACCATGATCATTGGGGAGCGGTCTTCCAACCCGGTTCATAAGGGAATAACTTGGTCACCCGCATTCGCGTTCCCAGCACGCCATTGGCTGCCCACAAGACCAATCTTGTATCGTGCAAGATCACGCAAGAAATTGCACCACCCATCCACAGCCGCTTCATTCCAGAATTGATTCCAGAAATATCCCCAGGAAAAATCGAGACCTCAGCACACTACTGGTGGCATAGTAGTAGATGAGACGGAGTCGCCCAGGCTCGAATCGACGAGGACGATGACGTTGAAAGTAGCAGCGAGCGCGGAGTCACCCACAGCAACATCAGGTGGGTTGGAATAAACTGATATTCCTAAAAATACCCGTTTCATGTACGTTTCTAGCTACAATTCTTGATGTGAGGAGACGCCATTCTTGCTGTTCAGCTTCAACAAGCAGAAAACAGTGTTGAGAATGTCAAAATCCTGTTCGTGAAGGACCTCATGGATCATGAAGCTAGCGTTTGTAGAAACCCCTCGGACGGGAGGGAAGAGTATGCTGAGAGGTGGTAAAATGAAAAGGGCCGTCATGACTGAGCTGAGCAGATCATGAGTCGTGCACTGAACTTTCAGGCAGGGAAACTAAATAGATAGATAGATACAAGAAGATGGGGTATAAACGAAGGTATTAGTGGGTATGATCACAGAAACAATATCATGAGTGAAGGTGACATGGTAGGTAGTGGTACGTAGAGAGAGATACAGTGGGTATGGTAATGGGAGGTTGAAAGTAGGAGTTAAAAGGCAAAGCCAACGGGAGACGTCGGTGTGACCGCCACCGACGACTCAGCTGGGGAAACACAGAACGGGTCCGAAGCGACGGCGGATATGACGGATATCCGTCTCCCGTTGTCAAGGTTGTGCACGCTCCACCGGTGGGCGTTTTCAGCATTTTCAATGCGGATCTCCTCGGCTGGTTTGAGGGTGGAGGTGGAGGTGTTGAGGGTGACCGTCTCGCCGCATCCGAATGTCCTTTGGCGAATCGGCGTGGGACGGCCGGGAGTGGATTGAGGTGTGGCGGTGAGTGGGCTGGATGAGCGTTCCCAGGTGGACTGAGAGGAGAGCGTAGACAGTGTAGATGATCTCGTTCGTGGTGGTTTGGGGTTGCTGGAGGATTGCTCGACAGCGGCCTCGGATGATGTGGCGTCCCCTTCGGTGGTTGCTTGCTCGGGAGCTGACGAGATGGGAATGAGCCATGTCGAGACGTGGGCACGAGATGGCGTGGTTTTTCTCAACGCCGGATTGGGCTGAACGGGAGCAGATGATCGGGCGGGTGATGCCTGTAGACGGACCAGTGCCGGTTGAGGCACGGTAGGAAGCTGAGGCTGGCTTTTGGGAGCCCGCAACGGGTGCGGTCGGGCAAGGACGGACACTCGAGGCTGAAGCGAATTGCCTATACCAGGAGGGAAATTTGTTAGCCGCAATCTTGGAAATACTACATGATGTTGATGCAAACATACGTCCGAAATCATCATTGAACTCGGCCATCATGTCGAAACTTGATCGAGTGGAAGGAAGCTCGTCCAGCGCCGGTATCGTCTCGATGTCGCTCCGGTCCAGTGTGTCGGCTCTGCTCCAACGGGCCGGCATATGTCGATATCCATCGCTGTCCCTTCGACTCTGATGTCGGATAGGCTCCATATGCGAATAGGTCCGAGCGGATGGCGGAGGGCGCGGCAGCTGCTTCCGCGCACTGTATCCCAGCTCATGGGAGCTCTGCGTCGTGGAGAGACTCGGCCTCGGCTGCAGCGGCTGCATCACCCAGTCCGAATTCCATGCAGATGCCGTCGACAGCGCATCGAAACTCCGGTAGTGCAATGGTTTGCGGGCAATGCGAAAGTCGGAGAGCGCCTGCGATCCCATTGACGTCGTGCGCGGTAAGGGCGACGTCCAAGCCGGCGATGCCTGATCGGCCGGCTCGTCAGGAGATCCAAAGTCGGGCAGAGGCGATAATCGGTTTCGAGGCAGATAAATGCTCAGCTCCAACGGTCGAAAACCTTCGGTGCGCCGGGACTGATCGTTGGGCATGCGCCGGAAGTCTGACGGCGCGCCGATGGTGGGTCGCCGTGACCGCGCTCCGGTGCTTCTGCGCAGCAAGACACTCCCCTGGCTAGAAGCTCGCGACGCCAGGCTTCGACTGCGCGACTTCCACTTGGCGGTCAACGCCGATGATCCGCTCTCGGATCGTTGGTGTCGAGGTGCCAGCCTCGGCGGAGGGGTCCTACGGGGCTGATCATAGCAAACCTCCATCTCCTTCTCGACGACAACTGCTTTCGATGAGCCTCACTCTACATGATGCCAACATCAAGCACACTCACCGTCACTCCATGCCGGCCGTCGTCCTTGCTGCCTATATTCTTCCTCCTCTTCTACCTTCTCACTATCCGCGGCGGCCCGACGTCTGGCGTATGGAGCACAGCATACCATCGTGGACGCCAGCCATCGTCGGTACACTTCATCGACACAGTCGCTGAAGCCTTTCCACACCATGGCCGCTGCTCGGCATGGCCAACGCTCGACCGGGCGTTCCTAGGGTAAACCAGCGGCGGCCGCCAATCTTAAGAGGGTCCGGCCGCAATCTCCATGGACTGGGAACCGGGGGCTGAAGGGCTGGAAGCGGGGAGGGGCCCGGACGAAAGAAAGCAACGCAGAAACGCTTGAAACGCAGGGCGAGCCATCGGGCCCGGACGGGATCCTGGGCGCCTGCTAAAATGGAGCCAGGATGCATCGGCGGGTCCATGACGAGGGCGATCAATGGCCGGCCAAGGAGCCCTCCATTGCCCATTGCGCCGACGGTCAACGTGTGGCATCTTACCCTAACAGGGTTCCTGCGTCGAAGCGGCCGCAACCTGCTCTGGCCGCGCGGGCCGGTTGGTTGTCTCATTGCGGCCTCGTGATAGGTTCAAGCCGTCGCGGATACGAGATGCCCCTACCACAACGTGGGCGCTTAGTGGTGCCCTTGATCTTGGACCCGGCCGAGCCCGGTGCATGGATTAATCAACGTCGTCGTGGCCGTCGACGGTCGTGATCCAGTCGTTGGCCGGTCCGAGGTAGCAAATCTGCATAGGAGATGAATGTCAGGCGAACTTCTTCCCTCCACATCCGTCCGGATCGCGATCCGGCTGGCGGTGAGAATCGAATTGGGCCGCAAGATGGTGCAAGAGCACACGGCCCGTCGGTGAGCGATGGAGACACGGGAATGAACGCCGCAGGCTGGCGCATCAGACGACCACGGTTCGATGCTGACGAGGGCGAGCGGCGAAAAGGAAAGGAGGGGTGGAGGTAGAGGTTGCATGCAAGCAGGTGATTACCTTGCGGTATCGATAAGTTATCCCTATCCTTGGCAAGGGCGGGTTGCGCTCGTCGTCGGCCACCGGTGATCCCGATCATGGAAGGGGTTCGTTTTTTCCCATCATCTCTTGAGCCTCGACCAACGAGAGGCGCGCACGCAGCGCAAGTTCCATTTGATGGCCCATTCTGATCCAACCGTCCGTGTCTCTCGCTTGTCCTGCACAGAAGCTTCGTTGGAGTCGGCTTGATCCTGGCTTGAGCTCAGCTTAATGCAAGATATCGGCAGATTGGTAGGCCGGTCGACCACATGCCATCTAGAAATTTTCCGCAAGGACGCTCCATGATTTGCCACGCCGAACAGGATCACCACCGGCGTGCGAGTAGAGTGGACTGGACGTTGGTGGCGATTGTCCTTTCGTTGAGGTTTCAAGAAACCGCTCGCCCAGGGAACCGAGTAAAGTACGAAGTCGGGGAGCAGATATCACGGGCACCCTGACTACTTAATCCGCGGTCAGGTTATATACCTCCACGCCAAATTCAATGGGAAGATACACAGCCACATGTAGCGGGTGCCCGTAATTTCTGCTCCCCGACTTCGTACCTCCGAAGTCGCTGTAGCGATGCTATCTCGCAGTGGACGGGTGATGAAAAGTATGCTCAGCTGGTGCTGCTGGACCTGGATCCTGCGTCGCCAAGCCGTCAATCCCTGCTCACTATCATTAGAATGACTGCATCGTAGAGGAACGAAGAGCATAACCGCAGGGACTGACGTGCACATGTTGGTTCTTCCATCCGGGTAGAGCGGGTCGCCAGCGCATAAACGTTCTCTCAGCTGCTTGTCAGCTTATCACAGCGCAGAAGAGAAATGAGAAGAGAGAGCAGTAAGAAGCGGATTGAGAGTGAATAAGTACCAAATTTCGACGGCAAGCTGACAACTGTACGGTTGAGATGAGAGCAAAGTATAAAATTCAAAACCGTTCCGAAGACGAAGATAAACGACAACATATGGGCATGTGCAAATTGAGCAGCAGAGTCGGGTAACACTAAAGCAGGGAGAAAACTGTTGTACGACAATCTGGACCTTCGAAAATATAGATTAGGCATATAGCTCCGGAAACGCCTGTCGACTCCAAACGTGATGCCACATGATAGTACTGGACTGCACGAACCAGAACCTGGATCACAAGGAGAACTTGCGCCAACACCACGAACGAATGCCAAAAGAGAACAAATAAATAAAACGTCGCAATGCCAATTCGGAAAACTCGTAAGTTGTTAGGAATGCTGGTCGTCGTCAGAACCCCACACCCTGCGTTCTTCGTCAACTCCAAGGTGATTGTGTTGGCCGTTCTCGTTCTCCGAATTTGGTGCATCCGACTCTTGCCGAGCTCGGTCCTCGTCATCATGAACGGCGGCTGGTACCTTACTGGGTTCGAAGCCCTCTCGAATCTCCTCGCCCTCGTCGGGGCCTGGCGCAGCACGCCTGTGTAGTACATTAGCGGAAAGGGCCGCAGAAGGAAAGGCATTCAGATACGAGACAGAACATACAAGAACAGCCGAGGTTCCTCGACATTCCACATGGCACTGCCTTCTTTTCTCGCTCGAACCCTCTCGGTTTCCTCGCCGACGGTATCCTCGACAATTAAATCCACGCGCTGACTTCGATCAGACTTACTCGATTGGGAAGATGAGCGGGAACCAAGCAGTTTGCCGATCAGCGGTAGGCGCGACCTCGCGTGACGGTCGTCTTCATCGCTGCTCGAATCGCTCCGGCGTCCCTCTTCGAGCCTCTGCTTGGCCTGCTTCCGTCGTTGGCGCTTGTTGCGCTCCGTCGGGTGCAGCAAGTGTCGATTGGTCGCCGGCGTGATGAGGTCCGGTTCTTGACGAGTCCAGGCCTCCCGCGACGGTTCGTGAGCGGTGATGACCGGATACTGCTCGGATGTCAGGCCTCAATGGCACGCAATGATGCTATTCGATACGTACATGCCAGTCGCCAAATTCCAAGGCCCTTGCATTTGCATACAACCGCTCGTCATCATCGTCAATCTCCAACGCCTCCAGATCGTGGCCAGGCTGAGCCGCGTCCGGTGCGCCCTTTCGAGGCGGGCGAACTGGGCTCAGGACTCGACCCCCCGTTTCGCGATCCGGAGCTAAGAGGGGCGTCCGGCTGTTGGCCTCGCCGGGTTTCGGGATCCAGTATTTCCCTTTGCCGTTGCGCTCGTAACGCATCCCTTCCATCATGCGTGCCACGCGGGACTCGGATTCCTCGTGCGTCAGCACGTCATCTGTGGAATCGAACAGACGGTAATCGTATTTCTTTCCCCAGAACGTCTCCTTCGTGTCTTCGATAAGATCCCGAACCCCAAACGCGTCTCGGAACGCGTACAGGAACGGCATCCGGGCGGCCGAGATGGTCGGGTCAGCGTAATCGTGCCAAGAGAATGCGTACCAGTGGCCCACGGCAAAGGCCGGCATCTCGAAGCAGATCAAGGCACTTTGGATGGCCGCTGCGATGTTGTCCGGCGTGTAGCCCGTCACGTCGTCGGGGATAGCTTTGATCCACACCAGAATCGAGAGGAAGAAGCCTTGCCAGTAGGAGGCAAAGATGATCAGCTTGATAGATAAGAATTTGGGCATCGGGCGAAATGACTGTAGATCCTGCGACATGCACACCCAGAACATGGCTAGCGAGTACAAACTCAAGGTGATGCTGATGTTGTAAACAATTCCGCTCCAGAAGTAGCCCGATCGGAGTCCCACGTAGCCCTCCTGGTAGGTATTGGTCGCCTTCATGACGATTGTAGCGATACCGAGAAGCGGTTTGAGCCAGGCGTACTGTAAGATCCCACGTTTGATGGCCAAGAAGGTATGCGGATCGGACACGTCAACCTTTCCCAGACAGTAATTCATCGGGAAGAGATGATTGACTGGAGGTCGCCCATGCATCATGACGATGAGCGAACGTTCGCCTCCAAGGTAATTGACCAGGAGCTGGAGGAAGGTATAGATCGTGAAAGCCTGACAGGAATGTCAAAAACCATCCATCTGACCAAAAACTTTTTATCCATCATTCATACCTCGTAGACATCGCGAAGTGGGTCAATGAACTGGGCAGCTTTCAAAGACCACAAGCTGGTCCACGACGCTACCGAGTAGATGGGAATTCTTATAGGAGATCAGTATTGATGAACGAAGCTTAGAAGCGGACCACCCACATGAGCAAGATGCGTACAACGTGTCTCTGTAGCAGTGGCTTCCGGTAGTTTTTCCTGTATACAGTATTCAGCACCTTCTGTGCAGACCCTGCAGGTTAACAAGATTCGTACAGCTGAAGCCAGATAGATCTATATATTGAATTAGTTTGGTACGTAAAACTCAGAGCTATATTCTTACAGGATTGAAAGTATCGATGCGGCTAGACAGAAGACCGCTGCGGCTATCACGGTGGCTTCGGCGAATCTCGCCCCCGTCCCACCCTCAAAGCGTCGATTTCCCATGATGAAGAAGAACAGAGGGGGAAAGCAAAGCTCCCACCAGGAGAAGGACCTCAGCAACTCTCAGGCTATGTGTTCGCTGATCTTCATGTTCATTTGGCTCCCACACATGTTGTCGTCGGGAGCAATGGTGTTGTTGGAGGCCTGGGAATGATGTCGGGCTCACGTGGAGCGTGGCGTAACCGCTGGAGCTCGGGCCTTGGTGGGCCAAGAGGTACGTACCTCTAACGGCTGGAACGAATTGCGTGCGCCGAAAGTCATGGACCTCAAATGCCTAGTTTGCCCGAGCAAAAGTCTTACCTTTTCTAGTACTCATGAAGAGCTTGAGAGGCACGGGCCACATACTAATCGAGCTTCGGGTTCCGTGTTGACGCGCCGGACCTCGACGTCGGCCTCAACCACGGTGCATACCAGTAGCCTATCAATGACAAGTCCGTTGCGGTATCATTGTCTTTTGCAATGGCATGAGTTCCAGTCGCTATTCGAATGCAGACATGGCAAAAAGGAGACGTCGAAAATGCAATGCCAATCACAAGCTTCTCCGATACCCCTTTGGCTGAACGTGCCTGCTTGCGCTGGCTGAGGTCGGCAACGTCCCAGTTTTGCTACCCCCGAGGGATCCTGAGATGGCAGGAGCACAGCGGGCGACAGAAGCGTTTCGAGGACAGCGAGAGCTGAACTGGTACGTGTAAAGCATCATGGAGCTCGCGGTGATCGTGGCTTATCTTCGCGTTAGGATTTTCCTCGTCGAGCTGGTGGTCTGCGGCGTCTTGTAGGTGCATGCAAAAGATCCCTAATAATTCCTCGTTGAAGCTGCGGCTGAACTTGTGCAGGGCCGTCTTCTTTCTCTTTTACTTCAACCGCCTCTTCGCCACTCTGCTATCCTATGCGATTCGAGCGTACACCTGGAGAAAATGGCACGTATACGTCGATATTCAGTCGCTCCAGATCTCTTTGCTCGCTGGACGTATTTTCTTCAAGGGATTTCGCTATCATGGCGAGAACGAAACCATCTTCATCCACAGTGGGCATGTGACCTTCCGGTACTGGCTACGAAGGGTCCGGCAGACGGATCAGGCGCTGGAGCGTGATGGGGCAAAGCGCAGCCGGAACACACAAGAGAAAGAGAAGCCGAAGGAATTGGAACAGGAGAAGGGCTCGCTCGAGAGATCCGGCGACCTTCCATGCCGTTTTCTGATCGACGTGAAAGGCCTAGAATGGTTCATCTACAATCGGACTGCCGCCTACGATGCGATAGTCTCAAACATCTCCGGACGGCATAATGCCAGTGGAGGCAAGGAAGATATTGGCTATGAAGCTTCATCTGGATCAGAAACCGGAACACAGGACGCTGGACATGCTCAACGTCGTCGGACGGCACGACCTGGCCAGACAGGTACGCCAAGCCATATTCCCCCAGGAACTGAAGCCCGTCCGTTTCGCACATGCAGTGAACATAGAGCCAAAACTGAGGTCACCTCAGATACTCCATCCATGCCCATGGAAACAGAAAATAGCCAGAGTCCAGCTGTGCCAAACTCCGAATCGGACAATTCCGAAACTTCCTTTCTAAAGCTATTGCCAATTCAGCTTCATTGCACCAAGGGTGCTGTTGTGCTGGGCAACGATAGCGTCAGAGGTATCCTGATTGTCAAGTTTGAAAGGGCAGCTGGAGACATTGACGCCTCGAGCTGCTCGCCTCTCGACTCCTACAAGCAGGTGTTCAACATACACTTCACCAATCCCGTGGTGCTTTTGAAACCAAATCTGGCTTACAAGGATCCCACGTATGCTCCAGCTGTAGGAGAGCACAGATCTGAAACCGAGCACTACTCAGTCGATACGCAGGGCGGCCGCACTCAGCAGTATCACGAGAAAATTCCGAGATACCGGCGGTTGCTCAAGACAAATCTTTTCAGACGACGACCACAAAGCAATCGACACCGGTCGGACCTGCCGCACCCCCCTGAGCAGAATGCTCGTCCAACCGGACGCCGAAGTGCTGACAAGAAATGGCTGGGCCTCTCACGGTATCTTGAAGATGACACGCCTAATGAGCATGACAGCTGGAAGTCTATTGAGTACGGCAGAGTACCAACAATTGTCGACAGTCCGAGCGTGAGTATCAGCTACTACTGGGATGTGGCAGGTCTAGTCCCCCAACCGCAGAGCTCCCAGAGCCGCCTTGATCCGATAGAGATGCACGTCAATGGAGATCGTGCGCCCGACTGGGGGATGACCGTGTGCCTACGAGGGGGGACGATCAACTATGGACCGTGGACGGACAAACACCGCCTGGAGCTCCAAGCGGTATTCTTCCCACGTTCCTTTACGGATGCGAGTCCATCACAGAGACTCGCACCCGGGCAAACAAGGATCAGCACCAGCTTCAAAGTCTTTGTCGAGATTCAAGATCAGATCATCCTGCGTATCCCGACGAGGGAACCGTCCAAGGATTGGAAGTGGAGCATGCAAGTTGGTGCCTACCAAAACGTCCGCAAGGGTGCAAAGAGCCCACATAAGAAAAAGCCGTCCAAGAAGAAGGAAAACAAGTCCGTGAATAGCATCGAGGTTCGGCCCTTTGGCTGGCTGGATGCAAAGGTCCTCTCCGACTCAACCATCAGCTACACGATGGATATGGTGGCGTCGGACAATGGGTATCACAACTCTCTGAATCTGGATCTCCGAGGTACAGAGCTGTCGAGCAGTGTCAATCACGCCCCGTGGTGGCGATCAGACCTCGTCAAAATCTCCTGTGATCTGTCCACACCACTAAAGTGGAACGGTCTGCACACCTGGACCTTTCGGATCGTCGGCCACCATCCGGAGCTGTTTTTCTTAAGGGAGCATGTGTTCTTGTTTACTGATCTAACAGCAGACTGGAGTGCCGACTATGTTCCCAACTACTACACGTTTGTTCCCGTCCGATATCTCGTCGACCTGCAACTTTTCGACTTCCAACTGTATCTCAATGTCAATGATGGGAACATCATCAACAATCCTTGTGATCTTGATGATAATAGTTTCATCATCGCGAGAGGCCCAAGGTTGGACGCAGACCTCACCATACCCTTGGATCGATACCGACCTGAGTCGACCGAAGTGCCATTTCGGGTCCACGCAAAGAACGGATGGATCGACTTGCACACCCCGCCGTGGAAGACGCAAGCTGCCTTTCTTCAATCCCCTCAGATTGGAGCCATCGATGAAATTGTGTTTGCGGCGCGATACAAATACTATGCAGCACGAGCTGCCACACTCACTGATTCGCTTTTACTCGAGGTTGAAGGCACCGCACCAACCGTGAATCTCTTTGGATTCATGGTACGCTATTTTATCAAGATCAAGGACAATTACTTTGGGGACGACATCCATTTCAGGACCTTGGAGGAACATCAGGCTCTCCCGACTCGGCAGAAACCCAATCCGGAGACCAGTCACAAACCGGAACGGCATCATGACATCTCCAACGATCTGGATGTGATTGTTCGTATAGCGGCCACCGATGCCCGCATCACTCTGCCAGCCAGTATGTATTCGGCTCAACGAAGCGTTCGATTCGATACTCCCTCGCTCGACTTGGAGCTCAGGTTTACCAACTACTATATGGACCTTATCGTTGAATTCAGCCCTCTGACGGCGTTCCATCGCAACGACATCGCACCTAAAGCAACACCGCGTCTGGAAAGAGACCAATCTCGGGTATTTATCGACGGTCTCGAGATACACGGTCATCGTCTGTTTGGGCTACCTCCTACCGAACCAACATATATGTGCAACTGGGACTTCCGCGTCGGCAGCGTCAGCGGGGAGTGCGATGCTGAACTTCTGCAGAGCTTAAAATCTGGGCTTCGAGCCTTTGGCTTTTCTTTTGGCGACGACGAGAACGCCTTGCCGGCTACTACTTTGGAGATCATACGGGATGTCACCTTCCTACGAGCGAGAATTCAGGCGATCCACGTCTGGTTACACGTAGAGCCCATCGCTGTCTTACTGAACACGGCTCAGGTCAGTGTCGACTTCAATGACTGGGCCACAGAATCACTATCGAAACGGCTCGACCTCCTTCTTCCAGAGCTTTCGGTCGTTCTGGTGGACCCATACTCCGGCTCCCGTCATGGAACGCACACCAAACCCCTTGTCCAGCCTGATGCGCTGTTCGAAACCACAATCAGCTTGTCACTGCTAACCATCGACAAGTCTCCTAGCACCATCTTTCAACAGCAACAGAGATATATCGACCTTCATGACTCCCGAACATCAAGAACTCCATTCCTTCAGAGAAGCTCCGGGAAGAGTCTTCGTTCGGTACCCAACCCTGGTCACCGAGTGTCCGCCCCTTCAATGCCTCTACCGCCTGTACCGTTCCCGATTCTATATTCGGATGTATCGTTCATTGAAACTGGATCAAACGGCCGCAAAGCTGGGAAAAGACCCAAGCGAGGCACGAGTGTTTACTCGTCGGCATCATCTCGAGCAACACCCAGTCCCAGTGGTGGAACAGGCACCAAGACCGGCAGCAAGGCTTATGCTGGAGCGGATCTCGCCTCACGATCGATATCAGCCAACAAGGGAATTGGGCCTTTCATTGCAACGGCTCTGCGAGCCAATTCGGATCCCGCTACATCAAAGCGGTTACGGACCAGAACATCAGCCCAAACTTCTCAACATCTGACATTCGACAACGCCTTCTTGGCTCCGCCAGTTCTACTCGACGCTGTTCAAATTGATCGAGTTTTCCTTCAAGATGTTCACAAGGCGAACCAGAGAGATTCAGCCAAGAACGAACCTTTGGTCGATCCAGGGACGGTCCTGCCTTCTCGACTGGACGAAAGTGCGCCCCACACTGCTATTCTCGTCTCGCTGAGTGCCGGAACCACCGCGTTTAGTAGCTTGAAGGGCATCATGCTCCTTGGCCAGTTGGTAAATCGGCTGGAATCGAACGATCTCGGTGATCTACTTGACGGCTTGCATGCGACTGTCCTCTCGAAGGTCATCGAATTCGGAAACATCGATCACACCGACTCGGAAACGTTGAATCTGCAGCTGAATGTCCCTCATGTTGCCATACGCCTCACCGATGGCTACGAGACGGTGGCTCGTCAGAAGGGAGAAGCGCTGGGCACTGAACTTGATGTTCACCTTTCCGAGTTCGTACTGCGCACAAGATTCGCCGTCAAAGCGACCAAGACCGATTATCCCATCAAGGAAAAGGAACTTACTACGCTGCACGCGTCTCTGGACTCGCTCAAATTTGCAATCTCCGAAAGATGCGAGGGCTGGGCTTCTAGGCGTTCCGCGCTTCGTGGTTCGGTACATGAGGTTCTCGCCTGGATCCATCGGCCTGCGGAAGCCTCTGTCAGTATCAGACTACGGGAAGTTGAAGCTGAAGTGCTCAGCGGCCAGCTCGAGCTGATTGTTTTGTTTGCGCTTCGGTTGTCGACTACTGGCCAGGAACTCTCAGACACTCTCAAAGCGCTGAGCCAGCGCGAACAAGACCGCCTGCGGACGTTTGTTTCCTTCTTGATATCTGCCGGCTCAGGAGTCCCCGATCCTGTGTCGTTGACTAGGCCATCATATGTCCTCCGCTCTGCCTTGGATCATCTCCGACTGACTGACTCGTGGAAGATCTTATGCCGTCTGCGGCAGATCCTTCAGAACATTTCGCCGCAAACGCGGATTGAGCTCGAGAGTCGCGTTAAGAGTGGAGCTGAAGGGCATCCAGCACAAACGCCACAATCGACAATAGACAGTCTCAGCGAATGGAGAAGCTGGGAGCTAGCGAATGTCAAGAAGAGCTATATTATCCAAGAGGTTTATGGATCTCTACAGGAGTCGCCCACGCAACAGCAAGATGGCGGGCTCGGGAAACTTGCCTTCAGAGCTAGTTCTGTCAAGCTGCTCGTCGATCCTGGATTGAAGCAGAGTGGACTCGAAATGGATGGCTTCACGCTCAACATTGCTGGCAACCAGTCTTCTCCTCGTGGAAAACTCACCACCTCAGCTGTACGCACCACTACCATCGAACTCTACACCGTTCAGACTGCTCTTAAACTC
>QQTW01001496.1_pt1 | contig 16366 bp, 16 predicted proteins | sample 1904831 | NCBI WGS metagenome assembly QQTW01 (sample SAMN09435610, study PRJNA476489) | Subsurface metagenome, whole genome shotgun sequencing project. | reverse complement strand
AAGCACCGTGTAGTTGCTGCTCCGTCAATAGGCTACGTCAAGGTCTAAACCTCGCTGTTGCCACCGTTATGAGTGCCAATTCAAGGCCTATTCAGGCAAGGAAACCAACGCGGTAGGGCTATACCTTAGGGATCGATATGACTGTGTGCACACCACGATGAAGTCTTCTTCTTCGAGGCTTGGTACAGAAGAACTAAATTTAACAAGACGTTACCATGATCCAAACGGAACGAGCAGTTGCCCTGGGGCTAAACGGGACAGGAGGTTGCCCTGAACGCTGCCATTGAAATTTTGCATTGCAAACAGTCGAGGAAAGCGGAGACACGAAATTACCCTTGATTCAAACGGAACAGTAAAGTCCTGGGTAGCAGGCACATACTAATGGCTCTGAGATTAGTCTGGAATTCAGTCCTAGGGGCCATGCAGGAAGGGCCTGTGCATAGGTGGGGCCCAAGGGGTCTATATATGGAGGACCTACGGTTTTTGTATGCATAGCAGCTACATGCGCCGTCGCTTGCGGGGTTGTGTCAAGGAGTGCACCTGACATACTGTGTATAACAGATCTTTAAGGCCAACATCAAGGTTTAAGCAACCGCTATGCAAGAAGACCATATCCCGGATCGACGTTGCTTGTTCATTTAGCTAGACCAGAACACGTTGACAACAGAGTCAAGAGGCTATGGATTGATTGAACCCTATCATGTCGTGACTATTCCCCATGTACGCAAACCAATGTCAGTCCCTCGGAAGAAGCCCTCCTACCCATAAAGAAGCGCCATCACAGATATATAGTGATCAACCAGGACCATGGTAGGGTGATAGAGTATCATGTGCACAGATCCAAGTCCTTGTATTGAACTTAAGACCATCGACCCAAGTACAATATTTCATCCCTCAGGAGGGCTTCTGCTATGAACTCTTCAGCAGCGTTATGGCTGACTATGAAGCCCCCATCCTTCTTTCGACTCTGATTCCTTCAAGTGGATAGCCGCCCTCAGCGTTCTTAGTTGCACCGGTCCGAACGTTAGAACCCTCGAAAGTATGGGTTGTGCCTTGATGGGTTGAACAATGAGCTCAACTTCAACTTATGTCCTGGGGGCGGGCCGGTCCGTTACACAAGCGCACCCCTGGCGCTGCGGGAGGGCCCGCGGCCAGATCTCATCAATAATGTGGTTGTGATCTATAATAGGGTATACTCCACTCAGCCACCGACTTCATCATATTTTTCCTTTCTGAAACTGAAATCACAAGTAAGAAAACACAAAATAAATTGCAGGCAGAGAGGAGGACACGATAACAGACAAAAAAAACCGTAAAACCATCGCTGCCACATTCAATGGAGGGGTGGAGATCTGACGATTGGCTGGTGACTGGCCCTATCATCACATAGAGGAAGTGCAGCAGACTGGGGAACTTTGCTGAAGTGAGGGCTTGTGAAAGAAGGGCAGTGGAGCAAGTGCCTTGAAGATCGATTCTATAGATCAACGGCCACAGAAATACCCTTGGAGCATACATCTTTGGGTCCCTCTATATGGTCTAGAGTATAATGAATCCACAAAGTCAACATATACGTACTGCTAAAGTAACCAACCCTAATATCACTGGTCGTAATCTGACTGCTTGGTTTGATCACCACATTAACCGTCACACAAATTCCTTAAAGCAGCATGTAAACATTTGTCTCTTTTGGGCTCCGGAGGCTCGGCGAAGGTGTTCCGAGATCCTAAACACAATTCTGTTCCCACGCAAGGTTCACAAGCAAGGCGGGATAACTCAGGGATAGTCACTCATTTGCGCTCCCCCTTTCACTCCCACAGATAAACCACCGTTGCCTGGAGATGTGGTTTTGGAAAGTTCTCACACCAACATACATTGCTTGCAAACCACAGATACGGCCATCGCTGATAGCGGTGGAACCGCAGGTCTGACTTTGCCCTAGCGAGTCGAGTTGCTGTATCACCGACTCAATATGGATTCTGTCGCGTCTGCAGACGAGTTCATGCCCATTTTCTATGTCGGGCAGCATGAAAGCAAGCGTTGCCAGCCTGTATCAGCTCGTGTGCTGCGTCAGGCGCAAGATTGTGATGTAGGTAACCCTCCCGAGTTCACAAAAACCCCGGTGCTGATGTCCTCATAGTACGACATGCTTACGACGCCTATCACGACACCCTACTTCCAGAACAGAGTTCTCACTCTTCTTTCAACGCATCTGTCCCAACCAGCATCAAGCTCCCTTGAATCTCGGAGCAGCCTGTTTAATTCTACCGACGACCCATCGCTCCCAATCATACCACCATTGGGACCTTTGGATACGGACCTTACACCCAGTGAGACTCTATCTCAGCTTCTCGCAGTTGCGAGCCCTTGGATCGATCTCTGCTCGCCCGATCCCGTGATTCTACATATCTCACAGCAAGTCTTGAGTCTCGAAATTGCATATGCAGCCTTTTGTGGGGTGGGGAATGTCATCGTACCTGGACCAAAGCTACATCATGGGAGTGTGCATGGGGATGCCCTGGTGCAGTACGCACGTGCAATACAGGAGGCGCTAAGTGTTGGGATGAACCTGCAAATCGAGATTCTACTTCCTATGATAGACCAGCCGGAAGGCGACGCTGCTGAGGTTATGGGAAGCCTTGCATCGCGCGCAAGGGAGGAATATACCGGGGATATAGAAATGGACAGGTCTCTAAAGCCGGATATGTACGGGTCTTGGGATGCTTGGAACATTATCAGGACTGTATGCAAGTATAACCAACGGCTTTTTGTAGGTAAGCATACCAACGCTTTCAAAACATTTCTATTGCCTTCAAGTGAACCTTCTGTGGATATGCTGGCAAAGGAAATAATCTCAACTGCTTCATCTGGTGGGAAAGGTCTACTTGGTATATTGAACTAGACGACCTTGAAGGTACTCAACCCTGATACCGAATTAGGTTATCGGTTGTCAGAAGCGGCTTGCTGGATCGATGTCTATCATACTGACTACGCATTACCACAGCGCTTTCGCTACCGAGACATCTACCCCCTCTCCCTATCCAGTCTCGCTGGTATTGTGAACCACTACGTCTTCTTTCATTAGCGGCGAAAACCTTTGTCAAGAACCCTAAAGGTTACCCAGTTCTCTCGAAACCCCATCAAGCACTGATTACCCGCTACATGCGACTTCGTATACCTCCATGGGTCCTCCTCTCCGAAGTTGGACCAATTCCAGGCCTAAACGAGCTTGATTTCAACATACCTGTCGCTGACGGTTACCTGAGTCCGAATGCCGTCGCTGATGCTGCCACTGGAAGCTCGCCTTCTCCAACCCCTTCTGAGGCTGCGCAGCAGGCTAAACCCCAAAGTAAGAAGTACAAAGATCCGACTCCTCACCTGTCCTACATCCGCTTCCTTCAACGCAAACAACCACCGCGGACCACCATCGAACGATTTGGTGCCGGCTTTCAAGACTATCTTCAATCGCCTCTACAGCCACTGACTGATAACCTTGAAAGCAACGTGTATGAGGTCTTCGAGAAAGACCCAGTCAAGTATGACTGGTATGAACGAGCGATCGCACGTGCACTTCGCGATTGGGTCGAGGAGGGTAAATCTACTTCAAGCCCGGACGGAAAAGTCGTCGTTGCTGTTGTCGGCGCAGGAAGAGGCCCACTTGTTACCCGAGCGCTACAGGCCAGTGAGGCTGTAGGCGTAGGGGTTGAGGTGTGGGCCGTCGAAAAGAATCCGAACGCGTACATCCTGCTCCAGAGACACAACGGAGCAGAATGGCAAGGCCGAGTCAACGTGGTCAAGTCTGACATGCGTGCATGGAAGGGCCCATGGCGAGCAGACGCTCACTTCCCACAACCACTCACCTTCACCACACAGACAACCTCCTCCACATTTACCAGCAACGCACCCTCGGCCACCATCGGCCTCCCCGACCAACCCCAATCCACCTCCCAAATGGACCCCAACTCCACGCTATCAGGCTACGGCCACGTCGACATCCTGATTTCTGAACTCCTCGGCTCCTTCGGCGACAACGAGCTCTCGCCCGAATGTCTCGACGGGGTCCAACATGTTCTGAATCCAATCCACGGGATCTCCATCCCGTCCACCTACTCCGCCCACCTAACCCCAATCTCCGCCCCCAAACTCCACGCCGACATCGCCGCACGTACCCTGACCGACCCCTCGGCGCCCGAAACTCCTTGGGTCGTCATGCTGCACGCCATCGACTACCTCTCCACCACCACCACCACCACCAGCGGCACCACGACGACTGCCTCAACCCCCCCAGACCCAACACCCACCGTCCAAAAAGCCTGGTCCTTCACACACCCGCTGCCCCCCTCAACAATCAACCTGTCCCACCTCCGGCGCAACGCCACGCACTTCACCCCCTCGGGTCTCACCGGCGGCGACGGCAGCAATGCGCACAACGCCCGGCACGCACGCATGGCCTTCCGATGCCGCGACCGGGGTGTGTGTCACGGACTGGCGGGCTACTTCGAGACGGAGCTGTACGGGGGCGTGAAGTTGAGTACGAATCCGGTGACGATGCCGGAATACAGCGCGGATATGATCAGTTGGTTTCCGATTTATTTTCCGTTGAGGGTATGTCTATTTCTTCCCCCCTCTCTCTTCTTCTCAGATAGAGGTTTTTGAGGGGTGTGAGGGGGTTTGTTCTTGCAAGAAAGGAATCTGACTGATTGGGCTGGTATAGACGCCGTTGTACTTTCCCGACAACTCGACGTTGGAAATTAGTATTTGGCGGCAGACCGATGATCGGAGGGTCTGGTATGAGTGGATGGTTGAGGTCTTTACTGTCTTGGGCGGTGCCGGTGGGCCGGATGACAAGAGGAGAGTGAGGTTGGGGGTGTCGGATTTGCATTCTAGTCGGAAGAATGGGTGTTTGATGTAAGATGGAAGTTGTGGGCTTTGGGTGCGGGGGTAGAGGCCACGCAGGCATGTGACCCCATGCGATTGGAATTGGGAGGTGGAAGGGTAATAAGGGAGGGAAAATGGGAGTGAATTCGGATCTTAGAGAGGATGGTCTGGTATGTAGGCAACTCCGGCCTTTCAATCGAAACTGACGGGTTGTCATCAGCAAAAGTAAAGTTCAACACAATGCAGTACAAGAGCATCAGTGTATCCAATTTGTAGAAGGCAGCTGCAATATTACCTACTTACCTCCCTGCCTGGCCGAGATCCCGACCATGTATCTTCAAGTTAGGCATCAGCTGTGCAATTTTACAGGCTTGAATGGCCATTGCCCCTACGCGGATCAAGTCTTTGATTTCGCATGATACCCATCTAATCTACAGCACAGTGAGTCGATGTGACAGTAATCGCGTTGCATTGCAACGGACAACCGAAGCTTAAGGCAAAACAGAACTTTTCCTTCATACACCACCCGAAAGAGCAAACGCAGTAACAGATGAGATGAGACGTTGAGTCTTCATCATGCATCATAACGATAGGAGCGAAGAACCTAAGGAAGAGCATGGTCCAAGGCATCCATCGTTAACTTGCTAGCACCATGACCGTCAGCGACGACACCGCTACTCGAGTTGATCGAGCCGTTTGCTTGCGCCAACATCTCTTTGGCAGGCGCGCTGGCATTGTCTGACCCTGTAAGCCCTTTACGGATGGCGAGGACGTTATCAACGATGACTGCGTCGATGCCTTCTTTGACTTGAAGCTTGAGGACCATCTTGTCAGCATTCATTGACCTCCAGAGCGTATCAGGAGCAATCTCCTCCATGAACAGTACATACCTTAACCTTATCGGGATCATTATTGATAGTCCCATACGACACACAGACCAAGCCCGACTCCTTCACAACTCTGACAAGTCTCGGACTGATGACCAACGGCTCCGCAGCCGAGACGATGCCGAGCAGATTCCACCTCGAAGCGAAGCGGATGGCTTCCTGAAGGCTGCTGGCGCGGATGTCGCCGACGGGGCTGGTGCCGGCGTCGGTGAGAAACAGGATGGGGATGGAGGGTTGTTTGAAGGAGAGGAGAAGGCAGATGTCCGGGTTGAAGCTGGAAAAGATAACGTTGCGTTTCTTGCCGAGGTCGTAGACTTTGGTCAAGACGCTGTCGACGAAGGAGTTGAGTTCCACCGCGTACGTGTCCATTTCCTGTTCTTCGCTCTCGTGGAGCATGGGGTACTCTTTTGCGGTATCAGCAACAGTAAGGCTTAGTGTCAACTCTTGTACTGCGTACTCATCTCAATATTGAAGCCTATAGACTCTGGAAGCTTTCTGAACATCTCTTCCAAAGTCGTGAATGGAGCCTGGATGAAGTTGCCTCTGCTATTTCCCTTGAATCCCTTCTGCTTGAAGTCACGGGTGTGCTTCATCCGTTCGCTCATCTCGGAAAGTTCACCATTTGACGAGGGTCCGAGCGATAGCGACCGATGTCTTCGTCCCTCAGACCCTTTTATGAAGTTGATTTTCGGATCATGGATCTCGGCTGGTGAAGCAGGTCGAGAAGGTCTGGGTGTACGGCTGTCACTGACGTGCAGGAACTGGCATATTCAATTAGCAAGAATCGACGAAAGCGTTGGAAATAGGACAGTTCAAGCTAACCTGTTCTAACGTGAGGGTGTGAACAGGAGCGTCAATGCCGGTTTCGCTGACAAGGAAATCATGATATATGACAGGGACGTGATCTTTAGTCAACTGTACATCTGCAAGGGGTCAATATTGCTTGAGTACCCTATAGTGCCGGCGGTAGGGTAGTTACCAAACTATACATGGTCAGTACGTGAGAAGATGCAGGACTAGAAGCTGACTTACCTCAACGTAGGAAGCCCCAAGATTGGCAGCGGCAATGAATGACTGGATATTATTAGAAACATGCTAAAGTCCACCAAAGTAACTCAACTTACCTGAATGGTGTTCTCTCCAAGCTGAAGCGACTTCCGGGCCGCAATGTTCTTACCCAATCCTTCACAGTGGTTAGGGAGACAACAAGGAGAGGAAAACCAAAAGCAAATTCACCTCGGTGCCCAATGACCATTGTCGATGTCATGCTCTTCCAATAGGTCTGGTTCTCTGTAATAGACATATTTGGATGCTTGAACGGCGTAATGATTAAGAAATTGAAGTTGACAGATCCAATAACCTCTAGAGTGTTGGCCGCCATGATCGGCACTGTGGTGTCTCCTTGGAGAGTGATTCGATTTGACCCAACGCTAGGCTTGACGCTTGAAAGTAATGCAACTCCACGTCCCACAATCTGATCCTTCATTCCTGAGTAAGTGGGTACAATATCAAAGAGTAACTTGACCTTTGCGGGGTCAGCAGTCATGAACACTATTGGATCTGTGCTGACGTTGTCTTGAACCGGAAGGTCTATGATGGACGGCTCGCCATTAGCACCACTAGCTGAAACCACAATGGATAGCGCGGTGTCAAGCTGAGTTGAGTGGGCATGCGCAAGGGGGATACGGTCAAGCTTGACAGCTTCAACAGCTTTCCTCATGTCCATTGATCCTAGGCTGACAAGGACCATGCTTTCGTTGGTCAGATACCGATGGCCGAAGGTCTTGACTGGCTCGGTAGTCTTCACTGTGCCATTGCCGTTAGTGCCACCAGACTTCCTGTCCGCTAATGAGAACGACGTCGGTGGAGAAGAAGCGACGGTGGATGACTCTGAGTCGGATGTGTCCGGTGCCGTTGTCAATGCCGCAAGTTTTCTTGCGATATCCCTGTGTCCCCTCAGGCAAGCGTGCTCTTTAGATGTCCAGCCGGATAAATCAGGTTTCTCGAGGTCAGCGCCAGCCTCAACTAGAAGCTCCACAATAGAGAGATGACCATCGACGCTGGCTATGAGTAGAGGTGTCCAACCGAATGTATATTCTGCTATTTCTGTATCGGCTTTCTGGTCTTCAGTTCCATCGAGTAGTATCTTTGCACATTTGTCGTGTCCGAAACGTGCCGCCACATGCAACGCTGTCTCTCCCTGCTCATCCTGATAGTTGATATCAACGCCTGCTTGAACAAGAAGATCAACGATGGCGACAAAGTTGGCCTTCGTAGCTAGAGCCAACACTGCACTCGACTTTGAGACATGCTTCCGGACGGCAACTTTATGATCGGTGGTACCTCTCCAGTTCTCGGCTTTCAGAAGTGTCTTCGTTGTCAGAGGATGTCCACCTATGACACTAAGATGCAATGGCGCCCAGCCCTCCCCGTCTTGCCAAGCTGGCGCATCGATGCCGTCTGCCACGTGGAACTGGCCCCAAGACTGCATACGTTCTATTATTATCTGGCATATAATGACGAACCCATACTGCGCCGCGTAATGCAACGGCATACGGCCATAGCTATCTCTGGCTGCAAGTGCAGAGCGTTGTTCAGGGCACAAGTTGTCCAGAACAAATTCTAAAAGCCTCACTGATTGGTCATCTCGCTCCAGTATCTTCACGGCATTGAGATCTTTCTTTGAATATACCTGCATACTTGGTACAGGCAAAGCCGCCGGTGTTATGTAGTTGATGTCGTCGTCGGGAACTTGAAGCAAGGCATCTGATGTAAGTTCGGTGTCCCCGGCAGATTTGGATCGTCCAATTGTGATCACTAAACGGTGGATGCAATTGCGGCCATTGATGTCGTCTTCTTCCTCTAAAGTATCAACCATCCCCAGGAGCTTCTCGATACATGCTTTGGAGTAACATGATATAGCTCGCTGCAGGAGGTTGAGTAGAAGAGTCTGAAACAAAGGTCCCGTGAGATCCTCGAAACCTGTGTTGGCCTCTGGAAGAAGCTCTAGAAGAATAGCCGCATCATCGTTGCGTATCGCGCTGTCAACAGTCTCGAGAAGACCAGCTGGTAAATTCAAGATAGCCTTCGACGATACCCTCTGAATCGAATGGGATGACCTCGAAGAACTAGCATCACTCAGAATCTTAACATCTCCAAGGGTTGCTAGCCATTTATTGATTGTGTTCATCACTCCAGACAGCCTTGCATTCGTTGCGAATGGCTTGGGATCCACCTTCGATTCGAGGTATCGACGCTGTGCGCAAGCGTATGGAACTTTCTTATCAAACTTCTTTGTGATCTTCACGAAGCCCCTTCGGTTTACCTCCCCATACCACTGTAGCTTTCGTAGCTCACCGCGCAGCTCGAGTAAGGCACCCATGAGATCCTCTACCTCATCTTTGTCGATACCTTCCGGCACTACGGTCCACTTGCCATAGCGGTCTTGAAGGAGCTTCAGTCGTCGCGCCGACTCGCCGAACTTCTTATTGTAGAAGGCATTGACACCTTCTAGGTTTCGATCGAGAGAATAGAAAATCTCTAGAGCACGTCTTAGCTTGTCATCCATAGCTGAACAGAACTCCAAGCTCACCCGCCAAGTCTGCCTCTCCTCCATGCTTGACAGTTTCTGCTGCTGATTTGACGAGCTTCTTCAATGCCTTGTAGTTGATGTATGATGAGGACCACTCCGGTACCTGGTTTCGTACTAAATTCTGTCCGAACTTCATGATGACGGACAATCCCAGGGAAAAAAGCTTCGAGTAAGCTGTAACGAGCGGAGGCCACAAGGTGCCCACCAAGTCAATGTCGACCGGATCTAAGGCATCTGCTTAATAGCGTAAACGGACCCTGCAGACGAACATGGTGGGCTTCAAGGTAGACGGAATTAAGTAAGCCATTGGATTTGGATCGCGGTTTGCCAAACACACCAGGACCATGTGAGAGTTCGTAGTTTCCTGGAAAGACGTGTCTGAATATGAGTGATTTGTTCTGGAAGAGCACGTTGAGGATGGAAGAATCTCGTTGGCCGTGTCAAGGCGGTGACTTCGCAGTAACTTTGCAGTATCAATGACTTACCGCACGCCTGTAACTCCTTCCTTTCAAGTCGCACAACAGCAGAATTTCTCCGATTTGCTCAACCCCGGAAACAAAGAAACAAGAGATACGTCAACCGTTAAGCATTCCTCCCAGGCCAATTTGACGAGTAAGTTCCATGATGGAGAAGATATGGGCGGGTGGTCGACGGCCGACCGGATAGCTTACTCTTAAGCTATAAGCTATGAAAGCTATGAAGGTTGGTCTTTTGTTGAGCTTTGAATTACAGCCAGGGAACGTAGGTCATGAAACTTAACAACATGCAATCCATGACGGATGCCAGATTATTACGGGATGAGGGTCCGCGTATCTCAAGCGGTCTGTACAGTACTAACTTACCTAGAGGATTCTGCCACCAATGAGTGATCTACGGCACAGGGGGCTTGACTTGGCATATGCCTCCAGCGTAATGTCAAAACACGCCACAGCACCTATAAGAACTTTAAGAAGCAATACCGAAGATTCTATCTCTGGGCAATCAGCGGGGAAAGTTCAATTAGTAACGTTATGGGTGGTTCTGTTGATAAGATCTGTTTATCTTCACATATAGAACAGCACATATCCTACCCCACATCATCAAAGAGAGATAGATGTTTGAGTCGATTCTGACGTGGCGTTCGACGGTAAAGGATGGTCAACAAGGATAGAGCCCAAATGTACAGTACCCTAGTTTTGGAAACATCCTCGTCGTATGTGTAACTAGCATCTACACATCGGAGCCAATGCGACCCCACGATGCACCCCATGATATTTATTGTTGCGCCCGACCAAGTCTTGTCTCATTGAAGTCCGGATATGGACAGATAAGTATTCACTTGAGATTGCCAAACGCCCATCACGGTGAACGCTGCAGGAGGGGGCTCGGTAATTGCAAGCCTCTGTTGATCGAAGCAGAGTTGCTTGATCTTGGTGATTGTGATTGTTCGGCCACCCCATCGCGGCTTCAATTGGGCTGTGCTTTGCCGGCACCACTCATCTCAGTGGGCGACTGCTGTGCAGGTTTGATGACTGGACTCAACCTCTGACACGCTGTTACTCCCAGCCTGGTGAGTAGAAACCTGATAGCGAGGCCATTTCCATCGCTCCTTGTGTCCACCGTGTTCTACGGTTGATGGAGAAGCCTCGCCAGCAGCTCCTTGTGCCTCAGCTAAGACTGTACCATCCTCTTCGGCCCAGTGTGCCACTTGTTCCGCAATTCGTTGTCGGGCTTTGTGGATCCCTTTGTTGAGTTTTCGTCGCTCTTTTCGAGATGAATCAATGATACGTTCGATGTCGTTGACCCATCGGCTGTGCTTGTCGAGTTCGTGCCGTTGAAGAAAGTCTAGTGGTACCCCCTCGAGCTTAAGCTCCTTCAGAAGTTGTTGGTGATAGCCAGCTCGGTTGCAGACCCGACACAGCTGGAGCATCCACAGATATGGTTTTAGCCAAACTTTCTGGGAAACCCTCTTGATTTGCTTCCATACGGCGTATCCTTCCACCCAGCTATGTGTGTATTGACAACGACGAAGAATAGACGTGAGTATCGCGATGTTTGTCTCCCAGCCACCTCGGAGCATCTGACTGTATACCTCCATAGCCTTTTTGACACTATTGAATTTGAGGTAACCGTGAATCAAGGCCCCCAAAACATGTTGATTGACAGAGACTTTCGGTACCAGCTCTCCATTGCTGCTGCGAACCAGAAACACTTCGCCAGCCTCCGTGGTCTTGACATTCGGTTTCGCAAGGGCAAAGCCCCCTTCAGGCCCCTGCAAGCGGCGCACGCAAGTATGGAACCCTTCCTTGTCCCCGGTAACGGTGTAGAATTTCAGCATCGCAGATATTGTGACTTCATCAGGCCGAATATGACACTCGTTGAAGGACTCTAGCACTATCCTGACCATCCTATTTTGCCGAAGCCGTGTCAAACGAGTAATCAATATGTTGTAGGTAGTCACATTTGGCGGAGAAGTTCTAAGCAGGAGGTGCTGGCAAATCTCCTCAATCAACAACTGATGGTTTTTGATGATTTCACCGTGCTTTCGGAAAATCGAGAGCAGCACATTATCCAGATTTCTGTTGTCGTCAGATGAGAGGTGATCTGCGTCGTATGTGGGAGCTGCAGGCCAGCCGGGTGGGCGTGTTCGTGTTGGCTCCTTGCCTCCTTGTAAGGTTTGAAAGCGTGCTTCCATCTCAGCAATCTTTAGCTTCAGGTCGTTTTGCATGGTCGCTGCTGGCCGGTTCAAGGTGTTGGGTTGCTGCTTATTACGAGGTAACTTCTGGTGGTATTCGGATTTTGTAGGCTTTGTCTGCGCAAGCAAACGAAGAACCAGCTTGGCAATGGAAAGCTCCCTGGCTCTGAGTTCCTTCAAGTGGAGTTGTTGAGGTGAGCTGGCGGCCAGGTTTGCTTCAATTGACCGAGGAACAGATTGTACTCGACGGATTAGCCCTTTCGGGGAGTCATGCACCACCCAACTGTCTTCGTACTCCTCGAAAATATTATCGCTTGTCCAGGTCCCCGCCGCCCAATCCTCACGCAAATCCTTTCGTCGCACTGTGAGGACTTCATTCCACATTGGTCTCCTTCGGCGTTTGTCTTCTTTATTGCGATCAGTCGTTCTCCCTCCAGGTTGATCGACTATACTGTCACGGTTCTCAAGTTGTTTCAATTCTCCCTTGGCTTCGGCAATCGCCCTTTCCAAGTTCGTTCGTCGGTCACTCTTGGACTTTGCATCTGCTACGGCTGCGGTTGCAAAGATGGAAGAATAAAACACCGTGAAAGTGTCTCCGAACCTCAGTCGTCTCCGTGCAGTAGCTGTAGTCGTGCGTCGACTGAGTGTGGAAGCGGAGGAGAGACAATTGGAACATCGGCAGGTGCACTTGGACTGCGCAGCGCGCGACCAGAGTGTTTGCATATCGCCCTCGTGTTGCTCTCTGGTGGATGACGGGTCTCTCGGAAGATGAAGTTGAAATTCTTAGACAAATTAGGTTAGATCGAGACAAAGCCAAGCTCGGCCCCGCGACAAGGTACCTTCAGTTAGTACCTTAAGGTACCTTACAAGCAAGTTATTAGCCCTGACGAAGAGCACCATTTCGACGATCTTGCAAAGAGATGGAGAACTAGCTACAACATGCTAGCACTCACCTTGGTTGCGGATTTGACAGGGTGTGACTTTCCTCCTCAAAACCTTGTAATATGCCTAATGGTCCAGCCAGGGTGACAGATTTGGGCCCTAAGGACACACCGGAAGATCCCTATTTCTACACATTCAAAGTTCAATGCACCTCTTGTCGGGAGCTTCATCCCAACTGGGTGAACGTAAGCAGATTCGTACGTAGCCATTTTGCATGAGCTTGATGCTTGCTAATATAAATGAAGGAATCGAACGAGATGTCAGGCAGCAGAGGTGAAGCCAACTTCGTCTGGAGATGTAAGTCATGTAAGGTTGGACATTTCCTTAGCCAATCTAGATCAACTCTGAATACTGAGTTTCTTTTCAGAGAGAATCAACAGCCACTATCAAGGCGCCTCCTTCGCCTTACCAGCATGCTTCCCCTCCGAAGAGGCAGAACATCGTTGAGTTTGACTGCCGCGGTCTTGAATTCACCGAGTTTAAGCCTGATGTAAGGTTCCAAGATCGATTTCATGACGAAGGGAGTTGTGAGCTAATGGCATTTCTAGGGGGAATGGCTAGCAAAGGGTTTGGAATCGCCCACCGTTTTCTCCAGTATCGACCTGCAGGAAGGGGAGTGGTTTGACTATGACGAGAAGTCTGGAGAAGAAGTCAGTATCAAAGATCTCAGATGGGAGATTCGGCGAGCCTGAATATCTGATCATATTTCCGTCTTATGCTGGCCAGAGTACGGCAACGAAGGGCTACATTTCAAGCCAACTCCGAGTTCAATCAGTCCGCTGATACCAAATGATTAATATCTGCCTGCTTGTGTATACTAGTGACAATAAGGCTAAGGGTTCTTCTGTCAGAACCTCCATTGGTCATCTAGAACGCCCAGGGCGAACCTAGGGATGCACTCCGACTTCTGCACACTTAGAGTCTCCAGTGCCCCGTACTCCAACCTTCAACTGCTAGAACCCTCTTAAATTTGTGAAATCGAGTGTATCAACCACTTCCCCTACACGTGCCAGCCATGAGTGTATGAAACCCCGACATGACAATCTCCAGTGTTGCGCTCATACTGACAATCGCCAGTTCGTACCTCTCAACCCGCGGCCGATGCTGCAGTCTCTGTAAGCTCCAACTCATAAAACTCGCTCGAAAATCCGCCTAGGAACTAACTGAAGCCCATCTCCAGTGTCAACGAAGACGTAGTAGTGCGCCTAAAATGGGGCCAGACCGAATATAAAGGGCGATTGATCAGTGTGGATTCATACATGAACATCCAACTTTCGAATACGGAGGAGTTTATCGACAACAAAAGCACGGGCAGTTTGGGTCAGGTATTGATTCGGTCAGTGTGATGATCTTCAGGAGGCTGGGAATATGGTTGGTCTGGATGTGTTGTGTGCTGATGTGGTGTGGCTGATGCAGGTGTAATAATGTCCTTTGGATCTCGGGCGCGAAGGGGAAGCAAGAGGATGCAGCAATGGATGGATGAGGAGGAGAGATGCTGCATACTGTGGGGTCTCAACATATCCTGAGCGCGAGTTCTGTCCGGTCCTTGGTCTGTCAACTGAACACGTCGAGAAAAGCACGCTTAGATTCGGCAGCGAGGGCATGGGACATTGGGCTCAAAGTCAGGAACGTGAAAAGAATTCATGGTGTAAAATAGACATCAGGCGTTCGATGATAGTGGTCTATGGAAATGAGATACCCTTGATTCTCTACCGGATTGGCAAGCTTCAATCTACTTCTTCAATACGTACTCTTGAGCTGGACGGCTTGCTTGGGTTGATTGACAACCCTGCGAGCCTACCATCTGCAAGCAAGCCTTCAGGAGCCGTGACCCGACCTTCGAAAGAAGAAACGCCTAGAAGATTTTTCGATCGCAAGGCATCCAAATTCTCAATGATCACCGTAGTATGACCCCTTACGAGTTCGTCCTTATCTGTCGCCTTGACGTAGCGTAGCACCTTTAAGATCTCTACGAGGTTGTCGTCCGCAAAGCCAAATCCGAGCACCTGTCTCTCTTCCTGTGCTCTGCTCATCGCCTTTGCTAATGCGTCGATTAACAGTACGGCTGCGCGCCGCAAAATGGCTTTTTCTTCACCCAACTCCAAAGTCAAGACCGGAACAGCCATGTCGATGGCTTCACCCGTTATCGTTGAGCCTAGACCGGCCACATTCGCCCGGATTGCACTGCCGAGTATTGAAAATGCAGATGTTCTGATTCTGACATCTTCCTCGCCGTCCTTACCTTCCCAGCCTTCAACAATATCTGCAATTCTTTCTGACCCGGATTCCTCATCAACTTCTCCCCCGAAATTCGGTACCTCACCGCCCCAGGCTTTCCGTGCCTCTTCGTTCTCTCTTTTCCTCTTCACGCCAGCATCATGCCGTTCCGCTTCTGCTTTGGGCCGCCTTGCTCTCCTTCCGGCCAGGTGTATCACACCCCGTCCAACATATTTTGCCGTTTCCCCATCCAACCCCTCTCCCAACTCATCCATAGTCCTTGTGAGCGCCTCCCCCAATCTCAGCCTCTGATCCATACCACTCTTCTCCTCTATGTCAAGATATTGTTCTAGTAGCATCTTAACTACGGTCCTGGGATGATTCTGTGCCAGCAGCGAAAGTGACTTGATCGCATTGAGATAGATGTATTCATCCTCGTCTTGAAGAAGTGAAAGCAGAAGAACTGATATCGCTGGAATATCAAGGATTGCGGAACGGGCCTTTATTAAGGATGAAAGAAGGGACAGGCCCTGAGCGCGGACAGGGATGACGGAGTCACTGATGTATTGCACAGCCAACAGATAGGTCTTACGGTCTTCGGAGTATGGATTTGAGCCAGCTGTTTCTTGGGAGAGAGTCGGAGCGGATGTTTGAGCTGATATTAATGCCGCTGCGTTTATGGCAGCCATCTGAAGTGCAGCAGGTGTGGGTGACGCAGGATTCGAGATGTAGTCCAGAGGCGTGAGCAGTGTATTGAGGACAGTTGTTCGTTTCGAATTACTGATAAACTCGGGGGATAAGAGAATCACCGACAACACACTCAGAGCAACGGAGATAATTTCGATTGCATCGTCTCTAGTCTCCGCTGCTATCGGAGAAGAGTGTTTATGTGTAGATTGACTTGCATCATGCTCGACAACGGCACCGAGATTCGAGAGCGATGGGCCTAGGGCACCGGGCTTTGATCGCTTGCCCTTCTCACCCTCTCTGTGGACGAAGTCTTCCAGCAGTTGTTGGATCAGTTCCAGAACACGGTCGGGGTTCCCAGCAAGCCCATCTTTGAAATGCTCCAGCATCTTCATCGCGAGCTTTGTATAAATTAAAGTTTTTATTGGGTCCTTCTCAGTTGAAGGTTGGAGTACGGGGCACTGGAGACTCTAAGTGTGCAGAAGTCGGAGT
>QQTW01001495.1_pt1 | contig 16368 bp, 17 predicted proteins | sample 1904831 | NCBI WGS metagenome assembly QQTW01 (sample SAMN09435610, study PRJNA476489) | Subsurface metagenome, whole genome shotgun sequencing project. | reverse complement strand
AAATTCAAAGCCTAGAAATTCCAGAAGATCAAACACCGGAACATTTGGAGCAGCATGATGATCTAGAAAGGGTCAGGACATCTTTTATTTTGGCAATGCAATACGATGAGCGGGAGCTCGACCTGGGTCCTCTTGCTCCAGCTTGGACTATCAAATCTGTCATGCTTTCTTTTTTGACCAACTGTCTATTTTCATTGCCCGACCGGCCCAACCTCGCTCACGCCCTACTGGGATTCACGTGCACAGGCTCGACGTTGACCATCGAAGCCGACGGTGCGTTTGCCAAGAGGACTTCTTTGTTTCACTCCCTCATCCAACTGGCTGCCGACTACCCCGACGGGCTGGAGAACGCTGTCGAGTCATGGTCGTCAAGCATTAGGCACAAAGCCATGCAAGTGCTCTCCATATTGCAAGCTTCGCCTTTGACTTCGGCAATTACCATGGCTGAGCTACGAGCGGTTGACTTTTTGTTTGCAATCTTCCTGAAGCAATCGATAATCACGCCGGACACACTTTTTAACGGTCTTTGCCTTCGCGATTCGCTCTTCATAGAGACAGATTCGGCCTTGGCTCTGAAACAGTACCTTGATCAGCGGTCGTTCCTGCTGGAATATGCTAGTGCCGAGCTGCGATTGGTTGTAGCAGAGGGAACCTCAACGCTGAAAGCGCGTATACTCTCGACATTGTTTGGCTCGACAACGATGCTTGATGGTGTGCAGCTACCAAATGTTCCGGTGTTTGATCTTCTGGAATTTCTAGGCTTTGAATTTCCGATCTACGAGCCGCCCCGTGGGACAACCCTATTCAGAGGTCTGGACTTTACGGTGGCTCTGGAGTCAGAAGGTGGTACCAACGGCGAGAACAGCCAGGCGCCGCTGGTGGAGCAGCTACTGGCCTTGAGGCTGAATGAATTACGGAAAAACGGGTATTTGAACGACCCTGCCGAACAAGAGAAGGCATTGGCGGATGCGGAAGCCCATGTGGCCTTTCACAAGGTGCAAAAGAATCTTGGTGCACTGGAGCAAGTACGACTACGGTTGCTCAAAGCATGGTCAAATTTGTTGACCCTGGCGATGTGTCATACCGACTTGGACCAAGAGGGCCGAGCAGCATTGCTATTGCAAGCTCTGCAAACAGTTACCCCGAGGCTTGAACGATACGCCGCCGAAAGTTCGCCGGAGGCGGTGACTCTGGGCAAGCTGGTACAGGCATTGCTCTTCCAGGTCGATTTCAAGTCATCGGCATTAGACCGATCTAAAGGTGCAGACATGGCGGACGACCGACTTTTCGGGGTTTTCCGCACTGCCTTGCAAGCCATCAACGTACCAGATGGGAAGGCCAGTCTCCGCGAAGTGCTCTACAATATCTGCTTCCGGTACCTTACTGGCATAGCCGAGTCGAACGCTTCCGTCTCCAGGCTGCGTAACATTACTCATACGGTGGCATTATCGGGAAAGAAGACGATTGCAATCATTTGCGATGATGCGTATGGAGGAAGTGGAACGTGCCGAGTGTCTGCTGTCCTGTTCCTCGATGCCCTCGCTGCAACGGCCAAGGCAGAGAACTCTAACTACGTGATTGACTCGCTTGCGCGCACCAACTTTATCGTCGTCCTGGTGGAAGCCATCCGAGACATCCCATCCGAGCTGCGTGAAACGGATGCACAAGGTAAGATTAGTCCCGTCCGAATGGGCTCATGGAGGCGCTAAGCGTTGGAAGATGTCCCTCTTCTACTGGCATACTACGAAAGTAAGCTTGCCTTGCTACTGACCATCTCCCAAACCCGACACGGCGCCGGACAAGTCATCAACGCAGGACTCTTCCAATCGATCCGAGATTCTGCTCTTTTCTCCGTCGATCCTGACCTGGGCATAGGTGAGCTAAAATCACTGGCTTCATTCGCTCTACTCAATAACTGACCGTTGTAGCCATCGACAACGCGGAGGCGCTCGATAAATACTACAAGCTCTTGTTATCCGTCGTCCGACTGATTGCTTCGGTGGTCATGAGCCGTGGCTCCCAAAATCAGCAGACGATTGACCAGGCGAAGCAGTTCCTTGCGGAAACCCGGCCGACCATCGTCGCTGTCTTTAAACGGCAGGCAAGGGTAGGGACGGCAGCGGAGAGCTCAGCCATTGACATCGAGGAATTAGTCGAGCTCTTAGTGCTGCTGATGACTATGACCGATTTCATTGATGTGAGTGGATGCGGCGCTTCACGGGATGACAGGAATGCTGATGTGTGTCCTAGTTTGAGGATCAACGAGATGCGAAACGATCACGAAGAAAGGCCTTCACTTAAACGCTAGATGGTCGACTGATGAGAGGCAGATCTGAGCATATCCGATTATGCGAACCAAGCGTTTTCCTTCCAAGATACCCTTGCATACCGGCAATTGGCAGTCGGGCGTAGCAATAGCAATATTCGTTCTTGGCATAGAGCGAACCCATTCGATCCTAAGCTGATTCCTCTGGCCAATCGTTTGTCCCGTACCTTAACAAGCTCATTTGCATCTTGGACTCCGACGCAGCCAACATGGACACCTCCCTCACAATAGTACAACTCCGCACGTGGTTTCTAAGATGCACTCCTATACCCACTTACACCCACTCTTCCAGCCATTCATCGCTCATGCCTGTGCATAAAACTTCCACAACCTCGATTGTGACGACAGCACACGGACCATGTTGGTGTATAAGTTCCAGACCAGCGATGAATCAGACTGTAAGTAAGAGCCTACCTTGCTTATCAAGAGCTGAGCCGACCTTCCGCATCTGAATGCTTTGAGATCCAATGATGGAAATGGCTGTTCGGACTAATTCCCTATCCCAGCAGACCTGTTGCAAGTCGACAGTATAACACATTGATTAACGTATATTGAATGAGTCCTGAGTTTTCGTCGCGTTTCATATTCGGCTACTACGAGATATCGATATACCATTTCTGAAGGGGTCATCAGTAGAGGCTCATAACGCTCTTACAGTTGGCCCTTTGAAGCATCTTGACGAGGGTGAGGTGGTGATCGCTTCCATTTCCACTGCGTGCTTGTCGTCCCTCACATACCTGCACCGTGGTTGCGACCTCATAGTACAGATCAGCTCATAGTCGATCAGACGATATCTGTGCTTCATCTAAACATCTCCAATGCATCGATCTGCAGCAACGGGAAACGCCTTGAAAGTTAGAGTAATGGGACTTACTCTCTCGATCTGGGAGCTAGGCTGAGCAGAAGGTCGAAACTGATTTTCTTCAAGTCCACCGATCACTAGGGGCATACATATATGCTTTGTGCTAGCCTGTCACATGGACATTAATATATAGGGTGGTCCTGTCGAAAACCAAACTCTCTGAATTCCTGACACCGCCAAAGAAATACGCCATGCAGAAGGTTCAATGCAGAAATCCAAGAGGCGCCATACTCCAAACAGCCCCGACCGATTAGGATCCAAGACAGCCGAAAACACCCTGCCCAAACCCAAATCCCCCGAATCTAGAACCCAACCGGTCATCCATTCACCAGAAGCCGGAGCCGAAACGATCCTCCCACACCAGCTTGTCCGCCTCCTTCTCCTTCTGCGCCACGTTCTTCTTCACTCCGACTGGCTTCGGATCTGCTACCGGCCACCACCGCCGAAACTCCTCCCTCACGAAGAACCACTCCCGCATCTCCTCGACCTCCCTCATCCCCTCCATCCGCCCGCCACTCCCCGCCGTAACCCCCACGATCCGCTCCGCCTCCGCCTCCGTGCACCTGAACTCCACCATCAGGTCCCGCTTCCTGCCGTCCTCCTTCGCCTTCGCCATGCCGCGCACGCACTCCTCCGCCATCGCGTACGAGGCCGCCAGACGCTTGATCAGCTCCGGCACGGAGGTCTCGTCGTTGCTGCTGCTGCTGCTGTTGCCGAGTTTGAGGCACCGCAGCGCCGCCTGCGCCTTGCTCCTCGCGGCGGTGATGCCGGCGTTGAAGCGGTAGATGTACCCGTCGTCGGCGACCGCCGCGGCGGTATCCTCCACCGCTTTGCCAAACATGGCGATCTCCCTGCGAAGGACCGCCTCCCTCGTATCTGCCCCATGATAATCAGCCAGCACACTGCAACCTCCCCGCACAACTCGATGCCTCGAACTCACCTTTCCCGCCCGTGATCGCCTTCTCGACCTCTTGGGCATACTCCCGATTCCGCCTCGCCAGCTTAAACCCCTTATCCCCCCTTTCCAAACGGCCCTCGAACCCCTCGCCGTGGATCAACACCGCCAACTTACCACCCTTGGCCACGCTCAACTCCCGCAGCGGCGCCAGCAGATCCACTTCCTCCCGCCTCAGATCGAGCAAATCCGCTCCGATCACCCTTACCTCCAGCTCCCGCATCTCGACCCCAGACTCCACCATCCGGACGCACCACCTCCGCAGATGGTGCTGGACGCTACGGAGACTCGCCCGCGCCATCTCCCTCCTCTGGTTCCTCAGGCCGGGGTTGTACTCGTCGAGGAGATAGCCCATGTCATCGTGCTCGCCCCGGGGCTGCTGCATCGCGAGGCGGAGCACGAGCTGCCACTTGCGCATATCGCGCACGGTGGTGTCACTTACCAGGTACCGTCTACCGCCATCCTCCGCCCTTCCCGCTGGCCTGAGGGCACACACATCCGGGGTCCGGATGAAGCGAGGTCCCTCCTCGTCTGCGGCGATCCGTACCTGCCACCTCGTGTTAGTATAGAATACGCTGCTGTATTCATTACTAATGGCCTTGTTAAGGCGCACGAGGGAGGCGGGGGCGCGGCGGGCGGCGTGGAGGTGCTGGCATGTTTCGTTGCCGTCGGCGTTGGCGCAGGGGATATGGGCGGCGGGCAGCTCGGTGTGGAAGTGGGGGCAGGGCCACGAGAAGGGGTTGGGATTGCGGCATGACGGGTGGAGGGGGTCGGCGAGGAGTAGGGAGTAGATCTGGAGACGGAGTTCGGTGGGCATGGTGTCGAAATTTGGGGAAGGCATCGTGAGTCTGTGTGCTGTCATTAGTGTTGTTAGTGTTATAAATATGGTGGAATGGATTGGAAAGTGACTGATGTACGTAGTAGTGATGCCTGCGTGTTGTTATATGTGTAAGGATGTAGAGTAATATTCAACCGAGTGTGGGTGAAATAAGGACTTTAGCTGCTGTAGCTGAAGCTGAAAGTAGCAGATAGAAACTGTATGATAGTAGGGAAAGAGTATGATCATGAGAAGAATTACGGAGATCTATATAGTAGGAAGGAGGGCCCTCGTTCGCTGAGTGGAAAAACCGAGTGAGCAAATTAGACGCTGAATCATACATTTTGAGCAGGTATACCGAATTGCTGTCATCACCCATCTAGCTCAGGGTACCCAAGTAAGATTCGCGTTGACATATACCCATGGTTAACAGAGACGGGGGGGAGGGAAACACCGTTATAGAGAGTGATATATACCCAATTGGGAACACATGGGAACGAATAGAGGAAAGTCTTTCGAAATTCTTGTGATCTCTTCTCCCACAATGACTCATCTTCGAAACCTTCTCGGCCGTTCGTTGAGCAGAAAAACCGGAGTTCCTCCTTTGATGTTACATCGTGTATGAGGCCTTTACCAAGCGTTTGTCTAGTCGGATGGCACTCTGAGAGACAGAGAGGCCTCGTTGGGGATTGTGCGTCTTGGAGCTGAGCCATACTTTTCCCGTCTTCGGCCCCATTCTCAACATGAGATGAGCCAGATGATTATCGAGGTCACCTACAATTCCAGGGTCTTGTCTTTGAAAAAAGATCGGGGCCCGTACCAGAGCCTGCGATCACCATGGTTGCTGCTTCACCTGCTGCACTGCCGTAGCTTCAGATGCGTCGAAAGGCCCTATACTGTGAAAGACCAGCAGATTAATTACACGGGGAATGTGATGAGAGATACTCAAACCTTGATTGGTAGGTCTTCTTGACGTTGCAGGACAATCTCCACAACGTCTTCTGCCTCATTCGTTGGTGTGGCTGCGGTCATCCTGAAATTTTAGATGACATGTATTCTAGTATGTAATGTCTCCTCGTAATGTCGGCAAACGAATGCAAGCGAAAGAATAGCTCTAGCCATGTCTCCATCAACGGCTGTCAGCCATGCGAGAGCACCATTCGAAACCACTTAGCTAAAATGCACTAGGTCACATATCTATAGACGTTTCTAGGACCATCCTCAGTCTCTGCCGTATCCCGATCGATGTATTCTTTCTCGATCAATCTGGCAGCTCGGTCAGCACAATCGTCATCCGAGGCCCGAAGCCAGGACAAGAGACTCACTTCTCAATGTTCTTCTTGATATCGGCTGCGTCGAGAACACCTCTGCTCATCGTGGCCGAGATGACTTTGGCCACCAGCTCGGCGTGTGTGATGACCTTGTCAGCCTTCATGATCCGTACAATGGCTGCTTGGGTCTCGTATGCTCGGTCGGCTGCGACACGCTCGTGCGTTTCTTTGTTTTCTGCTTTGGTCTCCTTGGCCTGGATCTGGTTGATTTTGATCCGATATTTGGGGTCGGTGAAATTGACATTGACGGAGAAAGTATCTGTGTTATCGACTTCTTTGCCCTTTGGAGTCTTCCTAAGCACTTTATATTTGGCGCATGCAAGAGACTGCAAGGTTCTCTTGAGTTCGACATCATCTGATGCACGATTTGATTAGCCCAGGAGACGAATAAGATTGAAGGACGTCAACTTGCCTAAACCGGTCTCCGCCTGGATATGGTCATATGAGATCTCGTCGTTCGCTGACGTGTCCTTAAAAATGAGCAACACGACCGCTTGATAAGAACTGACTACTAGTTCCTTGTTGCCTTTCGGGAAGTTGGCTTTCAGCTGGCAGTGAGCTAGAGAATGCTTCCACGTGAGTTTTCTTCCACTGTGTCGAATTAAGTAGTGATGTTGGAACTGATCCTGCTGATCCTGCACTTCGGGAGGTATGACCAGAGGAACGTCTGGATATGAAGGCCAAGCTGACGCAGACAACACGTTGACGTTAAGGTCGACACGAGGCCGAATGTCACGTTCCTCGAGCATAGACTTGTATGATAAGACTTCCCCTCTAGCGAGCTCCATGTCCCTAAACATCGTTTCTAGATTCTGGGTAAAGCCAGCACCACATTCTGCGAGCACGTCAGTTGGATCATGTTGACAGGCTGGATAGAACAAACCGGACGTGAGCCTCGTAAGCATGTTCTTCTCTGCATCATCGCTAGCGCTCCGTTGGAGTAACAATCTCCTCGCAAGATCTCGCTTGTAGAAGGCCTCGAACACTGCTTTACCATGTACGAAACGGAAAAGCTCGAGAACATCATCCAGCAACCTGGACATCTCAGCATCTTCATCGCTACTAGTAGCCTCAGCTTCAGCGTCTCCGTCATTGTCCGTTTTCCCTGGAGCGATATTGGTTGAGGCCGTCCTCAGGCCTCCCTTAAGTATCAAGTCGATATACTTGGCGATCATTTCGCCCGGCTTCGGGTTGTCTGTGCCCCACGTCATGTTGCTTCGCTTGGATTTGTTGATGAAGATATCGAACGCTCGCCGCAGGCTGCCGTCGAGTTTCTCGTGCGATGAGAATGAATATTCCCATATGGTATTGAGCTTCTTCCTGAAATTCAGAAGGCGAGTGACCATTTCATGCTCGCGTGCTTCGTCGAAGACGATCTGAGATCCGTCCTCCACGATATAGGCTTCAAAGGGAGCCTGCAGCTTTTCACAGAGATCTCTACGCTGCAGAAGCTCGTACAGTTTCTTCAAGGTATCTCGCCTATCTTCTCGAAGTAGCTGAGACACGCCCACTGTATCCACCAGCAGTCGCCTGCGATCATGTTGAACAATCAATAGGTCTTCGAGGTAGCTCTCGAGCGATTTACGGGTTGTTGGGTCCAAGCCAAGAATATCACAAATTTGCATTTCCAGGTCGATGAGCTCATGACTTGCCTCGATGTATTGAAGTAAATCGAGAGTCTCCGCTTTCTCATCAGACCATGTAGCATAATACTTGCTTGATAGTCCCAGCAGTATCGGTTCAAAGTCGGAAGTATAGACACCCAGTGATTGAAACATTGCGATTGCCTTCTGTAGCAGCTCCAGTTCCCGAAATGTCGATGTCCCGGTTTCCGGCCTTAGCAGGTCGATGTCCTTTCCCGTCGATTCTGCTTGCCGGTAGATAGCCATCAAGTTGCAAGCCCCAGTCAAGATGCGTGGCTTTAGTGTCGGATGTGAGAAAATCTGGTTCCTGAACTCGGTCGTACCCATCTCTTCGATCGAAAGCTGTGACGGAGTGTGTAGAAGGTAGGATCGGTCTAGAAAGAAGAAAATCGACTGGATGATTTTCTGAGAAGGTCAGTAAAAATTTGGGTATACATCATCAGAGGCATACCATACCAGCCGAGCTTTCCACGCAGCCCATGACTCCGTAACCGCCCGCAAAACGGCAATATCATCCAGGGTGGAAGTCCGTGCCAATAACGGCTGTCCGAACCGACTTGAAATGCCCTGTCTGCATTTATCGACAAGACTTCCGAACAAAGTTGCTGCTCGGCCTTGTTTGCATAAATGCTCGACACCCTTGTATAATTCTTCGTTTGAACGGGGCATTCTCTCGTTGTCGCTGAAGATTGCCGACAGAGCAGCATCCAAATTCAATCGGACTTGGTTGAAATATGTCTCCGGGTCCACCAGCGACTTCTTTCGCACATGCTTGATAACCAGCTTCTTGGGGCCTGACCCTGTAGGTGTGGCCGATGACCTAACTACGGGCTTCTTCTGTACCGTGGTCAAAGATGCTGGTCCATTGCCATCCGTTAGGTCGATTAAATTTGGCTGTGAGAAGTTGTACATCTTGCTTGCTACGCCGGCAGTCAAGTCTTGCTGTGGATGATGATTGAGCTTGGGCCGCTTGCTGGGAGACCTTCTCTCATCAGAAGGTTCCGATCTTGGTCGCATCGACCGTCAGTTGCGTGGATCAGCTGCACTTGCCACTCGTAGAGTTGTTGACAGCCGCGGACCGGTGACAGAAGCCTTACAAGAGCAGTCTTATCTACTAATTGCGCCGCCGCTATCCATCGTACGTGCGGTACTATACTCGATAACCCCAACAGCCTTTGCTATACGGGGCTTCTGTACACAATGGACCGGACTTCGTAGCAAAGGTGTGCTAGAGGTTGGATAAGTGACTTACAAAGGCTGCTCTGTACAACTTATTGTCACCAACCCTTGAGCTATGACGCGGAGACGGCGAAAAGGGATTTATATGCAAACACAAATACGAATACGACGATAGTCAACTCTTGATGTTAGCACAATCGACTACTGACAGAGCACAACCTAACTACCTCATCCATTCATTAAAGCATGTAGCGGCTCCGCATGAGATATGGTTCGACATCATTCTCGGCAGGTCAATCGCACGCGTTTGGGTTCCTATGTCCAGACAAGTACACTTTGAGTTTTACGCACAGCGGCTTTGTCCAACCGTACATTGCTGTCTGGTAAGTAAGAAAGGTCTCCCTTGGGTCGTATAAAGATCCAAATCATGCAGAATCACCTTTATACACACGCAGAATAGACAACATCACTTACAGATCCTAGATCCTGGCAGCATAAATTCACAAGGAACAATGGTGAAACCTCTGTCACTACAACCCCACAATTACCGCTCTTCAAGCCCCGGAAAGGCCCTCCGTGCACTCCTTTGCAGCTGCTGAAATGCCCTTCCTCTTCTCGGATCTCCCCGCCGAGATCAGGAACACCATTTTTCGCCTTCTCCTCACTCATACTACGCCTATAGTCGCTCATTCATGCAACGACTTGCAGTCTCCGATTCCAGTCTGTCTTGACTTGCATCCGAACATCTGCCTCGCTTCGCGGGCGATCCACACCGAGGCCAGCTCGATACTCTACGGCGAGAACACGTTCCAAGCTCACCCTACGTTTCTCACTTCCGCGGCTTTTGCCATGGACCCTCGACGAACTGTCAAAACATCGCGGTGCATTTCGCAGATCAGGAGATGGCATATACGGGTGAGATTGGATTGTGACCTGTTCTATGAGGCCGGCACGGTTCTTGAGACATTTAACAACGCGGATGAGCTCGAGGTGGAAGTCTTCAGAGCAAGCTGGGGCATTGGTGGGTACAACGCCTTGGACCCTTTCACAAAGGTAAGGGGCGTAAGGAGAGCTAAGGTTCACGGAAGTCTATGGACAAGATACGCCAGATGGCTTGAAAAGACCATGATGAGTGGGTCCGGAACACAGGTGGATCTCTGGAGCGAAGAGACGCTGCAGTCTTGAGATTGACGAGGTGACAATGCTGAGTATCCAAAGAATATAGGAGCTAGAGATGCCCTACGCACTGAATATTTTCAATCCTTAGTCGCCATATCATGTTGAAGATCTCTACTCGATTGGCGTACATCGCTCCCGTTTATAGCGGCTGAAGCGACAAACATTGTGCAGATCCAGATCGTCGACCCTGAGAGATGTTGTTATCGGGTACTGGACCACACAGCAGACCGGTCACCCAACTGTGGAGCACACCTCGAGTCAACATCGAGGCACATGAACGAAGATGACCACATCTTCGAGACGGCGCTTGTCGCAGGAGCCTTCGACTTCCAGTTCTTTATTTGGGCGGACTGGGGGCCTTTAAGAACAACGCAGCAACGCTGGGGCAAAATCAAGCGATCGAAGTGGGCTCTGAACGAACAAGCTACAAAGATTCACTGCAAACCATACTCGACAACTGCATCTTACTCATGATCTTGGGGCAGAAGTTCATAGCGAAGCCCTGGCTTCCGATTAAGTTGAGGAAACTGCATGAAGCGACGACTACTTTCAAGTAATACATGATTAACGTCTACGAGGACGAGAAGAAATCGATTGCGGAGGGAAAACCTGGTGCGGGGAACCTCATGACATCCTTGATTCGAGCTTCGGTGGAAAACGCTTCAGCCGGAACCATGGGCGAGCTTCAAGGCGGCTTGACAGAAAGCGAGATTTACGGCAACGTCTTGGTCTTCAACTTCGCCGGACACGATACCACAGCCCACACTCTAGCTTTCGCAATCGTACTCCTCTCAGCTCATCCGTCGGTACAAGATCGGGTCGCTGAGGAGCTCCGCAGCATCTTGAGCGATCAGAAGCCTGAAGCAGCGGAATATCAGAACACTTTCCCACGGTTGAAACGATGTCTTGCAGTTCTGGTGAGCACAGTCCTTTTCCCACAGCAAGGTGATGGATGACTCGTTGACCGCCTCTTGATGTGTGAAGTATGAGACCCTTCGGCTCTATCCGCCTGTTCCAATCGCCAAATACACCGGCTGAGGAGCACGTGAGCTCCGAGTCGGGGAGGACACCATCCTGATTCCGCCCAACACGATGGTAATACCCAGTTACGTGGCGGTACACACCCACCCAAAGTACCGGCGCGAGGACTGTATTGAATGGCGTCCGTCGCGATGGATCGAGCGTCAAGCACTGGCTGATGGAACGGTGGTGGATGATCTGTCCACCACTCAAGAGAAGCTCGATGCGGAAGCTTTGATCACGCCGCACAAGGGGTCTTTCATTGCCTGGTCCGAAGGGATCAGAAATTGCCCCGGAAAGAGGTTTTCGCAAGTCGAGTTCCTGGCCACCATGGTAGCTTTGTTTCGGGACTGGCGCGTGGATCCAGTACCCGAAGCAGGCGAGACTGATCTAGGCATGTCGAGGAGGAGGCTCTTGGATGTGGTGGAGAACGATACAGGCCAGGTTCTGTTGCTTCAGTTGTTGCATCCCGAGCGTACGGCGGTGTCGTGGACACGTAGATAAGAAAGCTGCAGGGCGTGGAAGGTGGGACATGCAGTCCAGATTTGAAATTGGGCAATTTCACGTACTCGGTGGTCAGGATCTGCCTGCGCGCGGCCTCCGTGGTGCCTCACGGGAAGACCCTCACGGGTTCCGAATGGATGTTACAATGACTCGCGCTTCTGTGGCTTTGAGGCGATCGGTGCAAGGCCCAAATATCCATGAGCTGGCGGGGCTATTGGTGCGCAAGCTTCACATGATATGACGGTAAATGTCATATTGCCTTCTTGTCCTGGCCAACGGCCGGAGAACAAGTCCATTTAGAGTCGGCATTGGTGGTTACGCGAGCCGCCGGGGGCGGTTTTTACGCTCGCGGGCACCCAATCAGCAGTCAGCGCGTGCCGCGGACATGAATGCGAGTCATGGAATGAAGCGCTTGTTAGCCAATCCGCGCTGTTTCTGTATGAGGCATGACTCGGACACTCAGCCATGCACTTCTAGCCATGACAAGGCGCAACCCGCTGACCCTAGCAGGACGATAAGATCGAAGTATGAATTGATCAATGTCGTTCTTTCCAACTCAGTGTGGCACACAGACTCACTTCAGAACCCTTTAGCACCGTCCTTTTCACCCTCAAATTACGAGCCCCCGCGAGCATTACTGCTCAGCGCTGAAGAGCTGACCCTCAAGCGGCAGTGTCTCGAAGAGCGTTGCTTCCTGCCTTGGGCGATCATAGGTAGGCTGAGACATGGTCGGGCATCACGCCGTACTTCTGCCCGGACGTCTCCGCCAACCATTGGGGTTTCCAATCCTAGTGGGTAAATTGCAGTGCAGGCAAAACCTTCAAGGACTGGAACGCATTCATATAATCAATCAGGAAATTGCGATATCCAAAGGAGACTCCAAAGGAACGAGGCTGAGGCTTCGAGAGCACGTTTTGCAAAGATGCACTTATGCTGTAGCTGTAGCAGTACTCTACATGCGTACAGTCTAATTTTATCCGGCAGTGTTCCATAATGTTTCAGCACAACACCTTCTATCGTGGCGGTAGCGTGTGATCAGTGTCATTCTTGGTTTCTTCTCTCACGTCTACCTCTCTAATCAGCCTTGAAGAACTACTCTCCAGGATATGCTACCTAGAAGGCGGTTAAGTAGCTTACTACGCTTCTTTCAAGAAACCGACCCAGTACCGTACCACTATCGAAATCTGGACCCGCAGTAGGTGGCTAAGATAGTCCCCCGGTCCAGCCTGTCGTATCTTGGTCTGCTGGTCAACGAACGCTCCAGCGCGGTCAGGTGCCTGGTTTGGATCGATTGGTGGCGCTGTGTGTATGTGAACGGAGACACGTTCAAGCAACTGGGTATCCATGCTGGCCAACGGCATCAATTGTGTGTGACAAATCGCTCAGTGCCGTTTACGGCGGCAAGCCATTTCCGCCCCATTCGTCTCCGACTCTTCCTGCGATTGGCTCCGCACCCCAACTATTAAGGCTAGTGTCGTGGTCACTGGGTGCAGTCTTTTGGCTTTGCCTTAAGCCATTGCTATCACGATCAGTCCCAAGCGCAATATTGGGGCATCGCTCGCGTTCATCAATTGCTGCTTCGGTGTTGATGATCCGTCATCAGTTGTATCGCCACGCTGCTGGCCAAGGGCGTTGAACGTTCCGCATGTGCAGACATCATGATCATTATGTGGGTCTCCTCGACAATATGTCGATAGCGACGCTTCTCTCCCGGCTACGAAAGCCCATTCCAGGATCTGATATTCCTGGTACTTGGTTTCAGAAATCTCCAGATATGCGAAGGAGATTCTTCGAAGAAAGGAATCCGGAAACTTCAGGGCCTGCTCCCTTCCGGAAAAGAGACGGAAAGCTAATCCATTAATGTGGAGAACGGCATTTCATGATTGTGGAAAGCAATTCCGAAATGTCCTATATACAATGCCAATTCGTTTACTGTCGTACGGTCGCTGTGCATCTGCGTGGGGCTGGTTGGGCATGAAGAGTCTCTAGGGTGGATGGCTGCGCTGGGGTGGTAGAAGCTAAATACGAATGTGACATGGACGAGACACTGAGGTAGCACATCAACGAAACAGTAAACACCGCTGAGCAGGCACAAGCCTTCAACTGTGTGATCAGGGCACGCAGCCAATATTTCACCCTGTTGCCCCCGAGATAATCAGCAGGTAATTTCGCTGGTGTTCTTGGAAGATTGTTTATCAGCCCGCTGTCCATCGCTATGGTCTTCGAATTAGTACGGGCCCCCGAAGAGATCTGGGTGGTCGACATCAAACTCCTTTTCAGCCTTCGGCGTGTCATACACTGGCCCCCAACGCAAGAACGTATTGCCGTGCCCTTTTCGTTCGCACCGGCAAGGACCGGCCATGGCTGGCATCTCGGGTGATCTCCCTCATGGGATTGGATCATTACGTGCAGCTCTTCATGCAGCTCTTCATGCAGCACCGTGGAGCGCGCTTCGGTCGCCTTATCGCCCCAGACGGATGCATCTCCATGTACTTCGGGAGCTGGTGAATTGACCTCGCTAAAGCTCGTGGAGGGGCTTTGGCGTTAAGCATCTGAGAAAGGTCTACCTACAAAGAAATATAAGGTTGGGAAAATAATAAAGATGATATTGGCAAGAAGAAATGGGAGTGAGAAGGCTACGGTGCCAGAGCATATATAATGTACCGCTCATTGCTATCAATTTCGACGACCCCGACAATGCTGGTTTTGAGCCGAAAAGGTAATCCTTGGCCATCGAAGAAATTTTACAGAGATCTTTGCGGCGTTTTCGTCTGATTTGCTGCTCAGATCATCAGGATCTGCTGTTGCCAATGCTGTTCTTTCGAATGGGTAAGCCTGAACGCATAATCGATGTGTTAAGCATGAGCCTGGCATGAGAGCAGCATTCGACTCTCTCTTTCAGTACGCCGAGATATCATCACCCTAATCTCGCGTCTGGGACTCTTTCCACACACCATCTTCCAACGCACCCTCATTCGAAGCCTTCGAGACAGTCTTAACAGACTCTGCAGCATCTCCAAGGTCGGCAATTCAAGGAAAGAGACGCGGTCGCGCTTGGAGAGCAACTTTCCGAGGCAAGAGGATGAGGGATCTCAAGTGGCGGCCGGATACCCTGGATTGTTCTCCCTGGAGTACGGATGATGTGGCATTTTCCCTCAATGATGGACCCTGAGCCGAATTACCCACAGCTGTGAAAGGCGCATGATTGTCGAACGTTGTTGCGGTTATGTTGGACTATCGCTTGAAATCAGGAGATCGAGCTTTTTCCTTATTGGCGTTCTCCTTACGCTCCGCCACTCGCTCCGCCACTCGCTCGTTCTTCCGGAGGCTGGACACGTTGGCGCCCTCACGGTCTCCCGCCACTCCTCTCAGCCCTGGGTACACGCCTGCTTTGTGACTACTCTTACCGCCGTAGGCCGACGAGACATCCCTGTGATCGAGCTGCTTCGTCGGTGTTTTGCTCGCCTCGGCCCAGAGGCCAAGAGACCATAGCTCTTCCAGGCGGGTGGCGGTTATTTGCCGCTGCCAGTGTAGGACCTTACGGGATCATCAGCATGGACTTGACCGCCGCCGTTGCGGGCGCTTCAAACTTACTCTTGAGACCGGCAGGTAGGATAATCTCACCTGCAACCAGACTACGACGCCTTGGCAGCTTTCATCAATTCAGCGTCGAAGCCACGTACACATGCCGGGTAGCCGCTCCGGTTGGGAGCATCAGTTCATCGAGTGGACCATATACGAGGAACTGATGGTTGTAGGTGCCGTCGGCGCTTTGTGGGATAGGCCGTGTCGAGTCCCACTGATGAGGATCCGCCCAGAATACTCAACAAGGGAGTCCGAGGCCCTAAATTTGGATCGAGAGACGTCACCACACCGCCGAGTTCGATTTCGAGCTCATTGGCGGGCAAAATGCTGGCTTGGGACGGCGGCAGTGAGCAGGACGATCCGCGGGGCCCCATTCTTGACCCCTGAGCGGCGGGAAGTTTGAGAATGGCTGTGTGGTCGGATCGTGCAGATATGACCTTCCTTTCGTACTTGAAGGGCCTGCGGATAGCGGAACCGAAACTCTCCCGTCTCCAGGTCAACGCCGAGATCTGCTTCCGGACCAGACACTTTACCGGTAGAGCAATGGAAGCATTGGAGATCGTTGACTCTATCCCCCTGCTGCACACCACTCCCAGGACCTTACGGGCCACGCTCACATCCATCCATCTCCGCTATCAAACCCTTCTTCTACTATACTCAGCATTTGCTGCAGATGCTCCATTGCAAGCCAGAGAATTCCGGACGTTCCAGTATAAAAGGTTGTCTCGAGGAAATCACAACCAATATATTTCCTTCTTCTTCAGATTCCGACGCTCCTCGGATCTTTTTCTTTTTCCATTGTTTGCTTAACCACAAATCTCTTTTCATCTCACTGCGGCCGCCATCACGGCAGCACCAGCAGCAGAATACGCCCTGGGAAAAAACACGTGATGATGATCGACACTCGCGAAACTGGCCCCCAGTTTTCCTACCCAAGCTGAGCTGGAACGGCGGGTGCTTCGACCGC
>QQTW01001494.1_pt1 | contig 16374 bp, 16 predicted proteins | sample 1904831 | NCBI WGS metagenome assembly QQTW01 (sample SAMN09435610, study PRJNA476489) | Subsurface metagenome, whole genome shotgun sequencing project. | reverse complement strand
ATGGCGCGGAATCCCATTACCGCTCCGCGTCTTCCGCTTATACCGCCATCTCGGACATCGCTGGCACGTTCGGCTGGGGCGTCTCCACCAACAGCCCACCCAAGCGGAGAGAGCCACCGAAAGCGGCCTTACCCGCTGCGCCCGAGCACGCCAAAGATGCTCTTTCAGCCAGCATAACTGCCTCCAGCGATGATGCCGCTGCAACACCAACATGGCAGAGATTGGGAAAATATGCGATGTTCGCCGGCGCCGCGGGTGCCGTCGCAGCCGGTGGCGCGGCCGCTTACCTCAAGAAAGACGCTTTAAGCAGCGGGTGGAACTGGGTAGGCTCGCATCTCGAGTTCGTCGGCACGCTGGCTCGCGGCGAGGAGCTCAGAGACCGACTTGAGAGGGTCGTCGCGTTGGACAAGGAAAGGGGAATTGGCTTCGCGAATCTATACACCGTGTTGGGGAAAGCCGCCCCGAAGACCGACGGAGAGAGGAGAACTTTCTGCAACATCCCCAAGAGCAAGCAGAATCGCGAGTACTGGTTTGCCGAAGTCAACGACAAAGCGGCGGAGGAGACGGGCGCGCATATGGCCATGTTTGCACCCAAAGAAAACCCGGGCTACTATGGAATGAGCGAGCGAGCGAAAGAGTTGGTCGTCAGGTGGGTGACTAGCGGATGGCATGGCTCGGAAGGCGCCGCCGATCATGATGACATGCACTACGAGGATGTCGACGAGAGCATCGCAGGTACAGGCGGGTTGGAAGACGTAGATATCGATCAGGAAGGGCAGATGGATTTTGGGGCCGAGAAGGAGGAGGGCGTGCTGTGGGGGGGATGTGGATATGGAGCAGGAGCTCGTGTGAGCAGCCGAGGAAGGCGCGGGATCGGTTGGGGGCTTTGTGGCAGGTATTGGCTCATCGGATGTGATACGGATGAGGGTCTCAGCAGCCACGATACCGCCCATAGAGTGACCGACGAGGATAGTCCTAACACTAGGATCCACAGTCGGAGATGGGGTACCAGCGGAGACTTCGAGGTCGATGACGACGTTCTGAAGCCTGCGCCAATTATCAGCATGGTCGCTCGGGAACGGTAGTCGTATGGGGATTGGCTTAAGCACAAACCATTCCCGGAATCTGGTCACACAGTTCCCCAGATCTCCGCGGGTCTCGAACTGAGGGTATGTCACCGCTTTGACGGTGACGTGCGGCAAGGCATGGCTGACAATCGCGCGGAGGTGCTCTGGGAAACCGCTGAAGGTATTATCATCGCCCTGCAGCGCTGTTATCAGTGAGTGCTGGGAAGAGACACCTGGCTAGATCGTACCTTGAAACCGTGGATGAAACACAAGAGTAGCGTTCGGCGCATTCTGGCCGATCGTGGTGCATCCTCGAACGATTGGGCACCTTCGTCAAGAAATCGATGGTAGGACGTTGAGGCTGACTGCACTACTGCGCCAAAAGCTTGCTTCACTTTGCTGCATGCCAAGCTCTGCGTCATGCGATGCGGCTCAGCGACAAGCTTTCACTACGCTCGAAACGGAACTGGTTTGCCTGCTTCCAAACATCCGGAATGGCCATATGATGGGAGCGGTGGAAGGGAGACACAGACAGATTTATGGGGCATTACGAGGTCGTGAGAACACGTTAAAAGCAGAAGATGACTAAGTCATTAAAGTACTCATACTTCAATTGCCTGCCGGAGACTGGCTCCCATGGCCGCAGCCAGCAGCTTGTCCCATCGTTCATCTGCCATATGTACAATTTTCCAGTCCTCGGAAGCTATATCCCGTAATTTATAACGCCGAAGGTAGGCTTTGCTGCCGCAAAAGCTCTTACAAATGCCTGGGTGTAGAGCGCCATCGCTATGCTGACAAAAGGCCCCAGAGTTTGCCCTGTGTGATACGCAAACATAGTCGTAATCATCGTCTATGCAGTCTCGCTTTAGCTGCAGGAAATAATAAGGCAAAAAATGCAACAGAACACGCTCAAATCAGGAAGCGAATTTCGGTTGAGGTAGGTATAAAGGCCTGTCTTGTGGCTGGCCCCAGCTGTCATAATGAAGGATGGGTAATACTCCTGGCCGTGACTGGCTTATTGGCTTGCCCAGAGGCTGGTAGTGCATCTGACTGTTGTTCAAGCTATGAGAAATATTGTTAATCGGAGCTGATGGCGGGGGCACCAGCAGAGTGTTGACACTCCGGACAGGTTTGTAAGGCGAGTTGCGGGGATATGCGTATGCTGCTGGCGAAAGATGTGTTGGGGTATGTGCCGAAGGCGGGAAACTGAGGCTGGTTGGCGAAGGTGTCCCAGCGGCACTTGTCGAATATGGGAAATGGCGCGGTGGCCAGTCGGTAACAGGTGAGGAGCCATGACTGCCACTATCATGGCTAAATCTCATATTTTGAGGCAACGAGGGCAAAATACCACTCTGGGGCAACCGTGTGACGCCCGGAAGGCATGCAGTTTTCGAAGATCGAACTGGCAAAGGTAGCTGGACGGCGCCTGGCCCGAGATACTTGTTGTTCTGGCTCCCGGTTAAGATCGATAGATTCGGGGTCGGAAGTCTCGGCGCGCTGAGCGAGTTAATGTGTCCAGTTGGCGTGGTTGCATATGCAGGATGGGGTGTAAAACCATCAAGAGTTGAAGGGGCTGCATTCGTATTCGGGACAGGGAAGGAAGCGCTCGACGGAGCTTGCCTCTTCGCCGGTGGTTCAAATTCTTCCGATGCCTGATCATGACTCCTCTTCCTTGTGGCTGGTCTTGACCCAGCATCCGGCACAGGACCAAGCGGCGAGGGTCCAATAGGTGGTAGATATGGTGGCATCGAAAGTGGATGTGAGTGTGTAGAGGTATTGCTGTGGAAGGAATTGCTGGTCGAGTACGGAGGCGAAGTGTGGGTTGAAGCTGGTGGAGAAGGGAGATTGGGAAGTCCATGAGGCGAAGGTGTGGGCGGGTCCAGAATCCTTGGAGGTGCTTCAAGAGGGGTCTTAGAGCCGGCTTCGAAGTATTTCCAGAACTTCCCAAGCTTGACATGCCATGCGTTCCATTCGTTCTCCGAAGCGTACAATGTGTATCTCATATTGCTCAAGAATTCAACCTCCATGATGTGAATTTCCTGGACCGAGATCCCGGACACTTCCGCCCAAGTCTTGTTGGTATACGTATTGTCGTCAAGAACTGCCCTAGTCAGCGGTGCTGTTTCTCACCATGTTTTCTTCCGGTCACTCACATTTATTTCCCAGCATCAAAGCCACAGTGAACAGCCTGAATTCGCTGCCGAGCTTACCCTTGACTCCAGGGTTGAGTTTTTTGAGGCGGTAGATGAACATCAAAGCCAGTAGGATGACATTCTGTGAAACCTGCGTGGTTGACAAGATCGACACGACCCATTTCCGAAACCCCATTGTCGGTATAGCTTCTGAAACGAGCGGTTCGATGGGCGATGGCGTGACCTTGCACTCTTCGACGTAGAGTAGTGTGAAAGAAGATTCGAACCAGAACAAACAGGTGATCTGGATTCGATGAGACAATGTACGCCTTGATAACGCCTGCTTCACATACCTGAGCGGCAAACTCTGCCAAGCTGCCCTTGCTGCCATTGATCGACGAGGGTATTTGCAAGTAAGACACGATGGACGAATCGTGAATCTCACCCCGAGCTTTCGACGACGGCTCTTTCAGCCCGTTTTTCTGTGTTGCTGGGTTCTCATGAGAACGACTTCTATTGTGAAAGACGGTCTGTGAAGGATAGGGGTTGTCGGTCGACCGAGGATCCACACGAGAGCCCACGCTGCCTTGGCGAGCAGCACCGTTCCAAACCGCAGCTGGCACGCTTTTGTACTGAGATGCTCCGAGATTTGGTGCGAGGAGGGGGTTGACGCTCATACCACTCATGTCCCCTGGGGGAGTCCGCAAGCCGTGACGGATGTCGGCGGCTGGAAGTGACTGCTGGGGATTGTTGTGCCTTTGTCCACCTAGCACGGAGACTTTCCTATCTTCATGTACTGGGCCTTCGATAGCCCTAAGTTTGGGCAGGTAGCCGTTGTGGTAGTAGTGGGAGGGTGGTCCTGTCGAAGGCATCGAACCAGGGCGATGAATGTCGACCATTGGAGTGAATTGCCGGCGGTGGTAATCTCTGAAAGTTCGGTAACAGGGACTGTCCGAAGAGGATGTGTTATGACATATGCAACCATGACATGGATCGGATCTGGTGAAGAGACCGGCCCATGGATATAGTTATGGCATAGTCTTTGCTTGAGAGTAGCGAAGACTGTCGGCAGAGGGTGGAAAGAGGAGAGAAGAGAGACAATGAGAAGCGGTTACTGCGTTGTTGTTGTCGTTGTTGTTATTATTGTAACCTGGAGGAATTTGGTAATGCAGCGTCCAGGTCAGAAATGAGCGCTAGAGATGAACGGGACAAAGTGGACGAGGAGGTGGCACTAGCGGGGAGGCAGGATGGCTAAAAGAACAGTAATTATTGATTAGATTGAGTGCCACGGGGTGCATGCCGGGGTACGGGCAGCAGGAGACGAAGGTTCAATCAAGAATGGGAGGACGAAACACAAGGACAGGGAATCGGTAATATTGGTGGAATGAGAAGGATTCTCACTCATCAATCGGGCCAAGCACGGTGCAGCGGAGTAGCAGCAGGTGCTGGCAGAGTCAGACGAGCGATGGAGCAGGAGCGTGGGTCCATTTTTGTCCACGGAGGCTGATTGATCTGCGACTTTGCCAGAGGTGCTGCTGTGTATTGCGTGTGTGAGAGAAGGATAAAGTTAGGGGTTAGCGGAAGTATCATGTACGGTAACGTAACGTGAGCCTGTCTCTGTCTTAGGCTCACCAAGGCGGTGTTTTGGGCTTGGAGGGGCCGGTGGCAAGCAGTCAAGTAGCAGCAAGTACGAAGGAGCAAGGAGGCGAGTAGTGTGTGATGCCACCGAAACGGATAGTCAGCAGGCAATCAGACCATTCACCGGATCCGCGCTGAATACTAGAGCGAACCTAGGCAGCCGGGTGAAGGAGATGTGCGATAGCGCAAGGAATTGAGGAGGCCGGAAGAGTCGCAGCTTCAGCCGAAGGACTAATCGTTTGCCAAGCAGCCAGAACCCAGCAGTGAATTACCTTAGGTACTCTATGGGGACGGACTTATTCCAAGGGGGGCCGTGGCAGGTGGGCGACTTAGCACTCCATAATTGGACCGACGCATGATGACTGGTCGGATCAAATGATGAACAAAGCATGTGAAGCCGCCAGCAAGCCAGCGGCCTCTGCGAGCAAGCATCAAAGCAGCAGCAAGCGTCAAGCAGCCATCACCAAGGAGCCAAGCACCTGGGATCGCGTACAGTACCCAGAGGAAAGATGGACGGAGCGGCAGCAGCGTCAGCATCTCCATTAAGCGGCCAGCCAGTAGCAGCAGCAGCATGATTCACGTTATCGTATCACCAACATGTCAGCAAATCCTTACACCGTAATCCGTACGGATAACCCCTTAGCATGCCAATCGGTGGTGGCTAGGGGCGTGACGCGGAATTTTCATTAACGCCACATCGGGTTAGTGCTGGTGGAGGACTGGATGGAGCACCGAGCAGCATTGGAAGGCAAAGTCCCTCTGCTAAGGCTGTCCGGCCTAGATTTTCCTGTCGTATGCATCTCAGCGCACTTGATGGTCGCAGCAAGGATCCAGGTCAGGAAATATGCTTGCACCAGCTTGTGTGATGCAATCATGTGTAAGTTACCACTACCAGGCCCAATGAACGAGGGAATCCACACTGGACGCGGGACGCCGCGACCGTCCAATGCACCGGCCATTCGTGCTTGCTGCCATGGATCCAGCGAGACAAGTGCACTTCGTAAACAACAACAACAACCAAGCCGAGCTCATTGACTTACGTGTTCGCTAATCCGCTCCCGCTACCCATCACGCCGCCTTTTTATTGTTGTTGTTGCCGGCCGTGTTGGCTGCTGTAGCCTGTAGCCTGTAGCCTGTCACCCGTCGCCCGTCGCCCTTACCGTGCTGCTCGTTGCTGCTTCCGTTTGGCGTGTGACTGTGATGGGCTGGCCTGGGAGGTGGAGATCAAGGGGGGCCATATCGCCATTTCGCCCTGATCTATCCAATGTTCTGCCGTTTCCGATGGACTCCCTGGATCGTCCAGACGGGAAAGCCTTGGACCACTGCTGTCGTATGCGTATGCAGCCCAAAGGACAAATGAGCTCAAAAAGAAGCTTGCGTTTGATGGTGCAATAATGCCGGGTTTTCGTGTGCTTGTGATTGTCTGACCCTTTGCACAAGCGTTTCAAGGCTTGAAAGGGACCGACGGCGATTCGACAAAAGCAGCAGGTAGCTTTTGTTTTTGCCGCCAATTGTTGCAGCAAGGAGGGGTTCTTACTTGCTGATGCACCCGAGCCGTCATTCCTGACCCGAACGAGGCCCGAAAGAGGCCAGAGGGAGAGGGTGAGTGGGAAGGCGAAAGGAGAGGTGGGGGTGTAGAGTACTAATCCTAGTTCCTTCGGCTACTTCCAACTCTTTTGACTTTACGGCCAACAGACTGAATTCGAGGGGCGACCGGCAGCGAGGTTATGATTTTGACCACTCGTACACCACTCCACTTCGTACCAGCTCCTGGCCGTGTTGCATGCGTGTGTCGAGGCTGGTCCACCGTCAGGCTACCGATCGGTCAATCACTCAGTAGTGATACTTCCGAAGCTCCCTCACCGACGTCCGCCTACACCCAGTAAGCTTTCTATTAACCGGCAACATATAATCGCGAATATCAATCCTGCCGTTTTTACCCCCGGCGTTCTAGCTTCCCTGCGGTGCATGTGTGGATTCGGGCTATACAGACGACGACTTGAATCGCAAGCCGCATCCTTTCAAGTTCTCCACGAGATCAGCAATGATCAATCCAGCCGTTCTATTCTGGGCCGGGCAAACGTCCCTAGATTTAACAATTTGGGAACGACCTGAGTCCAAAGCATTAGAAAACTGCCTCTGAAAGGCGCTTACTCTCTACTCCTACAAAGACTGCGGCAACATTGGCAGTGGACGGGTACTACTATAGCAGCTAAGCGGTATTGCAACTTGCAAAGGGCGTCGTTGATGAAGAAGCTCAAGTTTGTCACAAGCTTGCCGCGGTACAATGCCTCATGTGGTGGCCCCTTTGGAGTGGCTCTGTCCTTGATAGCGACGTCGATTCCTGTCAACGCGACTGAGAACGAGAACGTAATACCTCTCGGACAAATTGCATCCGCCCGTAGTTTGGCGGGAATGTCTACCAATGCATTTCTGGTTGAACATCGAACGGCTGACCGTTCTCGTTGGTCTGACGACGACTCAGCTTGGAGCCCTGTCTCACCTCACCATTCATTCTGGTCAGAATACGTCCTGATTCGGAGCATCCAATGATCGACGTCGTGATACCAATGTTAATTTGTAGTGACACGGACGCGGATCGATGGCCTTCCGGCCTTGCATGGAGACTCGGAGGATGACAACTGGTCTTTCTACTTGTGCCGCCTACGAGTCCGCGTCATGTTCTATCGACCGTATATATCATTGTATGCGCCAAACCGGACCCGGCTTGGACCCTTTTCAATGCACCATCCGGCATTGTCCGGGAACACCATTGGATGACTGGCAAGCAGCTGAATATTGTGTGTATGCAGCCCGTCAGTGGGAGGCTCGTAGTAATTAGCCAGACGGCTACCGCTCATCGGCTGCATTATTGGGAGATGATCATCGTGCTTGACGAGTCCTCCAAAGACTTAGGAGGACGCAACAACGCCTTGCAATCCAGACGAGCCACAATTTGTTATTGGGCCCCGAACGTCTGCCTCGCCCAGACAATGAAATGATAAGGTAGCAGCACCGGCCAACGAAAAGACCGAAGGGTCAGCGCAATGACGGTAGTGCGTAGAATCTAATCATGGGTCATAGTGTTTCAGTCGATCGGATGGCGGTACGCCGTGATTTTTCCACTTGTTAATAGTAGCTGGGTTCAGTAGGTAGGCTCGTGGAGCGCTCTGATTAAACTAGGTAGTCGTTGAAGGACAAGTCGCGATAATTAATAGACGAGGCTGGGAGGACAGGAGCGAGGCTACCCGCCCTCACCGATACCTTACCTACTGAAGCTTACGGTACACACCTCAAGGACACTAATATAGGCCCAACGTAATCGTACGCTACTTCGTATCAGGCCGAGCAGGTCAAATTTACAGTGACGTCGACATCCTTCATCGATCCATACGATCACCATACAATCACCCAGTATACTCTACTATTTTCGATCCTGTTTTTGACGATTGCAGGAGCTGTGCAAAAGGTAGCGTCGCTGATGGGAACCCGGAGTTCCCCCTCAACAAAAAGCGGAGTTTCCGGAGGGGGAAAGCTACAGCGTGGTCACAGAGGCTTGAAAGTCATGCAGTCTCGGGATCACACGAGCGCAATTCGGTCCTTCGCTGACATCGCGCCCAGACTTGCTTCCTCGGAAGCGACCCAAGAATTAGCACAGGCAAGCATCGAGGGGGATCGTGCATGATCGTGACCGCATCTTAAACCCAACGCCAACCGCCAAACTCCATCCTCCGACATCCAGACCCAACGCATGCTCACCGCAGCACTGGTACTTCTAGTACCCTAGCAGAAGGACTCCACCTTTGCCGCGCGCCCATGGTTTGCCACCAATGAGATCACTGGCTCGAATAATAATTTGCCAATCATCCTACGGAGTACACTTCGACCCAGCACCAACACGGAACACCTTTTCACGGACGTGACGCTCCTCCCAACTACTGTTTGGGCATGTTTCAAGCGATCCTGCATCCATCAGACAAAATAATACCGGCTCCTTTCTGCGACAGTACGCGATCACCCAGCCCGTTTTATTCTTATCTTACCTTCCTCTCCGATTCCGCTTCTTGTTGCAGTAGCTTTTACCGCAGGGTCGCATCACTGCACCACGGATGTTCGGGCGTGCGTGATCGTGAGACATCCAGTCCAGCATGTACCCTCTCCATCCGCTCATCGCGAGACTTGGTCATGGCGTTCATGGGCTCGGAGTCTGGCTTATGATGCCGCTGGCTAACACGTATCATCGCATCGATCTAATCCCGCCAAATGTGCAATCTCTTACAGAATTACACGACCATCGTGTACGAGTTGTACATATCTATCTCTCTTTTCGGCTTGTCCTCCGTGTTTGCCATCACAGCAATGTCCTGCGGTATCCAGCCGCCTCCAATCTTCCAGGCGATTCGCCGCCCGTTCGTGACGTGTTCTGGTTTGCCCGCATCATCTACTGAACAATCATCTCCTCAGCATGAGGCTGCTTATTTTATCCCCGGAGTATCGTATATCAGGAGTCTAGCCGGGAAGACGACTTAAAGATCGCACGAGGATCTATGGCCAGCTACTATCATCCTGAGTAACATGTGGTCAGTCCACTACCCTTCCCTAGGCAGCCATCCGCTGAAGGCTCTGAATCGATATCGGCAACGTCATCGACAATCAATGCTGGATTCATCCTTGGCATAAAGAAGAAGCGAAAAAGATGTCCGATCGCTAGAAGGTGAAGGTGTTCTTGATTGCGTTCAGTGTTCGGCCGGCCCTACTGAAGGGCTTTGTCGTCGTGACTTTGTTAGGCTGGGGGTATCCATGTCGAAGTCTTGGGTATCGTTGCTACCAAGGTATGCGTTTCATCCATCAACAGGCTCGCCCTGTACGAAGTAGAAGGGTTGTTTCCGGGATCGAACTGATGAATGCAATGGAGGCTACCGATGCTCTGAAGCGACCATGCCTCTGGTTAGTAATGGTGGTAGTAGCAGTAATTTACTTCTTCGGCAACCTGCAAACCTCTTCCTTTCTTTTGAGCAAGTATCGCAACCCTATGGATTGGTGCTGTCACGATCGGAGAGCGACATGGTGAGGGCAGTATGTTGGGCATATATTGAAGGCCTCATCATTGATCTGGTACTCAAGGGGAGGGAGAAGCGTACAGAGCCATCTCCAAAGGTACAGCGAGATAGCTTTCGGTGGAGTACATGCCTGCTCCACATATGACAAGCAACCGTAGCGCACCGACTACCCAGATCTATGAGCTATCACTCACTACCACCACCCCCATGATCCATCATCCAGTCGTCTCAAATTCCCAGCCTGACCGTCTACGCACCATCTCCCCTTTCCACCATCCCTCGATTCAGCGTAATCTCACTCAATATCCTCTCAGCCCCCTTTTCCACCAACACCCTCGCAGTCTCCCATCCCGCCTCATCCGCGTCCTCGTCGCTGCCAACCCACTGCCGCCGCGACGCGGAGACGAATTTGGTGCCGTCGACGGAGGTGACAGACGCGAGCATATGGAGGGTGCCCGGTCTCATTGCTAGATCCAAGTGTAGTTTAGAATCCGCAGACACTGTATCCGACGCGCTCTCAAGATGTGTTTCCGTGATTGTAGTTGCCTCAGCGTCTACCGGTACCGGTGCTGATGCAGAAGTGAACGTCTCATCCTCCTCCCATCGACAGGATACCCCCACAGGGACACTGCAACCGCCCTCCAACGTTCGCAGCAGGCTGCGCTCAGCCTGACATTCCCAGCTCGTGCGATTGACCACCACGCCTCTCGTTCCATCTTCTTTTCCCGCCAAAAGGCCGCGAATCCACTCGTCCCCCTCCCTGATCTCGAGACCGATGGCCCCTTGGCCCACGGCGTGGAGCATGGCTCCTTTGCCTACCACATCCTCCTCCTCCTCCTCCGCTTCCTCCGCCTCCTCCTTTTCACCTTCCATGGAGAGAGCGAAATCAGGACTCAACCATTCACCCACCCTATCCCCCAGCCCTAGCCTCTGAACGCCCGCGCCAGCAAGGATCAAGCAATTGTAGCCGTTGGCCGGGTCGTCGAGTTTCCGCAGACGGGTCCCGACGTTGCCGCGGACGTCGCGGATGAGGAGGTGAGGGTAGCGGCGGCGGATCATCGCGGAGCGGCGGATAGAGGAGGTACCGACAATGGAAGAAGGGGGGAGGGAGGAGAGTGTCTCGAATTGTTCTCCTTGAGAGGACGTGGTGGTGTTGAGGGGGGAGATCTTGCGTTTTTTGGAGGGTGGCCGGGAGGGGGAAGAGGATGAGCGGTTGGGTGATGCCGTGGTCGTAGTCTGCGTTGCTGTAGCTGTTGACCCTTCGCCCTCTTGCACTGCAACGGGAGTAGGAACACTGTCCACCACCGCCTCACCCTCCTCCCCGCCCGCCTTTTCCCGCCTGGGAAAAACGACACAATCCCTTCTTTCGCCCCTTTCCCCCACCACCAGCACGCTACACCCCTCCACGACCTTCGTCGGCACATCCTTCAAGCTGTGCACGATGCAATCGATCTCTCCCTTCAGCAGCAGTACCTCCATCTCCTCGGTCCATAGCGATTTCCCAGTTTGCGCGAGCGTGTGCAGGTCTGTGGTCTTGTCCCTGTCGCCGGCAACAGAGATGGGGATTGTTTGCGTTGGCAGGGAGGGGTGGAGGCCGGATAGGAGGGAGGTGAAGATGTCGACTTGGGCGAGAGCGAGGGCGGAGGAGCGGGTGCCGATACGAACGGTGCGTTGTGGCGTGGTCGAGTTTGGGGGTAAAGAAACGGAAGGGCTTGGGAGCTTCTCCGGAGCTTGGTCGGGGGGCTGAAGAACATTGGCTGGTGGGGTGGAGGTTATGGCTGGAGGCGACTGAGCAGAGGGTGGTGAAGCAGACATTGTTAGCGAGAATAATGGAACTTGTGGGTAGGAAGCCAGCTGTATTTTTACACCGGTATCAAGTTCGTGAGGACGGATTTAAAGTGCTGCAGAGAAGGTAGTATGGGAGCGACGATTGGACTCTGCTTGGCCCAATTTTGGCGTGGATGGAGTCTGCATGGAATTTGAGGTCAGATATGCCTCGGCGGCAGGCGTATTTAAGGGATTTTCTTTGGAACATCATTATTGTGGGCTACGCTGGGTGGTTGAGCAGCAGCCGTGGATGAAGTCACATAGGTCGATAATGTCCTGGACACAGCATACTTGCATACATATAGGAAGGACATAATATATGTTCAGATTCGCCCATCAAGATCTGTCAGATCGCCAGGCGCATGCTGCCACCGATAAATGCCGGAAAGCCTGAAATGCTCTTTGCCACCCAGTGCTTGTACGCCATCGCTTATAAAATTCCAACATGCAACGACCTGTGCCTTCAGACATTCGTCGTCTCCGCCGGTTTCATTGAGTATGACCCAAGGGCTGCCATGTTCTCCTTTCGTCCATGCTTCGATTGATCCTCCCACCAGGTGTCAGGGGTAATTCCATCCGCGATCGGTTGATGCTGTCCACTTCATCATCTCTCACTTCGTCTGCCAGCCGGCTAAAGTAGTCGGCCAATCCAGCCCGTGGATCCCCGTCTACAACGCTTTCATATTGCGGCGGGGGTGTCATCATTGGGGGTGGAGCCTCCGTTTCTGAAAATGCGGGCGGGTTGAAAGAAGGAGCGCGCAGCAGATGAATAGGCCTGCTGACCCCCGAATTAGGATCTTGGATGTGCGCCGCCTGCGGTCTGGTCAGACCCGGGCTGGATGGCTCGTTGCCGTCGAGACTGGTCCTAGATTCGTTTGTGGTCTGTATATGTGACAAGAGTGAAGAGGGGTCGTTGCGCCGTCTTTGAGCTCCTGGGCAGCCACATTCGGCGTGTTCGGTCAGAAGGGTGATCGACTCTGGAGAGGTGTATGCGGGTAGGGCGATGTTGGCTTGCGTTGCACGGCAAGATAGGATGTGTAAAGGTGAATCGATTGAGATCTCAAAATGCCGACGCTTCGACGAATCAACCGGATCGGGTTTGGAAAGCCGCATAACAATCTGACGACTTCGATCAGCCATTTCGAGGTACAGACTTGCCGAGACCGGAGTGCAAACATACCTTGATCCAATGGTTGACCTGGATGTTGTGATACGTCGTGTCAAAGTGAATCGTTTGAGACCTGTCCCGTTCGCCCATTGCCGAGCAGCTGGGCAATTGAACGCTGAACTCCATTTCCGTCGGTCCAACATTGTGCCCCCCCTCCAGATTGCCCAGAAGGTTGGTGACATCTCGGGCAACGTTCTCGTCACCTCGCGCTGCAGCTGCTCTTCCGTCGTAGGAAATCCCGCCGCCAGCTGTTATGCGTACACTACTTCCAGGATATGCACTTGAACTTACCGCATCAGCTCGCTTCTCAAGCAGCTGGATCTTCCGCGTAGGCTCCAACCGGTGCACGCGCTTGTTGGAGGTGTAGTACTGTATGTTTTCGGTCAAAAAGACCTTGATGCGATGGCACTGCACCTTGGCCAACGGTGTCAGCTTGAAAGCAATCGGCACCTGTGCTCCGAGTGGAAACGATTTGCCCGATATGACGATATCGTAGTGTAGCTGATCCTCCCAGTTCCGAGATATGGCAATGGGCTCGACTTGTTCAAGCGAACCCTCAGCCGGGGCACGGATCAGCTGAACTTCCTTTGCCCCTATGAGATTGGCTCGGAATGCCCCAGCACGCTCGACCGTAGCTTCCAGCTCATACCTGACCTTGCCAAGCTCCACATCGATGGTCTCAGGTAGCCGCGAGTCAATAGGCAATTCGAAGTTGTAGATGTAGTCCCCAGGGGTGAAGGTACGATAGCCTTTCTGAGCAACTGATCCGGTTCCGGAGTCTCCTTTACCAAAGCTTCTAGACTGGCTGACGTGCAAGGACAGCCGCTTGGCGTCCTTGGGGGTCAGGTTAGCAGCCCCAGAATGCCGCCGAAGGTGATCGACGGCTGGATTGGCAGAAACGCCGAGCTCCTTGGTCGAAGTCGTTGGCCCCTTGACTGGCCTGACCACATCCGCACCGGATCCGTATTCAGCAGTCTGAAACTGTGCGTTGAAGAATGGCCAAGTATGATTCATAATACTCTCTTTATCCTTGAAATCGGTTTTCCTCGGCGGGATACCTTCCGGCCATTCCGTCTCCGCTCGACCTCTGAAGTTGAGCGAAACGGTCTTGATCTTGGCAGACTTGGACACCTTTAGTTGCAAGCTACCTCGTAGCATCGATGTCGTGCGATTTCCTAGTTCGGATTGGTCAAAGCCCTGCAGGAAGAGGATAGGCTCTGCCAGGGTGATGGACATCGAGACGCCGTTCGCCGAAGCTAGAGGTTTCGCCTCGCCCAAGTTCGCAGAGCAGAAAGAAGTACTGCCGTTCCCAGTGGAATTACTTGAAGTGTTAGAAGCGGTCCGGACATTTTCGCTCAGCGGAGGCCTGTGTACCATCCCACTGGCCGGTCCTCCCACGGAATGATTTCGGAACCGGCCCTCAACAGCAGCCATTTCGTCCGGTTGGTTTCGTGAACCGCCGGGCAAAGAGCCCGGAGTTGGGGATCTGACAGATGCGGTGGCCAAAGGCTCCGGAGTAGTCGGGGATGTGGTGGTGGAAGAGGTGACGAAGCGAAGCAAGCGCTTTGCACTTTCTTTAGAGTATGCCAGCTTGGTGGTGGTGAAAGATCTCCAGCGATGGTTTTTTAGGGGTCCGAGGTACTCCGGTTGGACGGATGCAATACGTAAGAGGTGAGGACGTGGAACGCGAGCACGGAATAGGCCTGGGAAGATGTCGGGAGCAGCAGAGACGAAGGGGGCGTAGTAGAGCCGACCTCGACGAGATTTGATTTCTTGGTAACCTGCAGGCACCGCATTGGAGAGTGAGTACATCGCCATCACCAGTGAGATAATGTTGGGTTGACACGCAATCGCTACTTCAATCAAACAGCGCTTTCCCGAAAAGCCAACATCAGGCGAAAAATCAGGAGAGACACGGTACATCCATGTAGCTACAAGCAAGCTGGAAGGAAAAGAATACCGAACACTTACAGCTATGATCAACTCAGCCGACGTGTCCGAGCAAGCAAGGGCGGGCGAGCAGGAATTCCTCAGTGCGCGATCTAGGGATTCCACCGTGTTCCCGTGTATCCGGGAGAATAATGAAGTAATTGCAGGAAGGTTGAAGGATTGGGTTGGTTAGAAGGTAGGCGCAGTGAGTAATCCCGGGTCGGACAGAGGAAACAGACGATCGGTCTGCCACGTTGTCGGATGCTGGTCGCTGTAGCAAGGAAAGATAGATCTTAGCAGGTTTTGAGGCAAGCGAGAAAGCAATAGTGATGCCAGGTAATTACTTGCTTCTCGACGGGAGAGTGCAGGTCTTCCAATGCCCAGAGGTAGCGCCCAAAGTGATGATGTGGACGTCGGCGGAGCAGAAGCAATGCTGTGGTGCCAAGGATCGTCAGACCGGTGTACAGTACATGCAGGCTTGCAGCATTCGGCGCTGTGAGGGAAGTTGTCCGGTATGCTACAGTCCCACCAGTCCCAGATGCAGGCCGATCTGGGTGAGGGATCTTTACAAGAATCCGGTGGTGGGTCTGGACAACGCCGATGAGCCGACTTTCTACGCCGGATCAAGCCATATTGGCAGACAGTCAATCTTTCATTCTCCGAAAGAAGTCACCTTGAATGCCTGATTCGTGTAGAATAAGTGAGAGTACGAATGACTAGCTTTTACACGAGGCCTTGACGCAGTATTTCGGCTTGCCATGACATAAGTCAAGCCCGGCAGTGCGCTTGGCCTTTACGTATGCTCCGATGCCTCCCTATTTCTTCGGAATGGCGGCACGCGAATTCTAACGAATGGATACTCTGCATCTCTATGGAAATTTCCACCAACTGAAGGATTCAAGACTGCCACAGTACTGGCAATCATCGGGCACAGATCCTCGTTGTTGAAAACGACACTGCTAGATTCAAGTATCGACTGGCTCTTCGCTTCAGGGCCGCGCGTTCTAGTGCCACCCTTATGACGCTGGGGGCCTGTCGAAATTGGGCCACCGTATCGGATCAAACGAAGGTTCAAGGTACACCGCGTCGATTTTAATTTATTGCATGATAGCTGACTAGCCGACGCCATGTATATCGTCTCGTATACGGCCAGATAGCTGGCCAAACCATCCAGGGGTGCTGAGGTACTGAGGGACTTTCAATCAAGGAACTACTACTTCTACATATATCACCTGTTTACCCGTGAGCTCATTGGTTGAGACTAAGATCGGTAGATCATGCCAAGCTTTGTGTCACGTGCTTAGGCGCACGCGTTAATGACGGACATGTCGAATGGTCGAACCCCTCAGCTTTGCGCAATGGACTAGTTACTTCTCATCATTATTGCGGCCTTGACTACTGGCCGGCCTCATAATGGCGGCCATGGCTACACGCTCAGGTATACCATCGCAACCTCCTGCGAACGGTTGAAGTCCGCTAATGGCCGTATACGAGACGATATACATGGCGTCGGCTAGTCAGCTATCATGCAATAAATTAAAATCGACGCGGTG
>QQTW01001493.1_pt1 | contig 16375 bp, 15 predicted proteins | sample 1904831 | NCBI WGS metagenome assembly QQTW01 (sample SAMN09435610, study PRJNA476489) | Subsurface metagenome, whole genome shotgun sequencing project. | reverse complement strand
TGGCGTTGTTAGCGAAGTGAGGATTTTTTTGCCAGCAACATATCGCTGTACGAGGCCGGAAGCATGTCCTCGTGGCGAATGCCGAACAGGTTTTGATAGTGAACGCATTGCGCCTTTAGCTTTTCCAACCCTATACTGCCGTGCTTGTCAATGGCCTCTACTTCTACAAAATTTCCAAGGTCTTGCACGGTGTCGAAGTGAAACTTCACGTTCTCCAAAAAGTAAATGCGGCGGTGTTTGTCCACTACCACTTTTACCCCAAGTGATTGTGTAAGAATGGTTTTAAGCGAACTGCCGGCTGTGTGTGGATACAGCGTTACATCCGACTGCTTGGCTGCGGCATCATTGCTTCGCTGATAAAAGATGAGGGCTTGTTCAATGTTGCCTTCGCGCAGCTTTAACCGGCCGGCCGGCACGTTGAAGTAGGTATCAATTTGATGGTCTTCGCCAATAAAGGTTGGTGAATGGGCGAGCCCTCCTTCGCTAAAGCTTTGGTGGGCAAGTAATAGTTGCTCCGCCGCTTGTATATTTTGATGCCGGGCCTTGAACTCGAAGTTGATATGCACAGATGAGGTTATTAAGGTATTGATCTGTTAGAATAGTGGTGATTCGCTTAAACGAGGCTCAATTTAATAGATGCTTGGCCTCTCAATTGGAAACAATTTCTTCCCGCCAACCATTAGATAATCGGGTGGATTTTACAAAGGTTTTCCTTTTCCTGAAGGGGTTATATGCAATAGAGGCGTAATATCCCAATATCTCAATCACCCAATATCGTTGTTCAACTGGCATAATTTTTAGATACTTTGCGTTCAAACCTTACTGATGAAGTTGTTGTATAACCTGCTGCTGATGGCCGTTAGCGCCGTCCTCTTCACGTCTTGCATCTCGCAGAAAAAGTACCAGGAAGCGCTGACCCGAGAACAAAGCCTTATGTCGCAAAACGCCACGCTGAATAATGAAATCGTAAAGCTGAAAGGACAGGTTGAGGGCCTGCAAAAAGATAATGCCCGCATGGTGAGCCAGATAGACGAAGCCCTTCAAAAGTATTCGCAGGCAAGTGGACAAGCCAACCTGAATCAAAAGCAGTTGGAAGCCGAACAAAAGCGTTTGTTGGACTTGCGCCGACTCTTACAACAACAAGGCGAAGCAGTAGAAAACCTTCGGCAGAAGATGGCCGCCGCCCTCACCGGTTTCAACTCAAACGAGCTGACGGTGTTTACCAAAAACGGCCGTGTGTATGTGAGTTTGCAGGAGAGCTTGTTGTTTCCATCGGGCAGTGCGGTGGTAAACGAAAAAGGGAAGCAAGCGCTGGGAACACTGGCACAGGCGCTCAACAACAGCCCCGATATTAATGTAGTAGTGGAAGGTCACACCGATTCTATTCCTATCAAAAAAAGCTACGAGGACAACTGGGCGTTGAGTGTGGCAAGGGCTACCTCAATTGTGCGCTTGCTAACTAATACGTACGCAATGGACCCAACGAGGGTAACCGCATCAGGCCGCAGTTATTTTGAACCGGTAGATGTCAACAGCACACCCGAAGGCCGGGCCCGCAACCGCCGCACCGAAATTATTTTGGCGCCCAAGCTCGACCAGATTTTGCAGTTACTGGAGCAGAGCAAAGCGATGAGTGAAACGGGTACAAATTAGTTGATACGTTGACGGGTTGATACGTAGGGACATGCCCTTGGCATGTCCTTTTTCGTTGAATGTAAAACCGCCTACCATGGAAGATTTATTTTGGGCAACGCTAAACGTTAACGGGCAGCCCGGCGATTACCATATTGTTTTTGAGAAAGAGGAGTATCGCTTTTACCAGCAAGGCAGCCTTGAGCCGGCCTTTGCCTTCCGGCGGGAGCATGATGAATGGCAGGCGGCGGATGCGGTGTCCGAGAAAGTGAAAGATGCGGCGGTGGATGCGTTGGAGAAGTATTTATTGCAACAACACTAAAGCCGCTGTAATTATAAGTCTTGAACGTCTTTTATTGACAGGCCGGTGAGCTCCGCAATCTGTTCTGTTGAAAAGCCTTTTGCTTTCATGCTTCTGGCAATAAAAAGTTTTTCCTCTACTTTCCCTTCAGCCTTTCCTTCCGCTAATCCTTCAGCCAACCCTTCCGCTTTTCCTTCTCCTCGCGCAGTTTCCATGGCATAATCAAATGTTGCCTTGTTATCGCGAAAAACTTTTAGGCTTGCCTCATAACTATCCACTTCCGCCGGTTTTAGGTTGGCCAGTTCCGCGGTTTCAAAGGCTTGGGTAAAGATGTCGTCGCGGAAGATGGAAGGGATGGTTTGGAAATCCTCCAGGTTCTTTATGAAATACAACCACTTGTCCAAACGGCCGGCAAGCTCGCCTTCTTCCTTTTTAAAATTCGGCATCTCCAGATAGATGTACGTCAATTTATCGTAGAAGACTTTGCCGTGCTGGTTCTTAAGCTTCACAGTGTGCACCACCTCATGCCGTTCGGGTTCGCTTTCATAATCATCAAAAGTGAAGTCTAGGATACCGATGCAGTAAACGCCTTTCAGGTTATAATTCCATTCGCCCTTTTCGGCTTGTTCGCGAATGGGGAAGGTGGAATAATAAATCGTTCGCTCACGGAAATAATTCTGCTTGGCCTTCTGCAACTCCACAATGAACTTTTCACCGCGTTCGTTTTCGCAGTAGATGTCATACACCGCCTTGCGCTCAAGCGCCGAATGGCCTAATTGTTCGGCGTTTTTGAACTGTAAATCAATAATCCTGTTCGGCTGGGCTAATACGGCATTCAGGAAATCAATCAGCAAGGGCTTACTTGCCTCTTCGCCAAAGATTTTCTTGAAACCGAAATCAGTAAATGGGTTGATGTACTTAGCCCGCATAATACGTTGTAAGAAAACAAATTTATTCCTTCTTGTAAAATTGGTAGGAACGCAGAGAGCCTGCTTTCAGATCTCCATCAATAATCCACCACCTGTTCCTCCATCACCGGTAACTCCCGCCACGCATACTGTTGGTTGCGCAACTGCGGTTCAAAGCCCGCTTCACGAATAGCATCTTGGATAGTACGCGACGTAAACCGGTGCGGCGCTCCCGCAGCGCTTACAACGTTCTCTTCAATCATAATCGAACCAAAATCGTTGGCGCCGGCGTGCAAACACAATTGCGCCGTTTGCTTGCCCACCGTAAGCCAGGAAGCTTGAATATTAGTCATGTTATTGAGCATGATGCGGCTAATGGCAATCATCCGAATGTATTCATCGGCGGTTGTGAGGTTATGCACGCCGCGAATCTTCGTCAGCAGCGTATCAACGTCTTGAAACGTCCAAGGAATAAATGCCAGAAAGCCATTTGCATCGGCCGGCTTCTTGGCCTGCACTTCCCGCAGCTTTACCAGGTGTTCAAAGCGTTCACGTACGGTTTCCACATGGCCAAACATCATGGTGGCCGAAGTGGTGATGTGCAGCTTATGCGCTTCGTGCATAACGGCCAGCCATTCATCGGCGCCGCACTTGCCTTTAGAGATGAGGCGTCGCACACGGTCAACCAAAATCTCGGCGCCGGCGCCGGGCAAAGAATCAAGGCCGGCTTCTTTCAACGCCTTCAACACATCGTGGTGGCTCATCTTCTCCAACTTACAGATATGCGCCACTTCGGGCGGGCCCAAAGCATGAAGCTTGATAGTTGGATATTCCTGCTTTATCTGCCGGAATGTAGTGGTATAAAAATCCAATCCTAATCCCGGGTGGTGGCCGCCCTGCAGCAATAACTGATCGCCGCCATAGCACATGGTTTCTTCAATCTTTTGGCGGTAGGTAGTCATATCAGTGATGTACGCATCGGGGTGGCCGGGAATGCGGTAGAAGTTGCAAAACTTGCAGTTAGCGATGCAGACGTTGGTAGTGTTCACGTTGCGGTCTATCTGCCAGGTTACCTTGCCGTGTGGCACCTTTTGCCTGCGCAGGCTATCGGCTATGTACATCAAATCGGCCAGGGGCGCCGCTTCAAAAAGCGCCATGCCTTCTTCTATTTCCAAAGCTTCATTTTGTAGCGCCTTTTGATACAAATCGGGTAACTGCATAACAGCGCAAAGGTAGCTGCCGGTATAAGCCTCAATGGATAACCGGTTTTGCCGTTGCACCGCCTTCACCTACTTTTAAGAACTAACGCAAACTGCGAAGCGATTGCCTGCATTCCCTTGAGTAAACCACTGTTATCCATATTGCTGTCCGTACTGCTGCAAGCATCCTGGGCGCAGGACAATGCAACACCTTCCCGCTTCCTTACCCGCTTTGGCTTCACCCAACTTACCGGCGGCGTTATTATGCTGCACGGCCGGTTTGAGGGGTTTAAGGACAGCCTGAACTTTATTCTGGACACCGGTAGCGGCGGCATTTCACTCGATTCTTCCACCGTAGATTTTTTTGGGTTGAAGCCCACAGAATCCAACCGCACCATTCGCGGCATTGCCGGTGTGCGCAATGTTTCCTTTTTGTATAACCGGCAACTGCACCTGCCGGGACTCACTATTGACAGCCTTGATTTTCACGTCAACGATTACTCCATCCTTACCTCCGTTTATGGCGAACCGGTGGATGGCATCATCGGCTATTCGGTGTTCAGCCGCTACATCATTAAAGTGGATTATGACAGATCCCGCATTGAGTTTTGGACAAAGGGGGCGATGAAGTATCCCCGCGGTGGGTACCTGATGAAACCTGCTTTGTCGGTGTTGCCCGTGCAGCCGGCAAGAGTAAGAGATGGCCGGCCGGTTGATACTCGTTTTTTGATTGACATGGGCGCCGGGTTGAATGTGCTCTTCAGCCGCGACTTCATTCGCGACAGCAATTTTTTACGGTCCGACCGCAAGCTGTATGTGAAGGAAGCCGAAGGCCTGGGCGGCAAGATTGATATGCACCTCACCGTCATCAAGCAACTGCGGTTGGGGCCGTACAAGTTTAATAACGTGCCGGCCAATGTGTTTGATGATGCGTACAACGTAACGGCTTATCCAACCCTTGGCGGGCTCATTGGCAACGACCTGCTGCGGCGGTTTAATGTGGTTATTAATTATGCCAAGAAGGAATTTCACTTACTGCCCAACAGCCATTTCAACGATGGTTTTGATTACGCCTATTCCGGCATTGAACTTTATTATGTGGATGGCCGCATCATTATTGGCGACGTGGCCAAAGGCTCTCCGGCCGAAGCCATCGGGTTGATTGAAGGTGATATCGTGGTATCGGTGAACACCAACTTCTCCCAAAATATGACGCAGTATAAAACTGCCTTGCAATCCACCGGCGACAAAGTGAAGCTGGTGGTGCAACGTGCCGGCCAGTTGCAGCAATTCGAGTTTAAGGTGAAGAATATCCTGCGTAATAAGTGAGGAAGGTTTGAACCACGAAGCCACGAAGTCGCTAAGTATCACAAAGGCTTCGTGAAACTTTGGGCATTTGTGTCTTGGTGGTTTCAGCATCGGCGTTCGAAGGATATTTTTACAGCTTTTACAAGCTCAAAAATCATCTGTGATACAATTCGAACGATTCACTTTGGCAAACGGCCTGCGTGTGTTAGTGCATCCCGATACAGCTACCCCCATGGCGGTGGTAAATGTGTTGTACGATGTAGGCGCCCGTGACGAAAACCCCTCCCGCACCGGCTTTGCCCACCTGTTTGAGCACTTGATGTTCGGCGGCTCCATCAACATACCCACCTACGACGAACCGCTGCAAATGGCCGGCGGGGAGAACAACGCTTACACTACCAACGACCTCACGAATTATTACATACAACTGCCGGCGGAAAATTTGGAAACCGCCTTTTGGCTGGAGAGCGACCGCATGTTATCGTTGGGCTTTAGCGAGCAAAGCCTGGAGGTGCAACGCAAGGTGGTGATGGAAGAGTTCAAGGAGCATTACCTGAATAAGCCTTATGGTGATGTGTGGCTGAAGATGCGGGCTTTGGCTTTTGATGTGCATCCGTATAAGTGGATGACCATTGGCAAGGAACTATCGCATATAGAAACGGCAAGCTTGCAGGAGGTGAAGGACTTTTTCTTCAAGCATTACCGCCCGGTAAATGCCATTTTGGTGGTGGCCGGTAATGTAACGGTTGAACGGGTAAAAGAACTGGCGGAGAAATGGTTCGGTCCCATTGAAAGTGGCGAAAAGTACAATCGCCAATTACCGGTTGAACCAACGCAAACCGTTGCCAAAAAACTGGAAGTGCATGCGCCGGTGCCGCTGGATGCCTTCTACAAAAACTGGCATATCTACCCCCGCATGGACCATCGCTATTATGTATCGGATTTGATAACAGAGATACTAAGCGGCGGCGGTTCCTCCCGTTTATACCAGGCCTTGGTGAAAGAGCAAAAACTATTCAGCAATATTGAGTGCTACCACTTTGGTACGCTGGATGCCGGCCTGTTAACAATTGAAGGCAAGCTGGTGAAAGGCGTGAAAATGGAGGCTGCCGAAGCGGCCGTGGAAGCGGAACTGGAGAAAGTAAAAGCCGAAAAAATCAGCAAAGCCGAATTACAAAAGGTGAAGAACAAAACCGAAAGCACGATTGCTTTTGAGGACATGAGCGTAATGAACCGCGCTGCCTCTTTAGCCATGTACGAACTATTGGGCGATGCCCGTTTGATGGATACCGAACTGGAGCGCTACAACAAGGTGACGGCGGAAGACATTCAGCAAATCAGCCGCGAAATATTCCGGCCGGAGAACAGCAGCACCATGTATTACTATGCGGCGAATTAAATCTTAACTTGTCTCAAAAATTCAGTTATGCTTACGGTTGATGAAGTGCGAAAAAAAGTGAATGCTTTTCCCGACGATAAGCCGGTTAGCGAACTATTAAATGAGTTGCTGCTTTGTTATAAGATTGAAAGAGGATTGAAAGAAGCTGATGAGGGTAAGGGCCTTTCGCTGGATGAATTCAACCACCAATTAGATACATGGTGGAAATCCAGATAACGCCCTCTGCGCTGAAGGACATAAAAGACATCATCAAGTATGTCGAAAAGCAATCGGTGCAGAATGCCGAAAAGCTTCAAACGGATATCAAGGAAAAGATTGCTTCACTACAGCAGTTTTCTGAAAGAGGAGCCTTGGTTAAAGAGATGGCGCTTCCGGGGTTACGGGAAGTCAAACTCTATCACTTCCGCATTATTTATCGTTGTTTGCCCGATAAAGTACAGGTGGTTACCATCCATCATAGCGCAAGACTTTTAATCAATAATCCGCACCTGGAGGATTTGCACTGAATCCATCTGCAAACAAATCTCAATCCCTTCCCATGCTCTTCAACGACGATGACGACGAGGACTTCTCCGGCCACCTTTCGCAGGTGTATGATAACGAGGATGACCTTCGGGTGGCCGCCTACTTCCTGCGGCACCATGGGATAGCGCCCAATAAAAAAACCTACTACCGTATCGAACTCCCAGCATTGGAGAAAGAACTCGATACCGCTTTTGCACAACGCTGGCGGGAGGATTATACCGAAGAAGAGTTCATTAAAAAAGAAGGCAAATACAAACAAAAAAACCGCATCTGGTTTCTGCAAAAAGATGTATGGCTGCGTTACCGCAGCGAGTACGACCACATGGCGGCCACGCTGTATTATCTGCCTTCGGGCAACACCCAAGTGCTGCATCAGGCGGAAGCCATCTTGCAAACCCTGGTGAAGGAAAAAGAGGAAGATCACAAGGGCCACTTTTCCTTCATCACCACCCTGCACGGGCATTTTCATTTAAAGGAGTTCAAGCACATTGGCGATACCGTGGATATTGAAGACCATTACAACGAAGACTTTTATCCCTTTAGCCAGCGCGTAGTGGAGCGCCTGCAAAAGCCGAAGAGCCATGGATTGGTGCTGCTGCACGGTAAGCCAGGCACCGGCAAAACCACGTACATCCGCTACCTCGCCGCGCAGCTTACCAAGCGCATGGTGTACTTCCCGCCCTACATGGCCTCGCATATTTCATCGCCGGAACTAATTAATTTTTTGATGGACCAGGAAGAAAGCATCCTGGTGTTGGAAGATGCCGATAACGTCATCAGCAAGCGCATGGGCAGCGATAGTAGCGCCATCTCCAACCTGCTCAATCTCTCCGACGGGTTACTGGGCCAATGCCTGCACATACCCGTTATTTGCACCTTCAACATGATGCAAACAGAGCTGGATGCGGCCTTGCTGCGCAAGGGAAGGTTGTTAGGCATGTACGAGTTTTCGCCCTTGCAACCGGCCACCGCCAATCGCCTGGCGAAAAAATTGAACATTGCCCAGGAGTTTACCAAACCCATCACGCTGGCCGAGATGTATAATCTTGACGAAGAAGGCTATCAACCCCAAAAACAAGCAATCGGATTTAGACAATGACCACCACACTTAACCGCATTACTCCGCCCCGCATAAAAGACGCCATCGAATTCAATCTCCAGCTAAAGCCGCTGCAATCAACCACGCTGGCCAACGGCATACCGGTGCATGCCATCAATGCCGGCGCCGAGGATGTGTTGCAATTGGAATGGGTGTTTTACGCCGGCAATTGGTTTGAACACAAGAACCTGGTGGCCGCCACCGCCAACTTCATGCTGAAGAATGGTACCACGAACAAAACGGCGTTTCAAATCAACGAGCACTTCGAATACTACGGCGCTTACCTCAACCGTACCTGCCAGAACGAAACAGCCACCATCACCCTGCATTGCTTGAGCAAGCACCTGCCGGAGTTGTTGCCAATTGTTAGGGAGATAATTTCGGATTCCATTTTTCCGGAGGAAGAGCTGGCGACCTACAAGCAAAACATGCAGCAACGCTTGCAAGTGAATTTGAAGAAGTGTGATTTTGTGGCGAGCCGCCTGATTGATACTTACCTGTATGGCGAAACGCACCCGTACGGCCGCTTTACCCGCTTCGAGGATTTTGAAGCGCTGAACCGCGATGAGGTAGCGGACTTTTATAAAAACTATTACCAGCGGGGACAGTTACACATTTTTGCCGGTGGCAAATTGCCGCAGAATTTGTTTGAATTATTAGCGCAGCACTTTGGCGATTTGTCCATACAGCAGCCGATGCAACCAGCCATTGCCGCAAGCCCGGCCACCGAAAAAAAATACCGCGTGGTGAACGATGCCGCGGGTATTCAGGGCGCCATTCGCATGGGCACGCCCTTCCCTAACCGCCACCACCCCGACTTTACAAAGGCGCAAGTGCTCAACAATGTTTTCGGCGGCTTCTTCGGTTCGAGGTTGATGAGCAACATACGGGAGGAGAAAGGCTACACCTACGGCATCCACAGCTACCTCGAAAACCACATTGCACAGAGCGCCTGGGTCATCAGCACCGAAGCCGGTAAAGATGTGTGCGAAGCGGCCATTGTTGAAGTGTATAAGGAGATGGGAATCCTGCGTGATGAGCTGATTGATGATGAAGAACTATTACTGGTACGCAATTACATGATTGGTTCCATTCTTGGCGATTTGGATGGGCCTTTCCAGATTATCAATCGTTGGAAGAACATCATCCTCAACGGCCTTGATGAAGCATTCTTCTACAAACAAATTGAAACTATTAAGACGGTAAGTGCGGAAGAGTTACAGGCACTGGCCAATAAGTACTTGCAACCGGAAGCGTTTTATGAGTTGGTGGTGGTGTAAGGAGCCCAGCCATGAAAAATAGTAGGTACTGCTGTATTTTCCGTACCCATTCAACGCTAGGGCCGAAAACCAACAATTATGCAGCCAGCCATATTTACCAAAGCAGTTACCATATGGGAAAGGTTGAGCAAAAGCGGTGAAGAGACACCTTTTGAATTTTCACTGGAGATACACAAAAGGTTATTGGCCTTCTTTCAGGTTGGCGAGTATTACTATTTCCTATTTAACATAAGGGACTTGGTTTTCGAGCAGGTCAGCCCCGAGATAACAGCGGTATTGGGTTGGGCTCCCGAAGAAGTGGACGTACCTTTTTTTATGAGCCTAATCCATCCTGATGACCAACCTTGGTTTCTCAATTTCGAGAATAAAGCAACAGAGTTCATTGCTACGGTACCTGCCGACCGGGTAATGAATTATAAGATTCGGTTTGACTACCGTATCAGAAAAAAGAGTGGTGACTATATCCGCATCCTTCACCAGGTGATAGCGGTTGACTGCAAGGACAATGCAGTAATCAGAAGCTTTGGCATACACACCGACATTACCCACCTGAAGCCGGAAGGCAAGCCTATGCTCTCCTTCATCGGGCTAAACGGCGAACCATCCTACATTGATGTCAGCGCAAAGAATGTATTCGGGCAGCGCCCAATGCTAAGCCGGCGGGAGCAGGAAGTGCTGGCGCTGTTGGTTGACGGCAAAACGAGTGAGGAGATTGGGAAACTCTTATTCATCAGCCCACTCACCGTTCAGGTGCACCGCAAGAACTTGTTGCAAAAGACGGGCTGCGCAAACGTGGCAGGTCTTGTATCACACGCCATTACAAAAGGGTTGGTGTAAATAAGCCCATCCCTAAAAAATACTCATTTGTAGGTATATTTTACTACTTGCACCCAACCCAGTTTTGGGCGGCCTTTCCGTAACACTATAGCAAGTGCGTACAACGCAAAACAGGTAGCCCGGCCTTGGGGAGATGTCCCATTCCCGTACCGTGCTTTTTCACGTTGTTGAGCGCCCCGGCAGGTGATACGTTTGTGGTCTGATTCGCTATCCCACGCCACGCTCCATTCCTTGAAAAACTGCCTCTGATATCCTTTCTTGAACTTTCGTCTACTCCACATTCAATTCATTACAACATAAACAACCAAAAGCAGCGCCTCATGAAATGCTTCACCACAGTACTACTTTGTTGCCTGTTGGCAACCGCCCATGCCCAGGACTTTGCCGGTTACCGCACCGGTAACAACACCGGCGTGAACGGCGTATTCTTTAATCCAGCCAACATTGCCGACAGTCGCTACCGGTGGGACCTAAACCTTGTTAGCGTAAGCGCAACGGTGGGAAATAATCAAGCTTCCTTCAAGTTGAAAGACATCGGCCGCACCATTGACACCGACAGCCTGAAGAACAAGGTGTTCTCGCAAAACGCCGGCGCTTCCAATGGCTTTGTTTCGGCAGCGGTGGTGGGGCCTTCGTTGTTTTTTAGTTTGGGGAAGAAGTCGGGCTTGGCGCTTACCAGCCGTGCAAGGGTAATGGCCAATATCATCAACATTGACGGCACGTTGGCCCGGCAAATAATTGATGACGCCGAAGGCAATACCGGCCTGCCATACAGCATTTCATCGGACAATAACATGGTAGTGGCCGCCAACGCCTGGACGGAGTTTGGCTTGAGCTATGCACGGGTACTCATGAACAAAAGCCACCATTTTTTGAAAGGCGGCTTTAGCGTTAAATACCTCGCCGGCGCGGCCAACGCATCCGTCAACTTCAATTCATTAAAAGGCACTGTGGCCAATGATGCAGTGCGTGATGAAGCTTATCTCACCAATGCTTCCGGCGCCATTGGCCTGAACTTCGGCGGCGCCAGCATCTCCGACTTTGAGCCGGATAATCTGCTGGATTTCAACAGCACCGGTATTGGTGTTGACCTTGGCCTGGTGTACGAGTACCGTCCCGATACCAGCACGGCGGTGCGCAACAACTTTGGCGAGCTGCGCCGCGATTTAAACAAGTACAAGTATCGCATTGCCGCGGCCTTGTTAGATGCCGGCAGCATCTCCTACACCCGCGATGTGGAGCGCAGCGGCGGTTACCGCATTAATATTGGTAGTGCCCAGCGGTTTTATTTATCAGCCTTGGGCGATGCGGAGTTGGATGATTTTAAGGATACGATCAACAGCTATCCGCAATACTTTACGCCGGATGGCAGCGCAACGGCAGGCAAGTACAAAGTGTCGTTGCCAACCACGCTTCAACTGGATGTTGACTACCACCTGAAAAAAGGATTCTACCTAAACCTGGCGGCGCAGTTTGCACTTACCAACACCGGCTCCAACATCAACAGCAGCCAGTACTATAACGCAGTAACGCTGACTCCAAGATTGGAGAGTCGTGCCATTGGTATTTACGTGCCGGTTAGTTATAATGCCCTCACCAATTTTGTGGCCGGTGCCTCCTTTCGGTTAGGGCCATTGTTCTTTGGTTCGGGTAGTGTGTTGTCGGCGGCTTTGGGCGGCTCTAAGCAAGCAGATGTTTTTGTTGGATTGCACTTTGGCGGCTTGCAAAACCGGTATAAAGTGCCGAAGAAGAAATAGTGTAGTCTATTGTAATGTTGCGGTAAGATGAAGTAAACAGGAGAATCAACGTTGTGTTCTTCGTGACCCCAGAAGGCCACGACGAACACGAAGAACCACAACGGACACAAAGAATTCAACTACAGGCGCAACTAACATCATTGGGCAGTAACGTTTACTTACGATGCTTCAAGGCAGCACTGAAATAAGCGGTTCGGTTCTGCTCATGCATTTGCCAATGGGTGTGAGATGATCCTGCAATCCGTAAGCACCAAACACTTCACGTAATACATCCGCATCTTTTGCCGCAACCAATAAGCCACCGTTGGTTTGCGGGTCGGGTAAAAGATGGAGCGCTTCAGCAGCATCAATGCTTTCATCTATCTGCACCTTGCTGCCATAGCTGGCCCAATTGCGGCCCGTAGCACCGGGGATGGCGCCTGCTTTTGCATAATCATTGAAGCCTTCGAGCCTTCGTAGCGCTGAATAATTCAGTTCAACACTTACGCCGCTGCCTTCCGCCATTTCAATCAGGTGGCCCATCAGGCCAAAGCCGGTTACATCGGTCATGGCATGGACGCCTTCCATCTTTCCCAACGCCTCACCGGCCTTGTTCAATGTGGTGAGCTGCTTCAATAAGATGGAGTAATGGCCGGCCGTGAGCAAGCCTCTTTTTACAGCAGTAGCCAGCACGCCAACGCCAAGCGGTTTTGTGAGGAACAGCAGGTCGCCCGCCTGCGCTTTGTTGTTTTGTTTGATGTGCGATGGATGAACGGTGCCCGTAACGGCCAACCCGAAAATGGGTTCCAAAGAATCAATGGTGTGGCCGCCGGCCAGGGGGATGCCGGCTTCGGCGCAAATGGAGCGGCCACCCTCCAGCACTTGTTGCGCAACCGCCGCCGGAATTTTGGTGGCGGGCCAACCCAAAATAGCAATCGCCATCAGGGGCTTGCCGCCCATGGCATACACATCGCTGATGGCATTGGCCGCGGCAATGCGGCCGAAGTCAAAGGCATCATCTACAATGGGCATAAAGAAGTCGGTGGTGGACACGACGGCTGTGTGCTCATCCAACCGGTACACGGCGGCATCATCGCTGCTTTCGTTACCCACCAACAGTTGCGGAAAGAGCGGTTTGGTATCTGTTTGCAACATTTGCCGCAGCACCGAAGGAGCGATTTTGCAACCGCAACCGCCGCCTTTTGAAAATTGCGTAAGCCTGAAAGTTTCTTCCATGAGTTATTAGGTGAGGTTGTGTTGCAAAACAGGCATTGCATTGTTGATGCAAACCGTTTTGCAGTGGATGGTTTGAAGTAATGAACCAAGGTTTTCGCGACCCTGCAAGCCCTTTGAATAAAGCTTGTCGTAGTACCGAAGTAGAATGCGGAAGCAATCTTCCACCGCTCCTTCTTCCAAAAATTGCGCAGCGGTTTGCGCATCCAACCCGCCCAGTTTTTTGCGGATGCGTTCAATGGCATCCAGCAGTTTTTCTTTATCGCAATGGCCGTATCCGGTCACAATGTGCTTCAACCGTTCTTCAAATGGAATCTCCAGAAAATGAATGGGTGCTGTTTGCATCTGGCTCCATAAGGCTAACGGAATACTGATGCTTCCAATGCGGCGGCTTTCGTCTTCCAACCAAATGGTCAGTGTTAAATGGTGAGTGGTGCTTTGTTGATAGCCGTCTTCTTTGCTCACCACTGACCACTCACCACTCACGGTTTGCAACTGGGTGCTTAGCAAATTCTCAAACATTTCCTGGCTTGGCTGCGGCGGCATATTGATGTTGCCGAAAGCGGAGCCTTTGTGCGAAGCCAGGGCTTCTAAGTCAACTACTTTTTCGCCGGCAGCTTTCAATGCCTGAAGCAATTCTGTTTTGCCCGAGCCGGTATAACCGCCCAATAAAGTAAATGGGTAAGGTTGCTGAAAAGATTGCAACACCTCGTTGCGGTAGGCTTTATACCCACCCGCCAACACCGTTACTTCAAAACCATACAAGTTGAGCAACCAGGCCACTGCGCCACTGCGCATACCGCCCCGCCAGCAGTAGAGAAAAACAGAATTTGCAGTAGGCAGGCCGCGGTCGGCAGTAGGGTCGTTTACAATGGTGGCATTACTGCGAGCTGCATACTGCCCACGGCCTACTAATTCCTCCACTTTTTCCACCATTCCTCTCATCTTGGGGCCGAAGTAATCAAGGCCGATTTTAATGGCGGCTTCGCGGCTTTGTTGTTTGTAAGCTGTGCCCACTACAGCCCGTTCTTCATTAGTAAACAGCGGCAGGTTGATGGCGCCCGGAATATGCGCATGATTGTACTCGGCCGGTGAGCGAACATCCAACAATACTGCGCCTTTGCCCTCTGCTAAAAATTGCGATGCTTGTAGCCGCCTCATGCAAACAAATCTAACAGGCGGTGGTGCTTCGTTGTTGATGAATGCTACCAAAACAAAAGAGGCTTCCCAACAGGAAGCCTCTTTTTATCAACTGCCAAACGGCTTAGTTTTTCTTACGTACGCCGTCTTCGTCCACTTTAATCTTCTCGTCGCCTACCTTAATCTTCATATCGCCATCCTTCTCGGTCTTAATCTTAATCTCGCCATCTTTCGACTTCCACTTCTTGTTCATCTTCTCGTCGTCGGCCTTGTAACGGGTGTTATAGTCAACCCATGTATCGCCATCGCCTTTGTAAGTCATCTTCTCGCCTTCCATTTTGGCCTCGCCGGTGTGGCTCCAGGTCATGCTGCTGTCTTCCATGTTCTCATCGCTATAAACCCACCAATTGGTGTTGTCCACATAACGGTAAACCGGTTGGTTCATGTCGTCGGAGATCATACCAGTGCTGCGGTCAACCTTCAGGCTTTTGTATGGCTTGCCGGTTGAAGGGTTCAGGTAACGGCCCTTGCTGCTGTACATTTCGAGGGTATCGTACATAGCGGAATAGTTACCCTCGCTGGTTGACATGGTTGGCGTACTGTTCATGCCGGTGCCAGTAGTGCTCGGACTGTCTTTACCCATTGAGTCGCCGGTGGTGGAAGATGTACCGTCGTTGTTGCAAGCAACAAAGCCAATGGCAATTGTAGCGGCGCATACGGTTAAGAATCTGCTTTTCATGATGATTGTTTTTGTTTGGCTTGAGGAAGTACAAAAATGGGACCAAGGGAGGAAGAGCGAGTGGCGAGTAGTAAGTGGCAAATAGCCTTTAGCTGGTGACTTATTCACTGGTAAATGATGGTTTATGCTGTATCAAGGATTGAGGAAATATCACTTTTGCCTACCCCAAACACCTCAACAATTGTGGAAATAAAAAGCCAGAAGGTTACAACCTTCTGGCTTCAACTATTTACTCATTACTCACTTCCCACTACTGCCTACTGTTTACCCTCCACAGCTTTAGCGAAGGAGAGCATGCTTCTCTATCTATTCATCGAGGCCAAAAATTCCTCATTGCTCTTTGTTCCCCGCATCCGCTTCAACAACTCATTCATCGCTTCCTCGGTGTTCATATCATTCAGGTAAACCCGAAGCAGGTTCATGCGTTGCAATACCTCTTTTTCCAGCAACAGGTCGTCGCGGCGGGTAGAGGAAGCCACAATATCAATAGCCGGGAACACACGCTTGTTTGCCAGGCGACGGTCCAACTGCAATTCCATGTTGCCGGTGCCTTTGAACTCCTCAAAAATCACTTCGTCCATTTTGGAGCCGGTTTCAATGAGGGCCGTGGCGATGATGGTGAGCGAGCCGCCGTTTTCCACGTTGCGGGCTGCCCCGAAGAAGCGCTTGGGCTTGTGCAACGCATTCGCGTCCACGCCGCCCGACAGAATCTTGCCCGAAGCCGGCTGCACCGTATTGTAGGCGCGGGCCAAGCGGGTGATGGAGTCGAGCAGAATCACCACATCATGGCCGCACTCCACGAGGCGCTTGGCTTTGTCGAGCGCGATGCTGGCAATTTTCACGTGGCGGTCGGCGGTTTCGTCGAAGGTAGAGCTGAGCACTTCGGCTTTCACCGAGCGAGCCATGTCCGTCACTTCTTCCGGGCGCTCATCAATCAGCAAAATCATCAGGTATACCTCGGGGTGGTTTTCGCTGATGGCGTTGGCAATTTCCTGCAACAGCACCGTTTTACCGGTTTTGGGCTGGGCCACAATCAAAC
>QQTW01001492.1_pt1 | contig 16384 bp, 15 predicted proteins | sample 1904831 | NCBI WGS metagenome assembly QQTW01 (sample SAMN09435610, study PRJNA476489) | Subsurface metagenome, whole genome shotgun sequencing project. | reverse complement strand
GTCCCGTTGTTGATCGTCGGCGAACGGGCGTAGCACTGCGTTCAACGCTTGAAGTGCTTCTGATATATTCCGATTGCGAGGATCGGAAGCAGTCAGAGTCGTTGAGCCATATCTATCTTGCAGCAGCACCGCGGTGAACGTCCTCCATCTGCTCATGAAGCCCGGTTTAGCTAGTTCAAGTCAGCATCAGCCGCGACAAAAACGGCAACAAGTCTGGCGAGACTCACTAGATGGGTCGTCTCTTGTGCTGCTGATGGAAAGCAGGCAGCTCGCGATTTCCGGTGGCAGGAAGCTCAGACTTGGCTCACAGTTCAGATCGATCCTCGAGACCGCAGTCCAAGTTATGCAGAACCGTATTGCCGTCATCCTGGTTACTGGATTGGAAAGTAGAGAACCCAAAGTCGAAGCAATCAGCGGCATATTACCCGTTGCGATCAATCCTAGCGCAACCTGGTCTACGCTACCTGGGGCGCTATTTGTATGGTAAAAGCTCTGAACGTGGTTCTTGATTGCAGTCTTCAGCCTCGACATCTCTCCGCCGAGGGCTTGATCTTCCGCTGGTTGAGGAAGGCTTCTCTCAATCATTCCAACGGGGCTAATGGAGTCTGGTGAAGCGAAGGTCTTCTCGACCGAGTCGAAGCCGTTAAGAGGTATCACATCGCTTCGTGCTGGCGCAGGACGCCTACGTCGGCGGAAGAAAAGAATGAGTATGGCTGCCGCAATCAGAGCTCCAGCGATCGCGGATCCAATACCAACACCTGCAGCGGCGCCGGGGCTGATAGAGTTTGAGCTGTTCCGTGTAGTCGTACTAGTGGATGATCCGATGGGTGGATTCGACGTAGAAATGCTGGTCCGTCCGGAAGAAGGTTTAGGCGGAGTCATTGATTTATTTGTAGAGCTTGTTGACGGTGTTGCGGAACTTAGGCTTGGTGATGTATCGGATCCTGGTGCTGATGGGTTGGCCGACGAGGGTGAAGCTCCAAATCCGACACCAGACGGTAATGCTACTACTTCTTGAAATGTGCCGTCACTGACTGTTATAGGTTGCAATGAACCGTCTCGAGAAAATTGTGTAAGCTGAACGAAGGTCTTGTTGGACGGCGGGCCGACAGACTTTTTGAATGCTACTGTTGTTGTGTAGTCAAAGACTGTGCTGGTGACCGAAGTCATCGCTTTTTCCTAGGCAAGCCGAGCAGACGAACGGTGCGCTACTGGTTTCTTATCACGACCGCAGTTGAATGTAGGCTGCAAGAGCTGAACGTGAAGGAAATGATGAGAGCTGAAAGATGCTCAGGATTTCCAGTCTTTTGATTGCATAACCCCTCTGCACTCGACCCTCCCATAGCAGAAGAACAAGGAGGCAACCAGTTGCAAAGTGTGGGGTCGGTGCGGCTGAGATCCTTCCCTCTGCATCCATCGAACGGGCATGGATGATCATTCCAGTAAAGGCAGCACAGCCCTGTACTCCGTAGCTTGGTGCAACTCCGATCACACGAAACAGGCAAATGCGTCTCCTTGACATGCAAAGCGTGCCGCCAAAGCTTGCGACTGGCTGAAGTCGCTCCCCCCGGGCGTCCCGAGGAGTAGCGCCTGACTAGGGAATTCTCTGGCGCGTACCATCCAACTGGTCCTGGCATGTATTGCATTGTGGTGTTGTGAATCGACCAGTCTCCAGGTTGTCCTTGCATAAGGTGCCTCTCGTTCTTGCAAACCAAATGCTATGAGCTCCGCAAGAAATATATCAGTCCAGAGGATGCGAGCGAAGAATCTTAAGCAATGAGGCTGGCGCTTTCGTGGCGAAGCGGCATGCCGCCAATGCAGCATGCAGGGGCTGTCACCCGCAGTTTGATCCCTGCCCAGTGTGTCTGTATTGCATGAGGTTTGAGGCTGATACAGTTGCCTCAATCCGTCTGTAAGAACAATGTGTAGAAAGACCTTTGAGCACTTGAACGCCTATGATATCTGTCGACTAGTGTCTCAAGGTTCTTGCTTGCGGCGCAGCGCTGCATGCCATAATGTAGGTCGGTCAAGGATTGGTAGATCTTTAACGTCGTCTCTTCTTTCTCCTGCGACATGGCAGCAAGCCTCCTTTCACCCGAATCTTCCTTTTTGCAGAAATGTTCCTGGCAATGGTGCAGTTGTCGGAGTTACAGGAGCAAGGCCTAGTTGCAATAACACATGCAGTACAGCATGGAGGGAAGAAGACCAGATCTCATTGTTGGCATTGATTTTGGCATGACTGCCACTGGTATGAACGCTCTGCTCAATAACCAGATATTGCATCAGCCCAGCATGACTAACACGTTGTTGTAAAAGGTGTATCGTACGCAAACCTCTCGATAGGATCGGATTCTGTTCGCTGGATCCAGAAATGGCCTGGACGAGGTCAAGCCAACGAGAATAAAGTACCAACAATCTTAGTATACCCGAATCACCAGCAGAAGCCCAGTTCGTGGGGTTTCCTGTCAGAAACTGCCTCCGAGCAGAATGCGGCAGATAAGGAGTACAAGGACTGGTTTAAGACCTTCCTGGATCCTGCCCGTCTTGCACAAAAGCAGGCGGAGGATCCTGTCCACTCTCCACGCTCGCTTGAGGAAGTTGAGCGCCTATACGAGGATTACCATGGGCTGCTGTATAAGCATATCGAATTCAAGCTTTCTTTGGAGCTGTTCGGGATACCGTGGCACAGTGCGAGCGTCGAGTTCATATTCAGCGTTCCTACGACGTGGCCGCCGCAGATTGTCGAAAGGTACCGCGAGCTCGTCCAAAGAGCTGGCTTCGCACAGTGCAGGAACCACACACTCAGCATTGGCCTTACCGAAGCAGAGGCGGCGGCAGTACATACTTCACTGGAGGCATCTGGCATCTTCCAAGAGAAGGACGTCCTACTAGTTTGTGATGCAGGAGGAGGCACCACTGATCTTTCTGTGCTCGAAGTTAGTGACACCAGCACAAACGCTCTGTCACTGAAGCAGCTGGACGTCGTGTTTGGAGCTACTATCGGCTCCGCTGCGATTGATTATGACTTCGAATCCAACGCGAGGTCAAGGCTCGAACTCGCCAATCTTACAGCGCCTCTACCGATGTCTCCCGAGCAGGTTGCGTGGGAGATGATGAAGAGTCGGGACTTTCAGAACACAAAGTGCGAGCATGGGGGCCTCGATGATGCGCCAAAGTTCTCGGTACCTATACCCAAGCTTGATCCTGCCTATATCAATCACACCATAGGTATAGAGTATGGGGAAATGAAATTCACCAGGTAGGATGTCATCGCTTTATTTCACCAGTCAAAGTCTGATAAACCTTGTAGGGACCAGCTCCAGGCACTCTTTGACAAGCAAGTGCAAAAGCTTGTTGGCCTGATAGATACGCAATTGCAAAACATGCAAAAGAAATACCCCGGACATCAGGTGGTACGGCAGTATAATTAGTCTCGGCGGCTCTGACTCTGACGAATACAGAATCATCTGATACTAGCTGGCGGACTAGGCCATTCGCCATATGTGCAAGACCGACTTCGTGCCCGATTTATGAAAGGGAGCGGTAATCCCAACGCCGCGAACATCCAAGTCAGAGTGGCTCCCGACCCACAGCTGGCGGTCTGCAAAGGCCTTGTCGGCGATCGTCTGCGGAGATTGAAGGTTGGCAAGCCAGTGCTTAACTTTAGATGTTGCCGCGCTTCGTATGGGACCATCTGTAAAGAGCTGTACAACAAGGAAAATCCACACCACATCGGCCGCTCAATGTACAAAGACCCTATGAACGGGAAGCTGTATGTCACGCAGAGTATTGCCTGGTTCATCAAGAAGGGCAGGCCAGTCACCTCGGACGAACCGATCACCCATAGCTTTCATCGAAAAATGTTGCCAGGGGATCCGAGGAGAGCATTTCCAACAAGCATCGTCGAGTCGTATGCAGACGAGCCGTTCCTGCCACACCACATGGGAGCTGGAGGTGAGTGGTACCTTTTTGGTACTACATCTGACGACTGACACGGCTGGCAGACGCTCACGTCCTGTGCGAGATCGAATCCGACCTTTCAAGTGCGGACGAATCGAAATTCAAGGAAAAGAACCGACGCTTTTGGAGTATTGGGAAGCACTACTTCAAAATTGATTACGAAGTCAAAGTATCGATCGGGCCGGCCGATGTCCGATTTGAGCTCTGTAAGGTGTCGTCGGAGTGGAGATGAGTGTCACGATGCTAATGCTGTTTAGGGTTCAACGGCCAGAAACTCAGCAAAGACCAGCCGATCAAGGTCGAATGGCAAAGCCCACAAGCAATTGAATTACCTGCGCCGACGGAGCCTGTAAATTGCATTCAGGAGATGCCGGATCGTGACATTTGATGGCACCAATTTCTCTTCCGATCTTGTCTTTAACCCGTTTCCTTGACTGGCCCATCCCTCATATCATTAGACGCAATACAACTGAGGTTGTCTTCGATCTAAAATCCTTGAATTAGATGTCAGCCATTGATTCCAGCCTATGCACAGTTATCTTCTAACCTTGTTCCCCACTACCCTGCCCGTTCTTTCCCTCCCTTTGCTCAAACAATCTCTCCGCCGCTTCTTCAACCTGACTCTTCATCTGCTTTCCGGCCGAACTTCCCTGCGATGCGCCAACATGGGTGTCAGGCGCAGTGTCTAAGATTCGAGAGACTTCCGAGGAAGGTTCTGTACTTGGATGGATGGTAGAGGAGTTGGTTGGGGACTCGTGGGTCGGAGCTGCGGAGGAGGGTGTAAGAACGGGCATTTGGCAATGATTTGGGAGGAAACTGAATTGGAAATGATAAACGTGATCGAAGTGCAAACAAAAGAGTCGCTTTCTTCAAAGACGGCAGCCGGTCACGTGCCTTTTGCCAGATGACAACGGAAAGCTTCCGCTCCATGGCTGATTGTTTCCGTCCGTGCTTAATGTTCATCTGCAGACTCAGGTAATGGACGATGACTTCGGTGACGATGCCGACTTCGCAACAGCAATCGCCGCGGTCGAAAGGACTACCCCGGCTCAATCATCGTCAGCAGGAAGCGTTGGCCCCAAGAAGATTCAACAGCCCACACCACAAGCCCTTCCGAGTAGGACCGGCCCCTCCGCCATCCTCGTCTCCCCTCGCCAAAAGGGCAACCCTATCCTCAACAATGTCCGCTCACTTCCGTGGGAATACAGTGATATTCCCGCCGACTTTGTCCTCGGCGCCACGACATGCTGTCTCTTTCTCAGCCTGAAATACCATCGCCTCCACCCCGAGTACATCTACAACCGCATCCGCAATCTCGGCCACAAATACAACCTACGTCTCATGTTGACAATGGTCGATATTCAGAATCATGAGGATTCATTGAAGGAGTTGTCGAAGACGTCCATGGTCAACAACCTTACTCTCATATTGTCTTGGTCGGCCCAGGAAGCTGGTCGATATCTCGAACTCTATAAATCCTACGAGCACGCCTCCCCTACCTCGATCAAAGCCCATCAATCCACATCCTACAGGGATAAATTGGTCGAGTTCGTCACAACACCGAGAAGCATCAATACGACGGATGCGACGAGCTTGATCAGCGCTTTCGGTAGTATCCGAGCGGCGGTAAATGCGAGGCCGGAGGAGATCGGGATGATCCCGGGGTGGGGGGAGAAGAAGGTGCAACGCTGGTGTCAAACCGTCAATGAACCATTCAGGGTCCGGAAAGCCGCAAAGAAGGGAGTTGGGTTGCGGAGGGGGGAAAGTTCGATCAATATGCCGAGGCGGGATATCTCGTCGGTGGAAGAAGGAGCAGAGATTGCGAGAGCATATCACCAAGATGATACCTCCTCCGGAATACTTGCTACGATCAAGCCAGTATCTGTCCCAGAGCAGTCACGAACACGCGTGCCACCGGATGCTGAGGAGAGGCCGCCAAAGAGATTAGCAGAAGAGGTACCACTCTGGGAGCCCGGTGAAGACGACGAGGAAGCTCTTCTGGCTGCTGCAGAGAGCGAAGATATGGTTGCCAAAGCTTCGAACAAGACGCAGAAAGAAGGTAACGCCCTCAGTGATGGCATGGCAGCTGCACTGGCCAAGTTACGACAAGGATGAGGGCTGTTGTGACGTCGTGGAAATTGAATTGATTCCGTCAATGATGTTTGGAATTCCAGGTTTTGCAGCTTTAAGGATCATATAAGTTTTCCAGGGCGCTGTCCTGACTCCACCAAACTGGTTATTCTTGAAATCTAAGACCCTAGTATTAATCGATTTTCCTACCGGGATGCGTTATTATTGGATCAATATCACAGATGCAGGCTGGGGATTTGTGGCAGGGATAAAGAGACTTTCACTGCAATTATATTCTTGACCGCTGATGGAGTAGGCCGGGCTCAACCTGTATCCTACAATTCGAGTTCTTCCGAGAAACCCACCCTTGGTATACCTCCTCCTACTCCCAAGGCATTCATACATTCGATCAACGCTCCAAGGCGGGTGATGCAATTTGGATCCCATGGACCACGCCAACCGCGACGGCCGCCGACCCTCCTCCGAGGGCCACCATCCAAATTCCTCCCTTGAAAGCCTTCCATGTACTCTTATCGCAGTCTTGCTCCGCCAGTAGGACCGTCTTGCAGTAGCCGAACAGGAAGAGGGTGACGCACATGACGCCGATGCTGATGTAGAGGGCCAAGAAAACCTCCGTTTTACCAACGCAAAAATACGGGATAAGCGGGATAAGACCTCCCAACCCATATCCTAAGCCGATGGTGATACCGCAGCTCCAGGGTCTTGATGGATCGGGCATCTTTTCTTGGTAATGAAATCGCAGCAAGAAATCGACCATCTTGTCTGAAGAATCCCGCAACTGGTTACTAAAGATGTTTCGCTGGGCAAGGTCGAAGCCATACGGTTCGAGAGTTTCGCCGACAAGGTCAATGGCTTCTGCTGAGGAATCGAGGACAAGCTTAAGAGTGTCTGCCACTTTGGCTTTGTAACCGTCACTACGCGGCATCAGTATCACTTCAGACCTTTCGAATAGGGCAATCCTCGGCTATAGAAGAACTTACGACTCGGCTTTCGCTCCGAGGGCACCTCCGACACCCATCGAGATCACACCGGCCACAACTTCAGCCATACCACCCAGCTGGACGATGCGTGTGCTTCCTAGCGAAGAGAGACCGGCAGTAAGGGCAAATGGTACAGTCATTCCATCGGCGAGGCCAATGATAGCGTCAGATATCATGCGAGGTGTTGGCCGAAAGCCTGTGAGAGCAGTCCATGCCCCTCGAAGCCATGATTTGCTGTTGCAAGGAGTTTCAGGTTCTGCTGGGGTTTGCCGGCCAGTCGAATCTTGGGACTCGATATCTCCACTCGACACGGATGTTGTAGTGGCCCAGCTGCTATCGGGGCCCTTCTCGCAGTCACGAGCCTTGTGTGCAAGTTTGGCTTTTGATGGACTCGTTATAATGCCGGCACCAGTTGGCTGTCCGTATGCAAAGATATTTTTCAGCAAAACGACACCCATCCTAGGAACCCAACAAAGTCGATATGGGAACTTTTCGATCGGGATTTGAGACTGCAGATAGCTGAACCACACCGCACACACACAAGGGGGTCTTGATATATCGTCCAAACACCTCATAGAGCTCATGCCCCAATGCGGCAATACGCACTGTGCATTCAGGCCAATCAGCGCACAGCCAAAGTCAGCCAAAGTCAACAAGGTGCACGCCAACATTCGATTGAGTCGGCAATGTCGCTTGTTAGAAGATGGCAAAGGGGCTATGATCAATCACTTATGCAGGTACCTTTACCCCAGGCTTGGCTGTTCCTTCTTGGCAGAAAACGGTCGTCTTGCGCGAACGCCCGTCTGTGCGGCTGTTTCACGAGACCGCAAATATGTAACTAAGGCTAACCGACGGCACTCTACACTGATTAAGCTTGCGAAACCCGATGGCGCATCCAGGCTGGCGACAGATGTTTGGAGCTGTTCGTCTCACCTCGTCTTGGCGGATGGCTTCGGGACCCTTAGCCAGGGTCAGGTCTAATTGCTCTCCCTTGGATTGGCCTTCTCTTGACAGCGCGGCTCTGGAGCTTCTGCAAACTGCGCTTGCACCAAACTAGTGCAGCGCTTTTCAGGGTTGAGCCTATGCTGAAGTATCGTGACGCTTCTGTGTCAGTATAAGAAGATCTTACGTACACGGTCACATATGCAGAGCCGATCATATCCGTTCCAAGTTGGTCAAAATAGTGAGGCTGCCTCAAGAGACTTCCAGCTGGACAGAAAGTCCCAATGTCGCTTCTATCTCGCGAGAGAGTTCCAGGTCAACAAGATGTAGGGCTCCGCTCGAACATGAACGCCCATGTCACACAGCTGGACCTGGCAAGAAAGGAGTGAAGTGAGAGGCATGTCAAAGTAACTAGACTGTCAATCGGTAGCTGAGCTTCAGTCGTGTACATGGTGCCCAAACACAAGTAGAGTTCCTTGGCAAAATGACCTCAGACATCTGCTGCAAGAGAGTGGAGGTCTCTGAAGTCAATTCCTGGCTTGGTAGCTCCTCCAAGCAATTCAAAAGTAGGACATACAGGATCTGGATACGCGCAATACCTGACTGGTACCTCTCGTACTCATGGGCAGAGTTGCGTGGACTTTGTTCATGCACGATGCCTTTGGGGGTGCCTCAATGAATACTAGCCAGCAACAAACCTTCAATACCTTGCCAACATTACATCATACAGCTTCTTTTCGTCCGCAATGTATTGGTCAATATCTGGAGTAGGTTCAAGGGTTAGTTGACATTGCATGAATACTGCGCTACAGACATCACGACGAAGCGGACCAGTACACCTCTTCGTACTCGACAATCCGCCTCAAGCCTCATGTCATACTTCCAGACTATTCTCATCTTGTGTCGGGTCTTGCTCATCACTTCGCCCAGTCTCATCGTTCATGTAGTGTAACAGACCAAAAGGCCATTCCTCACCGCAACATTCAATACTACGCTCACGTTACATCTCCCAAGACTTCCAACTCACCCAACCACCCGGTAGTATGCCTCACCAACCACAAACCCCCACCTAGGCGACACAGAATGCCAAGGGATCACTCGGCTATGGCACTAAATTGGTGGAGCCACCCCAAATCTAGACGGTGAACTTCTGGGTCTCACTGTTTTGCCGACAGTCCGCGCAGTAACTGTTGCGCCTTACACATCAATGGGCCAAAAGGAACCAAGCAAACGCCCCAGCTCAACCAAGGCCAAGGAGCAGCTTAAATCTGGTGCCACAGCTGTCTACGTAACAGCCAACCAAACTGCTGCTGCCGTTGAAGAAGCAGCTGACACGGGGAGTCCGCTGGTGCTTGCGGTGTAACAAGTTCCGATAACCAACCTTCGGCGGATGAGGCCTACACTTCATCCGTTATTTGCACAATTTTGGAGATCTTGATGGTTGGCGAAATATTTCATACGATGGACCCAAAGCCGCTCTCGCCTAATTATCACATCCCGCTAGTGGGTCATTATCGCATTGGGATCCACCCTTATTCATGTTTTAGACCTGGAGTTGTGGCTATTGTGGTGCGACCTAGGACTCTGAGCTATGAGGTTGCGTCCACTGCCAGGGCGGGCATTGGAGGAAGTTTGGTCACTGGGATGGGTGTCGATAGCGTCCCGGGGACTGATTATGTCGATGCGCTGAATTGAAGTTGATTGAGCGTCATGAGGAGTAAGACAAAGCTGAGAACTGCCGAGTCGATCAAACAGTACAAGAAGAGAACGAAGTATCGGAAGTATTACTCACCCTCTCTTGCCGGCCGATATCTTTCTGATGTCTAGCACATCTATCATGGCGTTATTGGCTGGCGTACAAGCTCCCCGGGGCACAGTCATGGGTCATGTCGGAGCCTTCATCGGGATCAGGAATTCGGGCGCACATGCCCAGACTAATTCACTTCTGGATGCTGTTGTTCATCATGAACCATCCATCAAGACTTCAAGACTGTCTGGAGCAATTTTTGGACGGCTAGCAGGTCATGGCTAACTCTTTCCTAACTAATGACGATTTGGCCGGAATCCGCGATGCAGGTTTGTTGCACTCAACCAACAACCTCAAACCTCAATATCATACTCTCCACAGACGACCAAGGACATTAACCTCTATTTGCGCCCAGCGGTCCTGATGTTCGGACATTACTTGACCACAGCTCAGAGCAGTGAAGCACACTCCCTGGACCAGGCACAATCGGCCTTACCTTTGTCTACTCATGATCTCCGCTATTTCACTCAATAAGTCAATGGTGCCGGCATCGCAATGGACACTCTCGACCGCCTTTCCTCCCTCTCGGGTCAACCTGACAGTTCCGTCAAGACGCGTGGGCCATGGTCGCTACCGTCAAACGCTCATTCCGGCTCATCTTTGCCGATCCACGCGTGAAATTCGTACTTGCGAATATGTTGGTGGGTTGACGAGGTATGAGATGATTGCTGTGGGAGCTTGATGGCGTATTGAGAACTGGCTTTACAAGTGGAGTGAGGTTGTGGTTCGGCTGATGGGAAGCAAAGGTGCAGAATCTCGGTAAGTTTTCCTTTTCAGCTGAGGATTTGATGGAGAAGTAATGCGCCTACTGACCTATGTGGATCTCAGTATCATCTGGCTCTTCTAATGAATTCACATGAAAATCTAGTATATTCTCTCATACTACCATCGATTTCCTTTCACCGTTTTCTTACTATGTCTCTCAAACACGCTCAATGTCTCTAATTCAATCCTGAAATCTCCACCTCTTCCTATAATATCGAACGATCTTCTCGTACTTTACCTCTCCTATTCTTGTTACTCTTATCATCCACATTTCGTCTTCACCTGCGCATGACGAAACCTTCTTCATTGAAATATGCCATGTAATATCCTAAAGTTTAAAACCTACCCCTCACCCATCCTTCTTCATACATCACGCACAGTCGGTCTCTATCTCTAATAGATCACCACATCCTCTTCAGCCAATGATATAGTTGGTAAGATCCATGAACTACCTCTACTGCAAACTGTCAACCAGTACGTCGACTTGGGAACCGGGACCGGAAAAACCGCGCTCGCATGTGTCCGTGGCCTTGCCGCACAAGGATGGTTTCCTCACCTCATCCTGTAGATGGTTTACGTCGAATGCTCCATATTGCTATGGGGAAAATGTGGAGCGCTATTACGAGTCTTGGGAACGTTAGGATTAACGCCTTGCCGGATGATGTCTTTGAAGCACAAGAAGAGCTACGCAAAGCTGGTCCAGAGAGGGGAGACTTACCTGATCACGGCACAACGAGTCATCCGATGTTTGGTCGCCCGATCATAGTTCCTCTTGGAGAACAATGGCCCCTCCCCCTCCCAACAAGACCGCGCCGTCACTGGCTGAATACGCAGAACCGCTCTGAATCCGACCTGGCATGTACCCGTTGCCGCGAAAGCAAAATCCGATGCGGCGCAAGATGTTAATACGGTGAAATTAGATACACCGCGAAACTCGGCATGTTATCATCGTGTTAAAGCAAACCGAATACCCTGCGAGTGGAGAGCCATAGTGCACCAGACATTAGCAAATAAGGAATACACATACACCAGAAAAGGGACGGTTCAGGTCATAATCGAGATTTCCTCTGTCAGCGTTGCCGTTGCGATCCTGAGAGGGCCCTTAATTTTCCCGCCGCCTATTACACATCTCTACAGCGATTTCTGCTATATCGAGAAAGCCAAATGCCAAGGAAGGTGGCAAGAAATCTTTCTGTGTTGTCCGCTTCAAAAGCGTTGGACCATTAGCACTATGCAAATATGATACTCGCCGTCCGATCGTCCCAAAGGGAACGGACTAAAGAAAGAGTCAAGACACTATATCATCTGCAGACCTACCACTAGCCCGGCTTTGCAAAGACGAGGATGCTCTTACCGGGAAAGAGATCCGCCTGACGTTTCCAGGGGGTACAGCAAAACGCAAAAGCAAAGGAAAAAGGGGGATATGGGTGTGGTCGATGATTATGGATCTGTCGATGGGAGGGGGTCACAAGCTCTCCTAAGAGAAGACGGAGGAAAATAAGGATTGTTTCCGCAAACTATTACGACGCTACGGCCTCCCCTACCCTACGCGAGCTTATTCTTGTTACGATCCGTCAGAATATGAGTCGAAGCGTTCTAAGCGTTGCGAAGTGTCGTGCTAACAACATTTCGTTTCGTCCTATTCATCCTTGTTTCCTGTCCGCAACAGTTGAACTCAAAATCTATGGGTCAAGTATTCAAGATACTCAAACCCTCACTGGCACCAAGGTCCGTATCTTACCAAGACTTCGGCTGGCCCCAAAGAAGCCGCACCCTACACACCTCGCCTCGTCTCGTGGTTCCCCATATCTAAAATACACGAAAGGAAAGCGCGATGCTGGATGAGCGACAGAAACAGCTCTAGAATGCCTTCTCTTTTCCTAAAAGTACCGTCCGGTTCGTTCGTTATAATCTTCGTTTGCCGTAATGTGTCTTCTGACCGTGCGTGGTCGCAATACGTGTCAGCAACCAATCTAGGATTCGATCGCAGGGATATGATCGTTCTGAAATCACGTTCTGTACTGTTGTAACTATCACTCGATGACTCTGTTCATTCCATAATCCGCAACGGTTTTAGCAGGGGAATCAAAGATGCTTCCCACATATACTTGATTGAACCGAGACCTTTATGGAGTTCTCTTACCTCAATTTTAAACAGCGGTTGATACTTCGACGATCTATAACCAACTAATTCGAGAGAGAATACCACGGATGCCACCTACCAGTCATGACTTCGGGGATACATATAGCGCGACGCTGCAGGGCTGGGGTTAGTACAGTTAAAAGTGGCTTCTTCACTCCCTGAGACGACTGAACTCTGGATGGTTCTCTATCTAAAGACGAAGATCCGTGACACTTGAGAAAATTGACATGTCTTTAGGCAGCCTTGTGGGTGCCACCCTTCAACTGCCAGAGTCCGGCGCCGGGGAGAGCCTTGGGGATGGACCGAGGATCCTGAGGCGGAGAAAGCGACGAAGGCAAGAGACCTGGACAGGTTGGACGGCCAGCGTAGCGCATCTATCAAGAGGCAGTTGAGTCGACGAGTATGTCGATCGATAATGATGAAGTGGGGCCGCCCTAGTAGATCATTGCTTTATCGCCCGAGAACTCGACCCGGGCGCCGGTAGCCGTCTTCATGTTCCAAGACCGAGCCTATGAAGTCTTTAGGGAGTTTGGGGCGGGAGGGGATACGGTTATTCCTTACTTGGTAACGCGACGTCGCAGTAGATAATGGCAGGGTGTATAACGCGCGAACATCCGCTTTGGGGGGGGGCGTTGTCTACAACTGGGCCCGTTATCATGGGTTGGTCAACAACGCATAGCAACCAGACCAGCCAGGCAATTTTAAGATACTGCCCCGGGACATTTTCTTCGAATGGGTTGCAGGGTGAGTCTTCGCCCCGAGAGGTAGCCCGGCGTTATTGATGCGTGGAACGTCGAGGAAGAGAGGGGGTAAAGGGGGTAGAGAGGGAGGGGGAGGAGGGGGAGGGAAAGGAGGGAAGAGTGGAGGGGGGGAGTGTAACTCACGGTGGAACCCCAAAGCCCAATACATTCGCCTATCAACTAACTCGAATGTGTTCGACTTGTCGGAAATTGGGATAATGACGCCATACAGCTCCCAATTCAATGCATACAAAGCCGTTTTTTGCGCACTGAAAACAGGTCGTTTGCTTGGATCTGGCCGTGTGAGGAAGAAGGACCGTTCTGGAGGAAGTGACTTTGTTGCAGAACGAGGCGTCTGCTACAAGATCACTTATTATCTCCATTGTCAATTCTTAACTTATGCAACCATCTCATTCACCGTTTACTGTGGCCCTAAGTAAACCCTTAATACATATCTGGAGGAAAAGGAAATCATACCATCCCCAGCTCTACAGAGGCATATATCAGCACTCAGAAACGATACCTTCGGATCATAAAGGCACAACGAACTCGCTCAGGAAAGCCTGCAATCGTCATGGCTGCCATAAAAGACGACACAGCATGAATCAAACACGGAGTTTCCCATTCAACTAACGCTAGAGTGATTCCGAGGGCAAAGTCTGAGCCGTTGTTTGAAGAAAGTGCCTCAACAAATATGAACAACCAACTTCGATGCTCCTGTCGGCCATCCATCCCCTCGCTCTTCCACGAAACCGTACCCCACCGTCTATTGAAAGCGCTGATTCCATCATCCTTCGTGAAGCGACGTCACAACTATTTCGCCCTTCGAATGATTCAGTCATATATTAATTTTACAGGCCTAATACCATAAGAAATTGGAGCCAAAGGAATTACAGCTCAAGCAGTTCCCGGATGCTTGGCTTCGTCCTCATTCGCAACCAAAAGTGATATAAAATCTGTTTGATCTCATCCAGCATCACCTTCTTGGCTCACAACCCTTAAGCGATCAAAGCTTTTGTCTTGAGCCTTCAATCCTTGCGTTCCCTGCGAGATTTTGCGCTGTCTATATCGAGAACCAGGAATCTTACCATCCGACCTGCGAGTACTTAGTTCGGCTCTCACCATCATGGATTGCTGCTAGTTGAGTGCCGGATAATTGGCGCCGTTGAAGGTCTTGAAATTACACTCACTACTCCTATTGGTTCCCAGCCATTCCTTTCTGACAACCAACAATTCAATTCCCGAGTTCTCGACTTCGATTCATCCAGTCCAGTACTTCAAGACTCTTCCTTCAGAGACAGATTGGGACTCACATTGGGCTATCTAAACTTCTGTATTGTCTTTCTCGCGGTTGCACTGTTCACTCTTCTGATTAAGGCTCCGGCGAATAAGGGACGTATATTGCTAATAGACTTGTGCAAATCCCGCCTATGATGTACGTCGTGGCAAATCCACGACGAATGACAATTGGCAAGAACATTCGGCTGACCATCAAAAAACACTTTTATCATGCACGATCCAGAGGTATACGATGCCTATGGCACAAGCGCTGCTCTTATGGCACTTAGAAGAGAATGCAGAACGGGCTCCGTAAAGATAACGAGAAGGTCGCCAGGCAGCTAAAGTCCGAACCTAAGACGGTTTCAAAGAGGATGGTAAGCACCGAGATTTCCAGAGGAGCCGAAGACGATGTTGAATATCAACACCACTTCCACACGCTGGAGTGCAGCGGTGGAGCCTACAGGAGAAAGCATGTCCGAGAAGGACAACTTCCGGTAAAAACGGAGGTGTTGCCCCATCATCAGACTTAAGGAGTGTTGAATCCTAGACCAAGTTTCTGTTTAACATTGGATATAAGCACCGGTATGTGAAAGCTATGAGCCGAATGATTAGAGACGTCGAAGACTCGGGACCCCAGCGATACAGGCCACCAGGACCAATCGGCCGAAGTTATTGCAAGAGTACGATCGTTTCACAGTGGTGTCTTTGACCGGCTGTCAGTGATCGGTTATCCAGGATAACGTTGCGATCTACTAATCAATGGGCTTTAGTATATGTGATAAGGCTCATCGCCTCCGGTCCAAAGTTCACCTTCACTCACGCATCGATATATCAGCTCAACGCCAAAAAGTATGAATTTGTCAGGGCCACACCAATGTTCAACAAGGGCGTGGACATCCGTGGCTTACTCTATTTCTGCAACCATCTCTACTTATGTGAGCTACCAAACCAAGATCGGGCGACTAGGCCCAGGCAAACAATGCCAACGAACGCTCTCTTTGTTTACAACCAATTTTGCGCCTTCGATTCACGCGGAGATATGAACACCAATCACTCGGCCGACGGACAAGAGGCCGCATATACTGCTGTCCTTACCCTTGAATATGGAACATCTCGTTCCGGATCCGGAAGTCATTGCAGTTAGTCTCAATGGCCTAAGAATCCCAGATTCACCGGAAATAAAGCAGAATCAAAAGTATCCGATTTCATTACATATGGGGGCTGAACTGGGATACCACGCTCTAGGTTGCGGACCGATCAATTGTGACTGACTTATTTGTCTGCAGACACTTGTTAATAAAGATATCCACGTTGATGGACAAGTACTTGTTTGTTTCTTATTGTGTACGGGTAATCCATTCGGTAGTACTGCGGCACCTACAATAAACTATAGCTACAGGATCCTAATAAAGACATACAAGTCAGCACCTAAGACCAGGAGACAGAACGGCAAGAACGTCACGGTCGTTAAGTCATCAACAACCTAGGACCGAACGAAAGCATCAGCACACCTGTTATACGTCAGGACGAATCTCAGTCACGACTGAGACATAATACGGACAAGAAGGACACAAAAGGCTGCTGAAAGACTTGGGAGTTTACGCATAGAATGCTAAACGGCTCCCGTATGTAATGAAATCGGATACTTTTGATTCTGCTTTATTTCCGGTGAATC
>QQTW01001491.1_pt1 | contig 16385 bp, 20 predicted proteins | sample 1904831 | NCBI WGS metagenome assembly QQTW01 (sample SAMN09435610, study PRJNA476489) | Subsurface metagenome, whole genome shotgun sequencing project. | reverse complement strand
GGGAAGCTAGCAATAGAGAGTATATCACGATTCTAGAGCTTTTGGAAAGCGAGAAAACTATAGGACAGCAAACAAAAGGTCCAGAAAGCCCACCAGAAACCTTCACATCCTGTTCCCCATCATCAGAATGCTATAATATTACGAATGTCTGTACAATAATTTATGGACCACCCGCACAGGATTCCCGCCCCGTTATGACAGAAGTTCTAAGACTCACTGGCCGCTTTTGCTCTGCCTTCGTGATAGAGGTTACCGCCATGAAGGCGGACAACCTCTTGCACATGGTGATGCACTCGTTCAATCCAGCATTGGATCTGGTCTTGCTCAAGGTCCTCCTATTCCGCTTCCCACCGGCTAATCATTTGGTGGTGGATAGCTGGGGTCCATACCCTTGTTGCCTGACGCTTGAGATGAAACCAGCACGGTTCAATCATGTTGAGGTTAGGTGAGTTGCCACGCCAGATGATGCGCTCAATGTTGAAGGCCGAGTATACAGTGCGCTGATAGTGATGAATATGAAGTGGTGCGTTATCTTCCATAACAATGGTGCCAGGCCGTTGTTGTTTGCAACGCTGGGCAAAAAAAAGAAGCTTGGGACAGAGGACTTCATTCTGATAGCGGTACCAATCAATAGAGGTTGCCACAAGTAATTCGGCAACACAAGCAATTCGGCAAGAATCATCCCTTTATGTTCGACACAACGATATATCCCGGTTAGGCCACAACAACGTATACAGAAGTAAATAGAAGTAAACAGAGATGATAAAGAAACATCTAAAAGCCAGCTCTAGTGTTGTTCAACCTTTGAGCGGCACAAGCAGCTTGTGCTGCGGCATTTTGCTTTTTCTTTTCTGTTTTCTCTCGTTGTTTAGTTTTCTTCTCCTTGATCAACTGAATGGCTCGGTCTACTTGTAGCACTCCTCAATCTTGTATGTAATGTCGACGCTGTGATGCTTTGATAGCTTGAGCCTTGGCGGCTTGCTTCAACTCGACCAATTCCTTCACTTGAATTACAGCTCGGGTAAAAGCACATTCAGCTGCTTTAACAAACTTGACCATTTGTTGATAAAGTGGGTACAACGATGGATCAAAAGTAAACTCACAATTTAAAGCTGAGAGAAGATGCTCTCCATGGACTTATACTTGACGTAATGTTGTTGGAGTGCGGTGAAGAAGCACTTTCCAAAGCTGGGAGGGTGTTATCGATCGAGCAAGAAGACAAATCTAATTGACAACCAATTTAGGTCGGAACGGAATGAGACCTAAGTCCAATCCCTGGTGTGCAAGTTATATTTTGTAGCGATAGGCATACTTTTCCAGCAGATTAAACGAGCTCTTTAAGCAATACCGGTCTGAAATCCCATCTCATCCACGTTATAGATATCGTCATTGGTGATTCTAAACTTGTGCTGGGCTTCTTTCCACCGATGGAACCAGTTGTTAATTATCGCCGCTGTTGTATTGCTGGCTCAAGCCATTTCTAATGGAGCATAAAGCTGCATCTTGAACTGAGGATATCACATGATGAAATTTGTTGGCCAGTTTTTGCCGACTACTGGATGGTGATCGCCGTCGGAGTGCTTGGCTGTAAGGAGCAAGTTGGCTTGATCTCAAAAGAACTCTAGCCGGGGTGGGAAGTCAGAGCGTATTAGTCAATCAAGCCAGTCGGTCAGGGTCTTTTCTTGCATCGGCGTGAAATGTTTGTTATGGCTTCCGTTCATTCTTCGGGCCTTAGCCCCGTCCAGTCGTCGTTGTAGTTTGCTGTAAGGAATTGCAAACTCTCGAGCTGCCTCAGTCACTGAAACCCCTCTTTCACCACGATGGAAGGCAACGGCTTTGATAAGCCGCACCTCTTCATCTGGGATGAGAACGTCCATGGTGTTGATTGACTCGTTGTTAGTGTCTACAAAGTGAAAGCCAGGTGAGGCCCGGAGCAAGGAAGTCCAATGCCGAATTGTTTGTGTTACCGAATTACTTGTGGCAACCTCTACCTCCTTTTCCATCCTGAACCAGCAACCTTGTAACCTTGGTAAACTTTCATGTCGATCTTCTACCTTTTATGTTGCGTGTCATGCGTAGACGGCGTATTCTAGTCTCAAGTTCCCAGTCCACCTAACATTAATTTTCATTGGCAGCATTCTATTCATTAAGTTTCTTTTGTATGTCTCTCTTGTCTTGAACAGTTTTGTTTTTGTAGATGTGATAAAGGCCCTTCTTGTCATAACTGAAGCATCCCCATTACATAAAGTTGCTTGCCTTCTTGTATCGAGATCAGACGCAGGTGGGATTATATTGTTCGTTTGATGTCCTCCAGATACAGTGTCCACCATAACAATGCCTCAAGACTACATTTGTTTCATTTGTCCAGATGACATCCTTCCATTTTTCAAGATCTTAATTTTTATGCTCAAGAAAAAATTTGAGTCTTGCAGCCATCATCTCTTTCATCAGTTTAGGTTTCTTTGTTGGTTTCACTTTCCACATCTTGAGTTTTTTCATTGCAGTCACCACCGTCCATCGTACGATGTTAAACTCATGACCCAACATATCTAATGTCACTTCTCTTCTGGTCTTCAAATTTCTCACGTACTCAGCAAGCTGTTTGTCTAACTTCGTAGTGCAGGTGTGTGGGCATCTGGTTGACTTTCCCTCTTCAAATTGCTGATCTGAAAGGCTAGGGTTCTCGACAATATCGAAGCCATCAGCAATGACTTTTTGACAATAACGCCGTACGGTTTGATGCGACAAGCCTGCTATCTTGCCTGCTTCCCGATATGACTTCTTACAATACACCACCAGTATGAAAGCCTGCACTTTCTGTGCGGTGTCAACATGCTTGTTGCCGATATTTCATTGATTTCTGCGTGGTGGGGCTTTTCAACTACTTCTGAGGCGGTTGACGGCGGGTGGTCCATAGATTTCCGTACGGACCTCCGTACAGCCCGGCGCTATAGCGATCAACGTTGCCTTTAGTCGTGAGATTATCAGCTGTTCTTCGTTCAATCTGTGCCGCAATCCATCATGGGATTGGTTCCCCACTCTCTTCCTTCCAAGGCGGATCAACCAGACCACCCTTGCAGTTCAAAGCGCGATGCCTTTCCCCAAAGACGGGACATCTCCGACATGCGGACCGCACCGCCTGCACAACAGAGATGACATTCCTTCGTCCAATGATGATCCGTCATCGACATCCGTCGCCGGCCATTTATTCGTCAGTGGCGAATCGCCACCTTTGTGCGATACACCCCATACCTCCGCGTTGACTGGTCGGCTAACTTACCTAGTTCTTCGGTAGGAAAGAAAGAAGCGGACGGACATGATCCGAGCAGGACAAGCTCGACGCCGGGGAATATAGTTGGCCAGAGCTGAATGAAGCTCGCTGCTAATCGCCACGGTAAGTTAAGTTAGCCGTGAACAAGCGAGCGAGCGAGATGTTCGCCAACGCAATTACAAGGATGGAGACGAACGAGTCATGTGCAGCTCCGAGAGAATGAGTTTGGGTGAAGGGGTCCAACCAACATCAGGAATGCTTGGAGGGATGGAAGGGGCCAATCAATCAACGACTATCCCATACCGAATACTCTACTCTGCCAGGTCTACAGTAGCTTTCCGGTATCGCCGACTGCCATCTCCTCGAGGGAACATCTCTTGGCCTATCAGATTTCGCACGTGGGGGGATGGCCGACGACCCAATCTACCCGCAACGCACCCCACATTATATGCATACAGTATGCAGCCAACCCACCGGGTCGGAGGGCGTCACCACATTTGGACGGGCCGAGCCGAAATCAGTGGTCGTTAATCAGTCGCCAAGAAACAGTCAGCTGCGCGTCTCTCTATAGGGCATGTTTACCTTCCAGATGTCGTTGGGGAATGCATCCAATGGACAAAGGCATGGGCGAATCCTCATCCATGGTTGGACCGGACAGGTGGAGGGGTTCATCTATCAGCTGCCTAGACGTGGTTGTTCTCGAGCAGAGCAGAGCGGGGGATGAAGTGGAGTGGAGTGGATCAAATGGCAAAGATTGATGGGCGGCACCATACCGTTGGGCTTCGTGCCATCAGGCAGTTATCTGTGCCGCCGGGCAATCACCCTCGCCGTAGGGCAAAGATATATAAACCCCCGACGAATCCCACCAAAATGAGGATCACCAAGCCATCCGGAGTTGCCAGCCGCCCAAGGTCAATAGCAGCAGCAGCTCGTCAACAGGAACTCCGCCTCGCCGTGCTTCAAGGTCATCCTCACCTTCGTCCAACGGTCCATCATCGTCTTCAAGATGCGTGCTTCAGTGCTCCTCCCGCTGCTCGCGGCGGTCATCAATGCTCTCCCGGTACCGAACCCGGAACCGACTCCGCCAAATATCCCTAGCTCGACTAGCGCCCAGAGTGCCCTCAACTCTCTCACCGTGAGACCGTGGGGCTCCTCGAGTGGATACAGCAGAGACTTGTTCCCCCATTGGTCGAGTCAAGGCGGAGCATGCAACACCCGGGAGATCGTGCTTGACCGTGACGGGACGAATGTGGTGCAGGCCTCGGACTGCTCTGCAACCAGCGGGTCATGGTATAGTCCGTACGATGGTGCCACTTGGCGTAACGCTGCCGATGTGGATATCGATCATGTGGTGCCGTTGAGCAATGCCTGGAAGGTATGATTATCTCCCGATCCGAATAGAGATGGGATATCAACTGATACGAACCTTCTTTCTAGTCCGGCGCCTCGTCCTGGTCGACTTCCACTCGTGAACGATTCGCTAATGACTTGAATATTCCGGAGCTGATTGTAAGCCACTTCCTTGCTCGTGTCTGCCTCTGCCTCTGCCTCTGCTCCCTGCCTCTGCCCCCTGCCTCTGCCCCCTGCCTCACCCTATCACCTGTGGGGCAGCAATCATCATCGTCCTTACGATGAACGTTGCCTCAACCAGCATCACAATGATGGTGAAGGTTGCCTCAACCTTCATCACAATGGCGATGATGCTGAGCTTGACTCCATCACCCTCATGGTGAAATCTCTTTAACCTCCATTGGAGTGACGACGATGATTATTGGTTGTCCCTGCTGTGCTGCTCCATTCATTTTATCACCCATGTGCCCTGCTTGCTTCCGTCGTCCGCATCTAGAGACCATACTTTTCGTACGATATACTGATTTCCCATCCTCAGGCGGTCACCGACGACGTCAATCAAGCCAAGAGTGACTCCGGTCCCGAAGCATGGAAGCCTCCTCGAAGTGAGTTATCTTATCCTTTCCAACCCTATGTCGAAGCGTATCCATCGTCTCGGTGACCGATGCTGATGTGGCATGCTGCCATAGCTTCCTACCACTGCACCTATGCCCGGATGTGGATCGGAGTCAAGTCGAACTACGGCCTCTCCGTGACGTCGGCGGAGAAGAGTGCCCTTCAAACTATGTTAAACAGTTGTTAATGAGTTTGTCTCTGTCTGATCTGTTCCTGTCACGCATCCTCATCGATCCAATCCATGCCGATATGTTAGCAGACCTGCCCATTGATGAAGACCTGACGAGACGATCCGATGATTTTGTGGCCACAATGAATTTTAGGAACAGAATGGCGATGAATAAAACCTTGAGTCCCTGCTGGGAAGGGGCTGAATGGGAACAAATCACAATGAAATTCGGTTTCTTCGCTCATGTCCACTCCAAAGTCCAATTCGTAGAAAAAGCCCCTTTCGATGTCATCTTGCTCAACTCCCTGATGAAGAGAATCTTCGAGGTGGAATTGTACGTGTACGAAGATAGCGGGGTCTCATTCCACGAGACCGTCGTTATAGTATCGACGGCTACGCCAAGGATGGTGATTGACTCGAAGGGATTCGTCGGGTAGGAGCCTGAGATGGATGTGCTGAGCTGGTTATTCGCTGCTGAGAACCCGACTAGCGCCGTCTGCACTGGTTCGAGGCTCTCGCCGTCGTCGAGGTACAGATCTCCAGAGGCGGTGCCGGTTCTGCTCAAGGCAGTAAGAAGCGCCCAAGGCCGTTCCCTGGCTTCGCGAACGGTGAGAGGTGGGTGGCCCAGCGTCATGTTATGCAGCGCGAGGATGCTCCCGCCGCGGAGAAAGACAGGGATATGGCCCAGTGGAGCATCGATGGTGATGTTCTGCCCTCTGGCGCCGTCCACAGCGGTTTGATTATACCAATCGTACCAGATCTCGCCTTCGTTGACACCGGGAAAGACGCCCTTCACTGACGAAACGCCGGGTTCGAGAACCGGCGTCACAAGGATGGAAGGGCCTAATAGGAATTGACGGTCCGCTGAGGCAAAGGCAGGTTCGGTGGGGAATTCCCATGCTAATGCACGCATCACCGTCTCGCCTCTGGTGTGTGCTTTGTACAGCAGAGTGTACATGTATGGCAGGATGGCATAGCGGATGCTCATCGCTAGCTTGGATGCCTCGATGACGGATGCCCAGCGGTAGGGTTCTTGCGGATTGGCCGAGAGGACGTTGTGGCTCCGGTAAAAGGGGAAAAAGGCAGATAATGACATCCATCTGCCACAGAGTTCGTTTGACGAGTGGCGAAAGAATCCGCAGGTGTCAACTCCGAAGAAGGGGATGCCGAAGAGAGAAAACGATAACGCTTGAGGTATGGACAACGCCATGTAAAGCCATCGAGAGTAGTTGTCGCCGCCCCAATGCGCGCTGAATTTACCGGACCCGGCAAAGGTTGACCGTCCAACGATAAAGGGGCGCTTGCCAGGAAAAACCGTCAAGAGTGCATTATACGTTACGTTAAGCGTCTGGTGGCCGTAGAGGTTGTGGATGTCATATTCCAGGGTCCCGTCAGCGTGAGTTGCGTTTGGAGAAACGGCGTGAACGGCGAGGTCGCCATAGAAATTGTTGAGTGCATACGGTGGATAGTTGATGTTCCGAACGCCGGGAGTTGGAGTGGTTCGGAGATAGCTGGTCGTCGTAGAAGGCGAAACGAACGTCGTTGCCGCTGCCGACGATTGCGAGGCCGAGAGCGAAGAGGCCATCGCTGCCTCGGTAGCATTGGAGATATTGAACCCCTCAGGGTAGTCATAGATGATATTACCAGATTCCCCAGGTAATTTGAATGGTACATGAACAGGATTCATCGTGATATTATTTGATCCACAGGAACCGACGCAAAATGATGAAGCCTGTAGCTGAATCAGCATTATAGTGGTGACGAAAAGAAAGAGAAAGCATTCGTATGCTACGAAAAACGCAATTTGATTCAAACATCATACCTCGTTCATGTCTAACCAAATGCCATCGAATGGGATCTTCTCGTGCCAGTTCATCACCTCTTGAGTAAACCACGGACCCGCACCCTTTGAGAGCCAGTCTGGGAAAGCAGTAATGCCGGGCCAAACAAGACCAGCGTAAAGACTACCATCCGGGTTCCTCAGAAAGCTGTTGGACCTTTTACCATTCTCAAACGGTGGGTATCTTAACATTGAGCAGTCAGCCATGAGAATTGTAAAGAGACGTATCAGGAAACTTACGGATCGCTGGAATTCTCCGGATTTGGAATATAGATTGCCGTATCAACGATTGGGACGTAATGCCTGCCGCTGTCGTGCAGTCGTTGCAGGAAGCGCTGCCCTTCGGAAAGAGGATACCCATCAGGGTCATTGGTGAAATCTCTATAATGATTGTAGAGATCGATATCATTCCTAGATCAACACAGTCAGCCGCATTGCGCTTTCAATTCTTGAAAGGAGATGGATTCGTTGGCGCACCATATCGCTTCAAGAGGGATTTGAAATCGCTCAAAGTTGTCGACCACAGCTTCCATCTCTTCCCAGCTCGAGTAGCCCCACCTACATTGATGATATCCTAGAGTCCAATACTGCTGCATTGCGGGCAGCTCGATAACCTCTTTTTGGTACACAGAAGTGACCGCCGCTGGGGTCGGTCCCGCAAGGAAGTAAAGGTCGATCGATCCGCCAATGGTACGCCAAATCAAGCTCTGTTCCTGTAAAACCACCTCCTGGCCATGCGCGTTTCGCAAATAGACGCCGTGAGTTTTCGAAGTGGTCATAACTTCACCATGCTCGTCGGTCGAATATCGGGTTTCGAGGTAATGGGGGTGAGCGCCGTACATGTTGCCATCGATAGCGTTCCCTTGGTCGATATTATACAGCGTCAAGTTTCCTCCAAGACGGAATCCACGCATTGCCTCGCCGAGACCGTAAACATTGTAATTTGGAGGGAGCTCAGTACCGAACTCAAGAAACTGGTCTTCAAAAACTAGCCTGCGGCCTCGGGTCGAAAAGAGCACATCGCCATTGGTGCGACGGGTGACAGTAAAGGAGAAGGTAGGTTCGTTGGTCCAAGAAAACTCCAGGTCCGATGCCTCGGGCGGAGGCGCATTGAAGTTCCTGGTCGGCTTGCGCACAAAGGAGTCCGGAATGAGGTAGTAAGATATATTGGTGTCGGTCAGATATTTGGGAATGATCTCCACCTTCAGGCGGTCCTGAGATTGGTGTTCGACAATTAATGAGAGAGTATCAATATCACTTCCGTAGACATTGCAGGGGGAACCAGCCAGGGACAGCTCGGCCGTAAGTCCATGGGGACCTTTGATAACGTTGGACGCCAGGTAGCCGGGACAAATGGACTGCGAATCCACGGCAAGTGGATCTCGCAGATTAGGGATGACCGGTTGGCCATCTTGAGCTTCGACGGAAAATGGCGCCACCGGCGGCGAGCTTGTCACGGTCGCTTCACCGCTCGCAGGCTCGTGAAGCCTGCCCTGCGAAACGGTGCTAAGTTTTGGCCATGGCGCTGAGCTGCCTGCAATAAAGCGGTTGCGTATCAAGGAAACCTCGTCTTTTATGATCACTAAGGTTGCAAGGAGGGAGACCGTGGCCAGCAGAATCGTGGCTCTGATGACGATGAGCCCTCGACCATTGGTACGGCGGGAAAGACAAAACAAGGACCGTCTGCTACGGCTGGGATGAGGGTCTGCTCGCAAGCCTCAAGGTCAACACCGTTCTCAGAGTCGGGTGACCGAAGAGGTCCGCAGGAAAGAGTACATACCGGGTAGAGTGGACCTCCTTGCTGTCTCCATGGTCCCAAGGTTGGTCGTGACGTTACCGGGCGCTCAACCATGACATTTTGCCTATATGCATACCCGCAGTGTCGCCGGAAATTTGAAGAGCGATCTTTTCATTGCTTCTCCCCTCATGGACAACAAGGAGCTTAATGGAAATGCTACCAAATTGAAGTTAAATGGTGATGCGAATGTAGGAAAGACCTGACATCAGATGATCGAGTCACGAGAGACTGGGAGAAGAAGCTTCCCGCGTCGAAAGGTTGGCGAAGGACCTACTCAGATTTATTCCACCTCCACCAAATCGTCAATGACACCCTTCTTCATCGTTGCCGTCATTGACGCGATGACCAAGGAAGTCATCGATTGCTCATCATGCGCGCGATCATTCCAGTGGGATGATTCCAGTGAGATCAAGAGTAGCGATGGTCGACGAATTTGGGACCACCGCCGTCGTGAGAAACTTCTTGTTGTCCGGCCAAACCTGGAGAAGTCACATCTGACAGCACACACATCCATCAGCTAACGGGAACCGGATGGAGCAATCTTGAAGAGTACCTACTAGGAACATACTAGTAGTAGAGCTAGAAGCTTATCGAGGATAAGCTATGTTTTGTTAGCTTGTAGACATTCCGACTTCATACCGTCCGGGGGATTCACGTCTACCACTCATGCACGGTCAGCATCTGGCTCTTTTCCTATGCTATCTCTTTAGTGGAGCATATATTGTTTTGGATCCATACAAGTTGCTGAGAGCAGGGCAGTGCTTGATCTGCCTCAACTCTACACTCGACCTTCTCCAGAAGTCTTGCTGGAGGCGCTTGAATCCCTCGCCATCCCGTCGTCGACATGGACTCTACCTCGAGCTGCTACTACCGCTGCAACTCCCATGCGAGGCCTCGGGAATGGACTTTCAGAGGACCCCCCAGGGCTTACACGCTACCTGACGTCTATTATATCCAGTCAACTTTCTTGGATTGAAGACGAAGCCACACGAGAACGCATCCGCGAAGCGGCTAGTCGACGACTGAGCGAGCGATGTGGACGAATGGGTTGGTCCTTCAATCCGAACCCTAGCTGTCCTCTTGCAGCCTACGACTACTTCTTTCAAGCTCTAATGGCCATTTATTGAAATGGAATAGCTGCACCTTCCCTGACGAGAACCTTCCCGGTCTTCGTCTCCTCTGGTATCAGCATTCCCATCACCATTCATGAACCGTCCATCACAGCCGACAATTTCGGATTCAAAACATGGGCATCGTCCTATCTGCTAGCTAACCGCTTGCATAAACTTGGAAGGTACCTACTTTGTTTCAGTGCAGACGTTGATAACTCAGGTCAAAACGTGGACGAGAGAATCCAAGAGAACGGAAACAAGAAGAGGAGGAGAAAGCTGAGGGTCCTCGAGTTGGGGGCCGGGACGGGTCTAGTGGGCCTCGCAGCCGCGGCAGCATGGAACGCCGATGTCCATCTGACCGATATTGCGTCCATTGTCCCGAATTTGGAGAGGAATGTGGTGGCTAATGAGGATCTCATCCGTCAATATGCTTCCAAATCGCAAGATAAGCAACAACAAGACCAAGATGACGAGCAAAGACTCGAGATCACCACTGGGGTTTTAAATTGGGAGGAGTTGAGCACCACCGAGAGTTCCACCGGACCGAATCTTGCTCGAATGGAGGGATGCAGAGATGGCAACGACAAGCCAAAGATTGCAGAATACGATGCCATTCTTACAGCAGATACACTATACGACGAGTCCCTCCCTCGGCTGCTCGTCGATACCATACGCCACTTCTCCGAGTCGTCAGGGAATAGCCACATCCTCAATAAGAAGGATGGGTCTCAATCTCGAAGACCCATGGTGGTCATGATCGAGATTCCACTTCGCGAGGGCTATCAGCGAGAGAAATCCGAATTCGAACAACGCATGTTTCAAGCTGGATTTCGACTCGAGGACCAAGGCGTTGAGGTCGGGTGGGATGATTGGGGAGATGGCTCGGGTATACCTCCTCGTTATTTCGATAGGGAGGCGCAAGGACAGCAGCATGTCGATGAGGTTGAGGAGGTAGACGGTAGAGGTGGTAGCGGTCGAGTCAAGTGCTGGTGGGCAGTCTGGATTCAGGCACTTGGAGAAAGCGGAACATCGAGGGCCGCACAAGGGTAATAGAACAAACGGGACAGCTCGGCAGTAAGCGTTTCATACATTGCGGTCCCGCATCTTCACTACGTGAATTGTACGACGGAGTTCTTCATTCGAATTACAGAAGGCGGCTTCATCAAATGCACGAGGAAAGAATACCTTCATCAGTATGACTGCGAAGATGACGCTCACCTTTATGATACTGTTGATGGTGACATAGCCTGCCATTCTTCAAACTCCTGAAAAAGATTACCCAACCTTCATCACAGTAATTATAGTAATATAGTATACCTTTCATCAGGGTCCTGACGGGACAGTACCCAGCAATCATCACACTGATGATGTTGATTACACAGCTTCCATCTTGCCAGACTGATGACGAGGATATGGAACGAGTCTAATGTTGGCGATTGCTAACCTCTTCTTGTTGATGGTGACTCTGAGTTGTCCCATTCACATTGTCACACCCGTGGGTCATTATGAATAACGATAGAATTCCATTAACGTGTTACACCTAGATCCGAGACATCCCCCCTACCGAGACATTCCCATACAAATGAGCGATCAGTTTGTATGGACAAAACTATCCTTCACCACTCCAACACAACCACCAACTAAAACCACAAAAGCTCTCGATTGAACGAAGATCTTACCTAGATTAAACTTCGTCTCCAATCTAAACCATCTGGACTTGTGATAGTTGAATACTAACTGTCGATGGATTCAAGAACTCGAAGAATTTCCATGTCGCCATCGCTATCTCGGATCTAGGTGCAACATGTTACGATGCTCTTGCTGAATTTAAACAATGATCGACGCATGAGATTTTGGGAGGTGCCAGAATTATAGACATTGGTCGCGAAACAACAGATGCTACTTTGAGAGCAGTCGAGAAGGTAGAGATGAAGACGACAAGCTAGGTCAACAACACTTCTTAATTAGCATTGTCTTGGCTCGTCTAGTTATCAATTCCAAACAGCGCAATCTCCTTTTCGCCGCCAGAGAAGCGGATTCCGGACAGCGAGTGAACCTGGATTTAGTCGCTACTATAGCGTTAGTAGGGTATGTCGCAGGATACGTCGGAGAGGAACTCACCCAAGCGGATAGGGGTGCATGACCTGCCCGTCTATCGATCAAGTATCGTACGTCAGTCATCTTGGCAAACATTAAAACGCATCGCGGGAGGATCAATGCATACTGTACAGCTCGGCTTCGCGAGATGCGAGGAAAACGAACGTCGGCGCGATCTCTGACGGCTGTCCGGGTCGGCCAAGCTGGGGAAGTTAGCATTGCGATCGTTTGAATCTCAACAATTGCTAGGTATCTCACCTGACTCTGCTGCCCAAATCCCTCCATCTGCTCGGCTGGACGACTGGCAACCTGGTCGGCTTAGTTTCTGAAAACGCCCTCGTCCGAGAAAGGAAAGGATTCGAAGTACCTGGATGGGGGTATGAACGGGCCCGGGCCTGAAGAACACTTTAGAACCATCTTCTCAGCGTCCGACGAATCACTCACGCTACCGCATTGACGCGCTAAGTTTGGAAGTCAGCAGGTGTATCAAGTCGGATCACCGTTGAATCACTCACGATGCCTTTTGAGATCAGATTCTTCGCCAACGATCTGGTGAAGCCAACGATGGCTCCCTTGGTGCTAGCGTAGTCGATCTAGATTCCATGTCAGAATCGAGTTGACCAGCCAATGCGTTGATTGCTCGTCAAATACCATCGAAGCAGTACCGCGGAAAGCCACGATGGAAGTGGTATTGATGATCCTACGGGGCGTAAGTAGGCAGTCTGTAACGCGATCAAGACCGTTATACGCACGAGCTCCCCTTCTGCATATGCGGCAGCGCAAACTGCGTCCGTCCGTCAGAAGAGAGCAACGCCTTCGGGAGAATCATGATACCTTGGTAATAGCAAACATTTGCAAGATGTTGCTTCGGAAGGTACTTTCGACGTTTTCTAAGTCGATCTCCGCAAAGTCCTTACACATGATCTGTTTGCTGGCGTTGTTCACCTGGTAGACGCTTAGCAAACCAATCATTCTTCCATCGTCAAGGCGTGATGGATCTGGACGTCTTGACGCGTGCCGGAGCGGATGAGATGCCCCCCCACGAAGATGTCGAAGTCATAGAGGTCCAAGGTTAGAGAAAGAGCGAGGAGATACATGCAGACACTCACCAGGATGTCGACTCGCCCGTACCTGTTGGACGTTAGCATGAACTCAACCGGGACGGACTTGATATCGTTACTTCTTGACGTGCTCGTCCACGGCTTGCTTGCAGGTCTCGTTCGACATGAGGTTACCTGGGAATGTCAAGCAAGACTGGCCCTCTTTCTCGACCGCCGTTTTCGTCATTTCGGCATCGTCCTGTTCTTCTGGTAGGTAGATAATCGTGACGTCCGCCCCTTCCCGGGCCATCAAAATCGCAACAGAGCGCCCAATTCCCGAGCTGCAGCTATCAGCATGTAACCCGCGGTGCATGGATCATCAAAATCAACACATACTCGCCCCCGGTGATGATCGCGCTCTTCCCCTTCAATTTCCCAACGCCCTTGTATTCGACAAAGGCCCCGTCGCCCTCGAGCTTCGTGGCCTCGCTGGTCGGATTCATGTCCATTTCCGTGCTGCAGCTGTCAGGCTTAACTTTGTGTTCCCCGTCCATCTGCACTTACCCTGGTTGCGACTGTTGCTGAGCCGCCTGGACCGGCTTGAAGGTCCCATCTTGTCCGGCTCCGGAAGACATCCTGGCGACGGCGATGCGGGTCACTGGAGATGCGGGGAGTCTGGTGCAGTGAGGGAGTGAGAGGAATCGAGTGCTTCGAGTGACAACAAATCGACTCCACATCAATTGAGTAGGATGATGCTTGAGAAGAGGAGAGACGAAGAGATGTTTGTGCGGAGTGCCGGAGGGGACGTTTCTGACGTGGATGCTGGATGCTTCCCCTCGGGCACCGGCCGCACAGTGTCGTCAGTATGATCCCGATGCTGCTATCCGATGTCAAAACGACCCCAGGGACTGATTACGTCACACATGGCACGGACTTCTGTCAATGTGCCGATATTATCATAAGTCGCGAACCGTGGATGACCTGAGCTTCGAGAGCATCATCGGAAAGCTGTTTGCTCACCCACGCGAGTGACAGCACACAAGGATGTGCGCCGTGTTAACCGTCATCCTTGCGATGGAGAACGGCTCTATCCTCATCAACATGATCATGATGATCACCTTAAATCCCCCATGGTCATGACGACGGTGACCATGGGACAGTTCCTGCTGATCACCCGCATTTATTTGGTTGCCCGCAGGTCACCTCTGGACCTCGCATCGACCCTTCAAACTGCTCATCAACTACCATCAAGGACCTCACCATCATATCGACCAGCCATCTGGGAAAAACGGGAGAGAGCATAATATTATCTTGGAGATGAAGTGCTCAGCTTCATCGAACGAACTGGATCATATTTCCCTTTTCTCATGTGATGCTCAATTTGATGGGCTCATTGTTTTGCGACATCTCGAATGCCAGTACTACTGTTTCTGGTAGTACTCGTGTCCTGATTTCTATTGTCAGTATACTACTAGGCTGCTAGTAGTATGGTGTCTCACTGGGCTTCTTCTGCATCTACGGGTATGGGTATCCCTATTCGTGCCTCCATCCAGCCTGGGCCGGGTTCAGATGCATGTCAGCCGAAGAGACTACCTCTGTCCGGAGTACTGTACAAGGATTTAAGCCTTCCATGCATACCATCCCACGCTCACCTCAACGGGCCGCTCAGGACGGCCGAACCATCTCAGATCGTCCGCGCGTGACAGCGGGATGTGTGTGATGTTCGTTCCATTTAAGCTCCCCTCCATCATCTGAGACCTTGACCACTCTCTCTCTCCCGTCTGCAACGCCACGCTGGATCTTCCGCTGGCTGACGCGAGCGGGCTGCAGCTTGCACGACCAACGATGTGCGACCCCCCTGGACGCCCCCGTGCAGCTTCCGGAGGATGAACAGCTGCGAGGATGGAGGTCCGGTGGACGAGCATGAAACTGCAGCGTCGCCAAGCCGGCCAGGCTGATGCATCAGCACCTGCACGAGCATGAGCAAGCATGACCAACACCAGGAGCAAAACTAGGAGCACGCTGGTCTCATGGGAAAACAACTGCAAGAACGGGATGTCGACAAGCGCCCGTGGGCGAGCAGCCGTGACGAGCAGATGAGAGATGCTATCAAACTGTCTCAGACGGGATCTAATCCACCTATGAGGTGCCGGACCAGATCGAGTCCGGGATATCTGGCACGGATCTCGTCGGCGATGGATGACTGATGTTGGGCTGAAAGGCGCGACTCGCCAACCCACCTGGCGCAAGGGATCGTCGGGACCTTGGTCGTCCGCAAAAGCCACCGTACGGTACCATTCGGCGCGGCTGATAGGGGTTCACGGAGACACCTCAGCTCGGTCGACGCGGCCCGAGCGCCTCTACTCATCATTCGTCATCTTGCTGCACGCACATCTGGACGAGTACGAAAGTACAGATACATTTTGTTATAGGGCCGAGCCTCGCCCGCCTTATAAGACCGGGCCCTCTCGAGCTTCGAACGGCGAACGTGTCCCTGGTCGCTGTTGGAGCAAGGCGCAATTCAGTCGGCCCGCGTCGCTGCGTCGCCGCGTCGCCGAGTTCGAATGCAGCAACGCGGACGATGTTGCGCATCCTCCGAAGGACCCCAGGGGGATCCGTGGGATCATCTTTTGGTCGAGCAGGAGCCGACGCGCACGCCTGACTGGTTGGTTGCCGTCAGCCGCCCTTCGCCGCAACACCAGCTGTGCGCATCCCGCGCTCATGCCACCATCCCGCAGGAGCTCCCGGCCCACCCCCCCGTGCGGGCCGAGGAAGCCAATCGCACGCTAGAACACGCTGAGACGGGAAATCGTGGCGGTAGGGAAACCATCGCGCCGTGGATCATGGCGTGTCCTTGCGCCTGCAACGCTCGGGGCAGGGTCTTTGGTCCGCTGAAGAGGCGGCGCACCCCTGTGCTCAGGACGAGGCGGGAAGCAGAGGATACGCATGCGCGCATGAAGCTCACGGATCATCGGCTCGTCGACCTCGGGCAGGCCGGAGTTTCATGTGTGGATCACCGATATGAGACAGAGACGCGCCCGCCGCCGTCAGGAAAGCTTGCTCGCACACTCCTCGTTGACCAGACACATCCGC
>QQTW01001490.1_pt1 | contig 16394 bp, 15 predicted proteins | sample 1904831 | NCBI WGS metagenome assembly QQTW01 (sample SAMN09435610, study PRJNA476489) | Subsurface metagenome, whole genome shotgun sequencing project. | reverse complement strand
AGCTCGAACATCTCCCGGTGGCTACTTAAGTAATTGGTTTGGAACGAATGTATACCTTGAATCAACTTTTTCATAAAACAAATTTTCCACTCTTGATTGTGGACATACCTTTTACTTATAAGGGTACGGCAGATGTGGATACAATGACTCGGTTGTGTTGCAAAAACCGCTTGAGAACAAACGCTCCCTGTTAACCGGAGCGAATTATGCAGCAACTCCAAAAATTGGTTGTGTTGCAAAAACGCTCGCTACTCAGGTGGTAGGGTGAAAGCTTGTGGCTGTTCGCTCTCGTCTTCATGTCCAAGTCCAACCCCTACCCTACGGGAAGGCTTCGCCTACAAATGGCGGCATTATGAACCTGAAATCATCTTGTTGGTTAAACCTGGCATGGGATTTGGGTCATTCAACACGGCAAGGCGAACGATCAAAGGATATGAAATTATGCACATGTTGAGAAAAGGACAATCTTATTGGAGTGGAGAGAGGAGCCGGAGCGAGAACGGGTTAGATTCATTGGTAACCTAGCAAGTTCCATAGCTGTGAATCGGTAAAATCAGGGATGACCAGTATTGCTCCCAGTTTGTAAAGGATGCTTGGCTCTTGAGTTGAAGCAATACCAACTGTTGGGATGCCTGCCCCAACAGCAGAACGTATCCCAGAGGGTGAGTCTTCAAAAGCTAATGCTTGCTCTGGAGTTAAGCCAAACTTATTGAGAATATACTGATAAGGGGCAGGATCAGGCTTGGCTATGCCAATTTCTTCAGATACGATCACCTGCTCAAAAGCTTGTTGCAAATTCATAACTCCCAGCATATAGTCAGCGTTTTGGCGGGGAGCATTGGTTACCACCGCTTGTTTTAGTCCGCTTGCATCTGCCCATCCAATCAGCTTACGGAGTCCAGGGAGGGGAGTTAGTCCTGGAGCCAGTTCACGGAAGCGAGCTTCTTTGCGATCGCTGAATTGCTGAACTCCCTGTAAGGATAATTCTGGCAGCAGTTCTTGCACAATTGCTGGATTGAGGCGTCCACTCATACGGCTTTTGTAGAACACTTCATCAATCTCAAGACCAGAACCTCTCAAAAGTTCTTGCCAAGCTTGGTAGTGTAACGGGTCAGTATTAACGATGGTTCCATCCAGATCGTACAGAATTGCTGCCAGCATAATTCTTCTATTTAGAACTGAGGGCTTGCAACGACCTTAACATATTGTAATTTTAACGAGATGGAAGAGGTTGAGTGGAACCGCGGAGGACGCCAAGAGCGCCAAGGTAGAGGAGGGATTTCGAGAATCATGCAGGTCTGCTATGTGGTGGTGAGACGATCTAAAGTATCTTTGAGTGCTGGCGGTAGATTTCGCATAATCTTTCCCTGGTTCCGGTCAATGGCTACTAGTGTCACCTGGGCGGTTACATAAAGCTCTTGCCGATCCAGCGATTGAATCTGGTAATCCCAATTAATTCGGACGCCGCGCACTTCTGTCATCCGCGTCCTGACTACGGCTGCCATACCCATTTGGATTGGGCGGTGGTAGCGCACGGAAAGTTCCACTACTGGTAGATCGCATCCCGTGGTAATTAAATCGGCAAACTCGATACCAACCGCGCGCAAGCATTCCACCCGTGCCTCTTCCATCCACGCTATATAGGAACCATGCCAGACGATGCCTGCATAGTCGGTGTGATGGGGTTGCGCCCGGATTAAATATTCAAACCAGTTCATCGTTCTCTCAAAACTCATTTAACAACCAGAGATATCCTACAATCTGGGTATCTTCGGCAGGAGAACATAAAGTGGAATTCCAACCATACGAATTTAACAACACTCAGAACCAGCTGATTCGGGAACTATCTGCGAAAATGCGCTTTGTCAGCTACTTTCTAATTGGTTTGGGAATTCTTGCAGCTATAGGAGGCATTATTCAGATTGCCAGTGGCGGTTTGGGTAACATCGTCTACGGAATCATTCAAATTGTCATTGGCTTCTGGACTCAGAAAGCAGCCTCTAATTTTCGGAAGATTGTGGACACTCAAGGAAATGACATTGACAATCTGATGGATTCCCTCGGTGAGCTGAGAAAACTTTATACTCTCCAATACTGGCTTTACATCGTAGCATTGATTTTTGTGGCACTTGGAGTTGTGTTTGCTATCGTCTTTACCAATGCCCGCTAAAAGCACGATGCCAATCAAAAAACTTTTAGTTACAGGTGCCAGTGGTTTCTTAGGATGGAACCAATGTCTGCTTGCAAGACAAGAATGGGATGTCTATGGAACCTACTTTTCTCATCCTGTGGAGATTCCAGGTATAAATATGTTGAAGGTTGACTTGAGGGATTTTCAGGAAATTAAACGCATATTTCATGAGATCCAACCAGCAGCGGTTATCCATACTGCGGCTCAATCAAGTCCCAATTTTTGTCAGAGCCATCCTGATGAATCATACAGAATCAATGTGACAGCATCTTGCAATATTGCAGGGCTAAGTGCGGATTATTCCATTCCTTGCGTTTTTACTTCAACCGATCTGGTTTTCAATGGCTTAAACCCTCCCTATCGGGAAACAGACTCCGTTTGTCCTGTAAACCATTACGGTGAGCAAAAAGTCATGGCTGAGGAAGGCATGCGATCGCGTTATCCTATGACCGCAGTTTGCCGTATGCCGTTGATGTTTGGTATGGCGGCACCCACAGCCACAAGCTTTATGCAGCCATTTATCAAAGCTCTGAGAGAGGGAGAACTAAGTTTGTTCATAGATGAGTTCCGAACCCCTGTCAGCGGGACAACTGCTGCTCAGGGGCTCTTATTGGCATTGGGAAAAGTTAAGGGGCTTATTCACCTGGGTGGGAAAGAGCGGGTGTCGCGCTATGATTTTGGGCGCTTATTGGTGGAGGTGCTTCAACTCCCCGCCGCAGGGCTCAAAGCATGCCAACAAAAAGATGTAAAAATGGCTGCACCTAGACCACCTGATGTCTCTTTGAATAGTTCAATGGCTTTTGGTTTAGGATATAAGCCTTTGTCTTTGCGGGAAGAATTAGAGGCATTACAGGGCAAAGTTTGATGAAATTTTAACAATTAAAAAACACGCCTTCGAGACGATTGACTTCACGCTCAGGGAAAAAGCAACATGAGCGGTTGTACAAAGCGAGGATACCCGATGGAGTTGGGGCTAATTTTTATGATTTTCCTGACTGGCGTCCTTTCAGGTTTCATAGACGCGATCGCGGGTGGTGGTGGGTTGATTATGCTCCCAGGGCTATTACTGAGTGGACTTCCTGTAGGTGCAGCTGTTGCCACTAATAAACTCTGTGGAACTTTTGGAACACTAACGAGTTCACTAAAATTTGCCCACGCCAAGAAAGTTGACTGGCGTGCTTGTACTTATATGGGAGTACCAGCTATCTTTGGCTCGTTGCTTGGCAGCCGCTCAATTGGGTTTTTGCCAACAGCCTGGGCAGAACCTGTGGTGATCATCCTCATGATTGCCATGACGGTTTTTGTTCTTCTCAAGCCTGAGTTTGGGATGGAGGTGGCAACTAGTCCAGTTTTGACTGAGTCTAGCTGGCTCCAGATTGCTAAATTGGCAGTTTTAGGGTTCGCTATTGGTTTTCATGATGGTTTTTTTGGACCGGGGGCAGGCACATTTCTGGTTTTCGTTTTGCTATCTGTTTGGTCACTAGATTTCTTGCGTGGAACTGGTTCTGCAAAAGTGATTAACTTAATGACTAACGTGACAGCGCTAGTATCTTTTCTTTTGATAGGTGCAATTGACTTACCCAAAGGTTTTGTCGGCGCGGCGGGGGTAACTTTAGGTGCGTATAGTGGTGCTACCTTTGCAACTAAGAAGGGAGCGCAACTGATCAAACCTCTTTTTGTCTTAGTTACGTCTGTTTTGGTAGGTAAGCTGCTGCTTAACTATTTTTCCCGTTGACATATTAGGTACAATAGATTATTCAGTCTCATGCGCGCGGCTTGGTTTACAAAATCAATATATGTTCGACAAGGCACTGAATGATTTTTTGACGGTGTGGGTGACGATTGAACCTATAGGAACACTGGTTCTTTTCGCCTCGTTGTCAGCACGTCTCTCGGAGGCCGAGCGTCGCAAAGTCGCGCTCAGAGCGATCATCTACTCTACGATCATTCTATTGGGTTCAATAGTCGTCGGGCAATTCATTTTGTCGGCGATGAAAATTCAATTGGTGTCGTTGCAGGTTGCGGGCGGCTTGATTTTACTTTTGTTCGCTCTCCAGATGATTTTCGGTTTCTCTCACGCGCCGCTCGATACACCCGAAGCGGGTCACGACATCGCAGTTTTTCCGCTCGCTATTCCCTCGATCGCAGGGGCTGAAGCAATTATGGCTGTGGTGCTATTGACGGACAATCACATTTATTCAATTTTAACGCAAACAGTAACGGCGGGTGTCGTCATTCTCATCATGGCTATCACTTACGGCCTGATGCTGTTGGCCAAACCGATCTTGCGCGTTATCGGGAAAAACGGCGCTGCAATCTTAGAGCGCATCACGGGAATGATTTTAGCTGCACTCGCCATCGAACTCATCATGGAGGCCATAGGTGTCGCGCGCTGGATCGGCTCCAAAGTCTGAAGATTCATGGTATTGAATGCTGCACAAGCGCCCTGAGTAGTACAATATGTTTCACAAATAACAAAAAGTATAATTTGCTACGTTTTTTCTAGAACATCTGCGTAGGGTTAGTTATGACGAGCGTGCAACGAGATGTAATTTAGACTTAATGGTGTTTCAATGTCAAAGGTTTATACTACGCAAGAGCTAATCCAAATATTGGCGGATGAGCGTCGAGCCTGCCTGTTTGGGCAACGTCTTTCCTTGACTGCAAAGGCTTCTAGCAACCCTCTAATTGACAAATACATCAGAAGTGATGGCCTTCAAAATTTTACCGCTTATCAAGACTTCAAAGCTGCTGTTCACCGTTACCAGAGGGAACATAATGTTTCAGGCATTGTCTGGCGGCAACTAACACTCAAGAGCAAAACTCTCCGCTATCCAGAAGTAGATGCCCAACTGATTGCTCTGCTCAGTGATCTAAAGACGCTAAAAGCTTTCAAGGCTTCTACACTGGCATTTTGGTATGAAATAACAGTGGAAATGGATTTGTACCTGAGTGTTAACAACGGGAAAGACCACCGGCTGACTACGCTAGCCGACGTGGACAAAATTGTTCAAAGAACCGAATGGACTAGCATCTGTAAGTGGGAAAATTCAAATTTTTTGGAAATCATCTTGCAACTCGGATGGGGTCAGCCAGCAGAAGCGGCTTACAAACGCGAATGGTCAGTATCAGGTAGTGAATATATCCATGCGGTGAATCCTGGCAATCACCCTCTTCGTTGAATTATCCCTCTTTCAGTACATGGAGAATACTGTACACTCTTGCCCACTGTTGTATACAGTATTCTATACTATCGGCTTCTTAGGATGATCCTTGATAGCTCCCCGGAATTCATGTTGTTCAGCTGTTAGCAGTTGTTGTATAGGCTTCCATTGGTAAACAAGAACAGACAAAATTGCGATCGCCAAAGGCATTGTCAATCCGCCCGACTGTAGGCCAGAACTTATGCTCACGAGTCCATGGAGCTGGGTAAGCAGCCTGTTCACGAGAATAAGGATGGTTCCATTCTGTAGTAATCAAGGCTTCTGCCGTGTAAGGTGCATTCTTCAAGACATTATTTTGAAGGTCTACCTTACCCAATTCAATTTCCTCTATTTCCTCGCGAATCCGGATCATTGCATCACAAAAACGGTCTAGTTCTTCCTTGGATTCACTTTCCGTTGGTTCCACCATGATTGTACCCGCCACTGGCCAAGAAACCGTTGGGGCATGAAAGCCATAGTCCATCAGGCGCTTGGCAATATCCTCCACTTCGATTCCGGCACTTCTTTTGAGCGATCGCAGATCCAGAATACACTCATGAGCCACCAAACCTGCTTTCCCCTTATATAAAACCGGATAGTAGGGCTCTAGCCTGCGGGCAATGTAGTTAGCATTGAGAATCGCTACTTTGGTTGCTTTGGTTAGACCAGCTGCACCCATCATGACAATGTACATCCAAGAAATCGTCAGAATGCTGGCGCTACCCCAGGGCGCTGCGGAAACAGCACCAATGCCTTGCTCACCTCCCGTCGGGATTACAGTATGCCCAGGTAAGAAGGGCACTAGATGAGGCATAACCCCGATTGGTCCCATTCCGGGTCCCCCGCCGCCGTGGGGAATACAGAAGGTTTTGTGCAGGTTCAAATGACAGACATCAGCCCCGAAATCTCCTGGACGGCACAACCCAACCTGAGCATTCATATTTGCTCCATCCATGTAAACTTGCCCACCGTGAGCATGGATGATAGCGCAGATGTCTTTGATCTGCTCCTCGAATACGCCGTGGGTAGAGGGATAGGTAACCATCAAAGCGGCGAGTTGCTTGCTATGTTTTTCGGCTTTTGCCTTGAGATCATCCAGATCAACGTTGCCTTGAGCATCACAGGCGATCGCTACCACCTTCATGCCGCACATAACTGCACTAGCAGGATTCGTCCCGTGAGCCGACTGGGGAATCAGGCAAATATTCCGGTGACCTTCACCTCGTTGTGCGTGATACTCACGAATAACGAGCAATCCAGTATATTCGCCCTGAGAGCCAGCATTGGGCTGGAGAGAAATCCCTGCAAAGCCTGTGATTTCAGCTAAATCAGACTCCAGTTGCTCAAACAGGACTTGGTAACCCCGCGTTTGGGACTGGGGGGCAAAAGGATGAATTTTGCCGAATTCCGCCCAAGTCACCGGCATCATCTCGGCAGTTGCATTCAGCTTCATTGTGCATGAGCCCAACGGAATCATGGATGTGGTTAGCGACAAATCCTTAGCCTGCAAACGGTACACGTAGCGCAAAAGTTCAGTTTCTGAGTGATAGCGGTTAAAAACAGGATGGGTCAGATAGCTGCTATGCCGAGCGAAGGGGAAAAGAGGGTCTGGGGGAGCTAGTTCTTCAACGGTAAAAGGCAAGAAATCTGTACCGGCAAATATTTGCCAGAGGTCGAGCAAGTCTTGAGTTGTGGTGGTTTCATCTAGAGAAATACCTACAGCACTTGTATCTAAGGTGCGTAAGTTGATGTTACGCGCCGAAGATGCTTCTAGAATTTCTTCTAGAGTTCTGACTCCTGGCTTCTCACCCAATTCCACTCGCACAGTATCAAAGAAATGTTCTGAACCAATGCCATACCCCAAGCGTTTCAGCCCTTCTGCCAGAATTACAGTTAGCTTATGGACGTTTTGGGCAATTCTTTTAATCCCAGATGGTCCATGATAGACCGCATACATACTAGCCATCACAGCCAGTAGAACCTGGGCTGTACAGATATTGCTAGTGGCTTTATCGCGACGAATATGCTGCTCGCGAGTTTGAAGAGCTAGGCGCAACGCAGGTTTGCCATAGACATCTCTGGATACACCCACAATCCGCCCCGGGACCTGCCGCTTGTATTCTTCTCTAGTAGCAAAGTACGCAGCATAAGGACCGCCATACCCTAAGGGGATGCCAAAGCGCTGAGTGCTACCCACGGCAATATCAGCCCCAAATTCCCCTGGTGGTGTGAGCAGAATCAGGCTCAAGGGGTCCGCCGCCACTGTGACTAAAGCCCCTGCTGCATGGGCTTGTTCTACAAAATCCCGGTAGTCACAAATTGTGCCGTCACTGCTAGGGTATTGCAGAAGTACTCCAAAAACTGGCGGCTCAAATGCAAAGGTCGTATGATCGCCCACAACAATATCAATGTCCAGTGGTTTAGCACGGGTCTGCACCACTTCAATAGTTTGGGGATGGCAGGCACTACTGACAAAAAAAGCTTTTGCCTTACTTTTGCAGAGGCCATAGCTCATAGTCATAGCTTCTGCTGCTGCTGTTGCCTCATCTAGTAGAGAAGCATTGGCAATTTCCAAGCCCGTCAGGTCAATGATCATGGTCTGGAAATTCAGCAGTGCCTCCAGTCGTCCCTGGGCAATTTCTGGCTGATAGGGGGTGTAAGCGGTGTACCAGCCGGGATTTTCTAAGATGTTGCGCTGGATTACAGGTGGGGTAATACAGTCGTGATAGCCCATCCCAATGAACGACCGGAACACCTGGTTTTTAGAAGCAATTTTTTTCAACTCAGCCAAGGCTGCGTGTTCACTGCGCTCTGCTCTAAGCTGTAGCGGTCGGTTAAGCCGGATTGCCTGTGGAACTGTTTGGTCGATCAGGGTATCAAGGGTCGGAAGCCCCAATACATCGAGCATTTGCTGGACTTCACCAGGGCTAGGACCAATGTGCCTTTCTACAAAAGAAACGGAATCTAGTCCTATTTCTCCCAGTTGTTGACGGCTAAACTCGGTACGAGGGCTAGAAACTACCACAGGTTGCTCTCCAGACACGACTATTTGATATATTTTGCAACAAATACATCTGAGTAGCTAGTGGTTAGCCTACTCTCCTTCCACTTGCGCCCGATATTCATCCGCAGAAAGGGCATCATCTGCCTCACCAGGGTCGTTGACGCGCACTTTCAACAACCAACCCTCACCGTAGGGATCTTCTGCCACTTGCTCCGGCGACTCTAATACCGCATCATTGCGCTCTATCACCGTACCGCTGACTGCTGGATAGAGGTCTTCAACTGCTTTAACCGATTCAACACTCCCAAAGCTTTCTCCCTTTATCAAGGCGTCGCCGACTTCTGGCAATTCTAGAAACACAATGTCACCCAACTGGTCTACGGCAAAAGCACTGATGCCAATAGTAGCTATTTCGCCATCCAGGCGCACATACTCATGAGAGTCTAGGTACTTTAAATCACTTGGATATTCTAGGGTCATGTCAATTCATCGCCGAAATTACAAAAGTATTTTATAACTATGCTCCACCCTACATCCTCTTGTTAGACCGATAAAATGGACGTTTAACCACAATAGCGGGGTAAGCCTTGCCTCTAACTTCCACCTCTAGCTGTTGACCGACCTGACTCAGTTGAGTGGGAACGTAAGCAAGGGCGACTGGATAACCAAGTGTCAGAGACAGCGTTCCACTGGTAATCTCTCCTACCACTTTCCCTTGCGATAGCACTTGGTAGCCGTGACGGGCAATGTTGCGACCCTGCATTTGTAGCCCCACTAGTCTTCTCGGCACCCCAGCTGACTTCTGCTGCTCCAAGACTGAACGACCAATAAAATCGCCTTTGGTGTCTAGATGAACTAGCCAGCCCAACCCAGCTTCTAAGGGCGTAGTGGCTTCATCAATGTCTTGTCCGTAGAGTGCCATTGCTGCTTCTAGCCGCAGGGTGTCTCTGGCACCCAGTCCGCAGGGAATAACACCAGCTTTGATGAGCGATCGCCACAGTTCCACCCCCACAACTGGCTCCACCATCACCTCAAATCCATCCTCACCCGTGTAACCCGTCCGGGCGATGAAACTCTTCTGACCGAGTACCGTTGCCTCTAGGTGACCGAATGGCTTCATCTCTGCCAGATTTTCCTGCACGAAGGGCTGTAGGGCGGCAGTTGCTTGTGGTCCTTGAACTGCAATCAGCACTTTTTCTGGCGACAGATCCTGCAATTCCACTTGGTCGGGATCAAGATTTTGCAACAACCACGCCTTATCTTTGCTGGTGGTTGCAGCATTGACGATCATTACCCCCCGCTGCTCCCCAGAGGCATCCTGGCCTTGATAGTAGAAGATAATGTCGTCAATGATCCCAGCTTGAGGGTTTAACAGAACAGTGTACTGTGCTTGAGTGGGTTGTAACCGACTCAGATCTGAGGGCACCAACCGTTGGAGTTGAGAAATTAGCTGTTTCCCCTGCAAGACAAATTTGCCCATGTGGGAAATATCGAACATTCCAGCCGCCGTCCTGACAGCTTCGTGTTCACGTCCAATGCCAACAAACTGGACAGGCATTTCCCAGCCTCCAAAGCTAGTTAGCCGCGCCTTCAGTTCTACAGCTAACTGAAACAACGGCGTCTGAGCCAGGGGTAGTACTATTTCTGGTTTTAATTCTTCTTTATTAGCCACAGATAGTTATTTAGTCGTAGGTCAACATCTTTAAATATCCTACGGGATGTTTCCTTGCCCAGTCGTGTCGCATGCAAGTTTCGGACTAGTTGCAACGGCAGACAGCTATTTGTACTACATTCGATGCTATGGTTTGTATTACAGAGTTAAAAGTCAAAAGTGACATGGCATCTCAGCTTGAATATGGCACTGTCTCCAGCCCTGACGATGCTCAGCAGCTTGGGGTTATCGTCAGTCAATCCTTCAACGACCAATCACCCAACGGCTGGCAGACTTATTCCAACCGCATTGGCTTAGAAAACTTGCGGGTCATCCGTCAAGCAGGGCAGATTATTGGTGGCTTGTCTATTTACCAAATGGGTCAATGGTATGGAAATGAGCGCATACCGATGGCAGGAATTGCATCTGTTGGGGTATCGCCAGAACATCGGGGTACAGGGGTAGCGGTTGAGTTGCTAATTCATACTCTGCAAGAACTTTATGCCAATGGAGTGCCGCTTTCAACCCTTTATGCTGCCACTCAGCGCCCTTATCGGCAGGTGGGGTACGAACAAGGCGGCACCTTTTGCAATTGGGAAATACCGACTGATAGCATTCAGATACGCTCTAGCTTGCTTCCGATGCAGCCCGTGATTCCTGTCCGCCACAAAGTCTTTCACGAGCTTTATCACCAACAGGCAAAAGTTACCAACGGGCATTTAGATCGCAATCAAGCGATCTGGGAGCGAATAGAGTCATCGCCAGATGAGATGGTTTATGCTTACCTGATCGGTTCTGATCACCCTGAAGGCTACATTGTTTTCACCCAACGGCAAGAAGACAATAGCTGTGTAATTCTCATCAGGGATTGGGTAGTGCTAACAGCAGCAGCCGGACGGCGTTTTTGGTCATTCTTAGCCGCTCATCGCTCTATCGTCAAAAAGGTGCGGTGGCGTAGTTCAGCTGTTGATCCTTTAATATTGCTGCTTCCAGAGCAAACCGCTAAAATCCAACGTTTAGAACGCTGGATGCTCCGTATAGTTGATGTGAGCGCATCACTGGAAAAACGCGGTTATCCGCTGGGCATAGAAACCGAGTTACACTTGGAAGTCAGAGATAACTTGCTACCTGAAAACAACGGAAAATTTGTCTTGGCTGTATCTAATGGACGGGGTGAAGTGACAAAAGGAGGCAAAGGAGAATTACAACTGGATGTTTGCGGATTAGCCCCCCTCTACACAGGTCTTTTTACCCCTCACCAGTTGCAATTTACAGGTCAGCTGGAAGCAGAAGAAACAGCTTTGTTATCTGCTACAAAGCTGTTTGCAGGTTCGCAGCCTTGGCTGCCAGATTTCTTTTAACGAAAAACGAGGTATGAGGGTGTTAAAAACGTTTTATCACTTTTTATAAACACTGGGCTAAGCTGGAGACGCTGGTTGGAGGAGTGAAGTCAGCGTCATGCACTGGGTATTATCTGAGCCTTTGAGTGTTGAAGACTTGACAGTTGCGATCGCGGATCTGCCAGCATCGCTGCAAGGCACAAAACTGGTACAGCTTTCGGATTTTCACTACGACGGTCGGCGGCTGTCGGAAGAGATTTTAGAACAAGCGATCGCAGCCAGTAACGAGGCTGAACCAGATTTAGTCCTCTTAACTGGTGACTACGTAACTGACGATCCATTCCCGATTCGCCAGCTGGTACTACGACTCAAACACCTACAAAGTCGGGCTGGCATCTATGCTATACTCGGAAACCATGATATTTGTTACCCCAACTCAAAAGCAGAAATTACTACTGCTTTAACCAGTATCGGGATTCATGTCCTTTGGAATGAAGTAGCCTATCCGTTGGGACAGGGGTTGCCAGTGGTGGGGCTAGCTGACTATTGGTCGCGCGAGTTTAAAATAACATCAGTGCTGAGCCAGCTGGATGCCAAAACGCCTCGGCTCGTGTTATCTCACAACCCAGATACTGCCGAGCTATTGAAAAAATGGCGGGGGGATTTGCAACTGTCAGGCCATACTCATGGTGGTCAGATTAGGATTCCAGGAATTGGCCCTGTAGTGCCATTGTACAAAAAGCTCCGCCGCAACGTTCCCAAATCGGTGCGGCGCTGGGTGCCATGCTTGCAAAAAGAGTTAGCCAAAGTGGTGCGGCATTGGGAATGGGCACAGGGCTTACACCACGTAGGAAAGAACCAGATGTATGTCAATCGCGGCTTAGGAACCTATTTCCCAGGACGCTTGTTTTGTCCACCAGAAGTCACGGTAATTACGCTGGAGAAACTATCAGATGGTGAAAGCGCCTACGCCACAAACGCCCTCTCCAAATTTGTTGAAGAGGGCTACTCACTAAAAGCTACTACCAACGGTAATTAGGAGTTTTTTACATTCAGTGGCGAGAAGGGCTATGAGGATTATGGAAACACTCAATGCATTACGGTCTAGACAATTGAAGGGAGCCAAAAGACTGGATCTGGCAGCTGGACTGACTCAATTTCCATTAGAAATTTTGGAACTCGCAGATTCGTTGGAAATTTTGAATCTCACCAATAACCACCTCAAGTCTTTACCGGATGAGTTTGGCTGTTTACAGAAACTCAGAATTGCTTTCTTCAGTAATAACCACTTTGAAGAATTGCCAACCATCTTATCACAGTGCCCAAATCTTTCTATGGTTGGCTTCAAGTCAAACAAGATTACAACGGTCGCCGAAAATTCTCTACCATCTTCAGTTCGCTGGCTCATCCTGACCGACAATCGGATTGAACAACTCCCGGCATCTTTGGGGCATTTAAGCCAATTGCAGAAGCTGATGCTGGCTGGAAACCAGTTGCGATCGCTGCCGGAGGAAATGGCGGCGTGCCAGAATTTAGAACTGCTCCGCTTGTCAGCAAATCAACTGACAACATTACCACCCTGGTTGTTCACGCTGCCGCGTTTGTCTTGGTTGGCATACTCTGGGAACCCATTTTGTGAGTCAATTTCCTCCACGCCCCAATCGCTTGCAGAGATTGATTGGGCTGCTCTGACTATCCAAAACGCATTAGGAGAAGGAGCCTCTGGCATTATCTTCAAAGGGATTTGGGCTGCCGAACCGACTCAAATTGTAGACGTTGCGATCAAAGTGTTTAAAGGGAACATCACAAGTGATGGACTCCCTGTTGATGAGATGCGATCATGCATCGCCGCTGGAACCCACCCTAATCTGTTCAGGTTGCTAGGCAGAGTGAGTAACCATCCAGAACAGAAAGTAGGGCTGGTGTTTGCCTTCGTTCCACCCATCTACAAGACCCTCGGTAACCCTCCCAACCTAGATACCTGCACCAGAGACACCTATCCCCCTGGCAGCACTTTTTCATTGCCGGTCATCCTCCAGATTACCCAGGGGATTGCTACTGCCGCTGCCCACCTCCACGCCAGAGGCATCTTGCACGGTGACTTGTACGCCCACAATATTTTGGTCAATAATATGGGAGAAAGCTTGCTGGGGGATTTTGGAGCCGCCTCTTTCTATCCAGACATTCCGTTCATTGCTCGATCACTGGAATGTTTAGAAGTGAGAGCCTTCGGATGTTTACTTGAAGACTTGTTAGACCGCTGCGCCCTGGACGACTCCCATTCTCAAACAGAACTGCGCGATCGTTTGTGGTGTTTGCAGCAAGACTGTATAAATCCTGTTCCATCGACGCGCCCACCGTTCACCAAAATCTGCAATGTCTTAGCTCGACTTTATCCAATTCACGCAGCTTGACATCCTCCCGACGCTAATTCGGAGTACCGAATATAGCGCGGGATTCCATAGAGTCACCTCTACGGCTTCCTGGCTCCACGAGTCCACTTAACCAAACGGCAGTTTGCTCAACGGGGGGAACCCCCGCACCGCAACTGCCTCCCGAAGTTACCTTCGACTAGCCAGAGGTGGTTCTCTCCCCAGGCGTTTGAAGTTCCCAAGTGCCCCTCGGTACTTTGCTTGTGCCCCAAAACCTCTAGTCCTTTGACCAGAATATTTTTGGCAGCGTTCCAGTCACGATTCATTTTTAGCCCACATTTCAAGCACTGATGCGTGCGTTCTGAAAGAGTCTTTTGGACTCGATTTCCGCACTTAGAACAGTCTTGACTTGTGTACTGAGGCGGAGTGTTGGCGGGGGAGTACTCCTCCGCCAAACCTCCTTGAGGTACTGCTACTGTCACAATTTTGTGCAGTTTGGCATAGTATTCTAACCAGACTACGAACAGTGACCATGATGCATCTGATATAGATTTGGCGAGTTTGTGATTCCTCACCATGTTTCTCACTTGGAGGTTTTCGTAGGCTATCAAATCATTAGATTGAACTAGAGTGCTTGCAGCCTTGACCGCGAAGTCTTTCCTCTGCCTACTTACTTTCAAGTGCTGACGTGCCATTCTATTAATGGCTTTCCGACGGTTCTTGCCGAGGCAAGGCTGAGAAAAAGAGGGAGGGTTTTTTGAGTTGTCTGTTGGCACCAAACTCGGATCTGTGTTGGTTAAACCCTCCCTCTTTTTCTTATCGCCAAATTGGTGACCGCCCTTCTTCTTGGATGAAACTCTCCTTTGTAGCCGCTTAAGTCGTTTTTCTGACTTCCTCAATAGTCGCGGATTAGCTACAGTTTGTCCGCTTGAATCGGTATAGAAGAACTCAAGCCCTAAGTCAATCCCGACTATTTTGCCTGTGTACTCGTGCTTGATTTCCCGCTCCACGTCTACGCAGAATTGGGTGTAATATCCATCTGCCCGACGCACTACCCGCACTCGCTTGATCTGAGATATCTGGTAAAAGTTAAGGTCACGATTACCCCACATCTCAAATCTCCCCGACTCAAACCCATCAGTGAAAGCTATTGACTTGCGGTGAGACAGCCCTGAAGGAGGGTTTCCCTCCGTAGGGGACTGCGAACCCGAAGGGTCATCCGATAGCTTCCAGCCGGAAGTTTTGTACTCAACTGAGCGAGTATTTTTCTTGAAGCGTGGAAATCCTTTTTTCCCAGGTTTTCCCTTCTTACAGTTGTCGTAGAAACGAACTATAGACTGCCAAGCACGTTCAGCACTAGCTTGCCTTGCCATTGAGTTTAGCTTTCCCGCCCACTCAAATTCTTTGGCTAGAACCGCACATAGCTTTGATAAGTCGCCTTTTCCTACCCCCTTGTTATCTATCCAGTACCTGATAGCGCTATTTCGCACAAACTGACTTGTACGGATGGCTTCGTCTAGCCGTCCGTACTGTTCTTTCGTGCCTTTTAACTTCGTCTCAAGTACTATCATGTGTAGATTATATCTTATCCATCCGAGCTTTGGATAAGATTAGTTAGTATCAAAGTCTCGGTCCGCGATTCATCCCTGGAATATGGCGACAAAAAAATGAGGGAGGCTTCACACCACAGATCATCTTTTGGCACCGACAGACAACTCAAAACAAGCCTCCCTCATTTTTTCAAGCTTGGCCTCCCCCGTCGCCAAACGTATCGCTCTGCCAAGCAAGTCTGCCGGGGGAGTACTCCAAGGCGCGAGCTTGCGCATTTATGAGGAAGCTTCGCTTCCCATAAATGTCGTGCCGCTCACGTTATGGCGCGGGCCTTCTCGCGGTTGAGAGGTAAACAATCCCTGAGCTACTTTTGTTCCATCGGCTTCATGGGTTCCATTGGCTTCATGGGTTCCATCGGCTTCATGGGTTCCATGGGTTGCATAGGCTGCATATCCGGTATAGAACTCTGCCTTGACGCCGCCTCAGTCTCTACCTTCTGCAGCGGTAGTACGTCTGCATCACTCAGCGAAGGTGCGGTATTGAGCCTACTCATCCCATTCGCTTGCACTTGAATAAAGTGCTCACCCTGTTCAGACTCAATCCGCAACACTACACTGCTTGGCGTCCGAAATACGGTTGGCGGTACGCGCCAGTTGCCGGTGTCAAAGCTATTACCTTGACTTTGCTGCTGGCCTGGTCCACCGCTGGTGAGTGTTATGGTCGTCTGCGCTTCCTGATTCTCAATATAAACTTGCTGGCCCTTTTCTAGGTCACATTTGTAGGCAGCCATGATGAAATCTAAGTGCCAAGAGTTAGCTCTATTATTTTAGAGTAGCGGATTAACAAAGAGGCGACTTACTCCTCGCCCCGCTCACGCGATGGCGATCGGTTCTTCTGTGTAAGAGGGGATGTATTGGGAGATTGTATCAGGATTTTGCACAGGATCGACGAAAAGACGCATTTGCTCCATTTGGACTGGTCCAAAAATGTTGGCAAAGGAAACATCTGCCGCATCTCTTCCTGTACCGATGCGAATGATTCCGTTTTGAGGCACTAGGCGAGATGGGTCAAACAGATACCAG
>QQTW01001489.1_pt1 | contig 16406 bp, 13 predicted proteins | sample 1904831 | NCBI WGS metagenome assembly QQTW01 (sample SAMN09435610, study PRJNA476489) | Subsurface metagenome, whole genome shotgun sequencing project. | reverse complement strand
GAAGTATTTAGTCTCATGTCTGCGCCCATTGGCGAAGGAATAGATCCCGTCAAAATGACAGCTTTTAGTTACAACTACGAACAGCAAACTAATTTGCGATCGTCGATGTGGTTGCCGGGAGTTGGCGATCATGGTGGCGGCCCTACCCGCGATATGTTGGAATTAGCCAAACGTTGGGAATCGTCGCCTTTATTCCCTACTACAAAATTCAGCACTACAGAAGAATATTTACAAGATATCCAATCTTCTACCTTCCCCGTCTGGGATGACGAACTATACCTAGAATTTCATCGCGGCTGCTACACCACTCACGCCGACCAAAAGCGGTTTAATCGTCGCTGCGAAGCTTTGTTATACCAAGCCGAGTTATTTGCTTCCCTAGCCACGATTAGCGCTAATATGACCTATCCCAAAGCAGAGATCGAAGCCGCCTGGAAAAAGACACTTATCAACCAGTTTCACGATATTCTCCCCGGTTCGTCCATTCCCCAAGTGTATGTAGACGCAAACGCTGCTTGGCAGGAAGTAGAACAATTTACTACCGAGTCGATTCAGAAGTCTTTAAGGGCGATCGCATCAGAGATTACTCTCCCTTCGCCACCCCATCCCCACAGTATCCCAATTATTGTTGTCAACCCCCTTAACTGGGTTTCTTCCCAAGTAGTCACAATTTCCTTACCCAATCCAAGGCTGAAATGGTCTATATACAACCATTCTGGCGATAAACTCCCTACCCAGCTTACCAGCGAAACAACCTTAGTATTTCTCGCAAAAAAACTAGAGAGCGTGGGTTATTCTTTGTTTTGGCTGAGTCCTGAAACGGCTGAAAACAATGCAAATACGTCTAAAAATCCAGATTTTACGCTTGCAGGCAATAGTATAAGCCACTATAGCATTAACAGCTTAACAAAAAATCGGCTTTTTAGCCAAACTAACAGTTTAGAGCAAAAAGATTGGGTTTTAGAGAATAATTTACTCCGGGTAATTGTAGATGGTAATAGTGGTGATTTAGCTAGTATTTTCGACAAAACTAATAATAGAGAAGTCCTCAATAAAAGTGGAGGAAATCAACTACAAGCTTACAAAGATAACGGTCAATATTGGGATGCTTGGAATATCGATCCACACTATCAGCAATATCCCCTAGAAACATCGCAATTAAAATCTATTCAATGGATAGAACAAGGCGCAATTCAAAATCGTTTGCGAGTAATCAGGCAATTGGGAAAATCTAAGTTTTGCTGCGATTACATCTTACAGAAAGATTCACCCCTACTAAAAATAGCTACAACTGTAGAATGGCAAGAAAGGGAAGTATTAGTAAAAGCTGCTTTTCCCTTCAACGAAATTGAAGCCGACAGCGCCACCTATGAAATTCCTTTTGGTACTATTTCTAGACCAACCAAACCCACCACACCCAGCCAACAAGCGAAGTGGGAAGTGCCAGCTTTGCGCTGGGCAGATTTAAGCAATGATTCTTACGGTGTAAGTCTGCTCAATGATTGCAAATACGGCTACGATAGCAAGCCCAATCAACTAAATCTAACTCTACTTAGAAGTGCTAGTTGGCCAGACCCCGAAGCCGATAAGGGACACCATGAATTTACCTATGCTATTTATCCTCACCCTGGAAACTGGCAAGCCGCCAAGACTGTCCGGCACGGCTACGAGTTAAATATACCTTTCCCAGTAATTCAACTTTCCGCAACCTCTGAAGCGAAAACAGGTACTCTACCAAAAGCTGGGAGTTTTCTAAATCTATCCGCCGCCAATCTAGTCATAACTACCTTCAAGCAATCGGAAGACAACCCCAAACAGTGGATTCTGCGCTGCTACGAATGTCATGGATTAGTGGCTAAAAAGGTATCGTTGCAAAGTGTTTTAGGATTAGAAATTGCTCAACAAGTAGATATTTTAGAGCGTCCCACTCAAACAAGCTTTGATATTATGCCTTGGAAAATAGCTAATTTTATAATTGAAGTAGATAAGTGCGATCGCATTGGCTAAAGCTAAATCGCGCTCGTAGGTAATTTACCCAAAAGTTACCTAGTGTCTAGCTTTTATTTTTACTAAACACTCTGTAATTGTTGCTTTATGGCAAAAAAGTAGAAATTTAATCTTCGTGGTCTTCAAAAGGATCGGCAAGTTCCTTAGAAGGAGGACCAAAAGACGTGTATATTGATAAGCCCGTAATGGCAATAACGATCGCAAATACGGAAATGCTAAGAACTGTTGCGGGTTCCATGACCTATTTTTAATTATGAGTGCTATTCCTATAGAATATTACAGAACATTAAAAAAAGCTTCTAGAATTTATCAAACGGTAAACTATGGCACAACGGACTTGGTTAGGAGAAATCCTCAGACCCCTAAACTCTGAATACGGTAAAGTTGCTCGCGGTTGGGGAACAACACCCGTAATGGCTGTCTTCATGCTGCTATTTTTTGTCTTTTTGCTGATTATTCTGCAAATTTACAACTCATCGCTACTGATTGAGCGCGTAGACATCACGCCAGACTGGACGACTTTAGGCAATTAAATTGTAGTATTTTCATTTTTACTTAGGTGGTGTTTTTCCCGGCTCGTCCGGGTTTTTTATTAAAGATGCGCGTTACGCCTAAGCTAAGATTGGTAGAGACGTTGTAGGAGTTGGATATGAATGTCTTTGGCATTGGTTTACCAGAAATGGCTTTAATTATGGTTGTAGCGTTGCTAATTTTTGGACCGAAAAAGCTACCAGAAATTGGTAGAAGTATGGGTAAAGCAATTCGCAGCTTTCAAGATGCTTCTAAAGAATTTGAAGATGAATTTAAACGCGAAGCCGAGCAAATAGAAACTGCCGTCAAAACAACTGCAAAAATTGAACCGAAACAAATAAACCCCGCATCCAGTGGAGTTGACAATGTTGTTGTCGGGCAAAGTTCACCCGCCGCCGAAACAGAAAATCAAGTTACAACTTCCGAACCTAGCTAAAAATTAAAACTCATTCCAATGACCGAAGCTCCCGCTTCCCAAATAGTAATTCCCCAATTAATTGTAGGTTTAGGCAATCCCGAACCAAAATACGATCGCACTCGTCATAATATTGGTTTTGCCGCCATCGATGCGATTGCTCGTGCTTGGCAAATTAACTTAGCTGAAAATCGCAAATATTTCGGAGAATTTGGCGAAGGACAAAAGCAATTAACTAAAATTCGCCTGCTAAAACCGCTTACTTATATGAATCGTTCCGGGCAATCAATTCGCGCTGTGACTGATTGGTTTAAGTTGCCATCTACTTCGGTATTAATAATCTACGATGACATGGATTTGCCCCTCGGAAAACTGCGATTGCGCTTATCCGGCTCGGCAGGAGGTCATAACGGCATGAAAAGCGCGATCGCCCATCTTGGGCATCAAAACTTCCCTAGGCTGCGTATAGGCATCGGTAAACCCCAAAGTGCGGGAGGAGGAGAAGATAATACTATCTCTTACGTCTTGGGACAATTTAACGCCACCGAATCTCCCATAGTTACAGAAGTTCTCAATTTAGTAGTTGATTGCGTAGAATTTTCCTTAAAGCAAGGAGTAGAACAAGCAATGAATCGCTACAATAGCCGCAGTATCTTAGTTAAAAGCAATTAATTCTCCAACAAAAAAGCGGATAGAGTTATTACTTCTCTATCCGCTTTCTCAATCAGGTAAAAAATACTTTTATCTGAAACGACGCTTGCGTCTTGCTGCCACTAATTTGCGCTTGCGCTTTTCAAGAGGCGTTTCAAAATGCCGATGATACTTCACATCTGCTAAAATTCCTGCTTTGGAAACTTGGCGTTTAAACCGCCGTAATGCTGAATCTATTCCTTCGTTTTCGCCTAATACAACTTGGGTCATTCGTACTCCTAAAGATTGATAATTCTATTATAAAAACTATGAGCTTTGTTTAGCCGCAATGTAAATAAAAACAAGGCAGGGCGAAGTCCTTGCTAATCGAGTTTTAATTAGATAAAGCTACGCCCAAAGTTTCTAACTGTACTTAATAGCCGCCGCCACGAGCAAATCTATTGTTGCCACCGCCACCGCGATTTCCACCACCCGACCGACCGCCACGATCTTCGCGGGGTTTGGCTTTATTTACTTTCAAACTGCGTCCCATCCATTCTGCGCCATCTAAAGCATCAATTGCCGCAGTTTCTTCAGCTTCAGTTTCCATTTCTACGAAACAAAAACCACGAGGACGACCAGTTTCACGGTCTGTTGGCACTTGTACTTGCTTTACATTTCCGTATTCTTTAAAGACCGCCGTAATGTCTTCTTCATTCACCTGGTAGGATAAATTACCTACGTAAATCGACATGGAATATCTCCAAAAATCAATGTACTAACGCTCCAGTTCGGAGATATGCCTGTCGGCACAGAAAAAAAGGTTCTGTAACAAATAACAAAGCCCTCAACCGAATCTGACTCACGGTTGATACTTTAACACACAATCGCTACCTATAGCTTGCCTTCAAGCTAATTATTGCCACAAAATTAAATTGCTAAAAATCCGACAGTTCCTCAAGAATTGTAAACCGAATATGATTAATCGCCAAGTCTCCAATCGAAATATCTTCGAGTTTGACACCACAAGAAGTAAAAGTTTCAAAAGTAATTCCTTTGCCAATTTCAATATGATACCAAGCTAAACCCATAAAAAACCGCGATGGATAAGGTCCTTGTTCGGACACATCATCAGGATTAGATTCCATCGGCAGCCAACCAATTCCCGGCACGTAAAACTCCAACCACACGTGATTAAAATCCGGTTGCAAAGGCACGTTTTTTAGTTCGGGCAAAGAGGGACATTTATAACGCCCAATAGTACGGCAAGCAATGCCATTTAAGCGCGATAAAGCCAGCAGTACGCCAACGTACTCGCCACAAGAACCAACGCCCCTTTCTAAGGCAATATCTGGGGTATCGATATGAGGTTTAATTCCGTAGGAAAGTTGGTCGTAAACGTAATTGCGGATATTGTACATTTTCCGCAACAGATTTGTTTCTGTGCCGATCGCTTCGCGAGCCGCACGAGTAACAATTGGCGTATCCATTGCTAAATCATCATCATCAACCAAATAGCGCTCTTGCAGTTGTGATTCTAGTTGCGGAATTTTTTCCACATCTTTAGGCGTAAGGCGATACTTAATAGAACGTACTTCAATTAAAGCCTTCCAGCCAAATATATGTCGCTCTCCCGGTTTAAGACTATCAAACTTAAATACCGCTACTTTTTGCCCGTTTACTTCTTCGGTAGTAAAAGGCAATCCCACAGGTTCGATACTTCTAACTTTTTGGCGATCGCTCTTTGACGGTAAAGCAATGCGCCACTCTACTTGTTTTATATCTACTTCTTCTAAAGGCGCAAGTTCCTCTACATAAGACATTTCAATTAAGTAGCCATTAGAAAGCGCAAAACGTCCCTGGGGATTGTAGTGATAGTTGAGGGGATGAATAAAAGTGCGATCGCGGTATGTTAATTCGTGAGAAGGGTCAGCGTTGGGATTATCGCGGATATAAGCTTCTTCGCCAGCGTAAGCTACGTAAAGCGTCGATACATTCGTTTCAAAATTAGTATGAAAAGCCAAACCTGTAGGGCGTTCAAAAGGAGTCAAAACGCTAAACTTAATTGCTCCCGTCGCTCGATCAAGGCAGTATACTGTTTGTTCGGTAATATCGCTAACCCAAATTTCTTCACCGCGAATAGTAATATTTTCTATTCCCACCCCTGGGGCGTAAAACTTAGTAATTTGCCTACGAGTATTGCGATCGTAAATTAAGATATAGCCCGATTTTTGGCTTGTGACGTATACTGTTGACTCCCAAACTGCAACGCCATCAGCTTGATAAGGCAAAGTTACGAAAGATTTTAATTGAAATTCTCCCCAAGGACAGAAGTAAACCGTATCGCCTTGAGTGAACCACAAAGTATCTTCCCATAGACACAGACCAGTTATGTCTACAAAATCTGCCGATTGGAGAGTATTGAGAATAGTTGTGTTGTCAGTGTGGGGATCTATTTGTAATAAATGCCCTTTTAGCGTATCAATAGCTAAGAGGCGATCGCCCAAAAAAGTAATACCAGCAATTGCTGCCGCACCAATAGGTCTAATCGTTCTGCTTTGTTGTCCTAACGAGTCATTGCTAGAAGACACTGAGTTAATAGAATTCATAATAAATTTATTTAATCATTACTAAATAGCACTAAGAGCCTGATACCAATCCTAAACAAGTTTCGTAACTTTAAACTGTATATCAATAACTTGAAACTCGGCAGCACAAAAATGAGTATTTGAGCCAACAATTTTAATTTATAAAAGCGATTGAAACTGGGGTGGAGTTCAAATCCAAGCATAGATCGCTTTCAAAGGAGAAGATTCACCCGAAAAATCGCGCCCTACTAAAAGCGGTACTCCGCTTGGTGGCAGGTAATTGACTTATGATTCTTAGTAAGTATTTTTCAAAAAACTACCCCCATGTCTGCAAATTCTCTGTCCCAAGAAGCCGCCGCCTGGCACAACCTAGAAGTTGACAAAACCCTACAATTGTTAGAGAGCGATCGCAACGCTGGTTTAAGCTCTACCGAAGTCCAGCAAAGGTTGCAGCGATATGGCCCAAACGAGCTACAAGAGAGCGCCGGGCGCAGTCCTTGGGTAATTTTGGTCGATCAGTTCAAAAACATCATGTTGTTGATGTTAATTGCTGTAGCGGTCGTATCAGCAATTTTGGATCTTAGAAGCGGTAGTTTTCCCAAAGATGCGATCGCCATTTCCTTAATTGTCATTCTTAACGGCATTTTGGGCTACTTGCAAGAAAGCCGCGCCGAAAAAGCCCTCGCCGCTCTCAAACGCCTTTCCTCCCCTTTAGTGCGAGTCTTACGGGACGGTAGACTGAGCGAAGTCGCCGCCAAAGAATTAGTTCCAGGAGATGTAATGCTCCTAGAAGCAGGCGTACAACTAGCCGCCGACGGACGGTTGCTCGAAGAATCTAACTTGCAAGTGCGCGAATCGGCATTAACTGGAGAAGCCCACGCTGTAGAAAAGCAAGCTGAGTTGCACTTACCAGAAGATACAGCCCTTGGCGATCGCTTAAACTTAGTATTTCAAGGGACAGAAATCGTCCAAGGACGAGCCAAAGCGATCGTTACGGGTACGGGAATGCACACCGAACTCGGACGCATTGCCACGCTGTTGCAGTCGGTGGAGAGCGAACCTACACCCTTGCAAAAAAGAATGGAGCAGTTAGGAAATGTTTTAGTTTCTGGCTCTTTAGCATTAGTGGCATTAGTCGTAGGAGTGGGCGTACTGCGCGCTGGATGGGGGGCTTTTGAAGAATTACTAGAAGTTTCTCTAAGTATGGCGGTAGCGGTTGTTCCCGAAGGCTTACCCGCCGTAATTACGGTAACTCTGGCCCTTGGGACGCAAAGAATGGTAAAACGCAAGGCATTAATTCGCAAGCTTCCTGCCGTAGAAACTTTAGGTAGCGTTACAACGATTTGCTCGGATAAAACTGGCACGCTGACGCAAAATAAAATGGTGGTGCAAAATGCCTACACCAATCACCGCTCTTTTAAAGTTACCGGCGAAGGTTACGAACCAACCGGAGAATTTCAAATCGATGGAACTAAAACTAATAGTCAAGAATACCCAGAATTACAAGCCTTGTTAGTTGCTTGCGCTCTTTGTAACGATTCCAACTTGCAACAAGACAAAGGACAATGGGTGATTATCGGCGATCCCACCGAAGGCGCTTTACTATCACTAGCAGGTAAAGCCGGAGTAGAAAGAGATCAATGGCTTGCTCGTTTACCACGCGTGGCGGAATTTCCCTTTTCCTCCGAGCGCAAACGGATGAGCGTTATTTGTACCGTAGAACCAGAAGTTAATAGCCAAGCATTACAAAATGGGTTAATTGAAGCCCAAAAGTATGTAATGTTTACCAAGGGTTCGCCCGAACTAACCTTAGAGCGCTGCGATCGCATCCACACAGGAAGTCAAATTGTTCCCATTAGCCAAGAGCAAAGAGAGCAAATTTTAACCCAAAACGACCAGATGGCTAGTAACGGCTTGCGCGTACTGGGTTTTGCCTACAAACCGCTTACAAATATTCCTCCAGACAACTCGCAAGAAACCTCCGAGTCTGGCTTAGTTTGGTTGGGGTTAGTAGGAATGCTCGACGCACCGCGCCCAGAAGTTCGAGACGCGGTAGCCAAGTGTCGCAAAGCTGGAATCCGCCCAATTATGATTACTGGAGATCACCAACTTACCGCCAGAGCGATTGCCGCCGATTTAGGAATAGCTCAAGCGAGCGATCGCGTTTTAATCGGGCAAGAATTAGAACGGATGAGCCAAGAGGAATTAGAAGGGCAAGTAGATTTAGTTAGCATCTACGCTAGAGTTTCCCCCGAACACAAGTTGCGTATCGTTCAAGCCTTGCAAAAGCGGGGTAGATTCGTCGCCATGACGGGTGATGGAGTTAACGATGCTCCCGCCCTCAAACAAGCCGATATCGGCATCGCTATGGGCATCACAGGTACAGATGTGAGCAAAGAAGCAAGCGACATGGTGCTACTAGATGACAACTTTGCTACTATCGTGGCGGCGACGGAAGAAGGTAGAGTTGTTTACACCAATATTCGCCGCTTCATTAAGTACATTTTGGGTAGTAATATTGGCGAAGTAATTACAATCGCCGCCGCACCAATTTTAGGGCTAGGGGGAGTTCCCTTAAGTCCATTGCAAATTTTGTGGATGAACTTAGTTACTGATGGTTTACCGGCTTTAGCTTTAGCTGTAGAACCCGCCGAACCCAACGTTATGAACCGTCCCCCCTTTAATCCGCGCGAAAGTATTTTTGCGCGAGGATTGGGTTCTTACATGGTACGGATTGGAATTGTTTTTGCCATCATTACGATTATTCTCATGACTTGGGCTTACGCTTACTCTAGAGATAACGTTAGCGAACTTCTCAATCGCGATCGCTGGAAAACAATGGTATTTACAACTTTGTGTTTGGCACAAATGGGACACGCGATCGCTATTCGTTCCAATACTCAGCTAACTATGGAAGTAAATCCATTTTCTAATCCCTTTTTGCTTGGTGCTGTCGTAATCACAACAATATTGCAACTATTGCTAGTTTACGTTCCACCACTGCAACAATTTTTTGGTACTTACTATCTATCTCCTTTTGAACTAGCTATTTGTTTTGGTTTTAGTGCCTTAATGTTTGTTTGGATTGAAGGCGAAAAATTGTTCGTGCGCTTGACTAAAAAAGGAGGATAAAAGTAGCCAATTGGGGGAAGTTTTTAGCTAAAAAAAATTCTGCCTTCCGGGCGCGCTGCTGCGCCCCTACTTCTCATCATGTATCTGAAAAACTTACAAATTCGCCAATTTCGCAACTACCAAGAGCAATCAGTAGAGTTTCTCGCCCCGAAAACAATTTTGGTGGGTGACAACGCTCAGGGAAAGTCGAATTTACTTGAAGCTGTAGAATTATTAGCTACCTTGCGATCGCACCGCAATAGCCGCGATCGCGATTTAATTCAAGAATCAGCATCTATTGGGCAAATTACCGCCACTATCGAACGAACTAATGGCATCAGCGACTTATCTATCACTTTACGGCGCAACGGTCGCCGTAGCGTTGCCAAAAATAGCGAAACTTTGCGCCGTCAGTTAGACTTTTTAGGGGTATTAAATGCCGTACAGTTTTCTAGTTTGGATCTAGACTTAGTGCGTGGAGGCCCCGAACAACGCCGTCACTGGTTAGATACTCTTTTAATTCAACTAGAACCTGTTTATGCTTATATTTTGCAGCAATACAATCAAGTTCTGCGCCAGCGCAATGCTTTTTTAAAAAGCACCCAAGAATTAGGTATTAAAGATCGAGAAAGTGAATTGGCGCTATGGAACGTGCAACTAGCAGTTGCCGGAACGAGAGTTACAAGAAGGCGATCGCGGGCGGTAAAAAGATTAGCCCCAATTGCCTCTGCCTGGCACTCTAGCATTAGTAACAGTACCGAACGATTAGAAATAAACTATGCGCCAAATATTTCTCTAGAACAAACAGAACCAGAGCAAGTACAGCAAGCTTTTTTAGCTAAAATTGAAACTAGAGAAGTCGCAGAATTTCATCAAGGAACTACTCTAGTCGGACCTCATCGCGATGAAATTGAATTAATTATCGATCGCACTCCCGCAAGATCCTATGGTTCTCAAGGTCAACAACGTACATTAGTCCTAGCACTCAAACTTGCAGAACTAAAATTAATTGAGGAAGTAGTTGGAGAACCCCCTCTACTACTTCTTGATGATGTCTTAGCCGAACTCGATCTAAATCGTCAAAACCAACTACTCGATGCTATTCAAGACCGATTTCAAACTCTAATTACTACTACTCACCTCGGTTCTTTTGATGCCCAGTGGTTACAGTCTTCGCAAATTCTTTCTGTCCGCGCCGGACAAGTCTCAACCCAAATATAGAAAAGATTATAATACTATATTATTGTACTGAAAAACTGAAAACATGAGGGGCAATGTTTGGCTCGTTAGAGGGTTAATAATTTTTTCCCAGTTGGCTGCTTTAATTATTTTTGTAATTATCGGACAAACAAAACCCCAAGAAAACCAAGCAATTACCTCGTTGCCAGTTATACCCGATCGTATTGCAATTCCGACTATCTCGCCTAAGATAGTTACAAAAACTAGCCCAAGTCCCCAAATTAATCAATTCGTTGAATTTGCCGCTAATTATCAACCCCGGTACGAGATTAGCTGGGCGCATCCTAACAACTACGGGCAGCGTTATGCTCAAGATATTAATGGTTTCCCTGTAAAGAATCAACCAATTATAGTTATTCACGAAACTGTTAATTCTGCTACAAGTGCTATAAACAATTTTCAAACTCCTCATACTAATGAAAATGCTCAAGTTAGCTATCACACTTTAATTAAGCTAGATGGAACAATTGTTTATATAGTCCCGCGAGAGTTTCGCGCTTTTGGTGCTGGTAATTCTGTCTTTAGAGGTGCAAATGGCATTGAAACTGTAAAAACACATTTGCAGTTTCCGCCGTCGGTAAACAATTTTGCTTATCACGTTGCTTTTGAGACACCCCCCGACGGTCGGAATAACACTAAAAACCATAGCGGTTATACACAGGCACAATACAACTCTTTAGCATGGCTAGTTGCTCAAAGTAGCGTTCCTGAAAATCGAATTACCACCCATAAAGCTGTAGACCGTTCGGGAAAAAGAATCGATCCTCGAAGTTTCAATTTTCAAAAGTTTTTAAGTCTATTAAAGTCCTATCGCTTGTAGTAAATTTCATACATTTTTTAAGTTTTGTTTTACCTTCTTAGCTCCGGCGATCTTTTTCTTTACTAGAGTAATCTGCACAATCTACTGCTTGTTCTGTAAGCACAACTGAAGGATTTACCGCGCATTTAAGATGCGGATCGTTAGAGTAAAACTTGCAATTTTTACACGGTATTTGATGGGAAGGTTGAATAGTAATAGCAACTTCTTTACGGGTTACTCTAACTCTCTTTGACAGCATAAAAAAAATCGCTGCCCAACATATAACGAAACCCGCAACGCCCCAAAACATAATGTGATCGGAGGTGGTTGTCTCTAAAGTTCTTTGATTTTCTCCTCGTGTATTACTCGCGCTTGTGCGAGTAATACTATTATTGACTGCTAAATATAGTTGAATAAATTCATTGCTATTCATAGTACTACCTTTAAATGCTTAATACCTACCTACTAAATTTTGAATATTCTATTTTTAAATATCGCATCCCCTACAGGTTGCGAAATTATTAATATTTTTAATTTGAAAACTATATTTACTTGTTTGCTAACTTTAGAGCGCTCTAATCAATAACTCAAGCAGCATAGTTATGTATAATCAGACACCTTTAATTGAAAATATTTTTTACAAAAATATATACTTAACTTAATTTTAACCCTCAAAATATTATCTTTATATTTGGCGCAGCAAAATCTGTAAGTAAACGAGCGGAAAATTACTACGATATAAAGTGTAACTCAGGCATAAGCTAATAGAAAAAATTTGTGTTTTGGAAACGCGGCTTTCAAATAATCAGCCTATTGATAGGGTTGTGGCTAGGATTGGATATACTGGCACGAGTAGGAGCAGAGATTTTTTGGTTTCAAGAAGTCGGTTATCTGCAAGTATTGCAATTGAGACTGCTGACCAAAACTTTCGTAGGGGTGACAGCAACTAGCATTACGGCGCTGTACTTGCTAGGAAACTTAGAAGTCGCCCGCCGCTTAAGTTGCGATCGCGTCTCAAAAGACTTTTCGGGAATAAGGCGATCGCCAAGTATTAAATTAAACTGGCTATTACCAGGAGTAATAGGATTAAACGGACTTGTAACTTTACTGCTATATCACTACAGCAAAGTGGCGGGAAATTACTGGCAACCGTCTAATTTCAACTTACCTAGTATTTCGCCGCCTATTCCTACTTTATTTACTTTAGAATCTATCTTCTCAATAGGCCAGCAATTAAGTAAGCAAAGCTTGACTTTTGCCTTGCTAGGAGGAAGTGCGATCGCGTTATTAATATATCCTTACTTATTGCTAAATGCGATCGCGCTATTGCTCAGTGCGATTATGGGTTTAGTTCTATCTGCCCACTGGGCAAACATATTACAATACCTTCGTCCTACAGCTTTCAAAACTACAGAACCATTATTCAATAAAGATATCAGCTTTTATGTATTTACATTGCCAACTTGGAGGCTGTTTGAATTTTGGCTAGTAGGACTATTTTTGTACAGTTTACTTGCCGTTGTTATTACCTATTTACTATCAGGAGACAGTTTAAGCCAAGGGAGGTTTCGCGGCTTTTCTCCCTCTCAGCAGCAGCATTTACTAGCATTGAGTAGCGCTTTGATGTTAATAGTTGCGTTTAGTTACTGGTTAAATCGCTACGAATTATTATATTCGACGCGCGGAGTCGCTTATGGCGCAAGTTATACAGATATTGCAATTCAACTTCCAGGTTATACGCTGCTAAGTGTGATGGGAACTGCGATCGCCCTATTACTATTAATTTATGCGATCGCAATTCCTGACGCTAAAAAATTTCCGGCACTGTTAGTTTATGGATTGGGGGTATATACAACAATTGCGATCGGGACGGGGTTTGTTTTACCTATAGCAGTGCAGCGCTTAATTGTCCAACCGAACGAACTTGCTAGAGAACGCCCTTATATCGAGCGGAGTATTGCCTTAACTAGACAAGCTTTCGACTTAGAAAATATTGAAACAAAAACTTTCGATCCTCAAGATAATTTAACTTACGCTGATATTCAAGCAAATAAACTCACTATTAACAATATCCGTCTATGGGATCGCAAGCCTTTACTAGATAGCAATCGTCAGTTGCAACAAATCCGCCTTTACTATCAGTTTCCCGATGCAGACATCGATCGCTATACTTTGCAAACATCAACGGCGGCTGAAAAACGCCAAACTCTAATTGCAGCCAGAGAACTAGATTATAGCGCCGTACCGGGGCAAGCCCAAACTTGGGTAAACCAGCGCCTAATTTATACTCATGGCTATGGGTTTACTCTCAGCCCCGTAAATACTGTAGCCCCTAGTGGGTTGCCAGAGTATTTTGTTAAAGATATTGGCGGCGCTACAGCTTTGGACACTTCTAGCGCCGCTATTCGCGCTAGTATTCCCATCGGACAACCCCGGATTTATTACGGTGAGATTGCTAATACTTACGTTATGACAGGGACTAAAGTTAAAGAGTTAGACTATCCCAGTGGTAACGATAATGTCTACAATACCTACGATGGTAGGGGTGGAATTAATATTGGCTCTTTTTGGCGCAAAGGTTTATTTGCTAAATACTTAAATGACTGGCAAATGATGCTGACGCGAAACTTTTTGCCTAACACCAAAGTATTATTCAGGCGTAATATTAATCAACGGATTCGCGAAATCGCCCCTTTTTTGCAATATGATGGCGATCCGTATTTAGTAGTAGCAGATCCCAAAATTCCCGCACAAGCAGGTAATTATCTGTACTGGATAGTGGATGCTTATACGACAAGCGATCGCTATCCTTATTCCGATCGAGGCAGTCAAGGAATTAATTACATTCGCAACTCCGTTAAAGTCGTCATTGACGCTTATCATGGCTCGGTTGACTTTTATGTTGCCGATCCAACAGATCCAATTATTAATACTTGGCAGCAACTTTTTCCAGGATTATTCAAGCCTCTAAGTGCCATGCCTGCTACTCTCCGCAGTCATCTTCGCTATCCCGTAGACTTTTTTAATCTTCAATCGGAACGGTTAATGACTTACCACATGACGGAGGCGCAAGTTTTCTACAATCGCGAAGATCAATGGCAGATACCTAATGAAGTTTACGGCAATAAACCCAAATTAGTAGAGCCTTATTACTTAATTACGAGCTTACCTGCCGTTCCGTTTGAAGAATTTATTTTATTGGTGCCCTACACTCCAAGACAACGCACTAACTTAATTGCTTGGTTAGCCGCACGCTCTGACGGCGAAAATTATGGTAAATTGTTACTCTACAACTTTCCCAAACAGCAATTAGTTTACGGAACAGAACAAATTGAAGCCCGAATCAATCAAGATCCAGTAATTTCCCAACAAATTTCTTTATGGAATCGCCAAGGTTCGCGAGCTATTCAGGGAAATTTATTGATCGTTCCAATTGAGCAGTCTTTGCTTTATGTAGAGCCAATTTATTTAGAAGCCGAGCAAAATAGTTTGCCAACTTTAGTCAGAGTAGTTGTAGCTTACGAAAACCGAATTGTCATGGCAGAAACTTTAGACCAGGCTTTAAAGGCAATTTTTGAAGCCAAAGAAACGAATACTCCAGCAATTATTCGTCCCGTAGGCGAGCCAGAGTCGTAATTTGGGATAATAATCTGTTAAGATAGCGATCGCACTTTATAACGAGCGGCGACATAGCCAAGTGGTAAGGCAGAGGTCTGCAAAACCTTTATCCCCCGGTTCAAATCCGGGTGTCGCCTTGTTTTACTATCCCAACAATTACCCCAAACCCCTGATTTATCAAGTATCTCAGGGATTGTTAATAATTGTAAATGTACTTCAATGTACCCGGATATACCTTAATGTACCCGGAAATTTAGTCCAATTTTAGTCCCGTGAATATTCAAGCGAAATTAAACCAGGCTAACGGAAGAATGCGATCGGGAAAAGTTGGAGTAACGATCCAAGTTAGAGGCGATCATTTATATCTTCGTGCTACTTTTCCACCAAAACCAGGAGCTACCAAGCAACAGCCTCATCAACAGCGACTAGCTTTGGGTTTTCATGCCAATCCTTCAGGGATTTCGGCGGCGGAAGTTCAAGCTCGTAAAATAGGCGCATTGCTTGATTGTAAGGAATTTTCTTGGAGTCCTTACCTGGAAAACTTGGAGCTAGTACATACGATTGGCAGTTGGGTAGAGCGATTTGAGCGCCAGCACTGGGCAGAAGTGATACAGAATCAGGCGACGCTGACAACTTGGAGAACTGATTACTTGCAAGTATTCAAAAACTTACCACCGGGCGAACCGTTGACGCTGGCAGCGCTGATTAATTACATTACTTCGACGAATCCTGATAGCCGAACGAGAAAACGCGCTTGCGATTACTGTTACAAGCTGGCGGAGTTCGCGGAGCTTGAGGGCAGAGAAGCAATTAAGAAACTGACAGGGAGTTATTCGGCGGCGGCAGTCAATCCTCGAACGCTGCCAACAGATACAGAGATAGTTGCTTGGCGCGATGGTTTGACTCCTAGCCCCTGGCGTTGGGTTGTGGGGATGTTGGCTTGTTACGGCTTGCGCGGTCATGAGGTGTTTAGATTAGACCTAGCTGATTTTCCTGTCGTTCGAGTGCTGGCGGGCAAGACCGGAGCTAGATTTATTTACCTTCTCTATCCCGGATGGGCTGAAAGCTGGGAATTAAATCAAATAGATTTACCTAAATTGAGTTTAAGTTATAGCAATGCCAAGTTAGGTAGTAAAGTCGCGGGGTGGTTTTACGACCGCAAAGCTCCATTTAATGCCTACGATCTTCGCCACTGCTACGCGAGGCGCTGCTTTGAATTTGGCATGGCTCCTGATTGGGCAGCCGGGTTAATGGGGCATTCAAATAGGGTTCACTTGACGACCTATCGAGCTTGGATTGACGAGCAGACTTATCGACGGGTTTATCAGGCGATCGTTTCCCGTCCCGATCGCCCTCTGCCTCCCTAACCTTGGTTGCTGATTAAGCGATCGAGTATCGCGTCTAATCTCTCTACCGCCGCGTTTAGGCTTGCCATTTGAGCATCATTGCGTTCTCGATACAGAATGCG
>QQTW01001488.1_pt1 | contig 16408 bp, 15 predicted proteins | sample 1904831 | NCBI WGS metagenome assembly QQTW01 (sample SAMN09435610, study PRJNA476489) | Subsurface metagenome, whole genome shotgun sequencing project. | reverse complement strand
TTTGGTCTAAAAATACGCATTTAATTGAGTAATCTTTAGTTATTTAATCTAAAAAAGAAGGAGCAGCGATAAACCATGCAGATTATTGAGTATTTCCATACCGCCTTACTTGTAACTGACTTACAAAAAGCAGAAGATTTTTATAGCAATGTCCTAGGCTTAACCAAAATTGACCGGACTCTCAATTATCCAGGTACGTGGTATCAAATCGGTAACTTCCAACTCCACCTGATAGTTGACTCATTCATCTCCACGGACATACACAATCCTCAAAAACTGGGACGCAACCCCCACTTAGCTTTTAAAGTTGCAGACCTAGAAGCCGCCAAAACTCAACTAATTGCTTGCAATTGCTTCATTCAAAGTAGCGCCTCCGGTCGAGCGGCTTTATTCACCAAAGACCCAGACAACAATATTATCGAACTCACCCAAAGCTAAAAACTTGCTCAGAGCGCGTGTCAATGAAAATTATTGCCTACACGTACACAAATCCCCTTTTAGAACTTCCACCAGAACCGAATTTATGGGGATGGGAGCTAGATAAACTGTATCAAGACTTAGGAAAGCGATCGCAATTACAGCAACTACTAAGGGACGCAAAGACCGAAAGAGCCGACTACCTCCTAATTCGCCGGATCGAAGAATTAGGCGACTCCATCCCAGAAATTAACAGCCGCCTTAGCGAACTTGTAGCACTCAATATCAAGCTAATTACTACCGAGCAAGCTACAAATAGCCTGCAAGCTGACTTACAACAATTACAAAAAATTCAATACGAACAACGCAGTCGCAGCATCCGCACTGGCCACGCCCGCAACCGCCTCAACGCCCTAACTCCACCCGGTAAAGTTCCCTATGGCTACCGCCGAATTAAAGATCGTTACGCCATAGATCGCACTACGTCCCCCGTAGTCAAAGACTTTTTTGATCGCTTTCTCCTCTATGGTTCCTTGCGGGGTGCGGTACGCTACCTAACCCAAAAATACGGAAAAAAAATCTCTGTAACTACCGGAAAACGTTGGTTAATTAATCCTGTCTATCGTGGAGATACTGCTTACCAAAACAGACAAATTTTGTCCGATACTCACGCGCCAATTATTTCTAGAGAAGAAGCCGCCCAAATCGATCGCTTATTGCGCCGTAATCGTCGTTTACCCCCGCGTACCGCCAGCGCCAACCGTTCTTTAGCCGGATTAGTTAGTTGCACTTCATGCTTGTCGCCCATGACTGTTGTTAGCGTCACCAAACCCCGCAAACAAAGCGAGTATCTTTACTTGCGCCCTACTTCTTGCCCTAATAATCCTAAATGTCGCTCCCTGGCTTATGAAGAAGTATTGCAGCAAACTATTCAAACAATTTGTCGCGATTTACCCCTAGCTGTGAGTGGAATAAACTTTTCACAAATAGACGGGGTAAAAAATTCTTGGTTGGGAGAAATCGCTACTAAACAAGAAATCCTCGCTCAGTTACCACATTTAATCGATAATGGCATTTTAGATATAGATACTGCCGCTTTACGCACTTACAACCTCCGTACTGAAATTTCTGCCCTACAAGGAAAATTAGCAACTTTACCTCCCGTAAATTTGCGATCGGTAGCTCAATTAGTCTCTATTCCTCAGTTTTGGCTTGATTTATCCGAATCGGAACGGCGATTTTATTTTAGGGAGTTTATTCAGCAAATTGAAATAATACGCCAAGATAAAACTTGGGAGCTACAAATTATCTTTATTTTTTAGAAGTTGCTTCAAAACTTGCATGGCTCGTTTGCATTATAAAAATTTTACCCATAGGCTCATCCTGCAAGATTGGTTGTGGATTTTTGGGTTATTAGTCGCCGCACTAATATTATTTACGCTCAATTTGGGCGGGTTGCCCTTGCGTGATTGGGATGAAGGTACAGTAGCTCAAGTTGCCCGCGAAATTTCTTTTCATCCCATTGGTTCCTCAGCTTGGCTTTATCCCACGCTTGGCGGCGAACCTTATCTAAACAAACCACCCCTGATCCACTGGCTAATTGCTTTGGCTTACCGCACTTACGGAGTAAATGAATGGACTTCGCGGCTACCTGGGGCAATTTTAACGGCATTGTCTGTACCGCTACTTTATAATATTGGTCGAGAAATATTCCCGCAACGGATAACTGCTATTTTTGCAAGCTTAGTCTACTTGACAATGCTGCCCATGGTACGTCATGGACGATTGGCAATGTTGGATGGCGCAGTCGTAAGTTTTTTTGTATTTACAGTTTGGTGCGTGTTGCGGAGTCGGCGTAATTTTCGCTACTGCTTGGGCGTAGGTATTGGTTTAGGATTAATTTGTTTTACCAAAGGCTTTTTAGGATTATTATTAGGCGCGATCGCTTTATTATTTCTGTATTGGGATACACCCCGCCTACTCACTAATTGTTATTTGTGGTTGGGGATGATAATTGGTACGGCTCCGGTAATTAGTTGGTATATTGCTCAATGGCTGCATTACGGTGGCTCTTTTACCCAAACTGCTCTAGTCAATCAGTCTCTTAATCGGATTTGGCAAGGAGTCGAAAATCACTCCCAGCCGCTTTGGTATTACTTGCTAGAACTTGTTAAGTATTCTTTTCCTTGGCTGCTATTTTTGCCCCAAGGATTTGGTTTTACTTGGATTAATAGCAATATTAGCTATTCCAAGCTAATTGTGGTTTGGTTGGGGGTTTACTTACTCGCAATTTCCGTAATGACAACTAAATTGCCTTGGTATGTTTTGCCAATCTACCCAGCTTTTGCTTTAGCAGTGGGAGTCCAACTAACTCAAGTTTGGCATAAACCTTACTTAAATTATTCCCGCTTGGCGATCGCTATACTTACCTTGTTAGCGCTCGTCGGCTGGGGTGGTAGCTTGTACTTTAGTCCTTTAAGCCCCGTCAAAGACTTGCAAGTACAGATAATATTAACTTGTGTGGCGCTGACAATGACGATTGCGGCAATTTTAGCCCAAGATCGCGATCGCCAATTTATCGTAATTTTGTTTTGGGGTTGCTATCTTTCCCTCACTTTATTTGTGACTTCTCGCCATTGGATATGGGAATTAGCTGAAGCTTATCCTGTAAAACCTGTGGCTGCACTAATTCAAAGCAATACACCCAAAAATCAAAAAATTTATACTTCTTTCCCCTATCATCGACCATCATTAGACTTTTATAGCGATCGCCAAGTTATTCCTGCTCCTTCTAGGGAGCTAAAACAATACTGGCAACAAGAAACAGCCTACTTGCTGATCGAGACAGATACGCTGAAAAGTCTTGCCTTAAAATCAGTTCAACCTCTAGGAACAAGGGAAGGTTGGACTTTAATTAAGCGCCAAACTAGAAAACCGTAGTAAAAACAATGCTATTGCTTTCTGCCTGGACTTTACAATTTTGGTGGATTGTTGATGTCGTTAATTTCTTCTACTACTCGATCGGCTGAGTTATGTTGCTGGCTGACACTTTCGATCGCAAAGACACTAGCACTCACAATTAGCGCACCTACCGCAATATACATAAAAGGACGCTTAATTGCACCTAAATCGCGCAGGATTCTAGCCCAAGGGCTGCTTTGACGGCGCAACAATTGAGCAACTAATACTTGTCTCCCACTAAAAGGATCGCGGACGTAATGACCGCTCCAAGTTACTACTAGTTTCTCTTGGCAGGAATTACAAGTAAACAATCCTTTGCACATCTTGACTAGTTTAAGATTGCTGCTTCTTTGACAAATGGGGCAAGTAGTATAATGATTATCAAATGTGTGAGTGTTCATACGTCAGCCTAATTTACGTGAGTCGCTTTGCTCCAACAGAATTTATTGAGCGTCCTAACTAAAGGATGCCTTTTTTTGCCATAGATCGCCACTCGAATTTTGATTCAACGCGCGATCGCTCTTTATCTAGCGATATTGTCCTGCATCTATCTTTCAAGTCACGACGACGCGCCAGCTAGATTATCCCTCTGGGACCTCTATTTTTGCAGGTTGCTACAAAAGTCATAAAAGCTCTCTTTAGTTTAAACACTCTTTGCCAGCAATAGCTGGCAATTTTTCATTTCCAATGGTGTAACCGTTGCTTCAAAAGCCCAGCGATTATTGTTCCTAGCCAAGATCGTTGCTGCGGGCAATAAGCAACAAAAGTTAAAGATTACAGAGAATAGCAGGACAAAAAGCAGACATCAACCCTAAAATAAGCGCCAACCTTTTGGCGCTAAAAATCATGAAAGCACGGCAATTTATGCTTTCAATCCTAGGTTTTGAGTGGCTCGGTTGAATGCTTTTAACTACTGCCGTATTATTTCCCCCTAGCCATACAAATATTGCATTGGCTTGATGCAATATTTGTATGGCAATTAGGTATTGGTTTGGTCTTTAAACTAGCTAAAAATATCAATCCATAATTATAAAGAGGCTAAAATTTTGTCTAACTAGCCCAACAGACTGGATGAAAAACTTACTATAGTTGCTTTAGCATCAAAAAAATAGGGCAGTTACGAAGGCGAATCAAAAGCTTCTTGACTCATTCAATGGTTGTGCAGCAATAAATAATGCTCCCAATCATTATCTATTGCTACTTTGTGAGCAAGAATATTACCTTTAGCTTTACATCATCCCAGGATATTTTTGATGGCAGCGAGGAGTTGGAGTTAAATTTTGATGCGATCCTTACTCCTCTCTCAGCATATTAAGCTGTAGCTTCCGTATCTTCTTCTCTATCTACCTGCTGCAAACGGATATGTTTGCGCCCTAAAGTTATTTTAAACTCGTCCCCCGGCTCCAATCCCATTTGTTTTGTATAGGCTGAACCTATCAATAAATTTTGATTTCTCTGGACGCTAATTTTATAGCTAGCGCTACGTCCTCCCCGTCCATCTGAAGTGCTGTTACTGTCTAATTCAATGCCTTCGGCATCAATTAGAGCATTAAGAAACTTCATCATGTTCACCCGCTCAACACCATTTTTGGTAACAGTGTAGTAGCCACACTCTTTAGCTTTTTCTTCTTTGCTAATGCTCTCTAACTCTTTAACTTTATCAAGAAGTTCTTGCCCAGTTAATGGTTCTACTTTTTTCTTTTTATTCATCGACTTAAGTGAGGAAACTAATGGTTTAATTTTTCGGTTACGTTTTATTTTAGCTAATTAGAGCTTTAAAGTAATAGATTTTGTGGCTTAAGGCAGTCAAAACAAGCAAAATGCTGCAATCAAATAAAGTGAACTGTAAATTTTCTTTTTACCTTGATTTTTACCCAAAATCTGGCGAAACTGACTTTGCGCCAAATTCATGATATTACTTAGCCGTACATTAGCTTAAGGAATTATACTACACTAATTATGATTGTAAAATGATAAAACTTCTCAAATTTTAAAAAACAAACTAATTATAGATAGCAAGGGTAATCGCAATCATTATCAAGAATTTAATAATATTAGATATATTTTATGGTAAGTAGGGATCGCCCCATATCAATACATTTTATTGCTGAGACAAGTTAAGGAAAATAAAATTTTGTAGTAATCTTGGGACAAAAAATAGTGAAAATTGTGTAGGACGCGGAAAAGAGCGCAAAATAAAGCAGAAAACCTAAAATTCTGGCTTCTGTAAAAATATTTTAAATAGCAACAAGCAACAACTACAATTTGTCGAGCAGACGCGAATGTAGCACAAGTAGGTTTAATTGACTCTATCTACTGACTAGCATTTTAGTTTAGTAGCAAGTTAGAGAGAAAAAATACCTCAAATTTGCGATCGCTGGTTCAATATCTAGCTATTAGATGAAATTAACAACTCGCGGACACTATAGCGTTAAAGCATTACTCGATTTGAGCTTGCAACCGCCCACTGAAGCAATCGCCGTAAAAGTAATTGCCCAGCGTCAAAATATTCCCGCACCTTATTTAGAAAAATTGCTAATAGAGATGCGTCGCGCGGGATTAGTCAAATCCGTTCGCGGTGCAGCCGGGGGTTACAAGTTAGCAAAGTCGCCAGAAAAAATTTCTTTAGGACAAATTCTTGCCGCCGTGGGTGAAACAATAGAACCCCTCCCCCATCACAGCCCCACTGCTACTCAAGCGGAAGATTGGGTAACATTTACTTTATGGCAGCGATTGCACCAAAAATTAAAAGAAGCATTGTATGCTATAACTCTTGCCGATCTTTATTACGACGCCCGTAGTTGGCAAGCATCTCAAGGAGAATCTACGAGCTTTGTAGTTTAGGGGACAAGAGAACAAAGCTCCCAAATCTCCCCATCTCCTTGTCTTTTTGTCTCCCAAATCTCCCCATCTCCTTGTCTACCATTGCTGTTCTTATTATTGCTTCTGTTTTAGATTACCTAATTGCTGACCCTTGGAGTTGGCTGCATCCAGTACAGGTAATGGGGTGGATAATCAATCGCTTTACGCAAATAATTCAATTAAAACAATGCGATCGCCCTTTACGGCAACGCCTTGGCGGTGTATTTTTGGGATTAACGCTAATAATTGGTAGTGGTGGATTTGGTTGGGCGATTGCTTACGGTTCAGCTTTAATTCATCCTCTGTTTGGAATTGCTACTCAAAGTATTATTTTAGCTAGTTGCTTTGCCCACAGAAGTTTAAGACAAGCAGCAGATACTGTTTTACAAGTGTTGGCAATTGGCGAACTAGAACAAGCAAGGCAGAACTTGAGCCAATATGTTGGTAGAGATACCCAAAACTTGGACGAGCGAGAAATCTTGCGGGCAGTAATGGAAACTGTAACCGAAAATGCCACTGATGGAGTGATGGCTCCCTTGTTTTATGCAATTATTGGGGCGTTTACACCGCTCGGTAGCGTACCTTTAGCTTTAGCCTACAAGGCTGCTAGTACCTTGGATTCAACTATTGGCTATTGCGAAGCACCTTATACTTATTTCGGGTGGTTTAGCGCCAAAGTAGAAGATTATCTCACTTGGCTACCTTGTCGCTTGACGGTTTTAACTTTGGCATTAAAATCTGGTAAACCCCGGCAAGTTTGGCAAATTTGCGTCCGGGATGCGAGTAAAGATGCAAGTCCCAATTCTGGCTGGAGCGAGTGCGTCTATGCGGCAGTATTAGGAGTACAATTAGGCGGGACAAATTGGTATCGTGGCGTAGCTAAACCCAAGCCGTTACTTGGAGACGCTATTTATGCGATTACACCAAGGCGAATTTACCAAGCGTTGCAACTAACTAGGGATTGTTTTTTAATTTGGCTATTAATTGCGATCGCTTTACTAATCGCAAATACTTAAATCGTTCTACCTACTAAGCAAATAGAGATTTAATAACTATGGCGGCTAAAGTCGTTGAAATTTTATCTTCTGAAGAAATCCGGCGGACTATGACGCGCCTGGCTTCGCAAGTTATTGAAAGATCCCGCGATTTATCTAACTTAGTAGTTTTGGGGATCTACACCAAAGGTGTAGTTCTAGCCGAAAATTTAGCCAGACAAATTGAGGTGTTAGAAGGTGTAAGCGTACCTGTAGGGGCGCTAGATATCACCTTTTATCGGGACGATTTAGACCAAATTGCTATTAGGACTCCAGCCAAAACTGATATTCCCTTTGATTTGACGGGGAAAACAGTATTGCTAGTAGATGACGTAATTTACAAAGGGCGGACAATTCGCGCGGCTTTAAATGCCGTCAATGAGTATGGTAGACCTGCAACCATCTGGCTAGCGGTACTTGTAGATAGAGGTCACAGGGAGTTACCGATTCACCCAGACTTTACCGGAAAAAAGCTGCCCACGGCTAAAGATGAAAAAGTTAAAGTATACGTGCATAGTTTTGACGAGCGAGATGGGGTGGAATTAATTAGTAATTAAATTTGATTCCCTCCAAATGGCACTAGTTTGGTTTCCCGCGTCAAACTAGATAAAACCAATAGCAATATTTTAGGTATGCAAACTCTCGAAAAGACTCACCCCAAACTGCAAGAATTAAAAACTCGCCTAGCAGAAGTCAATGATATTGAATCTGCCGCTTCCTTGCTGTACTGGGATCAGGCTACTTATATGCCTCCCGGCGGTGCGGCGGCGCGCGGGCGACAGATAGCAACTTTGAGACACATTGCCCATACCAAGTTTACAAACCCAGAAATTGGGCAACTTCTAGAAGATTTACGCGACTACGAAGCCGATTGTGACTACAATGGCGATGAAGCTAGTCTAATTCGGATTACTCGCCACGACTACGATCGCTCGGTCAAAATTCCCCCAGATTTTACCTCCAGATTTTCCCAACATAGCGCTGAATGTTACGAAGCTTGGGCAAAAGCCCGACCAGAAAATAACTTCCGTGCGATCGCGCCTTATTTGCAAAAAACTTTGGATTTCAGTCGGGAAATGGCAAACTATTTTCCTGGCTACCAACATATCGCCGATCCATTGATTGATGAATCCGATTATGGGATGAATGCCGAATCGGTGCGAGTCTTATTTACCCAACTGCGCCAGGAATTAGTACCAATTGTCGCCGCTATTTCCGCCCAGCCGCTAACCGATGCTAAGTGTCTGCATCAGCATTTCCCCGAAGCGGAGCAATTAGCTTTTAGTCTTAAAGCTATCCAACAACTAGGCTATGACTTCAATAGAGGCAGGCAAGATAAAACTTTGCATCCCTTTATGACTAAGTTTTCTACGGGAGACGTGCGAATTACCACACGCGTGCGAGAAAATGACTTGAATGAAGGCTTATTTAGCACTATTCACGAAACCGGACACGCTTTGTACGAACAAGGCATTGCTCGTAGATTTGAAGCGAGTCCTCTAGCTGGCGGTACATCTTCTGGGGTTCACGAGAGTCAATCTCGCCTGTGGGAAAATTTGGTTGGACGCAGCCACAATTTTTGGCAGTTTTTCTATCCTCAGTTGCAAGCTGCTTTTCCTAGTCAGTTGCAGCAAGTGCCTTTAGAAACTTTCTACCGCGCCATCAATAAAGTAGAGCGCAGTTTGATTCGCACGGATGCTGACGAAGTTACTTATAATTTGCACGTCATGATTCGCTTTGACTTAGAATTAGCCTTGCTTGAAGACAAGTTGACTGTCAAAGACCTCCCTGCGGCTTGGAACGATCGCTATAATTCAGACTTAGGCATTGTACCGCCAAGCGATACTAACGGCGTATTGCAAGATGTGCATTGGTATGGTGGCATGGTCGGCGGAATGTTTCAAGGCTACACTCTAGGCAACTTAATGAGCGCTCAATTTTTTGAAGCAGCGCTTAAAGCTGATGGAGAAATTCCCAGCAAAATTGGACAAGGTAATTTTAATTCACTGCACGATTGGCTCAAACAAAATATCTATCAACACGGACGCAAATACACTGCAGCCGAATTAATCGAGCAGGCGACGGGGAAACCTTTGAGTATCGATCCATTCGTTAATTACATCAAGCAAAAATTCAGTCAATTGTATGCCCTTTAAAACTTTAGAATTAGAAACCTGTCTTTAACTCTAAATTGTTAGCTTGCCCCTCCCCAGAGGGAAGCTAACGATCGTAAAATTTTGTAAATTAATCAGTTGATAGTCATAAATTTATTGTGGGAGATGCTATGTCGGCAGAATTGATTCAGAGTATAATCGCTAGTGAAGAAAAAAATGATTTGCGTTCTTTTCTTAGCGAGTTGCGTCATCAAGAAAAAAAATATCTGCTCCGCAATGACATTCTCAGCGCCTACAGAGAGTATTGTACTAAATATCAAAAGCCTGAAGAATTTTATGATTCTTCCAATCTAGGTAAATTGATTTATTATACTCAAGAGATTATCCGCGAAAATGGCAGTATTTGTTTAATCTTACGCTCAAAAATTGCCAGTCAAGAGGTATTTAGACTCACAGAAGAATTAAATATTGAGCTATTGAGCGTACAGGAATTATTGGATGTACGCGATCGCTTTGTCAATCATTACCACCCCAACGAAGGCGACATACTAGAGCTAGATTTTCAGCCTTTTTATGACTATACGCCGACAATCCGCGATCCTAAAAATATTGGTAAAGGCGTACAGTTTCTCAATCGCTATTTATCTAGTAAACTTTTTCAAGATCCCAAGCAATGGTTGGAGAGTTTATTTGATTTCTTGCGCTTGCACAAGTACGATAGCACTCAATTGTTGATTAATGGCAGGATTCAGTCTCAACAGCAATTATCAGAAAAAATTAAAAAAGCTTTGACCTTTGTAGGGGAACTTGAATTGGACGAACCCTACGAAAAATTCCGCTTTGTATTGCAGTTGATGGGCTTTGAAGCAGGCTGGGGCAACACGGCAGGGCGCGTCAAGGAAACTTTGGAAATTTTGGATGAATTAATCGATTCTCCCGACCACCAAACCTTAGAAGCCTTTATTTCCCGAATCCCAATGGTATTTAGAATCGTTTTGGTGTCTCCCCATGGCTGGTTTGGTCAAGAAGGAGTTTTAGGGCGACCAGATACCGGAGGACAAGTAGTTTACGTCTTAGATCAAGCAAAAAGCTTAGAAAAACAACTGCAAGAAGATGTAACTTTGGCGGGGCTAGATGGGCTTGGAGTTTTACCCAAAGTAATTATACTAACGCGCTTAATTCCTAATAGCGATGGTACGCTTTGCAACCAGCGTTTAGAAAAAGTCCACGATACAGATAATGCTTGGATTTTGCGCGTACCTCTACGGGAATTTAATCCCAACATGACGCAAAATTGGATCTCTCGTTTTGAATTTTGGCCTTATTTAGAAACCTATGCAGTTGACGCAGAAAAAGAACTGCTAGCAGAATTTAAAAGTGCGCCAGATTTGATTGTTGGTAATTATTCTGATGGTAACTTAGTAGCATTTTTATTAGCTCGTCGCTTAAAAGTAACTCAGTGTAATATTGCTCATGCTTTAGAAAAATCAAAATACTTGTTCAGCAATCTTTATTGGCAAGAATTAGATGATAAATATCATTTTTCTTTACAGTTTACTGCCGATTTAATTGCTATGAATGCAGCTAATTTTATTATTAGTAGCACCTATCAAGAAATTGTGGGGACTCCAGACAGTGTAGGACAATACGAGTCTTATCAATGCTTTACCATGCCAGAGTTATACCACGTAGTTAGTGGGGTGGAATTATTTAGTCCCAAATTTAATGTCGTACCGCCAGGAGTAAATGAAAAAGCTTATTTTCCTTATTCGCGGGCAGAAGATCGAGTAATTAGCGATCGCAATCAGTTAGAAGAACTACTCTTTACTTTAGAAGATCCGGCGCAAATATTTGGCAAACTTGACGACCCAAATAAACGTCCAATCTTTTCTATGGCACGGCTTGACCGGATCAAAAACATGACAGGATTAGCCGAATGTTTTGGCAAAAGTCAAGCTTTGCAAGAGCATTGCAATTTAATCTTAGTTGCGGGTAAATTGCGAGTAGAAGAATCGGGAGATAATGAAGAACGCGACGAAATAGAGAAGCTTTACCGAATTATCGAACAATATAATTTGTATGGCAAAATTCGCTGGTTGGGAGTGCGTCTTTCTAAATCTCAATCGGGAGAAATTTATCGAGTAATTGCCGACCATCAAGGTATTTTTGTGCAACCAGCGTTATTTGAAGCGTTTGGATTGACAATTTTGGAAGCAATGATTTCAGGATTGCCAACTTTTGCTACTCAATTTGGCGGGCCTTTGGAAATTATTCAAAACAAAGTTAATGGCTTTTATATAAACCCCACCCATTTAGAGGAAACTGCCGAAAGAATTGTTGATTTTGTTACCAAATGCCAGCAAAACCCTAATTATTGGTATGAAATTTCGACAAGAGCCATTGACCGAGTTTATAGTACCTACACTTGGAAAATTCATACTACAAAGCTGCTAACCCTAGCACGGATTTATGGTTTTTGGAACTTTTCTTCTAAAGAAAATCGCGAAGACTTATTGCGTTACATTGAGGCATTGTTTTACTTAATTTACAAGCCAAGGGCGCAAGCACTTTTAGCCCAACATAGTCAGCGTTAAGGCTTTTTTGAGTAGGGGAGGATATTAAATATTTTTGTAGTTATGCGCCTCTATTAGGCTCGCTTAAAGCGCAACCTCCCCTAAACTTAGAATTATCAGCTATTTTTGTTCTATACCTGTTGCTAAAATTACTGTTTGAACTAATAAAAGCTAATCGCTTTCACGGACTAAATAATTTTTATATGACCTCTGAGAACCAAAAATCAATAGAAGCGCCCTTGTGGTTGCGGGTTTGGCGCGCCCAGCAAGAGAATTTTCAACTAATTTTTATTGCTTTATGTTTGGCGCTGTTAATCCGCGCCTTTATTGCCGAACCGCGCTATATTCCCTCCGATTCTATGCTACCAACTTTGCATACAGGCGATCGCCTGGTTGTCGAAAAACTCTCCTATCGCTTTCACCCACCAGAAACGGGGGATATTGTTGTTTTCCACACTCCCCAGCAATTACAAACTGCCTACGACAAAGAACAAGCTTTTATCAAGCGCGTAATTGCTACTCCCCAAGAAACCGTAGGCGTTACCAATGGCAAAGTATATTTAAACAATCATCCCCTCCAAGAAGACTATATTGCCGAACCTCCGGCTTATCGCTTGTTACCCCAGCAAGTTCCCGAACATAGTGTTTTTGTCATGGGTGATAATCGCAATGACAGCAACGACTCTCACGTTTGGGGATTTTTACCCGAAGAAAACATTATTGGTCGAGCGAGGTTTCGTTTTTGGCCGCTTAGTCGCATCGGCTTTGTTTAAAAGTGGGCATTGCTAAATCTATATATGATTTTTCCTTTGTAGCAACCCATCCCTCTCCTTGTCCCCGTGTCCCCTTTGCATATCAATAACCTCTTGGTGGTGGACTACAAGTAGCACCCACCCTTCTCCTTGTCCCCCTGTCTCCTTGTCCCCTCCTCATTCATCCTTGCCTTGGGCAACGCTCAAAACTCTAAGTAATACATCAATTGGCTAATTAAAGCACCAGGTAACGCCAGCCGCCGTTGAAAATCCACTAAATTTCGGTATGCGCCTTGCAAATTCCGATTTTGCACTATAGCTTGAGCTAAGGATAGATCGACGACGGGAAGTGCTGCTAATTGCTCAATTGTGGCAGAATTTGGGTTAAGAGGCGCAATTTGAGAAATTTCATCGTAGTAACAAAACTTAAGTACTGGGGCTAATGGTTGTAAGTGCTGGACAGAGATACTTAAAGCTGCGGCAATATCTTCTAGGCAGCAAAATTGTACCCCAGCTTGGCATAGTTGCACTAAGCTCCGCGCTTGATGAATGGATAACCCCGGTAGCCGCAACCAATCGTCTACTTTGGCTTTGTTGACATCGATTTTGATGCCTAAATCTGCTGCCATGGCAATTTCTGCCGCCGATTGCAGCCGATGGTAAGGATCGTTTAATAACTTAGTACGAATTGATTGAGTAGAAGGTAGCCATTGCATGAATTGGTTAATTGTAAATGCTCAAGCAATTTTATCTAACATTTGGCGGCGTTTTTGTTCAAACTCGTACTCAGAAATTAACCCATCTTCCCGCAAGCCATCTAGCTGGCGCAGCGCCTCGGAAATTGTTTTAACATTATTTGGCGCTGTCCCTACCACAGACGCATAATTTTGCCCATTTTGGTTAAAATTCTCGTCAAATTCTGCTTCATTTTGCAGTAAGTACCATACACATTCAATAGCACTAGCGGCACGAGGTATGGGTGTCCAAAATAGCAGTAAGTACACCATCCCCCATAGCGGCTGACCTAAATAAAACTTATGCCACCCCGCAATGGGGCTAATAGTCCCTGTTAAAGCTAAAACTGCGGCTATTTTTCGACTTTTTGACCGATCGCTCATTTTTCGGCAACTCTAAATCTTTGTCCAGTAAAATAATTTATATGCACAAACTTGTTAAATAGTCAAGTGCAGAAATCTCACCGTCAAAGACATTCAAGCTAAACCTTAAGTCTAGACTAGAATGATACTAAACGCCAAAGTATAGATATTTTGGGCGAAGTCACTTAGTTAGACAAAAGCGCTATGGGATTTTTTGACTCTGAGATAGTCCAACAAGAAGCCAAACAACTATTTGAAGAATACCAAGCTCTCGTAAAGCTTGGTAATAGTTACGGTAAATTTGACCGCGATGGCAAAAAGTTGTTTATCGAGCAAATGGAAGCAATGATGGAGCGCTATCGAATTTTTATGAAGCGCTTTGAGCTATCCGAAGATTTCATGGCTCAAATGACAGTAGAACAGCTTAAAACTCAGCTAAATCAATTTGGTGTTACCCCTCAGCAAATGTTTGACCAAATGAACTTTACCTTAGAGCGCATGAAAGCGGAGTTGGAAAAGCAGCCCTAAGCTTTAAATTAGCTCAAAGTTCAAAACTTGGCGTTGCTGAATTTGAATCTAATTTTCTCTTTGGTGCAACTTTCCCCTTTTTCCTTCCTGAATTAGTCAACGCTCAAAACTTCTATCATCTAGGGCGATCGAAATCCGAAGGCGGACGAAAATTTTGCACTGGTGAGTCTTTCAAGGCTTTGGTCATAAAGTCGCGCCAAATCGGAGCAACAAAAGTACCACCCGTAGAACCCTTCCCTAGGGGGCGATAGTTGTCATTTCCAACCCACACAGCCGTAGCTAATTGTGGCACGTAGCCTACAAACCAAATATCCCGCTCGGAAGATGTTGTTCCCGTTTTCCCGGCGGCGGGGCGACCAATTTGGGCAGCTTTTCCTGTACCGCTAGTAATTACCCCACGCATTACACTTGTCAGTGACGCTGCTGCCCAGGGTTCGAGGACTAATTGAGGTTTAGGAGTATTATCTAATAAAACATTACCACTGCTATCAGTGACGCGGACAATCACTGTAGGCTCGGATTTCCAACCATAATTAGCAAGGGTAGCATAAGCATTTGCCATTTCTAGCGGGGTTACGCCAATTGCACCTAAAGGCAAAGAGGTTACAGGTTCCATCGGGCTATTGATACCCAAAGTGCGGCAAGTTTCAATCACTTTATTTAGCCCTACTGCCCGCCCAATTTTAATCGCCGGAATATTGCGCGATACTTCTAAAGCTTTACGAATCGACATTGCCCCGCTAAAAGAGCTATCGTAGTTTTTGGGATAATAATAACCACTAGCTTCTCGATACCGGACGGGAGTATCGGAAACAATAGAATTGGGCGTATATTTACCTGTGGCAAAAGCCGTGTAATAAACAAAAGGTTTAAACGCCGACCCAGGTTGACGAATAGCTTGAATAGCGCGGTTAAATTCGCTCTTTTTGGGATTTACACCACCTACAAGCGCCTTAACAAAATGAGTGCGTGGATCGATCGCAACTAAAGCCATTTGATCGGCACGAACACCTTGATTGCGGATTCGGCGATGCCAAGTAACGACAGTTTCTTCTGCCATTTTTTGCATTTTGGCATCAACGGTAGTTTGTACCCGCATTCCACCTTTTAAAACTGCGTCGCGCCCAAAACGTTCGACTAACTCGCGCGAAGCGGCATTTGTAACGTAAGGACTCGCACTACCTTGAAACGATCTAATCGTACCCAGCTTAATTTTTTGGGCGCGGGCTTTGGTTTCCTCTTGGGGCGTAATCCAGCCAAGGTCTCGCATCCGCCGCAATACTGTATGCTGTTGCTCGATTGCCTTTTCCATATTGACAAACGGACTATATTCTTGCGGGGCTTTGATTAAACCCGCCATCATTGCCGATTCTGCCAAAGTTAAAGTACCTGCGGATTTATTAAAATAGCTGCGGGCCGCAGTTTGAGCGCCATAGTTATTGTGTCCCCAATAAATTTGATTGAGGTACATTTCCAAAATCTGGTCTTTAGTCAAAATTTGTTCGATGCGAATTGCCAGCACTCCCTCGGCTAGTTTGCGGCTGAAGGTACGCTGACGCGAGAGAAAGACGTTTTTCATCAACTGCATAGTCAAGGTTGAACTGCCTTCTCTAACCGCACCTTGTTGATAGTTGACGACTAGCGCTCGTCCCACACTTATTGGGTTTATTCCTTTGTGGTAGTAAAAATTGCTATCTTCAATTGCAATTACAGCCCTTTTTAAGTCTGGGGAAATTTTATCAAGAGGTGTAACCTCGCGATTAGCTTCACCGTGGATACTAGACAAAAGTTTGCCTTTGATATCGTAAATGTAGCTAGTCTCCGAAGGAATATAAGTGCGTAAAACTCTCACATCAGGTAAGTTACGGAAGCTAATTGCTAACCCAACTAGCCCTCCTGCCGCGATCGCGCTTCCCAGCATTGTAATCGCCAGCAGCGTTCCCCCCGTTACTTTGGTAATATCTTTAACGAACTTAAAACTAGGACTTGAGCTTTTATTTTTTTTGTGGACAATACTAGATGACACAGTTATTTAACTTCCTCACTTAAATAATTTTTCTTCAGGATTTT
>QQTW01001487.1_pt1 | contig 16418 bp, 16 predicted proteins | sample 1904831 | NCBI WGS metagenome assembly QQTW01 (sample SAMN09435610, study PRJNA476489) | Subsurface metagenome, whole genome shotgun sequencing project. | reverse complement strand
CTGCATGAGCGGCATTACAGGTGAACTCATCCTTGATTTCCGGCATATTCCCAAACACTTGCCTGCTACTCGTCAGATGCAACGCTTGCTCAATCGAGGACGTGCTGCACATGTTTTCAACGACGAAACAACCTTAAACCGAGTGACTCAAGCGATTATTGATAGAGGAGAATTCACGGGTAACATACGAGGATATGACCGCTATGGTCTATTCTTTCCAAAACCAATTGGCTACCGGATTTCACCTGAAGGCGATCACATTCCACTCTACTACGGCGAGGTAAAAGTCGATGCAAACAACCAATATCATGTCATCCCCCGTACCCGACCTACTCAAGAGTAATTGGGATTTTAGTGAAGTCTGGATTGATTTGACACTATCGCCGCCATATGTGTTGCTGTTATTGAGCAACCAGGAAGGTCATTGCATTTACGATCCGGCTCAAGGCTACAAGCCTGTATTTTTCTGCTCAACATACAAGGAAGCTGAGCTTTGGTTACTGGAAGATGAGTATGAGCCAGTTGAAAGTAGAATGTCAGCCTCAGAGCTGGCTTGACGATTCCTAAATTGGATAAACATAATTTGGCTAATATCACCTTCCATAATACTACAATGCCTGAACACAAATCCAAACGCCCGTCTGTATTCATCGAAAAAGTAATGCCTGTGAAACTACTGAATGAGCAGGTGTATTACGAGCATGGTGGTAATCCCTTCAAGGGGCTGCATCGCTGGTACTACCGCAAGCCACTATCGTTCAGTCGGGCGAGTGTGTTGGGTTCACTGTTACCTGTTGATGTCACAATGGCAGAGTTTGAATACCTGCTAGGGTTGGAACCGGGTAAGGAAGTAAAACTCTACAAAACGCCCCCTGGTTCTGTGCGGATTAAGAAGGTGCAGGATTATTGTGAGCAAACTTGGGGAACTCGTACGCCCACTGTGCCTACCGGATGCGAGATATTTGGACACAGGATAAGAAAATTGTCAACCATCGCCAGATTCTGGAAGATACCCAGTTCATTGATACTTCGCGGCAGTACCTTAGCGTCAATACCCCCTCAAAGATCTGATGTTCCGGCATACCCGCGACACCCTGCGCCAGTACTATCACCGGGGAATCTTGCAGCAGGATATTCCCACTAGGCAAGTACAAGATAACGCCATTGCCCTTGAACTGAACCGGGAAGTCCCCCTTTATTTAGCCGTTAGCGATTACGTCCGCCACTTCTATCGGCTGGCACAGAAGCAAAACCGCAAAGCCCTCGGCTTTTTGATGACGCTCTACCGCAAACGCTTGACTAGTTCCTTTTATGCGATTAGAGAATCATTACAGCGACGGCTAGATTCACTCATTGCCCAACAGGGAAGCAGCCTCACCCGTGATGACTTAAGTGATTTGGACGAAGCTGATGATGCAGTGATTGAAGGGTTGGAGTCATATTTGGAGCCTATTGATCCTCAAGAAGTTCAGTACCTTAAAGACCTGCTGCGCCAGTTTGCCAACACAGGGGAAGATACTAAACTCTCTTTTTTCATTACAAACCTGCGTCAAGAGTTGAGCGATCGCGAAAGTGCCATTATCTTCACCCAGTACACGGATACAATGGATTACTTGCGGAATTCGCTCAGTCAGCTCTATGGGTCTCAAGTCGCCTGTTACTCAGGTCGTGGCGGTGAACTTTACCAAAATGAATGGTACGTTGTTTCTAAAGAACAGATCAAGCGTGGGTTTCGGGAGGGAGAGATTAAAATCCTCCTCTGTACCGAGTCTGCTAGTGAAGGCTTGAACCTGCAAACCTGTGGCGTGCTGTTTAACTATGATTTGCCCTGTAACCCCATGCGAGTAGAGCAACGCATTGGTCGAATTGACCGGATTGGACAAGTCCATCCCACCGTCACTATCCATAACTTCTACTACGACGGGACTGTTGAAGCCAAGGTTTATCAGAAATTGCGCTCGCGCATCAATGCTTTTGTAACCGTTGTAGGCAACTTGCAACCGATTCTGGCTCAGGTTCCCACGTTTATTGAGCAGGCTGTAATGAGTGCAGATCCTAAAGAAGAAGATGTTTTGATGTCTGAATTTGACTCTGTGTTGAATACTCCACCCTTACGTCCGGCAATGGAAGAAATGGTGGCTATGGATGTGGAGGCGGACTTAGCAGAAATTCGTCAGCCGCTTCCCCCAAGCCCCATTACGCCAGAAACAATTGAGCAATTATTTACCACTTCGGCTTTACTGAAAGCTTGTGGAGTTGTATTTAAGCCAACTGAGAACTACACCTATCAACTGACTCATCAAGAGCAAGGTTATGCTGTCACATTCAAGCCAGAGGTGTTTGACCAGATGCCCTCAACTCGACTGATGAGTTTTGGCGATCCCTTATTCGAGCGCTTAGTTCAGGCAGATGTAGTGGTTGTTACGGTTTGCTAGCTGGTGTTGTGCTGTCAAAATATTCACGCCAGCGACTGATCCGACCATCTTTGAAGTCAACAACGATTACGTCATCGACCTTGTTACGAAACCCAGTCGCCTTTTCAGTATCTTCATAATACCACTCTACTGCTGCCTGATTGTCTTCAATTATAATCCGCCGAATGTCAATCTTTACATCTGAATACTGTTGAGTGAAACGGGTGACTTCTTCCCTAATTTTCGCTTGTCCCCGCCACCGTTGTCCTGGCACTATGAGTTCACCATCAGGCGTAAACAACTGTGTGAGGGCATCAGCGTCGCGAGCTACCCATGCTTCTCTAGCCTGTTTGATCAACGTTCGTATATCCTCTTGCTTCATATTTTGACTGGCAAATACATCGGTGATAAAAGCTATGCTGAAGAAAGTGAGTCCTAATAATAAACATTTTATTGACCTTAACCTCCAACTTCTTCTCATACTGTTTTAAGACTAAAGATTAGTTTTTTCTAAAAAGATGTTGAGATTTTTTTGAGAAAATTATTCTTAATTTATAACATAGCTCTCAGCAAAAACTCATTTTAGATTTTGATTATTGAGCCAAAATTGTTTTAAGTCTGAAGCAGAAACTTATACACCAGCTTAGCAATGTTGTCCTTTAGGAGCGAAGATTGATGAAACTGAACCAATTTATAATACTAGGTGTTACTTCTTTTTTGGCCTCTAGTATCTCAATTTCAAGTAGTGCAATAGGAGTGTTAGCCAATTCATCTTCTAATGCAGTTAGTCCTTCAGACACTTTAGCTGGCGCTAATACTGTTGTGGCACAAAACCAGACAGTGGCGCTTATGTCTGGCACCTTTCTTGCGGCGGAAAAGCCTGCCACTGGAACAGCTCGGATTGTCACACAAAATGGGCATCGCTACTTAGAGCTTGACTCGGCTTTTAGTACAAGTGACCAAGGACCAGATTTGCATGTTCTTCTAGAGGCTTCTGCAAAGCCACCGCAGAGTTATACAAGTCAAAATTCAGGTAGCTATGTGAATTTAGGCAAATTACATAAGTTCAAGGGCGCTCAGCGCTACCCAATTCCTGATAGCGTCAATCTGGCAAACTTCAAATCTGTTAGCGTCTGGTGCCGTATGGCTAATGCCACCTTTGGCTATGCCCCACTCCGTCCTGCCAGCACCGCTAGCTCTCAGTAGCCTCGTCCCCCGTTAAATCCTCGTAGCGCGATCGCTCTATAACGGGGGAGGTTATCTTTGTAAACTGGAATACATGCCTTCTTCTACCTTTAGGTAGAAATACAATTACTTACCTACACTTGATAGCTTGAGCTATATAAAATTGCAGTAAGTGTAGAGTAAGAATAAGTTATGGATTCCGCAAAAGAAACCACCGCTAGTACAACTGAATTTGAGCAATCGATAACTGTAGCTGCCCCGGCAGACGCCATATTTGAATTTATTTCGGATGTCAAAAACGTGCCTCAGTATTTGCCAACGGTTAAGAGTGCTCAGCCTCAACAGGGTGAACGGATTCGTACCCAGGGTCAGGCTGGAGACCGTTCGTATGACTCTGATGGTCATTTTCGTGTAGACAAGCAAGCGCACCGCCTCGAATGGGGTTCTGATGGCGAAAACGATTATCGTGGGTGGCTCGAAGTCCAAGGCGATGGAGGGTCACAATCGCAGGTCAAGGTACACATCCACTACTCACCCAAGCCCGAAGTGTTACAGGGCATGGTTGAGCGTTCCCCTGATCACAGCTTTGAGTCAGTAATGAATGAAGGCATCTCCAAGACACTCGAATCGATCAAGCGCATTTGCGAAGGTACGGGCGGCAAAGAGGAGATTGAAGCCAATAAATAATTTTTCTAAGTTGTTGGTTTCTTAAAAAAAAGAAGCCCCCAAGGTCAAATGCCCTTCGAAAGAGCCAATGATCGGGGGCTTTTTGCTTAGAAAGTACAAATGTAAAGCCAAATAAAATTTAATTATAAGAAGTTGCTGAGAGAAGCATTAATATTTTTAAATTAACTTTTCAATCTAGATTCATTTTACGTTCACTACAGAGCTATATATTGTCAGTAGATGTTGTTTCGGGTAGTCAAAACCATGCCTTATGACTATGCCGAATCAACATTTACTTCTGTATAGAAATTTTATATGATCGAATTTAACGATGCTCTCAGCCTATTACATCCAGCGATCGCCGTTTTATTTATCTTTCCACTAATTGGTATTGTACTTAACTTAGCATGGCAAACCCGCCAGCGTCGGTTGCAAAACGCTGCTGGAGTCAAGAGCAAAATTCCACCCGTCGTTGGTCCAGAACACAACCGATTAGGCCATTGGCTTACGGGATCAGTAGTCGGGCTTACCCTCGTAGGGATTGGCTATCCAATTTTTAAAAATATTTTTACTCACCAGGTCTGGAGCAAAACACCGTTCCAAGTACTCTTCATTGTGCTGTTGTTTTTAGCCACTATCGCCTCTCTAGTCTTTCTTTATCAAGCCAAGGAGCGGCTGTGGCGTGGGGTCTTTGCTACCTTAACCGGTGCTGGTTTAATTGTCTTGGGTTGTCAGGATGGCGTCTATCGAATGACGAATGAGTGGTATGTGTCTCATTACTACATTGGTATCACTGCGGCGATGCTGATGATTTTCTCCTTAGCAATTTTTCCAGATATTTACAAAGACAAGTCAAATCGCTGGCGCAAAGCGCATGTACTTTTGAACTGTATTGCACTCTTGCTATTTATGGGACAAGGGCTCACCGGGACACGGGACTTGTTAGCAATTCCCTTGGGCTGGCAGGAACCTTACATTTATAAATGCGATTTTACCAATAAGACATGTCCCACTCCAGCACCAGCGCTGTCACAAAATCCAGCTTCCACGAAGTGAATGAATGCTACTTTATTATGTGTAGCTCAGCAGCTATAGGTAGTTGTACCTTGACTGTTGTACCTGTGGCTGTAGATGAATGAATAAATAACTCCCCCCCATGAGCATCAACAATGCGTTTGACAATTGCCAGTCCCAGCCCAGTACCAGAGGATTTGGTTGTGTAGAACGGCTCCGTTAGTCTCAGCAGAACCTCTGGCGGAATCGAATTGCCACTATTATGAATCTGAATGCAGACTTGACTGGAATCAATACAATTATCTATTGCCCAAGTGACAGTATTTCCCTCAGCTACTGCCTCGCAAGCATTCCGCACAATATTGATGAATACTTGTTTCAGCTTGTCTTTGTCACCTCTTACTACGACCACTGCGGGTGTAGGAAAAAATTCAATTTTTCGTCCCAGTGCTTCCGGCATGCTGCGGACAACGTTTAGCATTTCCCCAATCAATTCGTTGATGTCCAGTTCGGTGATTTGTAATACCTGTGGCTTAGCATAGAGCAAGAGTTCACACAACAAACGTTCCAATCGGCTCGCTTCATCCAGAGTTAAGGAAAATCGTTCTTGGGCAGGCTCAGATAAGTTAACTCGTTTAAGATAGTTCAGCCCTAACATTATTGTCGTTAAGGGGTTGCGGATTTCATGAACAATAGTGGCGGCAAATTCACCAATAGCTGCTAAACGTTCCCGTTCCACCAGGCTGATTTGAGCAATCCGCAGTTCTTCCGTACGCTTTGCTACCTCAGCCTCCAAAATTTCATTAAATTGCCGCTGTTGTAGGTAAAGATGATAATTATCAATTGCAGTGGCAGCTCGCTCAGCGAACATTTCAGCAGTACGGACTTCTTCTGGAGCAAACCGGCGCGGCTTCCTGTGAAAGGAACAGATCGTACCAATGACTTTACCGTGGGAAGGGCGCAACGGCACGCCTAAATAAGCCCAGTATCCTGCTGGTGCCTTTCCATACTCAGTAAATCTGGCATCCTCTACCACAAGTGATTGCCCCGTCTGCACAACTGTGTCTGTTAATAGACCATGCAGGGAATAAGTATGATCGCCCTCACCCATGTTTATACTACTTGCCAGCACTTTCTCGACCCCGTTCTGGCAAAAGGTCACTATAGACCAATCTACACCGAGCAATTGGCTGACGCCACAAGCAATTTCTTTCAGATAGTTGCCTAGTTCGCCTGTCCGATAGCTGAGGGAAGATAAAACTTCCAGCGTGCGCCGCTCTTGCTGCCACTGATGCGATTCTAAGAACATGAAATGCTCCTTACATTTATTCGCGGCTATTTTGTGAGTAATTGTAGGGGTGAGGAGGCGGATCGCCCCTACTTTGTTGGCAAAATTGAGTAAGAATAGTGACCATCCTGATTTGCGATCGCGTTGCTTGCTGCCTCTTGTCGTATTTCCTAGGTTGAATGCTGGACCCATTATAGTTGGGTATAGTTGCTGTAGCAATTATTACGTTTGATTTACCCTTTCACATCATTAAAATCATGACGGCGCACATCTTAGTCGTTGAAGATGAAGTCAAACTGGCTCGATTTGTGGAACTGGAGCTAAGCTATGAAGGATATCAAGTCAGCGTAGCGCACGATGGGTTAACCGGACTTACCGCAGCACGAGAGTCCCATCCTGATCTTGTCATTCTCGACTGGATGCTCCCAGACTTATCAGGATTAGAGGTTTGTCGCCGTCTGCGCTCAACCGGAGATAAAGTGCCTATAATCTTGTTAACCGCCAAAGATGAAGTCAGCGACCGCGTTGCCGGCTTGGATGCTGGTGCCGATGACTACATGATCAAGCCCTTCAGCCTTGAAGAATTGTTAGCCAGAGTGCGGGCGCACCTACGACGAACTCAGGAAACGGACATCGATACTTTGCAATTTGCAGATCTGAGTTTGAATCGGCGTTCACGGGAAGTCTATCGAGGCAAACGGCTTATTGAATTAACCGCTAAAGAATTCGATTTACTCGCTTACCTACTCACTCATCCCCGGCACGTTATCACCCGCGATCGCATTTTGGAGCAGGTTTGGGGTTACGACTTCATGGGTGATTCAAATATTATTGAAGTTTACATCCGCTACTTGCGGCTCAAGTTAGAAGCAAATAATGAGCAGCGATTGATCCAAACGGTGCGTGGTGTGGGTTACGTATTACGCGATAAAACCCAGCCTTAAAGTTTTGAACCGCCGAGACGCCGGAGCGAAGCGTCAGCGTAGCGTTAGCCGAAGGCGAAGCGTTAGCGTTAGGCGACAGCCGTTAGCCGGAGGCGTTAGAGCGCCAAGGGAAGAAAGGACTTCAAGAATTATTTTTAGGATTGCTATATTTTGAGATACCCTAGCATTACATTTAGTGTTTATGTAATTCTAACTAAAAGCAGCGATTTGAGCTTTTTCTAATTAAAAACATAGGTTTTTTCTCAAATATTTCTACACAAATTCTCATTTAACAATAATTTTAATTTATAAAGAGAGACCTATATTATTAGTAGTGAGCGTTCTAAGAACTTTATAATAATGACTAACTATTTAGCAATGCTTAGCATATTTAGTCTCATGCAGCGGGTAACTAATGCAATTCAGTGCAACCTTCGGCTACACCAACTGTGGCTAGTTTCAGCCAAATGAGATTTGCCAGGAACTTGTTCAATGCGATCAGCCAAACATGGAAGCGAACTGATCCATTTTCCCTACAGTTTCGTTTAACCATAGGAGTTGTAGCTTTCTCAATTTTAGGGCTTGGTAGTGTCGTCCTTTGGACGAACTGGAGAATCCAGCAGATTTTGATTGATAGCCACAAGCAGCATGCTCTAGTTATTGCTGAGGGCTTTCCACAGGATGTCGAGTTCTATAGCAAAACGATGTCCGTACAGGCTGGGCTGCAAACAGTAATCAATAACCGCACAACCCCAAATCTGTTTTTATGGGTGAGACGTCCCAATGGTGAAATCTCTGCAAAATCTACCTCACTTAGGCAGAACAACGGTATCACTGGCACGTTATTTTCCCTAACAGAAAGGCTGACCCAACCCCAGATCTATCAATTGAACGGACGCTATTTAATGCTCTATAGTATCCCGTTGAGCGTGCAGGAGGTAATGCTCGGCAAGCTTTACGTAGCACAGGATATTACTCGCGATCAAATCATGTTTGTGCAACTGGTGCGTGAATTGAGCATCGCGGCTACTCTGTCAATTCTTGTAATGATGTCGATAATTGCTCTTTACGTAGGGCGATCGTTGCAACCATTGCGGCAGATGAGTCAGTTGGCTGGCACAATTTCAGTAGACGATCTTAGTCAGGCTCGTCTGCACCTTGATCGCGCTCCTAGCGAGGTTAAGGAACTCAGCCGAACCTTTAACATGATGTTGTCTCGCTTATCAGCAGCCTGGGAGCAACAGCGACAACTTGTTAGCGATGTCTCCCATGAATTGCGAACGCCCCTAACATTGGTTTATGGCTACCTACAAAGCACGCTACGGCGAGGTGCTAACCTGACTGAACCCCAGCGGGAAGCTCTGGAAATTGCCTCTTCCGAGACAAATCGTACTATCCGTCTTTTACAAGACTTACTCGACTTGGCACGAGCTGACAGTGGATACCTAAACTTGCAGTTGGAACCTCTATTGCTGAATGATTTAGTTGTCGAGGTGGTAGGGATGGCACAGCAATTTAGCGAGCAACCCATTTTGCTTGAGGCAGGGACATTTCCTATAGAAACCATAGCAGATCCCAACTACTTGAAACAAGTGCTGCTCAACCTGATTGATAATGCTGTAAAGTACTCTAACTCGAACGAACTGATCGCGTTAAGGTTAGACCGAATTGACGAGACCGTAACTATTCAAGTCCGCGATCGTGGAATTGGGATTCCTCTGCAATACCAAACCCGCATTTTTGAACGCTTTTATCGCGTGGATGAAGCCCGTGCCCGTTCTACTGGCGGTGCCGGTTTAGGTCTAGCCATCGTTAAAACCCTTGTTGAGGGAATGTGTGGTAGCGTCACGGTTCGCTCAAAACTGGGTGAAGGCAGCGTATTTACAGTCACTTTACCATCCCAACCGGCAAATCAATGACAGCAAATATCCCGCCATCTACACACAGTCGGTAGAAATTTGCTGTAAAGTCGAAACAGTGGCAAGTTGAGAATTACCATGAGCTATCTCGAAACAGCGGCACAATTCTACAGCGAGGTGGCAGAGACTCCACAAGTTGGTCTTTGTTGCGTCCAGAGCAGTCCTTTACAGCTGCCAGGATTGAAAGTTCCCTGCCAGATGCAACAGATGAACTACGGCTGTGGCACCACCGTTCACCCAGCGGAACTCTTCGAAGCTCCTACCGTTTTGTATGTTGGTGTCGGCGGTGGCTTAGAAGCATTGCAATTTGCCTATTTTTCTCGCCGCCCAGGTGGTGTGATTGCTGTTGATCCGGTAGCAGCGATGCGCGAGGCAGCTGCGCGTAATCTCCAAATCGCAACCAAAGACAACCCCTGGTTTGACCTTAGTTTTGTCGAGATTCGAGAAGGTGATGCCTTTACTCTACCCGTTCCTGATGCTTCCGTTGATGTAGTGGCACAGAATTGCCTATTCAATATCTTTGAACCAGCTGACCTTTCCAAAGCACTTCAGGAAGCATTTCGGGTTTTAAAACCGGGTGGGCGTTTGCAGATGAGTGATCCAATTGCCACCCGTCCAATCCCTGAGCATTTGCAACAAGATGAGCGCCTACGAGCCATGTGTCTATCTGGTGTTCTAACTTACGAGCAGTATATCCAGCAGATTGTCAGCGCTGGCTTTGGTCAAGTTGAGATCAGGGCGCGTCGGCCCTATCGCCTTTTGGATAGTCACAGCTATAATTTGGCAGAGCATTTACTCCTAGAAAGTCTTGATTCTGTCTCCTTCAAAGTTCCCATTCCAGAAGACGGCCCTTGCGTCTTCACAGGTAAAACTGCTTTATACACCGGTCTAGAAGAGGTTTTCGATGACTCAGCCGGGCATATTCTCCAGCGGGGTTTACCGGCAGTAGTGTGTGATAAAACAGCTGCTAAACTCGCCTCAGTCATACCTGAAAATGTGATTATTACCGATTCAACTTGGCATTACATTGGTGGCGGTTGCTGTTAGTTTAAGCTGAAGAAAATTCAATTTCGACTTCTTCGAAGCAGCCAGGTAGCGAGGGCAAAGCTGAGTAGGGTGAGCGCCATAGTAATGCTCGACGCTGCAGCTACGACTGGAGTAAGGGTGTAGCGCAAATTCGGCCAAATCACCTTTGGTAGGGTCTCAATCGCAGGAGTGCTCAGGAAGAGGGCCATGATGAATTCATTGAGCGACAAAATGAAGGCCATGAGTGCCCCAACAAGCAGTGCTGGAGCGATCACCGGTAGCGTAACTCGGCAGAACGTAGTCAACGGATCAGCCCCGAGCCCACGAGCCGCAAGTTCTAGGTCAGGATCGAGTTCCTCTAGGGCTGAGCGGATGACCAGAAATACGACTGGCAAACTCCAAAGGCTGTGAGCAGCAACGAGGGAAAACCGCGAACCCCAAAGACCAAGCGTATGCATAAAAGGAAGGAGGGCCATCGCCAGAACTACAGCAGGGACGAAAAGTGGCAAGAGGACGGCCCCAGTAAGAAGCTGTGCGCCTCGAAAGTGATAGCGCGTCACAGCCACAGCGACACCACCACCACCTAAGAGCGAGCTGATAACAGTCATACCAGCGACCCAGATGCTATTTGTGAGTGCCTGTATCCACTGCGGGCTCTCTAAGAAGAGGCGATACCAGCGAAGCGACCATTCCCCAGTTGGTGGCTCTAGAAGTTCCCCCGGTGTGAAGGAGATCCAAACTACGTAGAAAAGTGGCCAGAGTATACCCAGTAGCAGTACCAGACCCAATTTTTGCCCCAAGGATGTTAACAAAGCTCCGCCGTCCTTATCCAAATGTGTGCGGCTCATGAAACCCTCCGCAGACGCTGTATAAACTGGGTAGAAAAGCTATACAGGGCGATGCATACACAGAGAGTCACGAGCATCATTATGGCTTCTGCAGCACCGCGCGGCCAGTTGAGATTCTCAAAGGTTTGCTTCTGAATATCGACGGCGAGAGTAATCTCTTGCGGGCTTCCCATGAGGTAAGGGCCTTCAAAAGCGCCAAGCGCAAAGATCAAACTAAGCATGGTAGCTAGGTAAAGACCCGGAAGCGAAAGTGGAAAGGTGACCCGCCAGAAACTCTTCCAGGAGCTCGCACCGAGGCCACGCGCTGCGGGCACTAAGTTCACATCAATGCGGTCGAAGGCAGTGACAAGAATAAGCACAGAATACGGCAGGATTAGGTAGGTTTCACTAATTACCACCCCGGTCAGGTTGTGAAAGAGGGTCAGCGGCTGTGAAATGATGCCCAACGCCAGAAACACTTGGTTGACTGGACCAGTGTTGCCCAGAATAAGCTCCATTCCATAAATGACGACTAAGGGGTTGGCGAGCTTAGGCAGCACGACAGCCGTGAGGGAGATTACCTTCAGCCGTGAGGGAAGCCCCTGGATAATCAGGGCTAAAGGATAGGCTAGGACCAGAGTGATAAAAGTGATACCAATTCCAAGGAGTACCGTGAAGGTAAGGACCTCTCGAAAATACTGATCGCTGAGAAGACCTGTGTATGCTCCCAGTGTCCAGGTGTCTGGTTTATAAAAACCACCACCGCCGATGCCAAAACCGCTGCTTCCTCCACCCTCATAGAGGCTCACCCGACCCAGGAGAATCATCGGCGCGACAAACAAGCAGATCAAGAGTGCCAGGGATGGAGCGACCAAGAGAAAGGGGAAGCGAAGGCGGGGAAGCTGAAATTTCATAGCAGTTATCTAAGCTTATAGAATTCCAGTCGCCCAGGAGGGATCGTCTTCAGGAATCATCCAAAGACTTTCTGGCGGAATCCCTACCGTTAGCCAATCGTTAAGCTGTGCATCCGCTAAGCTTTTAGTCCGTCCGCGCACGCGCAACGTCACCCCTGGCGCGGTCTCCAACTCAAGCAGGTGATCGACGCCGAGGAAGGTAGAATTAATAACGCGACCAGACCAGGCGTTCTGGCAATCTGTGGCTGCTGTGCCAGGCACGCAGTTCTCAGGTCTAACTAGGAGCCAAGACCCGGTTGTGGCGTTAGGAATAGTATCTCGTTTAAGCAGCATCCCGCCGCGCAGGCGAAGGGTAGCTTCCTCAACCGCCTCAACTTGAAACAAGTTTGCCTCTCCTACGAAGCGAGCCACGAATGGAGTGCGCGGACGTTGGTAGAGAGCAGTTGGGGTATCGCTTTGGAGAAAGCGACCAGCTAGCATTAAACCAACGCAATCAGCGAGGGCAAGGGCTTCATCCTGGTCGTGGGTAACAAGTATGGTTGTAACGCCGGTTTGACGCTGAAGTTCCCTCAGTTCAGCGCGTAATCGCTCACGCAATTGGCGATCCAGGTTGGCAAACGGTTCATCAAGGAGCAGCAGCTTCGGCTCAAACACCAGAGCCCGTGCCAAAGCAACCCGCTGCTGTTGACCGCCAGACAGTCTTTGTGGGCGACGCTCCCGCTCCGCCATCGAGAGTCCCACACGGTCGAGCATCGTTTCAACACGTTTCTGGCGCTCAGCGCGCGGGATACCCCGCACATCTAGAGCAAACGCCACATTCTCCCGAGCAGACAGATGGGGGAAGAGTGCGTAGTTCTGAAACACCATGCCGATGCCACGTCGCTCGGGTGGCTTATGGGTGACGTTCTGACCCGCCAGGAAAATCTGCCCATCATCTGGCATAAGATAGCCGCCGATCAGCTTGAGGAGCGTAGTCTTGCCACAACCTGAGGGACCAAGCAAGCAGAAAAAGCTTCCCGCCTCGACAGAAAGAAAGACGCGGTTTACGGCGGGTAGACCTTTACCAAATGAGCGCTGTAGCGCCTCAAGTTTTAGAGCTTCCATGCATTTGACGCCTACACCCGCGCACAGCGCTTTGGCTCAAGCTTTGCGAAGGATTTCCTTGTCCCAGGCAGAGACCACACCGTCCCAGTCTTTAAAGTATGCATCGTAGGGGTAGTAGTTTAATTTCTTGAGCTGTGCTTCGGTTGAGGGATAGATCTGCTTCCAGAAGGCATCCTTCTGTGCAACCTTCTGTGCAACAGGCAAGACCGACGTCATCGAGCCACCCTCGGCAAAGGCTGTTTGCATTTCGTCGCCGATTAGAAAGTTGATTGCTTCCTCCGCAAGTTCTTTGCGCTTCGTGCCGGTGGGAATAACCCACATAAGAAGTACGAAGGCTCTATCTGTGTCGGGGACAACGGCAGCAAGCTCTGGATTTTGACGCATAGCGATCAGCATGTCAGGGCTATGCATGTTGCCGATCGCACAGTTGTTCTGCGACAGGTTGAGTGCCATGTCGGTGGAGGTAGGCCACCAATACTTGACCCGGTCCCGGTTCTCCTTGGCAAAATTGACCACCCCTGAAAGGTTTTTGTCCATTTCTGCTGCAGCTGTACCAGGCTTTCCTTCCTGTGCGACCTTCATGCAGGCGAAGGTGTAAAGCGACATATAAAAGGAGTTATAGATTCCGATCTTACCTTTCACCTCGTCTTTCAAGAGGTCTCCCCAGTTTGTGGGAGTGAAGTCTAGCAGTTTTTTGTTGTAGGCAAGCGTCATCACTGACTCAGGGAAAGTAATGCCGTAGTCTTCCTTATAGACCCAGTTATTTAAGACTGACGGGCTGAGCTGCTCTTTGTTTGTCAGACGAGCCATGTCGATCTTCTGGAACAGCCCCTCTTTAATTGCCGGGTAGCCTTGGGTAGCATCGGTGAGAACTAGATCAAAGACAGGGTCTCCCGGAGGGGAAGCTTTGAGCTTGGGAATCGAATCCCACCAGCCTGGATCGGGAATGACGGTAGCACCGGTTCTCGCCTGAAACTTCGGCACGAAACTCTCGCGGAAAACCTTCTCCCAGGCACCAGAGTAGATAAAAACACGTAGGGTCTGACCGGCGAAATCCTGTTTGCCGGGTTTATTCTCAACAGCAGTGGTTTGCTGAGTAGTGGTCTGATTACCACTACTACAGCCGTGCAAGGTGAGGCCAACGCCAAGGCCAGCAGTCCCGGCCCAGCCAAGAAAACGGCGGCGAGAATGCCTCATCCTATAGGGGTTTATCATGTCTGGTTAATTGCTCATAACACAGTTGTTCATCTTGGCTCATGGTTTAGACTTCTTGCAATTAGCGATTAGCATCTTGGGCATTGGGAAAGTGGCTGTGAGGCACTAAGGCAACAGGACGAACCCAGCCTGCACTGCCACCGCGCAACTTGACGGGGAAGGCAACAAAGAGGAACCCATGAGGACGGGGCAACGCACCCAAGTTAGCAAGCTTTTCGAGGTGCAGGTGTTCGCGCTCCCGACCAGCAAAGTGAGCTGGAAAGAGAAGGGGATCGTCATCTTTCAACTGCTGCTGCATTGTATTGTAAGATACATCCATTGCGTAGCCATCAATTCCCACCAGGCGTACTCCCTGGTCGAGCAGGTAGTAAAGCCCTTCTAGCGAGAGACCACCTTGGCTCTGCCAGTACTTTTGGTCATCGTCAATGAAAGCATCGGCACCGGTCCAAAGAAGTGGGATGGTACCAGGAGTGAGGGTAACCTCAATTCGATCCAGTTCGCGCTTGAGGTCATCAACTGTAATATCTCGTCCAACGTGGGTCCGAAAATCAAGGCGTACTCCTGGGCCGATACACCAAGAAAGAGGCACCTGGTCAATTGTTTTTGCCGGTTTGCCCGCGACTGTTGGACCAAAATGGTAAGGAGCGTCAATATGGTTGCCCGCGTGATCGGTCAGCCACACATGTGTCCACGCCAATCCGAGAGCTTCGGGGAAGTCGTTCGTCCCCACTCTTTCTTCCCCCTGATTACCAAATTTGTGTCGATTAATGCTCCCAGCCATCGCCTTTGCCCCATCGGCGTGGCTTACATGCTGGGCTTTGTATGTCCAAGGGGCATAGGCTGCCCCGTCTAAATAGATACCGAGATCTATGGTCTCAAATGGTTCATTAAACATGTTTATCTCCTTTCTGTTAACTTTATCCGAAAAGAAGTCAGGAGTCAGAATTCAGAATTCAGAACTGAATTCTGTGCTACAAAGCGCGGATGAATAAAGGGGTTTAAGACCTCCACTAAATCGAAAAATACTCCTGTTGCCAGTCGCATATCCGCTTAAACGCAATCTTGTCGTCACTTTGCAAGGCAGCGCTTCTGAGCATGTCTACCCTCAAAATAATCCCACTCATCTTCACTGCTCCGACACCGTCCAAGGACTTGAAGATGTGATTGTCAAAATACTTTTCTTGGCTCTCATCCCACACATGCTCTACTGGCATTACCTGTGGACTATAAGCAGGTTTCTGTAAACTCTATCTACGCAGACGTTCACTTACACATCTCGAGCAGTATTAACCTCAATCAATGGCACTCTTTGCCACTGCAATTACCTGAGCCGCTGATTTTTCCTTGCGTTCGCTATAACGGTCTGTCAGGTAATCAACTTTGTCCCGCAGGAGTAGCGTAAACTTGTAGAGCTCTTCCATAACATCAATGATGCGATCACGATAGGGAGAGTCCTTCATCGTGCCGTCTTCTTGGAACTCGTTATATGCTTTGGCAACAGAAGACTGATTCGGGATCGTAAACATCCGCATCCAGCGTCCTAGAATCCGTAACGTATTAACCGCATTGAAAGACTGCGACCCCCCGCTTACCTGCATCACGGCTAAGGTTCTACCTTGAGTCGGTCTTACTGCTCCTAAAGTCAAGGGAATCCAATCAATTTGGTTCTTCATAATGCCGCTAATATTGCCGTGCATCTCCGGACTCGACCATACCTGCCCCTCAGACCATAAGCTCAATTCCCGCAATTCTTGAACCTTGGGATGCGTATCTGGCACACTGCCATGGATTGGTAACTCGCGTGGGTCAAAGAATTGCGTCTCTGCACCAAACCCCTCAATGATTCGAGCAGCTTCCTCTGCTACCAAACGGCTATAGGATCGTTCACGTAAAGATCCGTACAAAAACAAAATTCTCGGTGGA
>QQTW01001486.1_pt1 | contig 16423 bp, 17 predicted proteins | sample 1904831 | NCBI WGS metagenome assembly QQTW01 (sample SAMN09435610, study PRJNA476489) | Subsurface metagenome, whole genome shotgun sequencing project. | reverse complement strand
CTCGAGCGCGAATACCATCTATGCCGATCGCTACTCGAAACGTCCGACCCCGATGGCAAGCATATCATTCAACCGCTGGAGCTGGTCGAACTCCCAAGCCAGTCGGGCGGTCGAGGCGCGATCATAGTCTCCATCTCGAAGGACCCGGGACCAAACTATCTGCGGCAACTAGGCCGCTCTGCACTGGTCGTCAACGGCTGTGCGGTGCCCGCATCCTCCTCAGGCAGCGGCGCTCGCAGTCCAAACGAGCAAGTATCATTACTGCTCTTCCTGGATTTTGCCATTGGCGCCAGCGAGTGTCTGGAGCTCTTGCACCATGGCCAGCGAATGGTGCATGGGGAGTTGCGAGGCGACGCGTTCCACTTTAATCGGGAAACTGGCACTGTGAAGCTGGTCCACTATGGATCAGGTGCGCGCAGCTACGAGCACGGCCTCACCAGCGTCGGCTGGTCAACGCTCTCCAAAGAGATTGGCGTGATGGAAAAGCTTCAGTTCATTGCCCCCGAGCAGACGGGCCGCATGCCGGCTGCGCCCGACAGCCGGACGGATATCTACAGTCTGGGCGTATTGTTCTGGGTACTGCTTGCTGGTGTTCCGGCCTTTGACGGTCAGACCCCGATGGAGATCGTCCAGAGCGTGCTGAGCAAACGCATCCCGCCCATCTCGTCGCGACGATTCGACATCCCGGACGTCATCTCGACCATCATCGAGAAGATGACCTCGAAACAGATCGATCGTCGTTACCACTCCGCCAGTGGACTGAAGTACGATCTGTGCGAGCTCCAGCGGATTCTGGGTGATGGCGACGTTGAGGCGTTGAAGAGCTTTGAGATTGCGACCAAAGACGTATCGAGCTATTTCCATCTCCCCAAGGTGATGGTGGGTCGGCGGAGGGAGCACGACACGATTGTGGGCATCATCGAAAAGGTCTCGAGCCTGTACGCCAGTCAACGGCCACAGCTGGACGGCATGCACAGTATGGGCTCGCAGTCGTCCACGTCCGACAACCCCATCCATAGCCAAGACAACGAGAGCGAGGACTCCAGCTCGCAGGGAGCCCGTGCAACTTCTCGTGGAAACTCGGACACGACGATCCCTCAGAGTGCCAACCACAGTAGCTCTCGAGAGTTACCGCACAGCTATAGCTCGGGCGCGGGTGTCTCGATTTCCTCGCCGTCGTATCGGAGCAAGCCGCTGTCTCAAGCACCATCCTCCGTCGATCCCGCGGGGGTGTTCTCGACCTGGTACTCGAGCGAGAGTCGAGGATCGTCCCAGGAGACGGCCAGTCTGCCGCGGAAAAGCACCCACAAGCACCGCCGAGCGGGTAAATGCCAGGTCATTAGCATCGCCGGGGCGGCCGGCTTGGGCAAATCATGCCTCGTGCAGAGCGTCCAAACAGTTGCCCGACGCTACGGGTACTTGGCGACCGCCAAGTTCGACACGGCCCGAAAGCAGCCCTTTGAGCCGGTCCTCAAAGCCATGTCGTCGCTCTTCCGGCAGATCTTCTCCGAGGGCGACGTGACGACCGAGTTCCACCAGCTAGTGCGACCATATGTGGCCCCGGTCTCGTCCGTGCTCCATTATATGCTGGACATCCCCCAGGATCTGATTGGGGAGAGCGCTCCCTCGTCTGCAGCGCATACGTCCGCCTCTCGTTCGTCATCACACGAAACAACTAAACCTTCGACCCCATACGGCGAGACCTCGCCGATCGCTTCGAGCAACCACGTCTTTAGCACCCATGCTCCGGCCGAATTTCTGAAAGGGAGCTCTTCATCGACGTCCTCGAGAGCCTCGAGCACGTTCTTGGATATCCTCCGGATGCTGGCCCGACATAAATTCATCTGCCTTTGCTTTGACGACCTACAGTTTGCCGATGAAGAGAGTTTAGAGTTGATTTCTAGCATTGTTGCATCTAAGATTCCTTTGCTCGTTATCGTAAGGGATTACTCGATCGACCTGGTATTTACTTCGACTAATTGCCTTAGGTCACGTACCGTGAGAAAGAAATGCTGGGCGACAAAGTCCGCGCAGTCCTGGAGTAAGTCAAACCCCTTCCAATGACCTCGCAAGATCTAACGGCCGTCAGATCGCAAAACGCAAAACTAACCAAGATCCAACTTGAGCCGCTCACCGAAGACGACATCATCGACTACGTGGCGGCAACGTTATATCGACCTCGGGAGTACGTGACTCCGTTGGCGGCTGTCCTGGAAGAGAAGAGCGGAGGAAACCCGTTCCTGCTTCGGGAGGTCCTTGACACCTGTCATCGAAAAAGCTGTGTCTGGTACGTAATCTGAGGCATCTTGTGGTCCATTGTAGGTCCGTTGACTGATTTGATATAGGTTTGACTGGAAGACGTCAAGCTGGATTTATGACTTGGATCGCGTCTTTCGCGTGTTTGAATCCGACAGCTCCGGCGAATATCTTAACAACGACTTTATCCTCCGCCGTCTAAACGAGCTGCCTGCTGCTGCGAGGATGATCTTGGCATGGGCATCCCTCCTGGGCAGCACATTCTCCTTCGGCCTGGTCCAGAAGCTTGTGAGCGGCGAATTCGCAGGTCAGCTGATTACGGATGACAAGCCAAGGCCCACATCTCGCGGTAGCCAGTCGAATCCATCCAATGATGCTGTGGGCGGATTACAGACTGCGTTGCAAGCTTGTATCCTTGTTCCGGGCGACGATGACGATCAGTTTCGGTACGTGTAGTCTTTTTCCAATGTTATCCGGGGTTATCTGCGCGGTTCTCGTGCTCGTCACGGGCAGCGACCCTATGATTTAGTGTTTCAACGGTCAATTCTTCTCGTCAGCTATGACTCGTCAACCAAGCCAGAATCCCTTTCAAAGCAAAGTCCTTCAATGCTCCTTCGGCTGACTCATTCTAGTTTCGCCCACGACCGATATATGCAGGCGTCGGCTGCACTTCGAGAGTGTTTCAACACCACAGAGATGCACTACGTGATTGCCCAGACCATGATGAAATATGTCGGTGTCACAAATCCTTTGCATGTTACTTGTGCTGTAGCTGATGGCTCCTTAGCGCGGTCTCGACGATCGCGATTTATATACTCGAAGCGAGCACGTATGCAAGTCGATCGACATTATTAAAGCTCGGGTGGCTTCTCGAGGCCGATTCAGAGAGCTTCTGCTTCAGGCTGCACAGCAGGCTATCGAAAGCGGCGCCAGACCCACCGCATTGTATTACTATCGTCACTCCCAGATGCTCCTGCAACCTGAGCCGTGGGAGGACGGCCCAGACACGAGTTACGAAGAAACGTTACGTGAGTGGATCAGACAGCGCAGGTTTGATGGTTTTCTGACAGCGTCCAGGGATATACACTCGCTTAGCTGAATGCTGGTGGAATGTGGGTAATGTCAATGAAGCTTTGGATGCTCTGAACACCACGTTTAAGTACGCTCGGAGTTCGGTGGACAAGGCTCCATCGTGGGTGCTTCACAGCCGAATCCTGAGCCAGTCGGGTGATACCTCAGGAGCCTTCCGTGCCTTGAAGCTTTGTCTAGGTTCGCTCGGGATGGAATTCGAAGTAGAAACGTCCTGGGAACGCTGCGATGCACATTTCCACCAGCTTTGTTCTCGGATACAAGACATGGACCGGACAACATTACTAGAGAAGCCTGCTAGTCAGGAGCCCACAGTCATTGCTATGGGAGGTGGGTTCGCCTTCACAACCCGAAGGCCAATTTTGAACTGACGTCTGTAGCCGTTCTGATTGAGATTGTCAGCGCTGCCTTCTGGAGCGACGCCCTCGTCTTTTATCAGCTGGTATTGCGGATCGTGGAATTACACTGGAATGTCGGCGCTTTCCCGCAAATCAGTCTCGCCTACGAATATCTAGCTGGTAAGAGCAGCCGGGACCGACCTGCTATAGACCCGATTCTGACCACGTTGCTAGTCATCGTGACCGGCCGGTTCAGCATGATCAAGTTTGGAGCTGAGCTAAACACGATTGCCGATTTACTGCTTGCTCGCTGGCAAGACGAAACCACGTCGACGAGAGCGGGCATCACCTATTGGTATGCTTCAGGGCATCTCCACCACCATGTTCGCGATGCTCTTTCGGCTCTCGAGGTCGTCTTACGTCGTCATATGATCGGGGATCGTCTGCTGGCCTTGATCGACATTGCGGTAATCGCTCTCAACAAGCTCTACGCCTCACATCCTCTCAGCGAGACCGAGATGCTGTGCACACAAAGCCTGGCGGACTTTCCACACGTCAAGTCGGACCTGCGCGGAGGTCCCTTGCTTCTCGGTGTGAGGCAAGTGGCTCGCGCCTTACAAGGCAAAACTCGGATTGATTCGCCTGCGACTGTTCTATCGGACGACCAGCACGATTCAGAAGCGTACATTGCCAGCGTATCCAGAACTTCGAGCCCTGACCGAGCATTGGATCACTATCTCTCCCTCACTCTCCTCCCTCTATACCTCTACGAGTATTACGACGCCGCCATCGTCCTCGGCGAGTCTCGAGCTCAGACGATCGAGTATCTATGGTCCCTCCGCGCCACACGGATGTTCAATTTCTATCTCGCGCTCTCCTACCTTGCCGTTCTCCGCAGGAACCCCACCGATTCGAAGAGGCATGAGACTCTGGATAAGGTCCGGAGCCTCATGCAGCGGATCAAGGACTGGGAAGTAATCAACAGTGTCAACTACGCAGCCTGGTCCGGGCTGCTCAAAGCTGAGCTGTCCGATGTGACTGATGACACAGGTAGCGCGATGCGGGACTATGACATGGTTCTGATGCACGCTCAAGAACATGGCTTCGTCCTCGAAGAGGCGCTGACGTATGAGCTCTCCGCCGGCTTCTATCTCAGACGAGGGGCAAAGCGCGCAGCCTTGGTCATCGTTCGGGAGGCGATCACAGCGTACAAGCGAATTGACGCACATGGCAAGGCAGGCCAGGTTGCTGAGAAGTATGCATGGCTTCTACAGGAATATCGAGAAACACGAGTCGCAGAAGCGGCGTGTCAGACGGACTTCCAGGGCGATGTCGGCGGGGAACAACTTCGAAGGTTGCCGGTGGACGAGAATGAACGCCGGATTACTCAAGACGAGGGGGAGCAGAGCAGGCAAGATCGAACAAGCGACTGGGTAGCCCCAGAAGCTGGGGTCGGCAAGAACCCAGCTCCAGGTCTCGGCATCGATGTGATTGATTTCCAAAGTAAGCATCGCAGTATCGAGTTTGAATTTACGCAGCTCACAGGCGAATCTAGACATATGGAATACCAGCACGCTCATCAACTCGGAGTTGCAGATCGACAAGCTACTCTTAAAGATGTGTGAAATCATTCTGGATGGCAACTCGGCAGACTTTGCGGCCGTCATTCTCGACGAGGAAGGTTTCGGGTGGAGCGTGATGGCCGCCGGTGATCAAGAGAATGGCATCAAAGCGTATGATCCTGGCCTCCCCTTGGCGGGTCCAGATCTTGAGGATAAGATCGCCAAGCGCGCAGCGCTCTACTCGCTACGGTTCCGCGAAAGTGTTTTGTTGCAGAATGTCCTGACGGACGAGCGATTCAGCAATGTTTCCGACGGATATCTTGCTCGCAATCCCCTCGGCAAGTCCGTCATTGCTCTGCCGATCCTCCACGGTGGAAAGTCTTTGTTAGGGGCGATTTATCTTGAAGGACCTCCAAGCACCTTTACCGGTAAGTTCAACTGGCCTCTGCTCTAACCACCCCGCTAATTTGCCTTTAGACCGTCACCTCACCGTCTTGCAACTGATGACCGTTGGGCTCGGCATCAGCATCACCAACGCATTGTTGTTCAAACAGTGAGTCGCGCGATTTCCGCTGGGAGATTTTTTCTACGGAAAAACGCGCTAATGCTGTCCCAGAGTACGCAAGGTGTCGGCAGCCAACGCGTCGATGATCGAATCCCAAAAACGAGCTCTCGCCCAAGCGCGAGAAGCCGAAGTGAAAGCGAAACGTGCCGAGGCGGAAGCGATCCGGAGCCTACGACTGAAAGAAGAAGCGGCCAAGGCCAAGTCGATCTTCCTGGCGAACGTCTCCCACGAGTTACGCACGCCATTGAACGGCATGATTGGGAACTCGGAGCTACTGAAAGCGACGCACATGACGTCGGAACAAGAATCATATGCCGACTCAATCCGCGTCTGTGCCGACACACTGCTGACCGTCATCAATGACATTCTCGACTACTCAAAGCTGGAGGCTGGGAAGATGCAGCTCGTGCAAGTTCCATTCAACATTCAGGAAGCGATCCAAAGCGTTGTGCAGGCTCTGTCGTGCGTGCATGCAGAGCGTAAGCTCGAGACGGTGGCCGAGTTAAATCTACCGGATACCTTGGTCTTAGGAGATCCAATCCGACTACATCAGATTCTCATGAATCTTCTCAGCAACAGTTACAAATTTACGCCCTCTGGCACCGTGACGGTACGGGCCAGGATGGAGAACGAGACGGCACAATACGTCAAGATTGTGTGCTCCGTTTCCGACACCGGTATTGGGATCAGCGGTGAACAGCTCAAACGACTCTTTACCCCGTTCAGTCAAGCGGACGACTCCACTGCTCGAAAATATGGCGGCAGCGGCTTGGGACTCAGTATCTGCAAAAGTCTGATCCAGGTCATGAATGGCCGCATCTGGATGGATAGTCAGCCCGGCTCCGGAACGACAGTCACGTTCTCGATGACGCTTCAGAAAGCCCCCAAAGGAGCCGCCGTCGTGAATAATCAAATCACCGCGAGGGATCCAGATCCCGAGTCGCCCGATCGAGTCAAGAGATCTGCGCAGGGACCGAAGTACATCGATCTGTCGCAGATTCCACGCGAGGAAATCCGCATTTGCATCGCCGAGGACAATCCCATCAACCAGAAGATCGCCATCTCGTTTGTCGAGCGACTTGGGTTTCGCGTCGACGCCTACGAGAACGGTCGGGAAACCGTGCAGGCTCTGAGAAAGAAGGCCGAGGAAGGCCAACCGTACCATCTCGTGCTGATGGACGTTCAGATGCCGGAGATGGATGGATACGAAGCCACGCGGGAGATCAGAAGCGACCCACTCCAAGCCATTCGGGAGGTGCTCATCATCGCCATGACGGCATCGGCCATCAAAGGTGACCGCGAAAAGTGCATCGAGGCGGGCATGAACAACTATCTCGCTAAACCCGTCCGAGCGAACGTGCTCAAGACTATGCTTGAGACGTATCTGCAACAGCCCGAGAAGAACATACCGAATCTCGAGAAGGAGGCAAAAGAGGTGGCTCAGTCCGTGCTGAATAACGTGGAGAAACCTGCGGAACAGGACATGGCTGCATCTGAAGCGAGCACGCCGAAAGCTCCGGGCCCGAATGGATTGGCGATAAGGGGTATGAATGGTCAACTGGATGATCCAGGGGGAACTCATGCTGAGGGTGCTGAACTGGGGAAGGATACGGGGAAGGAGAGGCCAGAGGGTTCTGGAACGACTTCTTAGATCTGGATTGGATGACTGGCATTTGCATGCATATCCCTTTGGGTTGTTGTTGTGTTGTTCACATGCGGAATTAAGTGATTAAGTTACTAGCGGGCATAGCGAGTGCTTATGGAGACGGTCAAAGAGCTTCGAATGGCATAGTAGTCTAGTCTATCAGTGGCTAGACTGCCACATGTTTGTGTTCGAATACAAATCCTACTGGATATCATGCTCTACGGAATACAGTGGGGGGACAAAAATCTGGACACCCCCCTACATCTAGCAAAGCCGCCAGGTACAGCGCTCGCTAACAGCCCCACCAGAACGGCTGTTAATATATACCGGCATTAACTGCAACGTAGTCATTTCATATGGGAATCTCAAAAGCATTATGCTCACAAGTCTTCTATCTTCTATTTCAAGATAGTCAGAAGGTAATTTTAACGTCGTAGTGGCAAGTGTTGAGTGTGTTGTAACGACCTGGTTTTGGTGGGGCAGGCGGTTTGAAGTCACTTAACGAGTGCTGGCGGTAAAATTTGTATGAGGGGGTGTCCAGATTTTTGTCCCTCCACTGTAGCATTGCTGGTGTTGGCCTTGTTGTAGGTACGCCACGGAGAAACGCATTGCAATATGTTGTGACAAGCTTATTTGTCTCCTGGATTAATGTCCACAGCCGAGGCCAAGTGACGACGTTACCACACTATATGGGTGACAAAAATAAACGGAACAGCAAGCAGTAGTCATTCACGCCACTTCATCACAGTTACGACGGTGATATCATCATCTTCATCCTTACGGCGACGGTATCATCATCACGCTTGTGACGAACGACCTAACCTTCGTCACACCGATAATGGTGATGTAGCTTTCCTTTCATCGAACTCATAACGAACATTACCCAACCTGCATCGCACTTACGATGATGATTGCCAACCTCTTCTCACCGCGACCACTGCTAAGTTGTTCCGTTTCTTTTGTCCCCCACGTGCACACGAGCCTCCCAACCACAACCTATTCATTACTTGCCCAGGCATAACTCAACAAGCATCCACCATAGAAGACGCAGACAAGATGCCTACTGACGATAGGAACAAACTCATCGCTGACGCGGCTATGGACTTCGCCCCCATTCCGGGCTTGCCGCCGAGGCACTCCCGCTGGTCGCACGACAGCACGGCTGTGGATGCCTCTTCCTAAACCCTGGCTTAGGATTGGTTGACTGCATCTCAACTGAGGCTGGTGGCTTGAGGCGACTACGCCCCGCTTCAGCTTCAACTTCAGCTGCCTCATGACTTGGTTCAAATCAATCCAATTCCCACCAAGTCCGCTTTCCTCCATTATGGACTACCCATGCTCTACCTAACTGGCAATCCCGGTGTTCATCGGAAGCACGACAACCATCGGTCGAACTCGAATTACGGACATATCCCGTGCCATGGAAGCTGCAAGCTGTATCATTGCTGTTTTACAGATTACGGGGACGGTTATCAACCTTTGCTATCACTACAGAAAAGGAGTGAAGAGCGCTTCAAAAGACATTGCACGGATAACGACCGAGCTCAAGACTTTGATGACAGTTCTTGAGCAGCTGCTTCAACTCGCCGAGAACGACGACCGTTTGAAAAATGCAAAAGGATTATGCGAGCCGGGAGGGCCACTATGCGATTGCCGAGCCCTCATGGAAGAACTGCAAAAGAAGCTTGAGCCCGAAGATGGATTCAGAGCTGCCATCGTAAGGGCGGCAATGTGGCCTCTTAGGGAGGCAGAGCTGGAAAAGACTTTGGTTCGGATTGGCAGCTTCAAGCAAACCTTCAGTCTTGCTCTGGGAGGAGATCAAGCTAGAATGATCCTCAAAGTCGACGATGGAGTTACCGACCTCACGAAATCCTTTGAATCGGAGAGGTTTGGTGGGTGTCCCTGTTCCGCTCCACAAGTCTCTGCAACCGCTGAGCACCGTCACGCATGTTTCAGCCAGAGAACGAGACGAGATCTTCGAATGGCTTCGGGCGCCAGATCCATCCGGAAGTCATAATGCCAAACGGAAAGAGCATCAGCCAGAGACAGGTCAATGGCTGCTCAACAGCGAGCAGTATGCGGACTGGAAGTCCTCCCCGAATTCATTCATATGGCTGCACGGCATCCGTGAGTTACCCTACCAATGGTGCTGCTAATCAAATTCTAACGATGGTGACAGCTGGTTGCGGAAAGTCAATCTTATTGTGAGTATGACCATCAGCGCCGAGCGTGACGATAACCCACTTTGGTCTGGACATCACTGCTGAGGCGAGGGGTACAGCTCCACAGCGACCCAAGATATCATCGACAGTTGCCTGTCCCAAAAACAGCACGCTATAGCGTACTTCTACTTCTGTTTCAGTGAACAAATCAAGATAAAAAACGATTACCTCATCCGCTCCTTGATCTCCCAGCTTTTGTCGCAATCCCCGGACGTCCCTGAAGTGGCCAAGATGTTGTTCAAGAGATTCAGCTTCGGGAAGCAGCAACCGTCAACCGACGACTGGAAGACACTTCTACCGCCCATGGTTCGGTCTTTTCAAAAAACGTATATCATGGTGGATGCACTAGATGAATGCACGGAATGGCCAGAGCTACTTCAGTTCATTGGAGAGCTACATCACTGGGGGATCAACAGCCTACACCTACTCGTCACCAGTCGGAAGGAGAAAGAGATTACTGATGCGCTGGACCCACTTGAACCCGTCCAGCTGAGTCTTCAAAACCACCTTCTCGACCCGGACATTCGCCTGCACGTCCGACGTACAATAGCAAGTGACTCGAAATGCAAGAAGTGGCCATGCGATATCCGGACGGAAGTGGAAACCACTCTGGTAGAGAAGGCGAAGGGAATGTAAGCGTTACATCCGATATAATCTCGCAGGTCTGTATTCTTAAACTCACCACTTACAAGGTTCCGATGGGTCCAATGTCAGCTCAACGAGCTGCGCAAGTGCATCACCAACTCGAGGGTTCGAGCGGCCCTTCACAGATTGCCACAAACTTTGGACGAGACCTACGATCGCATCCTTATTGGCATCGACGACGAGTATAAAGCAGATGTGCTCAAGATTCTCCAATGGCTCTGCTATGCCTATCGTCCGCTGCGTCTCCGTGACGTTGCGGAGGTTCTTACGGTCGATCTGAAGTCGGATCCCCACGTCGATTTTGACCGGCGACCGAACGATCCATTCGATTTGCTGCACGTATGCTCGTGTCTAGTGATTCTAGAGAGCAACCGGGACAATGACATCAGTCCTGACAGCATCATGCGACTGGCCCATTTCTCCGTCAGAGAGTATCTGGTTTCCGAAAGAATCCAAAGACAATCGGCCCAGGAATACAGCATCCTACCAATACCAGCTCACATCTCAATAGCAGAAACCTGCCTTGCGTATCTCCTACATCTCGGCCAAACAGACACTTCTTCTGCAAAGATAGAACGGGAACATCCTTTGGACAAATATGCGGCATATTATTGGACCAGCCATTACAGAACTCTCGGCACGAGGGAGAACGAACCTGCACTTTTGGTTGACGACCTTGCCTTTAAACTTATCAAAGATCGTCAGTGCTTAGGTCGCTGGGTCGAAGCGTGTGATAAATACAGTTCTATTAGGCGGGCCATGGGATGGAGCAACCATGGAGCTCCTGAACCTCTGTATTTTGCCTCATACGAGGGACTCTACAAAACAACGAATCGCTTGCTAGATGGCGGTGCGAATGTTAATAACACAGGCGGAAGATATGGCAACGCTCTGCAAGCGGCGTCGCTCGAAGGTTATCGGGACGTGTCCGATCTGCTCTTGCAGAAGGGTGCGGATGTTAACCAAGTGGGTGGCTCGTACGGCACGGCACTGCAAGCGGCTTCTGCTGCAGGCTGTCGAGACGTGGTCGACCTGCTCTTGCAAAACAATGCAGATGTCAACCAAGTGGGTGGAGAGGATGGCCCCGCACTGCAAGCGGCTTCCTCCAGAGGCCATCGAGACGTCGTCTATCTGCTCTTGCAAAGCAATGCGGATGTCAACCAAGTGGGTGGCTCGTACGGCACGGCACTGCAAGCGGCTTCCTTCGAAGGTCATCGGGACGTGGCCGATCTGCTCTTGCAGAAGGGTGCGGATGTCAACCAAGTGGGCGGAGTATCCGGTACGACACTGCAAGCGGCTTCGTACTTAGGCTATCAAGACGTGGTCGATCTGCTCTTGCAGAAGGGTGCGGATGTCAACCAAGTGGGCGGACAATATGGCACGGCACTGCAAGCGGCTTCGTGGGCAGGCGAGCGAGACGTCGTCGATCTGCTCTTGCAGAAGGGTGCTGCTGTCAACCAAGTGGGCGGACAATATGGCACGGCACTGCAAGCGGCTTCGAACGGACGTCATCGAGACGTGGTCGACTTGCTGTTGCAGAATGGTGCGGATGTCAGCCAGGTGAGCGGAGAATTCGGTACGGCGCTGCAGGCTTCTTGTACCCTAACCGCGTTCCACAAGAAGAAAGAAGAGTTCGTTCAAAAGGTTTTTGATCGACTGTTACGGAAGGGTGCTACTGTCAACCTAGTTGGCGGTAGACATGGTACTGCTCTGCAGGCTGCTGAACATGCAAGGTACAAGACGGTCGTCGACTTGCTCCTGAAGAACGGCATAGATATTAATCTGGTTGATGGGAGATACGGCACCGCTCTGCAGGCTCTTTGTGCCCAATACGAGCATTGGGGAAACGAAAAAGAAGAGGTGGTTCAACGGAGAGTCGATCTACTCTTACGGAAGGGTGCTGCTGTCGATCTGGTTGGCGGACAACACGGTTCCGTTCTGCACGCTGCTGCACATAAAGGCTACAAGAAGGTGGTTGAATTGCTCCTGAAGAACGGAGCTAATATCAATCTGGTCAGTGGGAAATATGGTACCGCCCTGCAGGCTGCTTGTGCCCCAACCGGATACCGAAGAAAAGAAGAAGACATGGTTCATAAGGTAGTTGATCTGCTTATACGGAATGGTGCTACTGTTGATCTAGTTGGCGGAGAATATGGTAATCCTCTGCAGGCTGCTGCATACGAAGGCTACCCGAAGGTGGTTGAGTTGCTCCTGAAGGACGGAGCTAATATTAATCTGGTTGGTGGACGATACGGTACTGCTTTGCAGGCCGCTGCATACAAAGGCTACAAGAAGGTGGTTGAGTTGCTCCTGAACAACGGAGCTAATATCAATCTAGTCAGTGGGAAATATGGTACCGCTCTACAGGCCGCTTGTGCCCAATTCGAATACAGGGAGAAGCAGGATGACGTGGTTGTAGAGGTAGTTGATCTACTGTTACAAAAGGGTGCTGCTACCAACCTAGTCGGTGGAGAATATGGTACTGCTTTGCAGGCGGCTGTACATGGAGCTTATAAGATGGTAGTCGATCTACTCCTAAAGAACGGGGCAAGGATGAAGACGGACTCGTGGGGTGGCGATTATCACACGGTACTGCTGGCAGCCGTTAGGGACCACCGTCAGCGCGCTATCAACATCTTGCTCGATTCTGGACCTGAGGCCCGGCAAACAAAGAGTATTCCTAAGTATCGTCGAAGGAACAGCACGGATGACACAAAGCGCTAAGACCCCTTCCGAAGCTACCAGGCGGCCGATCGTTTCACAACGAAGTCGATGTTTGAGAGCATGAGACTCCTGGACGAAACACTCAAGACTGAGGGAAGGGCGTTCGATATGCTCTGGTCGGCTGATGATCTACGGCGATGGTATCCTGAACTCAACAGGGAGGTTAAACCTCTAACCTCCCACGGATTATTGAGAGTAAGCGCTGGGAAATAGAAGGATCTATGGTCGGCTTGCAGCGGTCAAAGTTCTCTCCAAGGTTCTTCTCCTCGCCATCACGACCTTCACAACGATGGCACACCACCGCCGCCAGAGCGGAGGACAGTAAGTCCTTAATCCGGTTTCATGGCTATATGAAAGGCGAATGCTCTCGGGCCGCTAGAGTCCTCCACGATCTGCGGTTGTCATCATTTCATGAATGCTCACAACTTCACGGTAATTTATATCCCATTATCCTTTATATCCCATTATCCCCCTGTAATCAGTCGAGTCATCCTACTACGTCTCCACTTTGTGCTATCTCCTCCATTCCCTCCTTTTTTCGTTCTCTCTCTCTTCTCCATTCCATCACCATTTTACCCTACACTCTCTTTTCATCTCCCTACGGACGGTATCAGGCACGATTCAAATCTCTGTAAGGAACGCATGTCCGAGTTGATGAACTTGCAGCTAACGGCTGTGTATTTTGCACTACATAGTGAACAACTGCTTACCTCTCCGTCAACTGTATGACGACGCTTGCCTCGACCTTTGTCTACCGTGGACTCAGGCCTCCTTGGTTTCCACTAGCCAGATGATGACGACTTCTTCAACCTTCAAGAGCCGTATGACGAAGGCTAGCTTTCCTTTTCCTCGGTCGTCCTTCCGACGGCGATCTTTCAAGAGACATGAAGACATATCTCTCTACATATCATCTATCTTCGGTCACGGTCGGATGTTGAACGTTGTTATCATCATCATGCACACCACTTTTCGATATAGCAAATAAAACATCCTTTTCCATCTCCCTCTTCATTTACTCGGCAACAATACACATCACTTCTCCTCTCCCAGAGGTCCCCAGCCGACTCGAAACCCTACCGGAAGACAAACTTTCATTCTTCTCAAGCTCGGTTCAGCCAAGGACGTCAACGACTTCAAGCCAAGTACCAGGGGGACCAAACTTGGATAAGAGGTATATGGCTATTCAATGATAGCTCCATTCATCCTCGCCTACTCAATCACTCAGTCACCGTTCCAATCCCATCCCATCGATAGCGGAGTTCAACATAAAGGTTGAAATACTTTGAGACCCAGAGCCAGCCAATGATGACGATTACGGATGAAGAAGCTGCTAAGCCTCGCAAAAAGCCACTACATATCCCCCACGTCTTTCATCCATCGGCACCACCAATCAACTAACTAATCAACTAACGAGTACGCGAGCCATCGTCGAACCGAAACGAAGAAACGTAGGATAGCATAGTATGGGCTAGGGTAGGATAGGATAGGTCGAGCCGAATAGAATCAATCAGCCATTTATCAAGACCACAAAACGAAGAAAATATAGATACACGCGGGTTAGTTACAAAATAAACGGAACAGCTTAGCGGTGACACTTCATCACCCTTACGACTAAGGTATCACTACTCTTACGATGAAAGGAAGCTTCGTCACCTTTACGATAAAGTTACTATCATCATCATCATCATCATCATCATAACTGTGACGAAGGTTTCACAGTCTTCATCATGAGTCTGACGAAAGGGAAAATACATCTCTATCATCAGTGTGACGAAGATACCTGCCTTCGCCATAAGAATGATGATGAAGCTACCCTTTGTCATCGTAAGGACGATGATGAAGATATCTTCGTCGTAAGCGTGAAAGCAGTGTCAGTCATGAGCGTGACGATGGAGGTATCATCGCCATACATATGAAGTTATCTTTCGTCGTAAGGACGAAGACATAGAGCATATAAGGAACAATGACAGAGCAAATGAACAAGATAAGAAATAAATATGCTAGATAATGACAATGACAACGATGATGCTATATAGCCACGCTGACGCTCCTGTTCCTGACGCTCCAGGCGCACATGATGACGCTTCCCGGTGCTTTATGACCATGATGATGATGATGATGATGATGAAGGACGATAGCCACCCAATTGTCCACCACCTTCTTTTCTTTCTCTTTTTGGCACTGCCTTTTGGTATCACCAACGAACCCAAATGAGGAAAAGAAAGAAAAGAATAACATGCAATTCGAGAGAAAGCGAAACTAGCCAAGCAAATCCCTCCTTCCTCTCACAAGCAAAATCAGCAAGATAGACAGATAGAGAGCAAGATTTCTCTTCTTCGTCTTCTTCTTCTATATCCAGACCAGTCCAAAGCGAGATCCTATCCATCCAGCTAGCAAGCAAATCGAGCTACCAGGCTTTGTTCGAACATTTCCATCCATCTCTTTAGGTTCTGTTGCGGAAATCACATCAGGCAGAAACACAGACAGCTCTTCCCATGCAACACGGGCCATAATATCGAATCAGGCGTCGGGATTGTGACGAAGGTTTGAGGTAGGATAGTCAGGTAGGTGTTATTGCGGTTGACTCCCCGTCGTTGAATGAGTCTGCCCTTGTCCATTCCCATGACCGTATTCATGTGGGTATCCCTGTCGTTGTTGCCCCGACGGCTGCTGTTGTTGCTGCGAATATGATGGTGGTGGTTGTTGCTGAGAATGGTGATGTCCTGAAGAATATCCTGCATACCCTCTCGATCTAGGCGACCCAGGAGTAGATCTATCTCTTCCTTGATCTCCATTTCCATTTCCGTAGCCAGGCCCGGAAGAACCGATACCGCTCGTTGGAGGAAGTCCAGCACCACCGGAACCGCTGCCGTTTCTACCTCCTCCATTGCCCGTACCCGAACCGGAACCAGGACCAGGGGGAGGACCAGGAGGAGGACCGGGAGTATGACGACGTTGTTGGGAATGACCACCACCGCCAAGACCAGCTTGAGATGATTGCGAGTGATGTCGACTCCCTCTTCGACCGGGTGAGCTCCGTTCGCTGGTTGACTCATGGCCTTGTCCTGGTCCTGGTCCTTGTTGAGGAGGATGTTGTTGTTGTTGTTGTTGTTGTTGTTGTTGTTGTTGTTGTTGTTGTTGTTGTTGTTGTTGATGAGATTGCGAGGGAGATGGACCGGGCGGCGGTGGAGCAGAAGGAGTACCACCTCTTTGCGCCGAGCTTGCGCCCGTCGTACCGGGAGTAGCTCCTCCTCCTCCTCCGCCACCATTTCCTTCGCTCAATCTTGACCGACTCGGCGGCCTTGGATGTAAGTCCGCTCCAGGTGCACGACTCGATGCATCGCTTCGCGTTCGACCGTGGATTCCTCCTGATCGTC
>QQTW01001485.1_pt1 | contig 16427 bp, 15 predicted proteins | sample 1904831 | NCBI WGS metagenome assembly QQTW01 (sample SAMN09435610, study PRJNA476489) | Subsurface metagenome, whole genome shotgun sequencing project. | reverse complement strand
GTCAAAAAAGGTGCTGATACGGGTAAGATTCTCCGCGATGCTGGTTATGGTGCTGGTGCAGCTGCGGTAATTGCGCTGATCACAGGAAACAAACAGATTGAATGGACTGAACTTCTGCTTGGTGGTGGTGCTGGTGGTATTTTCGGTGCTGTTACAGGAGGACGTGAAGCTGATTTGATTTCGGTTGATACCCAGCGCGACTTGACGCTGCGTTTAAATTCACCTTTTACAATATCGACACGTAATAACTACCCTAATAACTACCCCAATAACTACCGTAGTAACAACCGCAATAACTACTAAGCTTATTGCTTGCACGATTGTGACTTTAGAATATTCGTTGTTGCGATCGCACTCTCGATTTGAGGATGCGATCGCTTAATTTTTGTGATTGAGAATTGAATGCCCAACTTTTATAGGACTTACGCAACAGCGACAGAAAGACTTACCACAGAGACACGGAGTCCACATTAAGAGGGTTTAGGAGAGTTTTTGCGTAAGTCCTATTTTATTTACTCCCTTCCCGCTAGAAAATTATCGTGCATACTTTTTTGCTCGCGTAGAGGCGTAGAGAGGAAGAGAGGAAGAGAGGAAAAATTATAGGTAATCTTAGACAGGTACATCCGTATAAGTAATTAAGCAAATCCGATATCACCCATTACCCAATCATAGTAAAAAATTTTCCTAAAAGCTGCAACTATTTTTTTTATACCCCGTCAATCAATACATCAGGCTCAAAAAAGACTTTTATCTTATTGCTGTTGCTAATCCAAACTAATCGTTTAATTTTAATTAGAATGGAAACTGCCACAAGCGCGTAAAAGAACTTGAGAATCATACCAAATCCTTATTAAATAACCATTTACTTCTAACAATGCAACTATTAGTTGTATTGCTAAAATGGTCTAATTTTTAATGCTTTTATATGAGAAATGGATTTGGAGGAGCTTTTTAAAGGCGTATTTATTGATAGTAAATTAGGGAATAACGATTCAATAAAAGCATTTATAAGCCCCGTCAAAACAGGAACTGACTATTCCTAAAAACAGTCAAATAAATTAACAGAAAACAAAGAAGTATTGGGGAGAATTAAAACAATGGTTGCTAAAAAACGTTACACATCTGGATTGGCTGCATTTATGGCAATGGGAATGACCGCAGGTACGCTCGCACCAATGGTTGCACCTGCACCATCATTCGCCCAATCAGCAACTTCGTTTTCTGATGTTCAATCAAACTATTGGGCAGCACCATTTATTCAATCACTCGCACAACGCGGAGTCATTGCTGGATTTACAGATGGCTCATTCCGTCCCGAACAAGCAGTAACCCGCGCTCAATTTGCGGCAATGCTTAATAAAGCTTTCCAAAAAAACCCAATCCGTCAAGGAACCAGCTTTGGTGATGTCCGCAGCAACTACTGGGCTGCAAGCGCGATTCAACAAGCATATACAACTGGTTTCTTGTCTGGATATCCCGGCAATACCTTCAAGCCCGAACAATCGATTCCTCGCCAGCAAGTATTAGTTTCCTTAGCTAACGGTTTAGAATACTCTGCTAAGAGCAATGTCGAATCGATACTACAAAACTTTAACGATTCGTCAAATATTGCAAGTTATGCTCGTTCTCCGATTGCTGCTGCAACAGAGAATCAAATCGTCGTCAACTATCCTAATACCAAGTTCCTCAACCCCGAAACAACCGCAACCCGCGCTCAAGTTGCAGCATTTATCTATCAAGCATTAGTCAGCACCAATCAAGTTTCTGCAATTAACTCACCTTATATCGTTGCACTTAATAGCACTCCTGTAGAACAACCTCCAGTTGCCGTAGTAATTCCCCAAGGAACCACTATCCCAGTTAAATACGACAGAGCCGATAAAATCCTTGTTACCAAAGATGAAACCGCTCCTTTGACCCTGATTGTGTCGCAAAACGTTGTCACCGAGCGCGGTACTGTAGTGATTCCCGCAGGTAGTGAAGTTGTCGGTCAAATCAAACCCGTTAAAGACAAAAAAGGTTCGCAATTCGTTGCTCAGAAACTACTTGTTAACGGTAGAGAGTACGCAATTAACGCCACCTCTGAAGTTATCACCAAAACCCAAACCGTCCAAAAAGGCGATCGCTTAGGTTCTGCAATCAAGAATTCAGTCCTCGGTGCAAGTGCTGCTGCTGCTGTATCAGCAGTGACTGGGGATAAAGCGATCGCAACTGAGGAAGTTCTCAGTGGTGCGGCAATTGGTGGCTTGATTGGTGCTTTCTTCGGTAAGAAGAGTGTTGACCTCATCGTTATCAATCCAGACACCGACTTGCAAATGACCATCGGTCAAAACTTGCAAATTTCGCTCAGATAATAAGTTAGGAGTTAGGAGTTAGGAGTTAGTCCATGTAGAGACGCGAAATTTCGCGTCTCTTATTGAGTTAAGAGTTGTAAACTAAGAATAAAAAATAAATCAATGGTAAGTTTTAGTTTCTAGCTTTCTACTCCCAATACTCCATTCCTAATTATCAACTCCTAACTCTCAACTCCTAACTCCTAACTCCTAACTCCTAACTCCTAACTTTTCTTTTTCCACTTCCGGCAACCAAATAATAAATGTAGTTCCTTGATTTGGTAATTGAATTATTGGTTTTAAAGCAGGGCTGAAAACTTCAATTTCGCCCTGCATTTGTTCGATTAATTGCTTGGCAATTGCTAACCCCAATCCCGTCCCAGGAATTGTGGTTTGAGCTTGCACGCCTCGGTAATGTCTTTCGCCGAGATGTTCTAAATCTTGCACGGGGATACCCGGACCAGTATCGCTAATCGCAACACCTTGTAAACTTACTTTTTCTTTGGTTTCTTTAACTTTTTTCTGCCCTGCCTGAACTAAAATTTTTCCTCCTGCGGGAGTATATTTCAAGGCATTATCAATAATATTGCTCAAAACCTCGCGTAATGCTTTTGTGTTGGCGCGAACTTGTACTTGTGTTGTACTCACTTCGATAATTAATTCTAGCTTGCGTTCCTGCGCGATCGCTTTGGCTGAATCGAGTAACGGCAATAATATGTCGGCTATGTAACAGTCAGTTGCGGTTTCATCGGAACCGGGTAGCAATAATACCTGTTTCGGTGGCTTTTGTACTGGTGCGACTATTACGGACGGCGATGGTGGTAGTAATGGGGATAAATCATCACTTGTCAAGTCAATAACTTCATCAAATTTTTGCAACAATTCTTGTAAGCGATCGCTTTCGCGGACAATTGACGCTGCGACCTCGCGGTTTGCATCTGCTGTACCCAACCGCTTCATCAACAACTTCCCAAAGGTTCGCAGGGCAGTTAACGGGTTGCGAAATTGATGCAATAAGTTATCTAACAAATCCTGCTGCTTCTCTTGCAAAATTTGAGAGGAGTGTAACTGAGAATGCATCCATGCCCGCTTTCGATCCAAAACATAAGCTAGAGCTAAGGTTTGAGCAACTCGTTCGATTTCGCTTCTTTCTTTTTCGCTCCACGCTTGTTCCAAACGACTTGTCACCAATACCCCCATCATCATACCTTCGTGAATCAGAGGTAAAACCATTTGATTGCGGTCTAACAAAAATTCATCCTGCATATCGGATAAATTCGGTGACAAATCCTTAATAAATTGACTTGATAATACTGTCCTATTTTCCCCTGCTGCTATACTACGCTGCTGATTATCGGGTACTAGCGTCTTCCCCACAAACATTGAGTTTGCGGAACCTGGTAACTTTAGAGCGTTATTACCAGTGCGAATTTTGCTCGCGACCGTTACCGAGTCAATTTTTGACAAATCATTAAGAGCATTTTCGTCTCCTTGCCGTAAGAGTGGAGTTTCAGGATAAACTAAAACCGGAATCAGTTTTGTCTCTCCTGCTTGCGCTTCCACTAATTCTTGCGTCAAATATAAAATGCTCAAACTTGCTCCCAGCCCTTGAGCTAACAGCGCCATTTGCTCCCTTGCGAGAGCAATAAACTCCGAACTGGCAGACATAAACATTCTCTGTTCTGACTTCAAATTACCAATCAAAAGCTAGATAACAAAAAGAAATTATTATCCTACTTTAACAAATGTTTACTAAACTTTCGTAATTAATCCTTTGTTCCCAAGTATTATATCTTTTACACTTGAAATTTATCTACCTTGAAAGGTATTATTTTATCTTGTATCAATTATTTAAAAACGGTTGATTTTTTGAACTAGAACTTTTATAATGACGACGGATTTTGTAGCTATAACTACAATCTATTGCTTGAAAGAGGAGGGATTTAACTTGGCTAGAAGACGTAAGCGCAAGAGTCGTCGTCGCCAGGAAGGGCGACGAATTCTAGAACATGTGCCTCAGTACAGCATTGAGAGTGGCGAGGATAAACCTGTGACGGCAGCCAGAAAATTTATCCAAACTGCAAATATTGCACCCCCAGCACTGTTGCTAGTAAAGCGTAACGAACATACGACAGACCGATATTTTTGGGCTGAAAAGGGATTGTTCGGCGCTCAATACGTAGAGGAAAATCATTTCTTATTTCCCAGCCTTAGAACATTAGAGCCTTCTAACGGGCAGGAAATGTTGGCATTGGCTGGTAGATAAATTATCAAAGGAGTTTTTAAAGGCTTAAGAAAGATCGCAATAAAATTAGAGAAAATAGCTTGATGTGTTTACAAACCAGAAATATCAAGCTATAGCAGCTTTTAAACTGCTCGATATAGAGAATAGTGTTGCGAATGGCTATAGGACAACACAATTTGTGAATAAATCAGTCCTGACTTCATCTCAAATTATGTCCGCAGTTAGAGAAATCTAATAAAGGGGTGTATGGATGTGCTTTCTAGGAGTGAATAAAGCATCGTTGTGAATGTTGTGGTATTGAACCAAATTAAAAACAGCCGCCTAAAAACTCCGTAACTTTAATCCGCTTGAATGTCAATAACTGGTAAAAGGGCAACCCTTATTCAAAAATTAATTTTTTTAATGAGTCTTACTCCTTTGCCAGTTGGGGAAGTTAAATAATTTAAAATCGACTCAATTCCAAGCTTCAAGTTTGTTAGAGTTGATTTATAAAGTTAGGGCGTTTTAGGGAGTAAGGGGAAGCGATCTCTGTAACAAGCTTTATTAAAGCAGTCGAACGTTGAATGGCAAAAAGCTAGTTTTAACGACCATGACTGTTATCCACGACTAAAGCCGTGGATAAATATGGCAATTAGAATCGTTTCCTCCTCCCTTTTACCCCTGTCCCGAAGCGCTCTTTCTGATTCAGCCTATATTGGCTTCAGGATAGTTCTAAGATCATCTTCAGTCATTCATCAAGTTTTAACTGTAGTGCCTGCTGTAACGTTAGGATTTCGTCACGATGGGCAACTACAGTTATTCGACTTGGAAAGTGTGCTTCACTCTTGGAATTGTTCACCTTGAGCGAAACCTTTTCAAGTCTTCCAGCTTTTTTCCAGTAAAATATTCCACTTACAGGCGATAAAAGTACTAAAGCTAGAGAAATATTTCTCAAGTTGGGAAAAAGCTGCGATAGAACCAAAGCAAGGCTTATAGTTCCAGCAGCAGCCAGCAGTGTCAGAAACACTGCTAAAAACCAACTGGGTCGAACAAACCCTTCAAAGGTGACTTGGTTTTGTTCGGGGTCTACTGCTGCCACTCGGTAAGAACGCGATTGAAAGTATTCCTTCAATCGAGGTAGGAGAGCTGTTTCGTCTTCCATTGAAACCAGTTGCGCTATTTGTGTGCGGTCTTTAGTCGAGGCACGGATAAAGAACACTAGCCCGACTGACAGCAACAGAGTTAGCAGCAACGTGGATGGCAGGATAGGAGTATCCATATACAAATAATCACTTTTTTACTGGAGGAGATTTGTTCATTATTAATTATTAGTTAATTTGTCCTCCGCTTGATGTAATCTTGCCATAAACGGTCTAAATCTTGTGCTTGTTCTTGCCATTCGGGAGAAACTTGGTACATCCGCCGAGGACGTCCGCGCCCTTCGAGTTTCTTCCAATACCCAGTGATTGCCTTTTCGTCTTCGAGAAACTTAATTGCACTATAAAGTACAGTATCCGAAAGTCGATAGGTGGGGTATTGTGTTTCCAGTTCCTGGATTAACTCAGTACCGTAAGACTCTTTATGTAGCAAAACGGACAAGATATAACAGACTGCTAATTCTTGACAAAGATAGGTTGGCGGAGGATTATCGAAAAACTGATATATATCCCCAAGTTTCATGGTTAGTGAATGGCTAAAATACTGTCCGAGGGTTGAGTCTACGAGTTTTGCAGCCAGTATATAGTGCTACTCCCGTAGATGTAAGTATATAACGCTACTTAGCCGAAATCCAAGCGCGAAAATATTATACATGTTCCCACGCTGACTATTCGCGGGATTTGGAGCAATAGTCTTGAAGACGCAGTTGAATAGCGTCTTTGTCTAACAAGAGCATCCAGTGTGGTGAGGAGCAGTTTTATAACACAATTAAGCGTTACTTTGGTGTCGAGTGATGCCAGGTAGATCGAGACTGCTTAAGCATAAAATGCTATCTAGGTAATTTTAAAGGTAAAATGCGACTTTTTTCGCAAAACTTAATAATCACTTTTTTTTACAATCATTATCGAACGTGATGGTGTAGGAAAAATCAGCGATCGCAGGGTATTGACAGCAGTACGGTAACGCATGTAGACAAATATTCAACGCTATAAAGAGTGAAAATTTGTAGTTGGGTGAATCTCAACGTATCCGGTAAGTGTGGTAAAGAATAGTTAACTTCATAAAAGCGCTGCTTCGTTGAATGGTGATTCAGCTATGACAGAAAAATTCGATTCACAACTGCGAGCGATCGCAAAACTTTTTCGCCTCACAGGTTGGATTGCCTTTTGGTCGCAATTAGTGCTAGGCGTTATTTCTGGAGGAATTTTGCTGTTTGCGAGCATTAGTCCAAGAGCAGGCAATCCAAATACTCCAGCTAATAATACTGGGGCAGGTCTTGGTGTATTCTTTGCCATTAGCGGACTAGTTGCTTTGGCGGTAGGAATTTTTATTGCTTTTCGTTACGTTTTAATTGGTAGGCAACTCGACTCCGCAAATGCTAATAACCGACCGCGTAAACTTGAAACCGTCCAAGTTGTTCGCTTGGGTTTAATAGTACATTTAGTGGGAATTTTATTAACGCTGATAGGAGCGCAAGCGATTGTGGGAATTTTGTTAACTAAATCGCTTACAGTATCTCAAGTAATACCTGGAACAATAACCCAGGTTGACCCCAGTCGCGTGATTCAGCCATTAGACATTTTTGTGGTGCAAGCCAACACTAATACAGTTTCAGCACATTTTTCCGGACTTATTGGGTCAATTTGGCTACTCAATCGGATTACGAAATGAAAGGGAGGCAGGAGTCAGAAGTCGGGGGAGTTGAGGAAGTCGTTTAAGTGGAGAAAGCATATTTTAGTTTTACTCACTCCGACTCCCGACTCCCGACTCCCGACTCCCGACTCCCGACTCCCGACTCCCTACTCCTTAGTTAAGAGAAAATTTTGTGTTAGATATCAAGCTGATACGGGAAAATCCAGAATTAGTACAAAAACGATTAAGCGATCGCGCAGGTTCATACGAGATTCAACCGATATTAGAGTTGGATCGACAACAACGCGAACTCGAAGCGACAAAAAATAAACTTCAAGCACGCAGTAATGAAATTGCAGCTTTGATTCCGCAGAAAATTAAAGCAGGTTCTGACCCTAAAGGCGAAGAAATTTTAGCTATACGCGAAGAAGGTAAAGCTATCAAGGCACAAATTAGCGAATTACCCCAAGAAAAAGAAATTAAAGACCAAATTCAACAACTTATACTCGCGCTGCCAAATTTGCCAAGCGAGGTAACACCAGTTGGCAAAACCGAAGAAGAAAATGTTGAAGTACGGCGATGGGGTGACGAGTATATTCCTCAAAATACTGGCATAATCCCGCACTGGGAAATTGCGGAAAAGCTAAGTATTATGAACGTTGAACGGGCGGTGAAAGTCGCTCAAAGTCGGTTTGTAGCGTTAATTGGGGCAGGTGCAGCACTGGAAAGAGCATTGATACAATTCATGCTCAATACTCAAATTGCCGCTGGCTATGTTGAAGTGATTCCGCCGATATTGGTAAATAGCGAGTCGATGACAGCAACCGGACAATTGCCGAAGTTTGCCGAGGAAAGCTTTAAATGTGCTGCCGATGATTTATGGTTAATTCCTACAGCGGAAGTACCAATAACGAATCTGTATCGAGGTGAAATTCTCGCAGCCGAGGAGTTACCGATATATCACTGCGCCTATACACCTTGTTTTCGCCGCGAAGCTGGAAGCTACGGACGCGATATGCGGGGATTGATTCGCCTGCATCAATTTAATAAGGTGGAATTAGTCAAATTTGTGAATCCCAGTACTTCGTTTGAGGAACTGGAAAAATTAGTCGGTAATGCCGAAGCAATCTTACAAGCTTTGAAACTACCGTACCGCGTCATGGATTTGTGTACGGGTGATTTAGGATTTTCTTCGACCAAAACCTATGATTTAGAAGTGTGGTTGCCATCTTCGGGTAAATACCGCGAAATTTCTAGTTGTTCTAATTTTGTTGACTTCCAAGCACGTCGGGGTGATATTCGCTTCAAGGAAGCTGGCAAGAAAGGAACCCAGTTTGTCCACACGCTAAATGGTTCAGGTTTGGCAGTAGGACGAACAATGGCGGCGATTTTGGAAAATTATCAACAACCCGATGGTAGAGTGCGGATACCCGAAGCATTACAGCCGTATTTAGGGCGGGAAGTGTTGTAATTTTAGGGAGTAGGGAGTAGGGAGTAGGGAATAATAATTTTATTTGGTTGGGACAAGGGGGAGGAGGGGGACAGGGGGGACAAGAGGGATAAGGGGGATAAGAAATTGATTTTTCCTCCCCATCTCCCCCATCTCCCCCATCTCCCCACTCCCTAATCTTCTTTACAATGGAGGGAGTAACAGATGCATGACTTTCATTAAAATTAATCTATGTCATTTTTAGCGGCGATCGCAGTCTTAGCAATTCTCATCGTGGTTCACGAACTGGGGCATTTTATTGCCGCAAGGTCTCAAGGAATTCATGTTAATCGCTTTTCCCTCGGTTTTGGTCCGGTTATTTGGAAGTATCAAGGACCCGAAACCGAATATGCTGTCCGTGCTTTTCCCTTGGGTGGCTTTGTTGGCTTTCCCGATGACGACCCGGATAGCAATATTCCTGCCGATGACCCAAATTTGCTGCGTAACCGTCCAATTTTAGATCGGGCGATTGTCATCAGCGCGGGTGTGATCGCAAACTTAATATTTGCCTACTTGCTGTTAGTAAGTCAAATTAGCTTTGTCGGTATACCTCACGCTAGTCAACCAGGTGTATTAATCCAAGAACTGGCACCTGGAACTAGCACAGTAGCAACAAACGCTGGAATTCAAAAGGGTGATGTTATTCTCTCCGCAAATAATCAGCAATTTGGTACATCGCTGCAAGATATTGATGCTTTTAGGAACACTATCAAAAATAGTGCAGGTAAACCCGTACAGCTTGAAGTTGCACGCGGCAACCAAAAGCTATCAGTACAAGTAACTCCAGAAGCTAAACCCAAAGATGGTACGATTGGTGTGGGACTCGCTCCCAACGGGAATGTCGAACGTCGCCCTGTGGCAAACCCCGGACAGGCTTTTGGTATTGCTGCGAATGAATTTCAGCGAATTGTGACGCTGACATTTCAAGGATTTGGGCAGCTAGTCACCAATTTCACAGAAACTGCTGGACAAATCGCAGGACCTGTGAAAATCGTCAAAATGGGTGCTAGTATCGCTCAAAACGATGCTGGAAATTTGTTCTTCTTTGCTGCACTAATTAGCATCAACCTAGCGGTTATCAACATCTTGCCTTTGCCTGCTTTAGACGGCGGACAATTAGCATTTTTATTAATCGAAGGTTTGCGCGGTAAACCTTTATCGACACGCATTCAAGAAGGTGTAATGCAAACAGGTTTAGTGCTACTTTTAGGATTAGGTATTTTTCTAATTGTTAAAGAAACGCTTTTTCAGTAAGCATACAAAGGACTCATGTCATCAAAAAAGCAACAAGCACTCGAAATTCTCGTGCGCTTGAAGCGACTTTATCCTGACGCTGTTTGTTCGTTAAATTATTCGACACCCCTGCAATTGCTGGTAGCAACGATTCTCTCCGCTCAATGTACTGACGAGCGCGTGAATAAAGTTACACCAGCACTGTTTGCACGGTTCCCAGATGCGCCAAGTATGGCAAACGGCGAACTAGAGGAAATTATAGAATTAGTACGTTCAACTGGCTTTTATCGCAACAAGTCAAAGAACATCCAAGCTGCTTGTCGGATGATTGTCCGGGATTTTGGCGGTCAGGTTCCAAATTGCATGGATGACTTGTTGAAGTTGCCGGGAGTGGCGCGGAAAACGGCAAATGTTGTGTTAGCACATGGGTTTGGAATTAATGCCGGGGTAACAGTTGATACTCACGTCCAGCGGATTAGCAGCCGTTTGGGCTTGACCGAACACGAAGACCCCGTGCGTATCGAGCGCGATTTAATGAAATTGTTACCGCAAAGAGACTGGGAGAATTGGTCAATTCGCTTGGTTTATCACGGTCGGGCAATTTGTAAAGCGAGAAATCCAGCTTGCGAAGCGTGCGAGTTGAACGATTTATGTCCTTCTAAGATGAGGGGAAGTGGGGAGGTAGGGGGAGGTGGAAAGTAGAGAAAGTAAAACTAAAATGATGCTTCCCCTGACTTCCCCCCACTTCTTTCCACCTCCCCACCTCCCCACCGACCCACTTCTGACTTCCTATTGCTTGGTGATATAGAATAGGGAATGCTGTCTAATTTTTTATTTACGGACTCTAATGGCAAAGAAAAGCATGATTGAGCGCGAGAAGAAGCGCGTTAAGTTGGCAGCGAAGTATGCTGCGAAGCGTGAAGCTTTAATGGACGAGTTTCATAGCGCTGACAATCCTTTGGATAAATTTGAAATTCATCGGAAGATTCAGCAGTTACCCCGCAATAGCGCACCAATTCGCCAGCACAACCGTTGTTGGTTGACTGGTCGTCCTAGAGGTTTCTATCGTGACTTCGGTTTGTCTCGTAATGTTTTACGCGAGTGGGCACATGAAGGACTTTTACCAGGTGTTGTGAAGTCAAGTTGGTAAAGAAGAGTTAGGAGTTAGGAGTGAAGAGTTAGGAGTTAGGAGTGAAGAGTTAGGAGTTAGGAGTGAAGAGTTAGGAGTTAGGAGTGAAAAGTTAGGAGTTAGAAATTTTGAGTTAGAAATTTTGAGTTAAAAATTATTCATAACTCATAAATAATACTGATAACTGTAAGTTTCCAGTTAACAACTGCTAACTCCCAACTCCTAACTCCCAACTGCTAACTCCTAACTCCTAACTTCTAACTCCCAACTCCTAACTTCTAACTCCCAACTCCTAACTTTTTTCATTGTCCGCAACATTTGTCGATACCGAGACTTTCGAGGAGGAGGTCGCTAACTGCGTTTGCGATCGCAAATTCTCCGTAAAAGCTTTTGGAAAAGTCGAACGCTTGCATTTCGGTAACGATGGCAATAACTAGCGAACCAAGGTCATTTTCCCCTTCCATTCGTTGCCGTACAAAGATTTGAGATGCACGCTCGGCAATTTTTTTATTCGCTGCTTCAGGAAGAAATTCTTCATCTAACCAACGATTTAGCCGCTGTTGCAGCCATTGTCCCTCTTGTTCGGGATTTTGAGATGGTGGCAGGGTGATTGGTGGAATCGGTTCTGTCATAACTTTAAAAATGGGTAAGGGGGAAAGGTAAGGGGTTCCAAGAATCCGGGTTTTTTAGAAAAACCCGGATTCTGACCCTCACGACTTGTCGCTTATTAATGAAACAAACCATTAGTAACTACCTACCACCACCAATTAATAATTTTTAATAAATATTATGCAATATGACGTTGCTACTATTATTGAAAGCTACGCTCAAGGTTATTTTCTCATGGCTGATGATAACAATAACTTGGGCTGGTATGGAAGCCGCGATCGCACTTTAATTCCTCTCGATGAACGCTTCCGTTACCCAAAGTCTCTACGACGTATTTTAAACCAAGAACGCTTCAGTGTGGCGGTTAACCGCGATTTTAATGCGGTGGTAGAAGGATGTGCTAACCGCGATACAACTTGGATTTCGGATGAATTAAAAAATATTTACTGGGAGTTACACCAAGCAGGTTGGGCATATAGTTTTGAAACATGGTTTGGTGACGAACTCGCCGGTGGAATTTTGGGAATTGCGATCCGGGGTGCGTTTATCGGGGAATCAATGTTTTTTAGTATACCTGATGGTTCTAAGGTAGCAATGGTTAAGTTAGTAGAACGTTTGCGCGGGCGTGGTTTCATTTTGTTTGATGCCCAAATGATGAACCCGCACTTAGAAAGATTTGGTGCTTTTAGAATCAGAGATAAGCAATATCAAGTCTTGCTTGCTAAGGCATTGCAAAGTAACTGTTCGTTTAATTAGGGATTTCCCCTTCCCCTTTAAATATTCTTAAAGCTACCAAAACCTGTTATTCTACAACCTATAGTTGAATCGTCCTTACTTTGCAAAAAATCGACATGGCTCAAGATTATCGCCGTGCAAAGCTTAGAGGCAAATCCTTTAAAGCAAAAGACTTAGAAGGTGCGGATTTCTCATATTCGGATATCCGAGGTGCAGACTTTAGCGAAGCGAACCTCAAAGGTGCAAACTTCAGCCATGTCAAAGCTGGCTTGCAACGCCGTTGGGCAATTATTTTAATTTTATTTGCGCTGCTGCTATCGGCACTATCGGGTTTCCTATCGGCGATAGGTGGTTCGTTAGTAGGAATTCTGCTGCTCGATCGCAACCGCGAAAATCTTTATGTTGGCATCGTTAGCTTATTCGTCTTAAGCATATTCTTTCTCATTACTATCTACCGAGGGGTTGGGGCTGCCTTTGGGTTTATGGCGGTGTCGGTGACTTGTGCGGGTGTAGCAGCTGTGGGATGGGCGGGAATTGTGGCTGTAACGTGGGCTGGAGGTACAGCACATGCTGGTGCGATGGAATTAGCACAGGTTGTGGCTGTAATCGTTACGGGTGCTGTGGCGGTAGTCGCAACTATTCTCGGTACTGTGGTAATTACGGCTACCGTGACGTTAGCAGGGGCTGTAGCTGGCTTATTCGCTGTAACTAGTACAATTTGCACTGCCGCAGTTGTATCTGGAGTTGTAACAATTATGGCAGCGCGGGTAAATTTAATCGCAGGGGGTGTGACAGCTACGATCGCAGTTGCAGTCATTCTACTCTCGTCTTACGTTAGTTGTCGTGCCTTGTTTGAAGATGAAAAACAATATCTGATTCGCAATTTGGCGTTAGGAATCGCTTCGCGTTACGGAACTAACTTTCAAGGTTGCGATTTAACGGATACGGATTTTACACGTGCGAGATTAAAAAATACCAATTTGAGTAAAGCTAACTTGACACGCACCTGCTGGTTTGAAGTGCAAAAACTCAATGTTACTGTTGTTGGTAAGTCGTACCTGACAAATAGTAAAATTCGTCCACTGGTAATTCATAAAGACCTACAAAACAAAAATTTCGATGGTTGGGATTTACAAGGTTTAAATTTGCGCGGTGCAAACCTAATTGATGCAAGTTTGGTTGGTACGAAGCTAAATTTTGCCGACTTGCAGAATGCGGATATATCTAGAGCAAATTTAACGCGATCGCAAGTCGATAAAACTGACTTTCGCGGTGCAATCCTCACGGGTGCTTACATTGAAAATTGGGGTATTACTTCTAAAACCAAACTCGAAGATGTAAATTGCGAGTATATTTTTATGCGCGTACCCTCGAAAGATAACCCCAATCCCCGACGTTTACCTGCTAATTGGGATGAAAAATTTCAAGAAGGAGAATTTACGAGATTTTTTAGCCCATTATCGAAAGTCTCGAAAGGGTAGTATTTTGTAGGGGTGGGGTTTCCCCACCCTCCATATTTAATTTGATTATAATTCTGGGTTCACCGCCGCGATCGCGTAATTTTTCTTTTATTCTAATAAGGGATGTTTTGCATTGCGTCCTGTATTTTGGTTTCTCAGGATTGCCATAATCTCACAAATGCAAAGAAAATCGGCTTTTTGGAAAAACCGATTTCTAGAAATATAGTCAGGCAGGCTTGCCCTTGTTGAACCCAACGCGAGCGTTAGTCTTCAGGCTCCGTGAAGGGATGCAGCGAACATACATCGATTTAACTATTTAATTAAATCTAATCCCAATCGGGAAGATTTATTGCCTCTTCACCACCAATACCAATGCCGGTTTCGACAATATCAGCACCAGCAATATTTAAATCGTTCATTGATGCTTGGTAAACGTTGGAATTGTGGATTTTTGCGTTAGCGAAGTTGACTCGATCGAGGTCAGCTTGCTTAAAGTTAACATTTGTTGCGAACGTTGAACTTAAGTTAGCACCTTCTAGATTTGCACCAGTTAAGTCGGCACCTTCAATATTAGCTCTTGTCAGATTAGCACCTTTAAGATTGGCACCGCGCAGGTCTGCACCAATCAGATGGGCACCGATCAAATCAACTCCAGATAAATTGCATTTTATGCATTCGTTAGTCTGTAAAAGTCGCTGTAATTGCTGCGAGTTTTGAGCGCTAACAGCACCAGTAAAAAATAGGGGAGTAGCTATCAGAACCGCTACTAATTTAATTTTCATAAAAATCTCCCTTGGTCAGCAAATTGCTTCCGTTATCTTCCTCACGTTTTTTATTATCGCACTATTTTTTTACAAGGTCATTAGTTCAGTTGATAAAGTGTCTGTTATTTTACTGGTAACGAAAATTAGTTAATGGCAGCCCTATTGACGAAAACTCTTTACCAGCCATGATTTGGAGTTATTTACAAACCGAGTCAAAGCGTATTTTTCATGTGTTAAATATTTCTAAAAATGTATATATTCATAACTTTGATGATTACGATTTATGCGTAGCAAGATTAAACCAAGTATTTATACTGTGCTGAATCGGAGTTATATATTTATGAAATTTTTATACTCGGGTAGTAAGTAGTGGGTAATAAGTAGTGGTTAATAGCTAGCTGGGATTAAATAAGCACGTAGGCTTAATAACTATTAATTACTAATTACCCACTACCCATTAAATATAGCAACGGATAGGCAGCTTAGGACAGCGATCAACTCACACAATACGCGGGCGATTCCCGCTCGTGATGCCGAAGGCGACCACTTCGTGGTATCGCTACGCGAATCGCTAACTTGTACTAACAGTGGCTACAGGTATATTTAAAAAATCACGCATATACTGATTTACTAATTGCGGCTGTTCTTGCTGCACCCAATGGCTGCAATTAGGAATGTACTTGATTTGAAAGTCTCTGACATAAGCTTCAGTTCCATAGCTTAATTCTTTTCCCAAAGCGGTATCGCTTTCACCCCAAATCATCAGCGTTGGTACTTCCAATATTCCCCATGTTTTATTAAAAAACTGCGGCTGGAAAATATTGCGGTAGTAATTCACCATTGCAGTCAAAGCACCGCGTTTTGCTGCTGCGTCTTTGTATGCGTCGATATCGGCTTGAGTAAAAGTGCTTTTATTGACTGCCATACCTTTAAACGCAACTTCGAGCGGCTGGTAATCGCCAGATTGGATCAGGAATTCGGGTAAAAAAGGCAACTGAAATAAGAATATATACCAACTACGCAGTAACTGTTGAGGGGTACGTAACCCCTCAGCGAATTTAACAGGGTGGGGTAGGTTGAGAATTATTAACTTATCTACCATATATGAGTGAGTGTATGCGAAATTCCAGGCGATCGCACCACCCCAGTCATGCGCTACCAACACGCATTTATCGTACCCCAATCCACGAATCACCCCTTCCACATCTTTAACTAATTCATTGATTGTATAAGCTGATGTTTCCTTGGGTTTGTCGCTATCGTTGTAACCGCGCATGTCCAGCGCAACAACCTTATAATACTGGGCAAATTCGGGTATCTGATGTCGCCATGAATACCAGAATTCGGGGAACCCATGCAACATTAGCATTAGGGGCCCCTCACCTTGAGTGACGTAGTGTAATTTCACACCGTTGGTAGTAATGTAAGCGTGTTGCCAAGATTCTGTAAGCATAAGTAATAAGTTAGGAGTTAGGAGTTAGGAGTTAGGAGTTAATAAAAGATTATTAACTATTAATCACCACTAATAACAAACAACATATTATTCTTTGACAACTGCAAATTCATCCCACCGAGTGGTATCTCAAAGCGAATATTTCTCTATCCTTAGCTTCTAGTACTCTGTACAAATAGCTGCAATCAATATAAAAATTCCCCACACC
>QQTW01001484.1_pt1 | contig 16434 bp, 14 predicted proteins | sample 1904831 | NCBI WGS metagenome assembly QQTW01 (sample SAMN09435610, study PRJNA476489) | Subsurface metagenome, whole genome shotgun sequencing project. | reverse complement strand
GCCCAGGGCAAACGCATCTAATTTAAAAGAATTGTTTACAGGCATGAAATTACAAACTGTGTTGTAAAAAAGGATTCAATTAGAAATCAAACCTTTGTTAAAGTGAATAAATGATTAGAGCAGTGACATTGCCGATTAACTTAAGCTTGTGAAACTTCAACCATCAACTACAATTAGTGAATATTTTGGAGAACTAGAAGATCCAAGGATAGAACGAAGTAAATTACATAAGTTAATTGATATTATCACCATTACTATCTGTGCTGTCATTTCAGGAGCCGATAGTTGGGTAGACATAGAATTGTATGGGAAAACGAAGTACAAGTGGCTAAAAGAGTTTTTAGAATTAGCTAATGGTATTCCCTCCCACGATACGTTTGCACGAGTTTTTGCGCGGTTAGATACCGAGCAATTACAGCAATGTTTTTTGGGATGGGTAAAATCAATTAGCCAGCAGTTTCCCAGAGAAATTGTGGCGATTGATGGTAAAACTCTCAGGCATTCTTACGATTCGAGCAATGACAAGCCAGCAATCCATATGGTTAGTGCTTGGGCAAGTGCTAATCGTTTAATTTTGGGACAGGTTAAAGTTGAGGAAAAATCGAATGAAATTACAGCTATTCCTCAACTTCTACAAGTTTTATACCTAAAAGGGTGCATTGTTACCCTGGATGCAATGGGATGTCAAAGAGAAGTTGTTAGCCAAATTGTTGCCCAATCAGCGGACTATGTAATCACTCTCAAAAAGAATCAAGGCAGCCTTTACGAACGGGTAGAAGCAGCATTTAAGCAAGCTCTAAAAAAAGATTGGCGAGGAGGCTGCCACACAGACTATAAGGTTAAAGAACAAGGGCATGGACGAGAAGAAACCCGATACTATCGCAGCTTAACTGGTTTGGTTGAACCGCTTGACCCTTTAGGAAAGTGGTCTAATCTCAAATCTGTTGGTATGGCTGAATATTTCAATGTGCTAAAAGATGGCACAGTTCATCTTGAGCGTCGATACTATATTAGTAGTCTCAGCCTAGATGCTAAAAACTTAGCTAAAGTTATTCGCAAACATTGGACAATAGAAAATCAATTACATTGGGTTCTTGATGTTCAGTTTGACGAGGATACCTCGCGCATCAGAAAAGATAATGCCCCAGCGAATTTAGCCGTCATTAGACACATTGCACTTAATTTACTAAATCAAGAAAAATCAGTCAAAACTGGAGTTAAAAGTAAGCGAAAAAAAGCAGGTTGGGACAATGATTATCTCCTGAAGGTGTTAAAAGGTTAATTTCTAGTTTTAGGTTTTATGAATCTTAACTCCTCAACGAGTTTATTTTTGTCTCTCTATCAACCTAAGTTGCCTAGTTTGACAGAAGGCGTTTAATTGAATCAGAAACTTATGCATCGTTAGCTGGCTTTCTGCTCATTTTTTAGTTTTAAGATGCGTTTGCCCTGGGTTGACTCCAATACCTTCAAGTGCCGTAACGTACTGTGCAAACAACTCTAATTGAGCCTCATCCAAATCTACATCAGGCATGAATAGAGCGCGAATTTCTGCTGCTGCTGACTTGGGATAGTAAGCTTCTCGAATAGTGCGATTAATTTCTTGGATGCGGTAGAACATAGGCGTAGGACGAACGCTTGTACTAATGAATAGCTTATCAGATCGATTTAAAATATGGCACTCTCCTAACGCAGCGACCTAAACCTCGCCTGAATAACTTTGCCCACCAGCGAACCGTCTGTCTGGTGAAACGACATTTCCATGCTCATCCTGAAACACAACTTTCTGCACTATATCCGTAACAGTTACCTTAGTACCAGGAGCGCTGTCAAGTAGTGCGAGAAACTCACGCCCGTATTCCTGAACACTTTGTAGACGTTGCCGCTTGACCTGTTGCCGCACGGTTTTTAGTTTCATCTCTAACTGGGTGATGCGCTTTTTGAGTAATTGGGTGCAATCGCTTCTAGGAAAAATCGTATTCGAGACTACTCTGGTTTATCCCTGCTGCGGCTCTAATCAAGGTCAAAGATAGCTTTATCCATAAGATCAACCAAACTTCAAGTGCAAAGCTTGTATTGGACTGGAGGCAGAGCATCTCCCCTTACCTATTGAGGGCTATCGATTTTAATTATTTCCACCTTGGGTCGAGCGCGTCCTTTAGTCTAAACATTGTTCCTGTTTCATTGGTGCTAGGAGCGGAAACTCCTCACCTCGGAGATAAGCATCAAACTCTTCTTCAAATCGGCTCCAGCTAGTAGCAATGGAACGCTTTAATCTACAGGCAGGTGCTTCACGATACAAAGGTAAGCGATGTTCAATCTGTTCTTTGAGTGCTGAGTGTAAATCTTCAAATTTATCGGTCTTAGCACCTGTGTAGTTTAATACTAAAAACCCTGGCTTTCCCTTCATTTTCATCCAAGGTTCCCAAGGTCCCATTCGATAGTAGGAAAGTGCTACAGAGCGATGCTCGTTTTGATTGACTACTTCTTGCTCAAGCAACCTAGTCGGGAAAATAAATTTGTAGGAGTCTGATGCCCGTAGGTATTCTTCTGGGGAGTAGTCAGTAAATTTAGGGTTGTTGGCGTAGGGATTAGGACGTTTAGTATTGATATCGAGTGAAACAAAAGAAATTTCTGGAGCTAGAAAAGCGCTGATTTGCTCTGGGATTTGGAACTCCTGATAGTCATAAGAGCGATGAATAACATTTACTGTTTCACCAGTCCAAGGATTACGCCAATGTCTCAGAAGTTGACTTGTTTGCGGGTCAAGATAAAGGGAGAATTTACGACTTACAAGCGTCCATCGTGAAGTGACCTCATCTTGAATACAGCGTGAGATATCAACACCTAAAAAGTCAAATAAGTGGGCTGGTTCGTCTTGATCTAGTGGCTGTGCATACATTGAACCAGTAGCCTCGAAGTAATAGGTTCTACTGTCAGTGTTACAACGAATTTTTACAAATTGCTCATCAGTAATAAATGATTTTTCTAGGCTCATAAGTTTCACATACCTAAGTTATTTAATTACAGAGAATGCTGTTTAATCAACAATCCATGCTCCACTTACTCTCCTAACGCGGCAACGAGTAATACCTCACGTCAATAATTTTACCTACCAATGAACTATCAGTCCTATGAAATAGTATTGCCCTCCTCATCCTGACACACCAGCTTTTGCACTATGTTAGTGACAATTACCTTAGCGTTAAGACTGCCATCAATCAGTGCTAGAAATTCACGCCCGTACTTCTTTCCAAGTCTTTGGCGTTGAGCCGCCAATTGCTGCCGCACCGCCCACAGTTCTGCTTCTAGTTGGGCAATGCACCGAGCGAGGATTTGGATGCGATCAGTCATAGCATTTCTCCAGTTGCAATAATCTCAATCTCCGACCAAGATAGACCGCGCAATTGACTCCACAGCTTGCTTACACCACCAACCAAATGCACTACGATATCCCCATCTTGGGAGTGGGAATATTCCATTAGCCGCCGCTTGACCGCTTCATCCGCCCACTCCTTCCAGCCAAAATAAGTACAGGGCGGAGCAGCATCCTCAGACGGTACGCCCTCCTTAAGAGCCTTGACCAGCACACCAGTCAAGTTGCATCGCCAATTTTCTTCTACTGCGATTTTTAATCTTTCGAGCGCCGCCGGAAAGTTAGCCCAATATTGTGCGATCGCGGCTCTCACTTGAGGATTAGTTTGCACCTGGGACGATAGTCTAGATATTTGAGTACAAGCCGCATTTAACTCTTCCTGGGTAGGTTTGGTTATGGGTTCTTCTGGACTAGTCAGATCGTCTGGCTTTTCTTTTTTCCCAGCAGCCGATGATTGTGCGGGTAGTTCGATCTGTTTGTTTTCTTTTGCAGCAACAGGCAGGTTGTGTTCTGTTGTTGTTGAGGAAGAACTAAGACTAAGACTTCTGTATGCTGTCTGATTTTCGGCTATCGGCTGCCGAATTTCCGACTCGCCGCTATCTGATTTTCGGCACTCGGCTATCTGATTTTCGGCAGGGGTAAAGAGCGCTAGTTCCTGCTTGAGTTTGGCAAAGTCAATTGAGTAAGCCCAAATGTTATCTGTCGCCCAACGTCTGTAAGGCGTTTTCTTGAGTATGCCCATCTCACACAGGTCTTTAAGGTGGCGAAACACTGTGTCCCGACAACAGCCCAGCGCTTGTGCTAGCTCTTGATTGACTACGTAGACCCAAGGTGGCTTGCCTGCTTGTAATTTGGCATGAGTCCAGCCGTCTAGCCAAGACAGGATATATGCCTTGAACTTCTTAACTCCCCTAAACCTGCTCAGGTATTCAGTCAAAATGTTCGTGGGATGCTTTACTGCACCTAAAATGGCAGAGGTAAAGGTCATTACCGCACCTCCTCTATGCGATGCCTTCGGCGGTTCGCGTAGCGACCATCGCCTGTTTCGGGATTGATGACCCAAAAGACGGGAAGACAATTGTATCTGTAGATCGCGCCGAAATAGTCGTGGGTATCAGAGACGATACCAAAGAGTTGGCATTGGGGACAGCGGCATTTCGATAGGTCGCTTTGGATTTGCGCGTGTTCCTGGGCTAGCGATTCTAAAGTCTGGCGACCGTCGCTAGGATCGTTAGTGTAGGACATAGGATTCTCCTTTGATTGATACATGAAAGTGCCGTCGATAGTTAGAAATATTCGCCTTGTGAACCGCCAAAGGCATCACCAATCGTCAGCAGCAGATCGGCAAATTGTTCTTTATCAAGGCGTTGGGTCACGTCGTAAGGATGGCTGAAGACAAACTTCCGCAACCACTTGGGTTTGATGGACCAGTAATCGCCATCTTTAATAGCGCGTAGTTTTTTATTGGCAATCAACGTTTTGATCCAAGTTGGAGAGCGGTTAAGTAGTTTTGCTACTGTTGTTACCGATAAGTAGCCGCCGTAAGGTTTGAGGGAGTGTCCCCGCTCTAGCAGTTTCTTTTCTAGCGATCGCATTTGTCGCTTGCATTAATCGCTCTTGACTTTGGGCGGCGGTTGCTTGGGCTTGAGCTACCTGAAGTTCTAACTTTAGGCGTTCGATTTCTTGGGACTGGGCAGGGATAATTTCTACTGCTTGTTTGGCAATCCGTTCGCACTCAAGAAAGTAGCGACGCACTTCTTTACCCTGCCCAGTGCCAGCCATCATGCCTAGAGACTTGAAGCAATCAATACTTAAGCCGATAAATTCGCTAGGACGACCGCCCTGCGGAGTTTTCACCCATTTGGTTAAATAGTCTATTTCCTTCTCAAAATGATTTGTTAACTTGTTTTTAGCTTTCTGTTTGCTTGAATAACCGAGCCATTGCCAGCCAGCATCAAAATCTACGGGAAACTGCTCGGTCGATTGCACTAGCGATAGTGCTAATTCATGCGAAAATTCCATAAGGCTGTACCTTGGGATAAATGACTTAGGTGCAACTGCGGGGCGATCGCAGAATTTGACGAGGACGCGATCGCTTCAAAGATTTTCTAAAAATTTTCAGGTGTGACCTGGGTTGAGTGGAGAATACCGCTTAGTATGCTGTTGTCTTGCTTTGTGATAGGCAGTGAAAACTTTGATGGTAGCCATAGAATTTACTTGGCTTGCCGATTGCATCGTGATTACGTTTGTGCCAGATCCAGAAACTACTTGGAAAAAGAAGCAGCAGGAAATGAAAGCAGCCTAAGCTGACTCTGGTACTTTGGTAACAATAGTGAAAAATGAATGAGGGCGATGATGCTCAATCCCAGAGTTAGCATTATCCGGCTTTTTAACCTGCTCTAACTTTTTAAGTGCCTCTTGGTTTGTAATTTGTTCTTGAGTTTTGTCATCATCAGGTTCATAAATCAACAAGTCTCCTGGTTGACAATCAAGAGCTTTACAAAGTTTATTTAGAGCATCGTACTGTAGCCCTTTTGTCTTTCCATACTCAATCTTCTGGATATTTTGTAGGGTCATATTAACCAGTTGGGCTAACTTATTCTGAGATAGCCCACGCGACAGCCTGATTTGTTTGAGTTTTACTTTCACCGCCATTGCCTTAGATTAACAGTTTTAGTGTAACACTACTTACCAACAAATTGTTGTCCAACAAAATGATTAATATACCAACAATTTGTTGTTAGCATGGATACATAGATGAGGAAAGCAAACCGCCTCACCGAGAACAAAAAACAAAGAGTTTCACTTCCGACTTACGACTGATTTACAAACTCAAACAGTTACGAAGAACGCAGTGAAAACTAAATAACCCCCTCCGCATCCCTAAACTAGCGTGGCAGGTAAAGGAGTTTGAGTAGCAATGGAGAAGAAAACAACGCGTTTTGCCTGAAACTGTTTCATAGCAAGGGCTTTACTTAGTATATAATTACTAATCGTACAGGCGGTCTAAAATTTCTTGTGCGAGGAGCAAAGGCTGAAACCCCACTAATTTCGTTAGCTTAACTTAGCTAAAAGTCCTGAGCGTGTTTTAGATCACACTTGCTACTCCTCCGCCGTTGTAGCGCCAGTCAACTTTGCTTCAACCAAATTCTCTTTAAACTAAGCGATTTTAAAAAGGGTTGTAAAACACGGAAAAGTATATGCCGTTTTCTTGCCATGTTCTTTCTGTTGAGGATACAGATACTAAAGGAATACCGTAATCAATTCGTGCGGTAAAGCGATCGCTTTGTTGCCAAACTAAACCTAAGCCAAGAGAAGCTAAGGTACTAGGATCGGGAGCGGCTCTACCCGCATTCCAGCTAGTACCAATATCGACAAAAGGGGCAATTTGCAGAACAGCACCCCAGTCGGGTACGCGCAAAATGGGCAATCTGACTTCTGCTGACGCAAAAGCACCATTATCAGACAAAAGTAGGTCTTGCCGATACCCGCGCACGCTTTGCAAACCGCCTAAACTAAATTGTTCTAAAGAAACGAGCGATGTAGTTGATAGTTGCACATCGCCGCGTACTAAGAGCAAAGTATCTGGTGCTAATAGGCGTATCCATTGGGCTTGTCCCTGCCAAGATAAAAAGCGGCTATCAGGTTCATCTTCATTAATAGTTGCATCGAACGCACTAACTCCTAAGTTAAATTGGGATCTTGCCGCAATTACTTGGCGGGTGTCGCGCCCAGTCCAATCTTGAAAGAACCGTAAAGCAGAAATGCGGGTACGTCCGCGCTCGTCTGCGCCAAAAGATAGGCGAAAAGGCTGATTTAATAAGGAAGTTTCGCTTTCTCGGCGATTGGCGCTCAAACCTACAGCAACCTCTTGGCTAGGAGTTTGAATTAACGGTTGGCGAAAACTTAGTTCGTAGTAACGTGACTCAGAATTAATATCAATTGAGTCAAAAGGCGGTTCAATTACGTTGCTTGATGTCGTACCATAAGCAAGGTTGAGCGTACCATTACGGGGGTTGAGAGGGTAGGAGTAACTAGCCTCAAAAGAGCTACTACCATCAGTATTTGTATAAGCTAGGCTAACGCTATCCCCCTGTCCGAAGAGATTAGCTTCGTTAGCTTGGATGCGGCGGCGGAAACTACCCACAGCAGGCGATCTCCCGTTGTCGAGGGCAAATTGAAAAGTAGAGGTTTGCGCTTCTAATACCGTAATTTCTAGTAAACTTTGACCAAGGCGCGTTCCGACTGATAGTTCTGCGGAAATGTTGGCAATTAGGGGGTTGAGTTGGAGTAGTTGCAGAGCTTCTAATAAGCGATCGCGGTTCAGAGGCGTGTCTGTACCATTAGCAACGCGATCGCGGACATAGTTAGGGTTGAGACTGCGCGTACCTGTAACTTGGATACCTTCAAGTCCGCCTTCAAGTACCTGAATTTGGACTACTTTGCTCTCTAGGGCTTGGGGAGGAATATAAGCGCCTGATGTAATATAGCCATTATCGAAGTAAAGCTGTGTTACTGCTGATCGCGCTTGGAATAGTTCGGCAAAGGAAAGTGGTCTATTAGTATAAGGAGCAAGGACTTTTTCTAATTGCTCTGGGCTAAATACTGTACTGCCAACTACAACAAATTTTTCAACTGTAATAGTTTGCGGTACGCCTGGGATATTTTCAGGCGGTGTGGGTGTTGTTTGAGGTGGTTGTAATAGCTCGTTGGGTGGTGGTAGTTGTTGTGGTACTTCCGGTGTTGGGCTAGGAGGAGTAGGGAAAGAAGGCTGAACGTCCTGCGGTAAAGGAAGTTGTGGCGGAGGCGTTTGTGCCTTTGAAGGTATAGTTTCCAGGGTGATAGTTAGGAGGAGGGCGCTCAGGTATAACCAAAGTTGGCACAGACTAATCTTATATCTATGATCCATTACAAGTAGTTGTATTTAATTTATTACAATTGCATATAGCCTCAAAGATTAAGGCTCTAGAAAGTTCAATTACAGCAGCAACAAGCAATGTACCACTAGAGCGTAACAAGAAAAGCTTTTTAAACCATCCTTCATTTACTCATATACTTAACAAAAAGCAGACCTTAAAGCTATGGAATTTTACTGGAATGCATATCTTAAGCAGTCAAATTTCTCTATCAGAAAACACTAAAACCTTGATCCGGCTTTTTGTTATATTGCTTGTCTCTATCCTTAGTCTACTTTTTTATGCGTTTGCCCCGCTCTATCTTACTCCAGTTACTATCATCTCCAAACTGTTAGGAGTTGTCATAGTTATTCCCCGCCGGACAGGTTTAAGGGGGCGGGAACTGATCAAACGTAACTGCACTCGCGAAAGGATAGTTGCTAATACCAATTTCATCTCAAACTGTGCCAGTTCCGCGCCAACACATCGGCGGCTGCCCCCACCAAAAGGTAGGTATTCATAGGGAGAAAATTGCTTTGCCAAAAAGCGTTCTGGTCTAAATTGCTTCGGCTGTGGATAAACCGCTTCACGATGGTGAGCTAGATAAATTGAGACATTTACGATCGTACCAGGTTCAAGCTGGTATCCTCCTACTTCAAATGGCTTATGCACAGTTCTTGCAAAGGCACTCAAGGCAATTGGATGTAGACGTAATGTTTCTCTACAGACAGCAGTAAGATATGAAAGTCGAGCTATAGCGCTAGGGTCAGAACCAGAACTAAAATCTCTAAGTTCACCTAAAAGCTTTTCCCTAATTTCTGGTAAGTAATGTACCCAATACAACGCCCAAGAAAGGGCTGCTGTAGTTGTTTCATAGCCAGCAAACACTAGAGTTAATAATTCATCACGCAGTTCAGCATCCGTCATAGGCTGATCAGCTTCGTCACGAGCAGATAGAAGCAAACTAAGGATGTCTCTACTTAACAAATCGCCTTGCGCCCGACGCTCCGAAATCTCATCGTACACTAGTTGGTCAATCTGCTGTAGCTGGCGGATAAAACTCCCCCACGGACTCCAGGGACCTAAGTCCTGTTGAAGAAAGGGGAAAAAAAGTAAAATCGAACTCAAGGGATAGTCAAGTAATTCAAGGATAGAGTTGAGCAATTGCTTTAGTTGCTCATAGCGAGAACCCTTTTGTAGCCCAAACACAGCGCTTAAAATAACACTCAAGGAAATCTCTTTCATAATTGAGCGAACATTAAATATCTTACCAAGAGTGTATTGACTTATGACTTGCTCTGTTATGCTACAAATACTCTGACCATATTCACGCATTCGTTCTCCATGAAAAGGAGGCATTAACAGTCTCTTTTGACGTTGGTGACTATCGCCACTTAGGAAAATAAGAGAATGCTCTCCAAGCAACAGTTTAACAAGATTACTTTTTTGAGTGGAACTAAGATATTCCGGTTCAGATGTAAAAATAGTCTGTATAGCATCTGGACTACTAAAATAAATTAAAGCAGGAAGGTCTTTTCCTAGAAGCCTAAAGGTATCTCCATATTGTTGGCTCCAGGTATCAAGTGTTTCTCTAGGACGAAGGAGAAACTGGATAGTCTGTAAAGAAGGCGAAGTTTTCGGACCATCAGGAAGATTCATGGAAGAGTGTCTATAAAAATTGATATCCTATTATGACTCTTTGCAGACGAAGGTAGAAATGCTCAAACATTTTTGCAAAATTTTATTTTTACCACTTGATAGCAGGAATCTGCACTGTACTTATTCAATTTTTATCAAGAAATTGTAGAGTTAATTATGAGACTTTCATGCCTTCGCTTTACTTTCAGCGCATTTCTATTATTTAACATAGAAGTTCTATCTAATTCTTCTGTTTTTGCACAAGTAATCCCAGATACGACTTTACCTAATAGTTCTAGTGTCGAAAATCAGGATAATTTCACCACGATTAATGGAGGAACGCAAGCAGGTAATAATTTATTCCACAGTTTTGAACAGTTTTCTGTCCCAACTGGAAGTGCAGCTTACTTCAATAACATTGAAAGCATCCAAAATATTATTAGTCGAGTAACAGGTTCTACTATTTCTAATATCGATGGACTACTTCAAGCTAACGGTACAGCTAACGTATTTTTACTCAATCCTAATGGAATTATCTTTGGTTCTAACGCCAGCTTAAATATTGGTGGCTCATTTTTAGGCTCTACTGCTAATAGTATCAAATTCGCTGATGGTAACGAGTTTAATGCCAAAATTCCTCAGGACAAGCCTTTATTGAGTGTAAATGTCCCTATAGGGCTAAACTTTACAGGCGGTAAGGGTTCAATTAATGTTCAAAATACGGGACACACACAGTTTGCAAATGCTACTAGTATTGCTTCTATTACTCAAGCAGGATCTAGTCCAGGTCAAAGCCCCAATGGTCTGCGCTTACAACCTAATAAAACGATTGCCTTGATAGGAGGTAATGTTACTTTTGAAGGAGGTGTCATTACAGCCCCTTCTGGCGGGATTGAAATAGGCAGTATTAACTCTGGAGTAGTTAGTTTAACGCTCACTTCTGGAGGAATAAATTTTGATTACACAGCGGTCAATAGCTTTCAAGACATTCAATTAGCTAAACAATCTTTATTGGATGCTAGTGGAGAATTTTTTGGCGACATTCATATTCAAGGTAGGAATATAACTTTCACAGATGGTTCCCTTGCTTTAATTGCAAACCTTGAGCGTCTTAAGCCAGGAGCGATAAGTATCGATGCTACAGAAACTTTAGATATGACGGGAATAACATCTTTTAACATACAGCCTTCCCTCGGTACACTAAAAATTGTTAGAGGTCTTAATACCACAACAATCAGCGGCAAAGGGGCTGATATTATTATTTCAGCTAGAAAGGTGATTGGGCAAGGATCTGAAGTAATTTCACCCGTTGGTTTTGGTTTTGGTAACAGTGGTGACTTAATTATAAATTCAACTGAGTCAGTTGAAATTCTTGGTAGTGCAACCAATGAGACATCTGGTATTGGTAGTGCTTTTGGTACTGTAAATTATGGTACGGGGAAAGCTGGAGATGTCAGTCTATCAACAAAAAGACTACAGCTTGAAAATGGAGGAACTCTTCAATCTTTAACATTTGGTGAAGGTGGAGCAGGTGAAGTAACGGTAAATGCTTCTGAGTTCTTGAAAATATCAGGGGGGCAGGCTTACCGATTAATATTACGCCGTACAGAAAATGGTTTACCTGATGTTGCTAACGCTATACCTGCTTTCTTACCAAGTAGTATAATTTCTCAATCTCTTTCTTCTGGTAATGCGGGTGATATAAAGATTAATACACGCCAATTAACTATTGAGAATGGAGGTAGACTAGCAGCTTCAGCACTAGTATCAGGTGTTTCTGGTAACATTACGATTAATGCTTCAAACGCCGTTAATATTGAAGGCGCAGGCTCTGTTAATCAATCCTTAAACCCAAGCGTAATTACCTCTTCTGTCGGCACTGTAGATCCTTACTTGAACTTTATATACAATATTCGCCAAGTACCAAGTGGAGCAACTGGTAGCGTTGAGATTAATACTCAAAGTTTAAGCTTAAAAGATGGAGGGCAAGTTACTGTGCGGAATGAGGGGATAGGAAAAGCAGGAGAACTTCGGATCAATGCTAATTCTGTCAAGTTAGATAATCAGGCAGGAATTATTGCTTCAAGTCAAAGTGGTCAGGGTGGTAACATTAGGATTGATTCAAATAACCTATTGCTGATACGCCGAAATAGCCAAATAACTACTAGTGCAGGCAATACACAAGCTGGCGGAGATGGTGGACAGATAAATGTTAATACTACTTTTGTAGTTGCACCCTCCTCAGAAAACAGTGACATTACAGCTAATGCTTTTAAGGGTCGCGGAGGAAATATTGATATTACAGCGAAAGGCATTTATGGCATTCAATCTCGTTTACGCCTGACTCCATTGAGTGATATTACTGCTAGTTCGGAATTAGGAATAAATGGTACAGTACAACTCAACACTCTCGATACCGATCCCAGTCAAGCATTAGTCAATTTACCAGATAAAGCTGTTGATGTTTCAAGGCTGATCGCACAAGACTGCCCAGGCGGTGGAAGTAATCTAGCAAGGGGAAAGAGCAAGTTCATTATCACTGGGCGCGGCGGTTTACCACCACAACCAAGTGAGCCTTTACGGGCTGAAGCTATTATCAGCGCTGTAAATACTGTAAAAGTAGGAGAAGAAAACCGCTCGAAGAAGGCAACAGCCGAACGTCCAACTAGCTCTACCCCAACTCAAATAGTAGAAGCCCAAGGGTGGATAATTAACGAGCAAGGGCAGGTGATATTGACCGCTCAACCTGTTAACGCGACACTCACCAGTTCCCGTCCCAGTCAAGTAACTTGCTATGCGCCTTAAAAGACTAAGAGCAAACAGATTAAATTGGCGATCGCCCAATCGGAGCAAAGTAAAACTCGCTAAAAGAATCGCATTGGTTCTGTTAGCTTTGCTGACAGTGACAAGTGTTCTAGTTGTGTCAGTTAAGCAAGTAGCAGCGATAGAATCACTATCCTCGCGCTCCTCGACCCTAATTACTCAAGTAGATCGAGGCGCACAACTAACTATTGAGGGGGAAAAGCTTTACGAAGCTGGACAGTTTTCTGAAGCAATTGAAGCTTGGCAACAGGCGATAGATGCTTATACTCAAGCAAGGAATCAAGGTGGCGTAACTCAAAGCCGAATTAATATAAGTCAAGCTCTGCATGCTTTAGGGTTCTATCCAAGAGCCTGCAATACTTTACTACAAGCTTTCAATATTGCTGATCCAGACTGTCAAAAGTTAGCCCCGTCGAATGAAGGCTACCAGCAAAAGCAAGAGGCTGTACTCAAAACTCTCGCTCAAATATCAAACACGCCAACAAAAGCAACTGGTTTGCGTAGCCTGGGTGATGTCCTGCAAAAGCTAGATAGTTTAGAGCTATCAGCGAAAGTTTTACAGCTAGGTTTAGAAGTAACCAAAGTATTGCAATTGCCGCAAGATAAAAGTGCTGTATTGCTTAGTTTGGGAAACACATATCAAGCTTGGGGTAATAGAGCAAGAGATACTCAAGACACAGTAGGGGAAATTAAAGCAACTCCTTGGCACTGTCCATATAGCCCAAGCCTGGGTGCGCCAAAGAAATTCTATCAACAAGCAGCTTCATTCTATCAACAAGCAGCGAATAGTTCGGTAGCACCAGAAATATGGGTGTTGTCTGAGGTGAATCGTATGGGTGTATTGCTAAAAGCTGATGCATTATCAGATGCGCAAAGATTACAGAGGCAGATCCAGCAGAAATTAGAGCAACTACCGAATAGTCAAACAATAGTCTATGCGCGACTAAACCTGTCCGGCAGCTTAAATTGTTTAAATCAAGCTAGCACCAATGATGCTCCTTCATGGGCAGAAATTGCCCAGATTTTAGCTACAACCGAGAAGCAAGCTCGTAGCCTTGGCGATGGACGCAGCCAATCTTATGCTCTGGGCTACCTGGGTGGACTGTACGCACAAGCGCAAAACCAATCTTCGCAAAACTTAAGCTATGCCCAAGACTTGACTAAGCAGGCGCTAGTAATTGCTCAAGCAATCAATGCCTCCGATATTGCTTATCAGTGGCAGTGGCAATTAGGATATCTGCTCAAAACACAAGGGGATACGCAAGAAGCGATCGCAGCATATACCCAAGCAGTAGATACTCTCCAATCTCTACGCAGCGATCTGACAGCTAGCAGTGCCAACGTTCAATTCTCGTTTCAAGAAAGTGTTGAACCTGTATATCGCCAGTTAGTAGACTTATTACTGCAATCAAACGAGCAAAAAAATTTAAGTCAAGCCCGTGATCTGGTTGAAGCACTACAAATAGCCCAGTTAGAGAACTTGCTAAGATGCCGTCTGCAAACGGAGTCACCAGTGGCAATTGACTCTGCCGCTGACCCGACAACAGCGGTTATTTATCCAATTATCTTAGCTGACAGAATAGAGGTGATTGTATCGCTAGCAAATCAGCCTTTGCGGCACTATTCAAGCGCCCTACCGCAAGAGCAAAATATTGAAGACCTGCTGCAAACGATGCACCAAAATGTACAAGCGCCATTTGGTGCAGGACCAGGATTTATGAAGTTGTCTCAGCAGGTATATAGTTGGTTGCTCAAACCACTGGAGGCAGAGCTAGAAAAAAGTGGAGTGAAAACATTAGTGTTTGTGCTAGATGGTGCTTTGCGCCAAGTGCCGATGGCAGCACTGCATGATGGAAGAAAGTATTTAATAGAAAAATATGCTGTAGCGCTTAGTCCTAGCCTGCAACTAATACAACCCAAGCCTTTGCTAGATAATCATCTGAAAGTTTTAGCGGCGGGAATTTCGCAGAAAATCCCAGGCTTCAGTGCGCCTGCACTACCAGAGGTGAAGGATGAATTAGAGCAAATATCGCAAATATCTACAAGTGTAGTGTTGCTTAATCAACAATTCACGCGCTCTGCTTTAGCAGAGAAAATCAATGAAAGTCCGTTTTCAGTAGTACATCTAGCAAGTCACGGACAATTCAGTTCTAACCCTGAACAAACATATATTCGTGCTTGGGATAACAGTATTAATATCAATCAATTAAGAAGCTTGCTCCAAACTAGAGAAACTAGACAAGTTAGTGCAATAGAATTACTTGTCCTGAGCGCCTGCGATACAGCAAATGGAGATCGACGTTCGGCATTGGGGCTAGCAGGAGTGGCGGTAAGGGCAGGAGCGCGGAGTACACTAGCGTCATTATGGCAGGTAAATGATAATTCGACTGCTGAATTGATGACAGACTTTTACCAAAAATTAACTCAGTCCAATGATAGGACAATTACTAAAGCTAAAGCGTTGCAAGATGCCCAACTGAATCTATTACACAGGTATAAAGCTCCGTATTACTGGGCATCATACGTTTTAATAGGCAACTGGCTGTAGAAAACTCAGATTAGCGTGCTTGCTTCAACCAATAAGCGGCTTTATCCTCAAAGCCCAAGACGTGATACACTTCCGCCAGCCGATCTGCCGCCATTGCCTGTGCTTCGGTATCTTTGGTAATTAGGGCAAGTTTGTTTGCCTGCTGGTAGTTCGCCACAGCTTGGGGGAATAATTCAACCTGTGCATAAAGTTCGCCAAGGAGATAGTGAACTGCTGGTATTTGACTACCCGTTATCGCTTCTAGTAATTGAGTAGCTTCGGCAATCAAGCCTCTACCAATATAAAGCTCTGCTAGGGCTAAAGTCTTTGCTTCAGGAGTCAAGTTTGCTTGAGTGATGCGCTCGGCAGCAGCCTGTACTTTCGTTACTTGTTGGCGTTCAAGTAAACCAAAAGTCGCTTTGGTAGGTCGTCCACCGCTATCAGCTTCAACTGTCAACAAATATCCTTCCTCTACAGGTTTGAGGGGTGGTTCACCAGGATAAACAATAGAAGTGGTGTTAACTTCGCGCACCCAGTTAACTCCAGGACCGCTGACACGCACAACATAGTTGGTTGCGCCACCAACAGCAGTCCAGCGCAATGTCGGCTTGTGGCTGAGTAACCAAGTACGATGAGGATAGATGATGTAAGGAATATGCTTGAGGAAAGGGTCACGAGTAGGCGTAATTGGCTGGGTAATTGTATGCACTGGTTGGGTTGGGGGATGGCAGCCACTAGTAACACCGGAAGGGATGTTATTAGGTACTATCCACAAATTTTGATTAGGGTCAGCGCATTGCACTATTGCTCTAGCGCCGCGATTGGGTTGCAGCAGATCGCCTTGACACAATGCTGCCCCAATTGCCGTTGGTCGATAGTTAGACCAGTTTCGACGTTTTAGTTGTACCTGTCCGCGAATCTCCACTAATCGCCCTAAATGGACACAACTATTGCTAGCAGGTTTTGCTATTGCTTTTTTCGGGCTAGCTACTATCGCTGGTGTTGCGACAAGAAGTAAAACGAAACATATTATTGTGGGTAGGCGAGTATTCACTTGTTGAGTTCCTCAAAACTAGCTTTCAATTTTTGTTGTGCCAGGCTAGTCCAAATGTCTTCTTCAGGAGTTCTGGGCAGATAGGTATATGCTAGACAATCTTCCCAGTGTTGCAAAGCCTGTT
>QQTW01001483.1_pt1 | contig 16450 bp, 12 predicted proteins | sample 1904831 | NCBI WGS metagenome assembly QQTW01 (sample SAMN09435610, study PRJNA476489) | Subsurface metagenome, whole genome shotgun sequencing project. | reverse complement strand
CCCCAGAACCGCCGCGAGGTCTTGCCATACCTGGATTGTGGCGCAATACCATCATCATCGCCCCAAATGCCATTGCTTTTTGTGAAGGTGGCGAACTTAGTTCCGCAGACATTCGCGCCAATGGTGCTTTGACAAACTCAGAATCGAAATACTCGTTGATGTTATCTAAGGGGCTGCTTAGAATTGTCCGCAGCAAGTCCAAAGTTGAATCTGCACCGCCGAGAATCCCAAACAAGTCTTGCAGTCTTTTTAAGTCATAATTGCCAGCAATATCAACTAATGACTTAGGCGGAGAGTTGAAAAACGCCACAATTGAGTTGACAAAGCGCTGCCAGTACTCTACGTATTTAGCATATTGTTCGGCATCGCGATCGCTAAATCGGGCAATTTCTCTGCAAGTCTTTTCTACAGAACGATGTGCTAAGAAATACTTACCATCGGGATGAGGACAAAATACTACTGGATCGCAGTACAAATACTCCAATCCATACTTTGTTAGTTCGAGTTCTTCTACTACTTGCCCTAAGTGAATAAATATATGATTAATAGCACACGGGTTAAATTTGAAGCCTGGTGCTTCTTTGGGCATGGTTTCTTCAGTTGTCGAACCGCCGCCAGGAATTGGACGTTTTTCGAGTAACAGGACGCTATAGCCAGCTTTGAGTAAATAAGCGGCACAAACTAGTCCATTATGACCAGCGCCAATAATAACAACATCATACGCTTGCATGGATAATATTTGGGTTAAAGGATCTATTTCTGATGTTAAGAAGCGCTTAACAAAGATAACTCATTCGGCAGTTATATAATTTTCACTTATAACTAAGTTATCATGTATCATTTTATGCACAAATTAGCGATCGCTTGCACTAACTGCTTTGGTTCTAACGGCTTAGTAATGTAGTGCTGAAAACCAGCTAAAAGAACTTGTTGGTGGTCAGTTTCTCCAGCATATGCTGTAAGAGCGATCGCTTTGACTTTTCCGCCTTCTTCTGGAGGTAGCGATCGGATTTTGCGCATCAACATATAGCCATCCATAGATGGCATCCCAATATCGCTAATAATTACATCTGGTGGCTGAAGTTTGAAAGCCTCTAGCGCTGCAAAGGCTGAGGAAAAAGCACGCACAGATGCGCCAAAGTCTTGCAAAATAAACCCGATCAACTCGCGGCTGTCAACTTCATCATCTACTACTATTACTTGTATTCCATCTAAATTGGGCAGGGTATTAGGTAAAACGACCTCATTAACCAGAGGCGCAGCACTTTTTACAGGTAGCATTACAGTAAAAGTAGCACCAAGACCAACTCCAGGACTTTGAGCGCTGACAGTTCCACCGTGTAGTTCTACTAAATAGCGCACAATTGCAAGTCCCAGCCCTAAGCCACCAAATGTTCTAGTTGTAGTGCTATCAGCCTGACGGAAATAATCAAACACAAAAGGTAAAAATTCTGGCGCAATACCTTTACCTGTATCGCTAACTTGAATTTTAGCGCGATCGCCATCATCTTCCATCTGAACTTGCACGCTACCTCCGGTTGGAGTAAACTTAACAGCGTTCGAGAGCAGATTCCAAAAAACTTGCTGGAGGCGGTTAGAATCGCCTACAACTTGCCCGCTCGTGTTATGAACCTTTTGGATCGAAATTGACTTGGCGGAAGCTGCTAGCTGCACTGTTTCTAGCGCTGCATCCATTGTGAATACTAGATCTAGAGGGCAAATATTCAAACTAAGCTTACCTTGCAAAATCCGCGAAACATCTAGCAAATCTTCGATTAGCTGAGATTGCAACTTGGCGTTGCGTTCAATAGTTTCTAAAGCATAAGTTGTCTTTGCTGGATCTAACGTGCGACTTTTCAGCAACTTTGACCAGCCGAGGATAGGATTAAGGGGGGAACGTAGTTCGTGAGAAAGCACAGCTAAAAACTCATCCTTGAGGCGATTAGCGGTTTCAGCTTCAGCACGAGCCGTTTGTTCTAGCTTTAATAATCGGCTGCGTTCTTCTTCTGCTTGCTTGCGCTCTAATTCTGCTACGGCGCGGGTTGCGAAAATTGTCAGCAGCAATTCTGCTAGCTGAGTGTTTTCTAATGGTTGTTGCGACATCACTCCCAACACTCCCCGCACGCAACCTGTAGAGTCTAAAAGTGGAGTAGCTACGTAGCTATTGACTCCCATCTGAGCCAGCAAATGATTTTGAGGAAAATGCGCTTGAATATTGCGCGGATAGCAACAGGGTTTTCCTTGTCTAATTACCTGTTTGCAGGGTGTATTTATCAGCGAGTATTCAATATTATCTAAACTTCCACTCTGGGAATGTATAGATAGCGTTTTTATTCTTTCTGCTTCGTCTTTCCCCAACAGTTCGCCAACAAAAGCATATTGCACGTCCAATGCTTTAGTTAGGTGTTTTACCAATGAAGCAAAAAAAGCTGATCCTGTAGCTGCTGAAACTCCTCTAGTAACTTCTAATAAAGCAGTATCCATTTGCGCAACTTTATTTACAGCAAGGCGTAATTCCAATTCATCAACTACCATTGCTGCAAGATCGACAAGATTTGCTTGCTGCTCCTTACTTAGTTGCGGGTGGGGTTTGCTATCAGCTAAACACAGCGTACCCAGATTAAAACCATCATGGGTAACTAGCGGCGCACCAGCATAAAAGCGAATACCTGGTTCGCTAACTGCAAACAAGCTACAAGCAAAACGCGGATCTAATCTTGTATCAGGAACAACTAGAACATCATCAGACAAAACAGCAAAGCTACAAATTGTGTCATCTCGCGGTATTTCGTTGGTATCGAAGCCGTAGCAAGATTTAAACCAAGCCCGAAATTCATCTACCAAGGAGACTAAAGCAATTGGTACGTCAAATAGACGTGCCGCCAGAGCAGTAATGCGATCAAACGTTTCTTCAGGAGGAGTATCGAGGATGTTGTATCGACGCAGCGCGTTGAGACGTTCTGCTTCATTAGGTGGTAAGGGAAGAGGAGTCAAATTACCTCCAGAGAGACACTCCTGATTAGGCGGTGATGTGAATGAGATCGCCTAAACGTATATAGATTAAATTTTACGGTAATATTTCATTAAACTGGCTGATTTGGGTGAAAATTGCGCGATCGCATTTTACAAATTAAGCTGATAACATTACCTCTACCGCAGAGGAATTTAAAGGTTTAGCAAAAAAATAGCCTTGACCAAATTCGCACCCCCATGCTTGTAATTTGGTGGATTGTTCGGCTTTTTCTACACCTTCGGCGATCGCATCCATCCCCAAAGTGTGAGCAAGTGTAATAATTGTCTTTACTACTGCACATTCTTCAGGATTAGAACCAATTTTATTTATAAAAGAGCGATCGATTTTTAATGTATCTATAGGAAATCGATGCAAATAACTTAAGGATGAATATCCCGTACCAAAATCATCAATACTTAATTTAATATCCATAGCTTTAAGCTGTAGAAGCGTATCTACAGTTTTTTGGAGATTGTCCATTAGCATACTTTCAGTAAGTTCTAATTTTAGATAACTACCATCTAAGCCAGTGTCAGCTAAAGCCTGCTCGATTTGATTAATTAAATTAGATTCTTGAAGTTGTCTGCTAGCAAGATTCACACTAATATTTAATGAGGCAAAAGCTGGAAACTTTCTATGCCAATCTTGCATCTGACGGCAAGCCTCGCGTAGTACCCATTCTCCCAAAGGTACAATCAAGCCTGTATCTTCGGCAACAGGAATAAATTTGGCAGGAGAAATCAAACCATGTTGGGGATGCATCCAGCGCACTAATGCTTCAAAGCCAGTCAATCTGCCAGATTCAAGCGAAATTATTGGTTGATAGTGCAGACAAAATTCTTGGCGTTCTAGTGCTAGGCGCAAATCGTTTTCTAGTTGCAGTAGTTCGCGCGTTTGTTCGTACATTGCTGCATCAAAAATTGTATGCCGCGCTTTGCCTTGCTCTTTGGCACGATACATAGCAATATCAGCATCGCGCAGCAAATCGGCAGCTTGCTGGTAGTGCGTAGAACTAAAAACAATTCCAATACTGGCGCTAGTATGTACTTGGTAGTTGTCCAACTCAAAGGCGGATGTAAGTTCTTCTTGAAGCCTTTGCGCCACTCTAGTAGCATCATTGATATTTTTGATGCCATTTAAGAGAATTGTAAATTCGTCTCCTCCCAACCGAGCTATAGTATCTACCGGACGCAGACATTGCTGAAAAACTTGAGAAATTTCTACTAGCAAGCGATCGCCCATTGCATGCCCTAAGCTATCATTAATCAGCTTAAAACGATCCAAATCGATAAAAAGTACGGCGAATGAATAGTCTTTGCACCTTTTAGATGTTTGTAATGCTTGTTCTACTCGCTCGATAAACAAGGTACGATTAGGCAAATTTGTTAGATCGTCATGCAAGGCATCGTGTACTAATTGCGCTTCTACTTGCTTGCGCTGGGTAATATCTTCAATAATTCCGTCTATGCGGTTGGCTGCACCTTGTTTGTTATAAATGACATGACAGCGTAGACTTAGCCACCGCACTTCACCATCAGAGCGTAAAATTCTGTATTCTAATTTTGTTTGCCCTACATCTAATAGATTGTGGTGAAATAGGGTAAATTGTTGGCGATCGTCTGGATGCACCACTTCTAGCCACAAGTGGGAATTATTGAAAAATGCCGAAGGCGGATGCCCGTAGACTCTTTGCGCCGCAGGGTTGATATATAGTAGTTCCTTAGTTGTGGCGCAAATAGACCAAACAACTTCTTCTAACGAACTTAAAATACCTTCCAGCTTTTCTTCGCTTTCTTGCAGCAGATGTTCTGCTAATTTGCGATCGCTAACTTCTTTTTGCAGTTCTCGGTTAGCAGTTGCCAGTTGCGCTGTACGCTGTTCTATCCTTAGTTCAAGTGCTGCATTCAATTGGTAAATTTCTTTTTTAGCAGCTTGGAGGGCAAGTTGACTTTTCACGCGGGCTAAAACTTCTTCCACTTGAAAAGGTTTGGTAATATAGTCTACCCCTCCCACTTCAAAAGCTTTGACTTTATCTAAGACATCATCTAAAGCACTCATAAAAATTACTGGAATGTCGCTACTTGCAGGCATTGCCTTGAGGTGCTGACAGACTTGATAGCCATCCATATCCGGCATCTTGATATCCAGCAAAATTAAATCTGGCACAGCAGCTTGCACTCCCCTCAGCGCCATTGAGCCATTTTTGGCGCAGCGGACTTGATAACCTTGCTTCGTTAGCGTGTTAGATAAAACGCGCAGATTGTCTGGTAAATCGTCAACTATCAAGATGATTTGTTGAGCGGCATTAAATTGATAGCTGTTCATACACAAGGAACGCATTGAGTAAGATTTAAGATTTGGTCGAAATCAAAGTCATTGACTTTTTGCCGCAATGCCTGTGCTAGGGCAGTGTGTTTTTCAGGAATTTGGGCAATTAGTTCTAGCATTTGTGCTGCATCTAGTTGGGTTGCAGCGTAGTGGATTTTTTCTATCCACTCAGCAGACATGACTTCTAAGGATGAAGGTTGAAGGAATAATTCGGGAACAGTCTGCGTGAATTCTTCTTTCTGTTCGTAGATGTAACGCACTCCTAAATATTGAGCCATTTTTTCCCAAATGACTTCTTCGCGAAATGGCTTGCGCACAAAATCATCGCAACCAGCCGCCAAGACGATCGCTTTTTCTTCCTCTAAGATGCTTGCTGTTAAGGCTACGATCGCTGTTGCTTGTCCTTGGAGGTGTGATTTGATATGTTTAGTCGCCTCATACCCATTCATTACAGGCATCCGCATATCCATCCAAATCAGATGCGGTTCCCAACTTTGCCACAGCGCGATCGCTTCTTGCCCATTTTCGGCTTCGCGGACTTGGAAACCAATGGGAGTTAGCAGTTTTGTCAATAGGCGGCGATTTTCATAGCGATCGTCAACCACCAAAATGCGGTACTCGCTTTGTCCAGGTGCTAAACCAATTACCCGTTGGTGCGGTGACTTCAATTCTATGGCTGGCACAGTTTCTACTTGAATATCGAAGCGAAATGTTGTACCTTTGCCGAGCGTACTACTAACTGTAATATCTCCGCCCATCAATTGGACGAATTTGCGACTAATCGGTAAACCTAAACCAGTACCTTGCCCAGAATTGCGTCCCGCTTCTGTCTGCACGAAAGGCTCGAACAAACTATCTAATTCGTTTGCAGCAATGCCAAGTCCAGTATCTTCTACAGCAAAAGATAAGGTGTAATGGCGATCGCTTCCTTGTTTGCCTTGAACAATTAAGTTTACTTTGCCTGCACTTGTAAACTTGATTGCATTTCCCAGTAAATTTAGGAGAATTTGCCGCAACTTGCTTTCATCTGTATATACGTACTGAGGTAACTTTGCATCGTACTCAATACCAAGCTGTAGCCCTTTTGCGGCGGCTTTGAGCTTGAACATTTCTTGAATTGTATTGAGCAGATCGTATAAGTCAAAGGCATTTGCTGTCAGTGTCGTTCTTCCCGCCTCAATTTTGGACATATCGAGAACGTCATTAATCAAAGACAGCAGATGTTCGCCACTGCGGTTGATAATGCCTAGGTTTTCTTGCTGTTGCGGCGGAAACGATGAGTCGCGGTTCATAATCTGCGCAAAGCCTAAAATCGCATTTAAAGGAGTCCGCAACTCGTGGCTCATATTTGCTAAAAATTCACTTTTGGCATGATTAGCGGCTTCAGCAAGCTGCTTAGATTGATTGAGTTCAACCGTGCGCTCCTCAACTCTAGTTTCTAGCTGCTCGAAAGATTCTTTTAGCTGCGATGCCATTTGGTTAAATGACTGCGACAGTACACCCAATTCATTGACACTTTTGAATTCTACATTTTGGTCTAAGTTACCATCTGCGATCGCTTGACTAGCTGTACTCAGGCGATTGATGGGGCGAATAATCCAGCGCGAAATCGTCAATCCTAAGCTAGTTGCAGTAAATAAAGCAACCAAACCTAGAATAATAATTACTTGAGCGTTAGCGTGGACTTGTGCCATAAAGTCATTTTCAGGCACGACTACTACAACTAACCAATCTAAACCATAGCGATCACGCCAAGGTTCTACACGCACGACTTGCAGATCGCGATCGCGTTCAAACTCAACTGTTTGACTATCTTTGATTGCTCTAAAATCGCCAAATTTTTGCTTGAGATATGTTGCTGTTGCTTGGATTGCGGGGTTTTTGCTATCAACAACGTTGAGTCTGCCATTATTGCTCGTCAATAGCTGTTCGTTGCTGGAACTTGCAACTAGTGAGCCATCGCGTTCGATGATAAATACTTGTCCGGTTTTGCTAATTTCTAAGTCGCGGAGGAATTTATTGATATTTTCTAGTGCTAGTTCGCTGCTGGTTACGCCGATTATTTGCTGCTGGCGATCGTATATAGGAGAATTGGCAGAAATGGAAATATTGGGATTTCCTGCTTCTTCACTGCGATAAACTTGGCTCCAGCTAGGCTTAGTAGTTTTAACTACATCTGCTTGTAAATAGGGTTTGTAGCCGTCTATTTTGATTAGTTGACGATTGTTGCCTTGGCTGTCTGTCTTATAATTATAAATTTTATTTTTATTTTTTAAATCTGTGGTCTTAATTGCAATTTCACCTGCTGGCAAACGATTAACTTCGACAAATTCGCCTGTCTTGAGCTTGTAGCTAATCTGGCTAGCCTCAAAGATCTGCATCTGTTTTAATAACTGATGCTCTGCATTATTTATATTTAATGTGCCTGATGCGATCGCATCGGTATTTAACTGATTGATTTGCTGTGGAATTTTTATATAACCATCTAGATGGTCATCTATAGCATTGCTGATTTTATCAGTCAATTGATTAGCAAGTTGGTCAACTGTATCTTGACAATTTTTTAAAGAAAGATAGCCAACAATAACTACTGCTACAAGGATGTGTGCAACAAAAGGTACTACAAGTAATAAACGTAGAGATACACCATTAAACCCTTTATTTTTCAATGCTTTTAATGATTTGCCTATAGCCATGAAACTTTTACTAATGTCCTATATTTTTTAACTCTATTCTGTTACAAACTATCTTCTATATCTTTAGGTATAGAATGTTGCATTGAGTTGATGCATCTCCAAGTCGACATTGATAAATAACTGTATCGTTCCTGGTATAGCATAGGATATTTAGTTTTTAGGCAATTCTTTTTGGTAGCTTTATATTAAAGTTGCAAAGCAAATATGCCCCTGCTTTTATTAGTTACAAGTTATACACATTTGCATTCAGCTAATAAGAATGTACTAACTTAGATAGATAAGTTTGTGCGTATCTTTACGGCTAAACATATAATATTTTGAAGAAGTTACGTAATTCCACTAGAAATACTGCGATGTGGAAGCCTAGTAAGCTTAGAAAAGAGATGTGAAAAGGACAGACGCACCCTGAAAATGAGTTTAGAAATTGACTAATTGGGCAGTTCCGTACAAACAGAGACTATCATAAGTCTGCAATTGCCCTGGAGTAGCAGGATTGACGAAAACAGAGCGCCTGCTAAGAATTCCGACAGTTTGAATAGAGAGCGGCTGCAACTGGGGTGACAATTGCACGATTGGCAGCAATACAGTTAAGCTTTCGATGGGTTCATCTGCTGCACCATTTTGGAGCAGAACTGTCACGCTTTGACCAAATCCGGCTTCTGCTAGTTGAATCTCATCGTCGCTGAAAGTTCGACTTATTTCACCCCGCACGTAGCTAAATTGTGGAACTCCCGTGATGCTAGTAGTAGAGTAAGTAATCTGTATATCGTAACCTTGAAGCTCAAACAAGTTAGGCTGCAAATTTGTTGGACTTGCTGCTTGCTCTAGTCTAAGCTGAGAACCAGATGTATCTGTGCGATAAACCAATAGTTGTTGTCCACCTTCTACAGTTACCCTGTAACCAGGTACTAACGCCTCGGTACAGATTTCGCCAGGGCGAGGCAATCCTAAACAACCATTTGCCCAAGTTTGTTCTTCGGCTTGAACGATGCGTAGCTCGACAATAGGCAACCCCAACCGCGTAGCAGCATCCTGTAAAACAGCATCAACGACTGCGGAAGGCAAGTTACCAGCTAACGAATTCTCAGATTGTACAGTGTAAGACATATATTTTCTCCGGTGAAAAATTGAGTTGGATTGCAGGCAAACCTGCGCTTTTAAAAACGGGTCAGAAACTTACGCGCTTGCCCAAAAACCTATGTGGGCAAGTATTGCAGACATCAATCTCATTGAGAGAGCGCCGATCTCTGCATAAATTTATCGAATAGCGATCGCCTAACTCTTCCCTAAACTGGCACAGACTGAATTGGCTGTCCTAAAATTTGCTCGATCATCTCTGGTTGCATGGTCTGCAAATATTGGGGTACAAATTCCGGCGGTAAAAACTCAAACAATATTCGGTTCTCTACCCAAAACTCAATCGCGCTGAAGGGAGCATCTCCCTGTTTGCGAATCAGGACGCGCCACCCTTGCTGTTGCGCGATCTGCTCAATCTGCTGATGGGTAGTGGGAACGGAAATTGCGGCATGGGAAGCTACAAACTTGGTAGGTGCAGTTTGGAGTACCTTAGCTGATTCGGCATCACTACCTGGAGTCCATACATCTCCTTCTTTAAAGACTACAAAGTGAGTGCCATAGTTGTCAAAAGGCATTGCGATATAACTACCAGGAATTAGGAATTTATATACTTTGCCATTCAAGATTTCTGCTAGAACGCTTGCAACTCGCAATGGATTACGAGCGTCGAGCGAAATATGGTGAAGCATTGATAACCTCAGTTTTTGGTAAATTGAGTAGTGAGTTGAGATTGTTTTAGCGCGTGGTTGCATTCAGCAGCAGGTGATACACCTCGATAAAATGCCGCTCTTCATCCCACACACCAGCAACGCCTATCTCTTCATCAATCAGTTCCACTAGCCCAGCAGAATCTTCTGGTAACAGTGTGCGTTCTTTTGGGCTTTGGCGATCGCAAAATGCTCGATTCCTAGCACGAATGATGTTTGTGTTAGACATATTTTCCTCAATGAGATTTATAAATTGCCTATTTTGCTTTTGCTGGGGAAGTGCCAGCATTAAAATCTATGCAAATCAACCAGGCTGTACTCATCTTCCTGCCATGTAGTAGGCGCTTGGTAAGCTTGGAGCAAGGCTGATGGTACGGAGCCAGATGCAACTACCGACAGCTTTTCAGCTACCCCTTTGAGGGTGAAAACTTTGTATGCAAATTCAGATACAGCACGATTGGCAACTATCTTTTGGCTTTTAGTTGTGGCGATCGCGATCGTCTCAAAATCCTGTCGTTTCTGCTCTACTAAGTTGACTGATGGCAGTATTAAAGCGAAATCCAATCCTCCACTTTTTGGATTAGGCTTCAATGTTACGGAAATCAGTAACCCAAGATTACTTTGCTGTTGCTTGACTTCATTTCCTTGGAAACTGAACTTACCTTCAGAACCTTGGTAATCCAACTGAGGAATTTTGCGATTGTGCCTAAGCGTTTGTGGCAAAAAGACTATGCGGATGTCCTCAGATTGAGTGTCGGTAAAGGTGTACCGATCTGCTTGTTGATGTTGAGTAGTATTTATTTGTTGCATTGTAGTTTCAGTTGTTTTTACAAGTTTTTTTACCTATTTCAACTTTTCTTAGGTCTTAAGATTGTTTAAAAGCGTACTTGTCTGGGTGTACTAGTTACGCGCAGTACAGATTCTTGCTGAAATTGCTTTTTGTATCCGTCCACGATCTCTTGAATTTCTTGATTGTCTTCTGAGGTATTGGAGTGAATTAAAATGAGCAGCTTTGTCTTTTCTCTAATAATTCCATTGCTACCCAGAAATTGTCCATTAGCATCTAATACTGTTAGTCCATCAGGAAAGCGAGGCGTAACTTCGTTGTGTAAAAATTTCTGGAAGTCTCGCTCTGAGACTGTTCCTACTGGTTTATTTCTACCAAAGTACAATTCATCTTGAACGAAAAAATTTGTGCGGATTTCGTTAGTTGCTGGAGCTTGAGGAATTTGCGCGCTGACCTTGTTCAACGAGGCAATAGAGCCTGTAAACAGTAGGCTAGTTATAAATAAAGCGCTGAAACTTTTTCGTAAGGTTTCCATAGCTTTTAATTAAGGCTGTTTTTTTGAGCGAATTAATCGTTGATATCTTTTTCTACCCACTGGCAGTAAAGTTTTGAATGCTCGTCTAGTCGCCATACAGCAACTAGCTTATTTTGATTTCTAAGATTTGTATTTGTTAAAATTAGCTGCGTTTGTGGTACTTCAATATTTGTGGTGATCGCAATAGGCTGGTACATAATCTACCTGTATTTATGCTTAGTTTTATTGATAGTTGTTTTGATATAAACACCTTCAACTTCTAAAGTAATGGCGGATTTTGTAATTGTCGTTACAGAAAATCTCTGGACTTGGCAACTAGTTATTCAAAATTCCAATAAATTAGCCTAAATCTAAGCCTGGGGCCGAGAATATCTGCTCCACAGCAATGCAAAGTTTATAAAAGAAACACATGTTATTCCTTAACCTCTGGAAATCTCAGGTAAAATGCGATCGCAGCGGTAGATATGGCACAAAATGGATTTTGAGCAAGCGCTGGAAGTAGTCAATGAATCAGTGTTTGTCCATTGCGGCAGACATTTGACAGATGTAGAAACGGCGATTTTGGTCGGGTCATTACAAAGTCAAACCTACGAGCAGATTGCCTTTACTTCCGGCTATTCAACGAGCTATATTACCCGCGATGTTGGACCAAAGGTTTGGAAGCTCCTCAGCCAAGTATTAGGAGAAACCGTTAGCAAAACAAACTTTCAAACTGCCCTAGAACGGCATGGAAAAGCACATAATACTCCCAATAACCGTTTATCTACTGAAGACTTCTTAGAAATTCCCAGCGGAATAGTACCAATCAATTCGCCGTTTTATATCAACCGTCCTCCCATTGAAGAACGCGCTTACGGACAAATTGACAAACCAGGCAGCTTAATTCGGATCAAAGCTCCAGGGCAGATGGGCAAAACCTCCCTCATGCACAGAATTTTGGCTCATGCCAAACAAACAGGTTTACGCACGGTATTATTAAGTTTGCAACAGGCAGATAGCAGCATTTTCACGTCCTTAGATAAGTTTCTGCGGTGGTTGTGTGCCAATGTCAGTCGGCAGCTAACTCTTGAACCAAAACTAGATGACTATTGGGATGCAGATATTGGGAGTAAAATTAGCTGTACTTTATATTTCCAGGAGTATTTGCTGTCAGAAATCAATTCTCCAGTTGTCTTAGCGTTGGATGAAGTAAATCGAATTTTTGAGTATCCCGAAATTTCTAGCGACTTTCTGCCCTTACTGCGTTCTTGGTATGAAGATGCAGCGGAATTGGAGAAGTGGCAAAAACTGCGACTGATAATAGTTCATGCTACCGAAGCTTATATTCCCTTAGCGCTTAATCAATCTCCCTTTAACGTCGGTTTGCCGATTAAATTGCCCGAATTTAGTCTAGAACAGGTGCAAGATTTAGCTGTGCGTCATCGCTTAAATTGGCTTACTGACGAGCAATTAGCTGACCTTTTAGCAACAATTGGCGGACATCCATATTTAGTGCGAATGGCGCTTTATCATTTAGCACGTCAAGAATTATCCCTGACTCAACTACTACAAACGGCTCCTACTGTAGCGGGTATTTATAGCGACCATTTGCGCCATCATCTTGCTTTTCTTAACGAACATCCTGAACTTGCAGCAGCATTCAAACAAGTAGTGAGGGCAGACAAACCATTGCCATTAGATGCGATCGCTGCTTATAAATTAGAAAGTATCGGTTTAGTCAAATTGCAGGAAAACCAGGCAACGCCAAGCTGCCAATTGTATCGATTGTACTTCCGCGAACAATTGAGCTAGAGCTATGAATAAGTACGAATATCAAGTCGGCGGCAGTTTGAAAATGGATGCGCCTACTTATGTAGAGCGCCAAGCAGACTATGAGCTTTATAGTGCTTTGCGCAACGGCGAGTTTTGCTATGTATTTAGTTCTCGGCAAATGGGTAAATCTAGCTTGCGCCTGCGGACTCGGTTTCGACTAGAAAAAGCTGGCTGCAAGTGTGCTTCGCTTGATATGACAAGAATTGGTAGCCAAAATATTACTCCGGCTCAGTGGTATAAGGGCATCGTTGTTGAATTATTACGGAGTTTTAATTTATTTAACAAAGTCGCTCTAAAAACTTGGTGGCAAGAAAGAGAAGACTTATCACCGCTTCAACGCTTGAGTCAGTTTATTGAAGATATTTTGTTAGTTGAACTTACTCAAGAGCAAATTTTTATTTTTGTTGATGAAATTGATAGCGTTTTAGGGCTTGATTTTCCCACAGAAGATTTTTTTGCCTTGATTCGCTCTTGCTACAACCAACGGGCAGAAAATCCAACTTACAATCGTCTGACTTGGGCGCTATTTGGAGTCGCAACCCCCACAGATTTAATCGGTGACTTCCAGCGTACCCCGTTTAATATTGGTAAATCTATCAATTTATCTGGGTTTAAACTAGCAGAAATTGCGCCCTTAACAGCCGGATTGGAGGGCAAAGTCGATAATCCTCTAGCGGTGCTTAAAGAGATTTTGGCGTGGACAAACGGGCAACCGTTTCTGACTCAAAAGCTTTGTCAGCTTGTCATCCAGGAACGTTCTAGTGGCAATAATTCTCTAACAAGTAACGGCGAAGAAGTGGAGGAGCGTTATAAATTAGATACGCAGTTACCAATTGTTAATTATCATCTGATCGGGTTCTATTATCAGTTTTCGCCCTTCCTGTTAGAAAAGCTAGTGCGATCGCATATCCTAGAAAACTGGGAAGCAAAGGACGAACCAGAGCATTTACAGACAGTGCGCGATCGCTTGCTGCGCGACGGGCGGGCAGGAGCGCTGCTAAAACTCGCCCTGCAAATATTACAAGGCTCCCAAGTCGTAGCAGATGGCTCTAGAGAACAGATAGAACTACTACTATCTGGTTTAGTAATCGAGCTTAATGGGCGCTTGCAGATCAAAAATCGCATTTATCAAGAGATTTTTTCCTTAGCTTGGGTAGAGCAACAATTAACCAAACTGCGCCCTTATTCCCAAGCCTTACAAAAATGGCTACTATCAAGCCGCGATCCGGCAGAACTATTACGCGGACAAGCCTTGATTCAAGCCCAAACTTGGGCAGAGGACAAAAGCTTAAGCGATTTGGATTATCAATTTTTGCTCAAAAGCCAACAATGCGATCGCGCTGAAGTAGAAACAAAGCTAAAAGCATTTATCCGGCGGCAAAACCTACTTCTAATAGCCCTCAGCTTGATATTGCTTGTTTCAGTATTCTCTTAGTCCGCGCAGGCGGACGAGCGTTTGTGTAGACGCGGTTTCCAACCGCCCCATACTTTTGCAAAATGTCTATTATGCTTAATTAGGCAGATTATTCGGGTCGATACCTTGAGACTGTAAGTAGGCAATTAGCCGTTCTTTTTGCTGACGTTCTTGTTCGGCGCGTTGACTTTCCTGTTCGGCGCGCTGACGTTCTTGTTCGGCGCGTTGACGTTCTTGTTCAATCTGCTCTACAGCCCACAGCAACAAGTTACCCGCCTCATCCCACCACCGCAACCAGTAACCTGTGCGGGATTCTTTTGTGCCTTGCCAAGTTCCTAAAAATAATCCCATCGTCGCAATCCAATGACGACCATTTTCATCAGGTTGCTTCAACTCGTAGCGTCCGTTTTCGAGTTGATAAAATTCCAGCAACCCACCATCTGGCTCAAAAATTATATAAATAGGAACTTGTAAAACTTGCTCGTAGAAAAACCATTTTCCTGGGGGAAAAGTTGGCTTTACTGAATATTCTCCGCCCTCAGTGTCAGACAAAAACTCCATCACCACCGCAGGAACATCACCTTCTAAGTTAGGCGTATAGCTTTTGCGATTGGCTAAGACCTGATTTACACGAGGAACATAAACCCAGTCGGGGGCTTTGGCAATAAATTGTTCGCCCGTCGTTGCACAAAGAGCAAAATTGGAGGCTATCAACATCTGAGGTTGGATGAAGCCACTAATTTCTAAACTTTCACGCAAAGCACCAGCCAAGATTGGCTGACCTGTATTTTCCACTGGCTCATCCTCTAGATGAAAATCATCGGGCAATGCTTCCCATGAGATGACAAGTTCAGTTGAGGATTTGGTTGCACTAACCTGGGTTGCCATAAATATTGCCTAATAGCGCTCTGTTGTTATTTTATCGCTCTCGGTTTGGCGTGTTAAATAAAACATTGAGCGTTGTTGCAATCTCAACGATATTTAAACAAATGTCCGTAAAACTGCAACTTTAGTGGGTAGATGGATTTGTAGAGGCGTGGAGGCTGAAGCAAAAATATGATACCCACAATCAAAAGCGATCGCCTACCAAAATTTAAAAAACACAAACCCTGGCGCTATCTGCTTTTAGCCCTAATGTTCAGCCTCTTAATTGTTGCTTGCGATCGCATTTCTACTAGCGATCGAGACTTAGTAAAAGCTGCTGTGGCGGACGATAAAGTCCTCAAAATCTGGTGGGACAAAGGTTTTACCCTCGAAGAAGATGAAGCTCTCCAACAAATTGTCAGCACCTGGGAAAAGCAGAGCGGTAATAAAGTCAAGCTTTCTTTTTATAGTACTGATGAGCTATCGCAGAAGGTAGAAAGAGAGCTAAGGAAGGGCGATCTTCCCGATTTGATTGCCATGTTCAAAAGTGAAAAATCTCTTACCGCCCGTTTAGCTTGGGAAGGAAAACTTGCTGATGTTTCAGATGTAATCGAGCCAATCAAAAGCCTATATTCTGAAAATGTCTTAAAGACTGTGAACTTTTACAATCAATCTGCGCAAAAACGCAGCTACTACGCCCTACCAATTCATCAAGCAACAATACACGTCTACTATTGGCGAGACTTGCTAGAAAAAGTCGGACACAGCAACAAAGATATTCCCACCGATTGGGATGGTTTCTGGAAATATTGGCAGCAGAGACAGAACGAGCTAAAAGCAAAAAACATCGATATTTATGGCTTGGGTTTGCCGCTATCTGTAGCCCCTGGAGATACATACCAAACTTTTGAGCAACTATTAGAAGCTTACGATGTTCAAATGTTAGACGCTAACAATCAACTTCAGGTTGATAACCCCCAAGTGCGTCAAGGGATTGTGAAACTTTTAAATTGGTATAACCAAGCTTACAAACAAGGTTATATACCACCTGATGCGTTGCATTGGTTGAATCCAGACAACAACCGCAACTTGCTCAACCGTAAAGTGTTGATGACTACTAATGACACCCTTTCCATTGCTACCGCGCTCCGCCAAGACCCTGAAACCTATCGAAAAAAGCTAGGAGTAATGGAATTGCCCAACAAACCTAGCGGCGA
>QQTW01001482.1_pt1 | contig 16450 bp, 18 predicted proteins | sample 1904831 | NCBI WGS metagenome assembly QQTW01 (sample SAMN09435610, study PRJNA476489) | Subsurface metagenome, whole genome shotgun sequencing project. | reverse complement strand
CACCAAACTGATCGACCATCAGACTCGTTGTGCTGCACTGACCGTCTTCGACGACTGCATGATCAACCGATGTAGTCTCCGCGGCACCCACACGCGCGATCCCAAGACGATCACACCGGTCAACAACGCCAGACTTCCCGCTTGATGCGCAGCCGCCAAGGGAACCGGCACCATATAGATCAACGTACTGATCCCCAAGATGACCTGCATCCATACCAGATGCACCACACCTCTCATTCCCCCCTTTGCATTCTTGAGCAAGGTGTTGCGTACGGACGGCGAATATCGAGAATATGCCCACAAGACCATCACCGCCGTGAAGGTCGTCGTTGCGAGAATGCGATGATCGAGTTGCACGGTCGATGGATTCTCCAGTAGATTTCGCCACCAAATGTCCGCACGATCCGCACGGCGGGAGTAGAAATCTGAAAAGAGTTCCGAGACGGGCGGGGTCAGGTTGATGCCCATGTATGGGAAATCGTTATAGATCAAGCCGGCGTCGAGACCGGCCACGAGTCCGCCGGACATGGCGGTCAGGAACACCAGGCCGGCCAGACCCGCGACGGAGCGTCGGAAGGGTTTGAGGAGGGGGGAGGTCAACGTGCGTAGCTCCGCGATGGAGGCCTGCAGGTTATTCATCATGCGGTGTTCGCGCAGGATGGATAGCCCGTTCCAGAGCATAGCGGAGTAGCATAGAAACGCCGTGCCGAGATGAGCGACGAGTCGGTACTGGCTGACCCGCGGATGACTGCCGGGCGCGAACAGATCGTCTTTGAGTCCGCTTTTGACCATCCACCAGCCTATCATGCCTTGAAAGGCGATCAGGCCGGAGATGCCGACTAACTTGAGCGCCATGGGGCCGGACACCCGTCTCCGCAGGATGAAGTAGGCCGCGGGGACTACATCGGTTGATCATGCAGTCGTCGAAGACGGTCAGTGCAGCACAACGAGTCTGATGGTCGATCAGTTTGGTGGTGAACATCCAGCTGATGACATGTAGGGCGTGGGAGGCCTACAACACACTCTTACGGGGAAATCTTCAACTGTTACCAATGGAAGGAGACTTGATCATGCGAAGCAGATCCGTCATAAAGTCAAGGCATAATTGCAATGGCTGCACTTCGCAACTCGTGCACATTGATCAACTCATCTTTTGAGATTAGGTGAGGTGGGAGGGGGCGTGGCATAGCATGGTAAGCATGGGCAGTTTTTGGTGCTCTCTCTTTCTACTCTAGCTACCTAGCAAGAAATGGAACATCCACTCTGCTCTCCGCTTTATTCTATGAATCTCTTACACAAATGTTTTCTCTCCGGGACGAATCCGTGAAACAATTTCATTTGTGCGCTAGAATTCCCAGTCAGCCAATACGGATCAACAAGCTAGCTTTACTTGCATGCCCAAGCCAGAAGAGAACCGGCTACAGTCAAATTGAACCAAGACAAGGAACGGAAAGAAGAACTCACGAATTCCCTCCTCGGGCATTGGTTCCACCCCAACCTCCTCCGCCGTCAATTTCTTCTCCGACCCTGACCCAGCACCACCACCTCGGTTCCCCTCATCCTTCATAAACGGAAACGCCAGCACCTCCTTGATGCTATACCGATCCGTCAAGAACATGACCAAGCGATCGATCCCCATTCCCCATCCGCCGGTGGGAGGAAGACCATACTCAAGGCTCTGACAAAAATTCTCATCGACCAGCTGCGCCTCATCATCCCCTTGGGCTTTCTGCCGGGCCTGTTCCTCGAACCGCAACCGCTGATCGAACGGATCATTCAACTCCGTGTACGCGTTCACGATCTCCTTCTTGGCGACGAAGACCTCGAACCGTTCGCACAACCCGGCGTGTTGACGGTGGTATTTGGCCAGCGGGGACATCATCTGCGGATGACCCGTGATGAAGGTCGGGTTGATGCAGGTCTCTTCGATGAATTCGCCAACAAGCTTGTCGAGCATGCGCGCGTTGGTCTGTGGCGGGGAACAGTCGACTTTCATCTTCTTGAGCACATTTTTGAGAAAAGTATTGGTCGCTTCCGTGTGCAGTTCTGGGCCCGGTGGGAACTTCTCTCCCACGGCGGCTTCGAGGGCTGGGATCATCTCAACTCGTTTCCAGGGTTTCTGCCAGTTGATGCTATACTCCTCGCCGGTCTGCGTGTGGTATTTCGTCTCGTATCCGCCCGTGATGTGCTTGACCAGCCCGGACACCAGCTCCTCAGTAATCTCCATGACGTCGTAGACATCCGCAAACGCCATATAGAACTCGCAGGTGGTGAATTCAGGGTTGTGCGTCAGGTCGATACCTTCGTTTCGGAATTGCCGACCGAGTTCATACACGCGTTCCAGCCCACCTACGACCAGCTGCTTCAGGTACAGCTCGGGCGCGACTCGCATGAACAGATTCATGTCCAGATCGTTGTGGTGCGTGACGAATGGCTTGGCGGTGGCCCCGCCCGCGATGGCGTTCATCATCGGCGTCTCGACCTCGATGAATTTCCGCGTATCGAAGAAGCTGCGGATGTACGTGATCATTTTGGACCGGGTGAGGAAGATGTTGCGCGTGCCATCGTTCATGATCAGGTCCAGATACCGCTGGCGATAGCGCTGTTCTTGATCCTTGAAGCCATAATACTCCGTCGGCAGCTGGTGCAAGCATGGCGTCAACAAGATGATCTCTCGTGCGAATACTGACAGCTCCCCTTCGGCTCGGTTCTTGGGATGTGTCCGTCCCGGATAGCCCACGATGCCAATGATATCGCCTCGGCGCAGATGCTCGTGCTGCGCTTCGAATGGCACCTCTCCTGTCGCTTCCTGCGATTGACACATCACCTGCATCTTGACGCCTTGAGCGCGGATGTCGTAGAACCTTAATTTCGATCCAGAGGCACGTTTCGTAAAGATTCTTCCTCCAACTCGAACCTCGACATCATCTCGTTGTTCACCGGTCTTGAGATGCTCATAGTCACGCACAAAATCTCGAAGATCGGTCGTCACTTGGAACTTGTGCGGGTAGGGATTAGGATCCTTGCTCGCACGAAGCTTATTGATATGCCGCGACCGAATCTCAAAGTATTGCTATGCTGATGATTAGCCCAGCCTTCGCGTACAATAAACATTATGGAATGAAGGGCTTGGAGAAAGATATACATTCGGGGTGAGATGGCTCTCTTCTTCCTCCGCGCTAACTTTCTTCTGCTGCGCTGGTTTTGGAGGAGCAGCCGCAGCTTTCTCCTGCTTCTTTTCCTCTCGATCCCGTTGTTTCTGACGCTTCTTGAGCTCCGTCTTGGAGACCCTCTCGCCCGTGACCTCGTCGAGCAGTAAGTTTTGCACTTGCTCGCCAACACCAGCTGCTGCTGCTTCAGACATCTTGATCGGTATTCACAGTTTCGAGAGCGACACAGCGAGCAGACGGCCAGTTATAGATGCCCGAATGGGTTGACTCACTGTTGAGTCACGATGAAAGGAAGGGGCTGTTGTTGTGCGTGATCCTACCGGATGGAGCGCTAGGCGCGTCTATTAGGCTAATTGATAAGGGTGGGGTTTGCCCCTGCGGGGTTATTCTCAGCCTCCCCGCAAACCCAATTGGAACACACAGTTAAACAAGCAGATCACATTGCCTATTGAAAGTGCATACAAGGCATTTTACATGTAAAGTGGGTTTGATGATTGCTACAGGTGAAAATGATCTATCGCTGTGCGCTGAGTGAAAGACGTGCCTACCTAGTTGGCGGATCAAAACTCATTCTCATCGCTACCGGCAATGATCACGTTATTGATCTGAAAGGATAGAAATCAGTATTTACCCAGTGGAGCATCTCGGATTGATTTCCTCTTACCTTGAGCACCATCCGACACAATTGCGTTGCCAGCAGCAACTGCTGTCTCTTGCCGATCAGAGGGTCGAAGACAAAGTTCTTCCGCATATCTGCAGCTCAAAGCATGAGTTGTGTGCTTAACCCCCTCGAGAGTGGAATACAAGGAGATTGGCACCGGAGAAGGAGACTCACCATTGCTACCAGTCTGCATGCAGTCGACGCCTAAGCGCGAATTTCGCTCTTTGACCTGTCTTGACTTGATGGACCCCAGAGTCTCAATGGGATTGAGACCTGAGTTTTCCGCAAGCGCCATGGGCACCGAGTCAAGGGCATCGGCGAAGGCGCCCATGGCGTACTGCTCTAATCCAGGGGTCTACAGAAACGGGTATGTCAGTATCAAGTCGCTAAGCTTTGATTTAGAGCAGCAGCTTCGATTCACTAGCACTTCAGCGAGAATGGGTTTGTAAGGCAAGATAGCACGCACCTTGTCGGCTTCGGCTCGGACGGCTAAGGAGCAAGCAATTTCCGCTGCCCCACCACCAAACACTACCCGATTGTCCTTGACCAAGTTACGTACGACGCACAATGCATCGTGGAGCGATCGTTTTGCCTCATCGATAATCTGAGAACATCAGCCATCCACGTGTCATCCACTTCATTGGCGATGCTGAACTGACCATTTTATTGCTGCCCCGCACGAAGATGGTCACGGCACGGGAGTTGGCGCAACCCTCGATGATGAGCATCTTCTCGCGTGTCGTCCCGAAGCTCATCTCCCGGACCACACCCGCCTTTCCCAGTTTTTCGGCGGTCAAGTCCTCGAACCGGGGCACGATGCGACCGTTAGTGGCGATGGCAATCAGCTCAATCTCCGGCCCACCGACCCATCGCACGGCTGGAAGCTTGTTCTGCAGCAGCAAATGGTTCGCCTCGTCGTCGAAGCCCCACTGGCAGATGACCAGGTTTGCTCCGGTCGCCTTGATCTGCTCAATCATCTCCTCGAACTTCTTCTTCTCGTACGCTTGCAGTCGCTTGAACTCTTCGACCGTCGTGATGTCGAGTTTGTGCTTGGTCTTGGGCTTCGGGGGCTCAAATGGACACGTGAGGATGGCCATCTTTGCATCGCGCACTTCGTCCGGCATCTGCGGATGCGAGAAGTCCTTGTCGACGATGACACCCTTGACGAGTAACGAATCCTCCAGCGAGCCACCGACTTTGCCATCGACCTTGATGAGCTCGAAGTCGACGTCTTTTCGCTCCAGATCCGCTACCATCAACACGGCGTCCACAGCGATCTGAGCAAACTGATCATGCGCCTTCGATACGCTGTAAACAAGGTCAGGAGAGTGTGGTACGAGGAGTGACATGAGAGAAAACCGCACATTTTGCTTCCCAAACTGGTCTTGGCCGCCTCGACGAGATTTTCAGTTCTCTCTTGATTGAAGGGGACTCGCTCGCTGATGCGATCGAGCTCGCCCACTGCTACCTCGCAGGCTTGATCATATCCGTCTGCTATGCGGATCGGATGAATGCCCTTGTCGATCAGATCTGCTGCCTGCTCGAGCAACGCGCCTGCCAGCACGACTACCCCAGTCGTCCCATCACCAATCTCATCGTCCTGAGATTTTGATAGCTCGACCAACAATTTTGCCACGTGATTTGAGATCTCCATCTACGCGGTATTAGTTACTGAAACTTTTCCATTCGCGAAAAATTTACTTGTGAGAGGATAGTCGCGCCATCGTTGGTGACTGTAATATCACCATCAGGTGAGATGAGAATCTTATCCAATCCTCGAGGGCCCTTTTCAATGTCAGGCAAACGCGCTAAAGGAGCTCTTCAAGGCACATCATACAAGTGATGTCCGCACCATTCCAGCAACTGTCCGAGCTGCCAAGATATGCGATTTGACTGCCTCTGTACCGTGGACTCGCTTCTTTGTGCCTTGACTATGAAGAAATGAGTATCAAAACGGCCCGAACATCACTGCAATCTTGAAGTAGAAAAGAAACGCAGAAGGTGGACTGACTCTCTCACGATAATAAACGGCCGGCCTTGCTCGTCCTTGACGACCGCCGCTAGTAGTAAATTGTCAGAGACGTTCTCACTTCTTGAAATCGCATCATAAGCTGGAGATCATACCCTGCGACATATCCAGCTCTAATAGGCACACACGGGTCAGTCACATTGAGCTGATATAGCTTCCTCACTGCCCCAGGCGCCACTGATCCACTCACGCATCGCCATATTTAGAGAATCTTTCCCGAAGGCCTCAAATTGAATCAGGATAGACTCTTAAAGCTATCGAAGCCGAAAATCAGTGTCCCTGTGCTCAATCGCCGTACGTTCGATGCAGTAGCTGCTCTCCGGTGGTCATCAGAAAGTTCTCTTCGTGATCTTCCAATACAGTTTTGAGTAGCTCGGCCCGGGGTTGAACCCGGTGCGGCTCTGCGAGGTACGTACCGGCAATAGCCGCAACACGCGCCACGCGCTTAGCCGAGTTGCGGGCGCGACATCACGGCAACACCCGCTCAACCCACTGACCCACCACCACTCTTCCACCCTCACTTCTCACCCTCACTTTCACCACCTTGACAAGGCAACCTCCATCTCACCTTCTCGATCGATATTCTTTCATCCACCAATATCGGCATTCGACGTCTAGTTATCAGAGACAAGCTCCTTCCCTTGATTGGGAGACAACCGTCAAGATGCCTGGTACGTTACTTGAGTTCATCTCGTCTCTTTGCTTCAACGTTCGCGCGCACAACGCACACGCGCCAGGCAATTTTCCTTCACCGCCGTTCGGCATCATTTTTTCACAGCTCCAAAGATGGAGAACTGCTCTGTTTGGACATCGTTCTTCTCCAGGCGCTTGTGTGACCTAAGATATCATCTCGCAGCCATGGACGTGTCCTCGCAGGACTCTGTCTCCGACAATGAACCGGCCACCAAAGCCACGCCCGTTACTCCCGACGAGGTGAACGAAGATCTGCCATCTGAAGACGAAGAAGACGCCAGGATGCCGATTCGTACGCGCGAGGCTCCCAAGGCGACGGTGGAGGATGTCGATGAAGATGAGGTGATGAAAGATGCCGACACGGGGAAGAAGATTACTGTGGATGACGATGAAGACGATGATGAAGAAGATGATGATGACGATGATGTGGCTGATAACGAGTATGTCCTTACCCAGTTTCTCATACTGCGACGCGTATTTACTGATTTTTTCATAGATACGTCGTGGAGAAGATCCTCAATCACCAGTTCGACGACAAGGTTCGTGACGAAGTGTCAGTACAAATTAGGAAATCCGTAGCTAAGTATGTGACAGGGAACCTGCTTCTACGAAGTGAAATGGAAGGGCTACGAGAAGAAGAGCGACAGGACCTGGGAGCCGATCAGCAACCTTGAGTGCGCACCTCAACCGCTTCCGATATAATCTTCTATCACACAGAGAGAAGGAACGCTTTACTAATGTGCTGAATATTTGCCAATCGCAGGGAGGGCGCTTCCGAAATCCTCAACGAGTACCACCGCAGCATTGGCGGCAAGCCGATCTACAAGGAGAAGGCCCGACGAACGAGCCGTGGCACCAAGACGGCCACTCCTTCCAGCACGGCCGGTAAAGCCAAAGGTCGCAAGGGTAGTGAGCGTGCTCCGTCCAGCAGCGCGTCGGTCTCGAAGACACGCCGAGGTGCCGCTTCCGCTGCCAAGGCTGCAGCCTGGACCGCCCCGAAGGGTAGCTGGGAGGAGCATGTCCAGGCCGTGGACACGATCGAACAGGAACCCGAGGGTCTGTTTGTCTATCTCCAGTGGAACGATGGTCGCAAGTCTCGTCACCCAATGGACCAGATCTATGTCAAGTGCCCAATGAAGGTGAGTACTCACTCCCCCTCTATCGGTCTTCTTCTGTAGCAATATCTTTGCCGCAATAACTTGACTAACTCGTAACATAGATGCTCTACTTCTACGAGCAGCACCTGTAAGCAGAACTCCATCACTTTCGCGGCTCTAATTGAGCGAGTAACCTACTAATACATCCATGACAACAGGGTCTTCAAGGAGGGTGGCGGTCGCGGCTCAGCTTCCGCCAGCGACTAGCTCAACCGATCAACCGAGTGACTCGCTCGCGACATCGAGTCAACTCGGGCCTAATCACTCGTCGCTCGTCACGTGCCCTACGGATGGATGGATGGATGGATGGGAACAGTTTATTAGCTCTATGTTGCTTTCTTTCAATGGCGTGGAGTTTCCGAAAAAAGGGAGGAGTCGTAGCAAGCGAAGTAAAGAGGAGAGAGCAAAGAGAGCTAGCTTCGAGTAACGTATCGTCCATCCATCGCTTGCTCACTCAGTTTCTCCATCCATCAATAAAGAAGTATTCACCTTTTATCTTCTCTGTGTGTGTCACCTCTCGCCATCTCTGCCTCTCTCCTTCGACATCGACCTGATCCTCTCTCAAGCCATCATCTGCTTGCTTTCCTGGCTGTGCTGTGGCAATGCGTTCTCAATGGTATATTCCTCCTCATCTGTAGCTTAGCGGTGCCATCTTCCCTTTTTCTCCTTCATCGCTCTAGCCGATATCCTTCCATCCTATCTTTCGATCTGGCTGTTCCTATAGCTCGCCACCTTCCTACCTAGTAATCCACACATAAATAAATAAACACGCTTACATGAATGACCCTAGCGGCCGATGTTAAGTACTCGTACAACTAGCTCTCAAAGCGGGTGACCTCATTGAACTGTCCAGAATTTCAAGCTATCCTACATACTTTCGCATCTGAAGAAGTTCATATTCTGTTCAACAAAGCATCACCAAACACTCCCTATTCATTCAACCATCTTTGATCGTCCCCCCAGATGATCCTTTCCAACTATTCTCCCTTCCTCCTCAACCCGACTCTTCCCCCACCATCAATAAACGTCTCCCAGCCTCTTGAATCAAGGACCTCACTAGGAACCACATGTCGCGGTTCGAGTTCCCTGACAATTTTCGAGTTCTGTTCATTCCCATCCAACAGGAACCGTAAACACATGATAGCATGTTCACGGATATAGGGGTTATGACTATCGTAGTTGCAGCACTGGAGGATCAATTCGACGCCTCCGTGGGCGCGGACTTGATCTTGTACCACGGGGGATTTCCAGACCAGGGATGACAACACCAAAACGACGAGTTTTTTGAGGTTGCGCCATTCGAATTCTTCGGGGTTTTCGACTGCGGGCGCGGGGGAGGCGCGGTAGAGTGAGCCTGGGGGTGAAGGCGGGTCGGGATCGAAGGGGCGTTCGACTGATACCACGGACTTTCGTTGTTGTTGTTGTTGTTGTTGTTGGGATTCGAAGGAGGGGTGGCCAGTCGACGATGTTTGCTGTTGTTGTGGCTGATTCTGGTTCTGGTTCTGGTTCTTGACCGCAGGAGCTGCACCCAAGCGACCATTCGGAATAGCCTCCTCGAGTTCGCGCAGCAACACGATCAATTCAAATGTGATTTCCCATTTTACCAACAATCTCTTCCAGGCCTCAATCTCGGTGAGTACAGCGAGGAATTCCAAGAATTGATACACCCCTTCGTATACCCTCTCCATGTCCCAGAAATTCAAGGGGAAATCTTCCGCGTTGATCTGACCCCGTCGGATCTGGCCCTGAAGATAGATCAAGCCGCATGTCTCCGGGATGATGGATTGCCGGAAATGCGCAAACATGAAGCGGATGACTAGTACGTGGACTCGGAGGACTGGGAAACGCTCCGTGGCTGAGGGTCCCGCTTGGATCATCTGTGTGGTTTTGCTTCGGAAGATGTGCGTGAGGAGTTTGATCACCACGGCTTGAGCGGGGGAGATGATATCCTTGGTCCTGATTTATCACCACCCGATTAGCATGACGGGGTCGAACAGACGAACGACGAAAGGGAGAAACGTACTCGGCAAAAGACTGGTAGGTATACGGAACCAAGCCGTTGATGAGAATAGCCTCCATGATCTGAACCATCATTTTAACGTAGATTTCGTCGTCGGCTAGATCCCACGCGGCGACGAAGATGAGCAGCTCTCGTAATAAATTGCGACCGCTCTCCTGCGAGATCAAGATGTTGCATCGAATGGCCTGCATATTTTCATGAATGCCCTCGGGATTCTTGGATGCAAATGCATCCACGATGCCGGTTTGAATGATCATCGGTAATGCTTCGATCTCGCTCGGCCCAAGCACGAGTGGAATGTCCGTCAACAGTCCCCGGCCTTCATCAGCACGTCGGTATGGATCGTCTTCTTCATCTTCGTCGTCGTCGTCGGCTTCATCATCTGCCACGCTGCCTTGTGCGGCCGTCTCCGATGCATCTCGTGACTCGTTTTGATCTTCATGCGTTTCGCCCGCCTCGTTCTTCGTACCATCACCAAGAAACTCGTGTCGACCGAATAATCGATCAACCAGTTGTTCTTTCGCGAATCGAAGACTCTGCGCCGCGTCGGCGGGCGTACACGCCATCGTCTCGTCATCGGCTGGCACCGTCGCTCGACCGGACCCCAAACCCGCGAAGTTGGACTCATTCAGGAGAGGCGAGATGACGCTACGACCGTTGAGGGTCGAGACTTCAGTCGCGGCCTCCAACACTTCCCGGCTCTGTTCGGCGTCACGGGCGATGAGCTCCTGCACCCGACTCGTCCAGTACCCGCGCGGCATCCCCGGCTCGGCCTCGGACGAAGATGTCGTGCCCGGACTTGCCGGTTTGTCAGGATTGTCGAGTCTCAGATCACGAAGACGAGTTCGAAGCAACTCTCTTGTCTTGGCCAGGTCGGGTGAGATTGACCGGCCAGTCGTCGGCACCGGTTGAGTCGATTTCGCGTCGCCTTTTCGAGAGGTCTCCCGGGAACCCTGTCGCTCCGGGTCCACAGATGCAGAGTCCCTTGCAAGATAATCCTCTGGGGGGAAGTACGCAGCGGGATCGACCCGGCCCATGAAGCTCGAGTCGGCACAATTCGAGTTGCCAAACAGATCCATCCACAGTAGAAGCTTTCGTCGTTCATTGTTCATGACTAGATTGTGCAAGAACTGCAGACACGTCACGAGGAGTTTCTTGTCTAGTGATCGTTAGCAGGATCACAGACGGCGAGAATAAAATACATACAAGCATTCATTAGCTTCTGCCACTTCTCTTCCGTCCGAACGTTCGTCTCGCCATCGTAGGCTCTGGCCGTCACGCGGTTGCACACATCAACCAGTTTGAGAATTTGCTGATCAAACCGAGCCTCCGCCGCGAGGTCCTGCGCCGCTTGTTTGGTGGCCAGCATATTGCGCGCAATGATGCAGAGATCGTTGACGCACTCGACATCTCGTAGTAGGCTAGTGATGTTGGCAGCGGCCTGACTGGACGATGTCACGTTCCATCGCTCGGCCGTGGCGTCGTCGGCGGGGACAGCGAGTTTCTCAAACGATGGAAGTGCATGCACCATCACATCGGTCAAGCTGTACCAGATGTCCCGGGAGAGTGCCAATGCCAGTCTGGTATTCATTCGAGTTAGCGACGTCTTAGCAAAAGTGACCTAAGTCACTCACCGGACTTCCGCCTGCTTCTGGCTCCGCACCAGCACCTGTCTCCCCGCGTCCATCGTATGTTCCATTCGCACGTCATCCACCAGGCCAGACGTCTCAAAATGAGTTTGCGCCACGACGAGGACGATCTTAAGTTGGAGCACATGGATGTTGCGCGAGGGTTGCCCTGCTGCTTTTGCCATGATTTCGTTGAGTTGCTTCTCGAATCGTTCGAGTGCCATTTTGGAGTATAATGATGGGACCTTAATTAACCCGCTGACGGCGTGGCGGAGTGTGATGAGACCTAGCCACCGGTTTTGGAGTATTGATATTGGTCTAAGTAGCTACGGCGGCACACCGGGACCAGTTGAGATATTGATGTTCTTGTCGGTCATCTGACGTCGTTTGAACTGGTTGTTTTTGCGATTTCCCATCACGATGGTGGGGCAACTTATCGTCGAGTAGGATGGAACTAGCCACCCAACCCAAATAAACCATGTCTCTAGTGCTCTTTGCTTTGTCGTTTATATTTGTCGTCTCGTTATTGACCTTTGCTGCCTTGTTCGGTCGACTTCCAGCTTTCAGGTATACTAACGTCTTCCATGCGTCGTCCGTCGGCGTGGCTGACATACCCAGCAACACCCCAATCGGACATTTATATCGGCTGCTATGGATTCACATCCCGCATCACCTTCGTCTGTTCGACGCATGGCTAACCCAAGGCCGTTTGACGCGGTCTTTCTGGCGCTTCTCACAGTACCTCATGAATGAGCGACATCCTCTTGTGATGGTAGGGGTATCAACTACCCTACTGGCTCTGTAACTGCTCTAACCAGTCATTCAGATCTTCTTTCTGCTTCTGCTTTTCGGAGCAGAAGCTCTGTTCTTATCAGGTGCTTGGCCTCGTTTGGCGATGTTCCACCGCGTGACTGCCTTGACGCTGTGCTCATTTCCTTATCTTCTTCTCTATCTCGCTGCCTCGACTGATTCAGGCTTCATCACCCCGGAGAATCACCCCTCCGCCGTCACTCTCTACCCATATGATCGCATTCTTTTCCATCCAGACGTGGAGTGCCGCACATGTCGTCTCGTGAAACCGGCACGCAGCAAACACTGCAGCCTCTGTGGTCATTGCGTCATCCGAGCTGATCACCATTGTGCCTGGATCAACAACTGCGTGGGCTACGGCAACTCTCATTATTTCTTATTGCTCCTACTCAGTACGGCGGTCCTCACCACATACGGTGTCTTTCTCGGTTACGGTCTGCTGCCGGAAAAGCTGTTCACGATGGTATCTGTGGCCTCGGCCGAGGACCGCCCTCTTGCATGGATATGTCAAACGTTGGGTGTGCGGCGGATGCTATCACAGAGAACCACCTGGAGGGATTTTCTGGGTTGCTGGCTCTGGGCGCTAGCCCGCGACAGGCGGGTAGGATCTGTTGCTCTGCTGTGCCTGTCTCTGGGTCCAATGACCTTTGGTCTACTCGGTTACCATATCTACCTCATTTGGGCGGGCATGACCACCAACGAGAATGCCAAGTGGTCGCTGTGGAAAGCAGATATTGCTGAGGGGTTTGTGTATATGTCTACGGATGATGGAGGGGACGGTGGTCGACGGCCCGTTCGAAGAGTTCCAAATCAGGCGCTGGATTCGGAGACGTCAAGGAAGGACAACAGGTGGCGGAAGGTATCGAGCATTAGCGAAGTGGACAATCTCTACGACCGTGGTTTCTGGGCGAACTTGATGGATGTGTTTCCTGGAAGACGTCTCAAACACGTGGCACGATAGATCCTCGAGCCGTGCTCAAGCTCTCATCCTCAATGGCATTTGCTGTTTTCGATCAATACCATCGACAGGGAGATCAAATTTTCGAGGTTTGAGCACGTTATTTTGATGCATGTGTAAGCCCTAACACACCATCACCGTAACCATGATTTTAGATTCGTCGAGATTCGTCGACCGTCTGAGGGTCGTAAATTATCTTCCTACTCGGAGAAGGGTGCTAGTGAACGGACGCGCGGTTTGATGTTTGCCCTCCATCGTCGTAAGCATGGTGATGGCTTCCCGATTAGATCTATTTACACCGCCTAGACGGTCGATGAACGATTGACCAGTCTACCTGTCCTAGCTCGGGCGGCAATGACCACCCATACATGGAAGGCTTTAGGTCGGGATGGACTATGATCATGGCCATATATACGTTGACCGTCTAGGGGGGTATAAACGGACTTCCCAATTGGGAAGGATGTTACTGATAACAGACGCGCGATTTACTCCGCTTCGTCGTCGTGATCGTGATGTTGATTCCTTATCAGAAGAAACCCACCAGATGTTATTGCCTCCTGTTAGTACCGCGACACTAGTCATATCTATGCAGGTTGTCCATGGTTTGTGTAGCAACTAGACGTCTGAACACGTGACTCGGTGGCCAATATAGCGAGGAGGAGGATTCTATTGTCTTGGTCTACTATTCTAATGAGTCCAACTAGCCTCTTATATAGACCATTTGACTGGCTTCTGACTTGGTCAGAAGCCTGCCAAATAGCCTCGGTCCTCGGCGTGGCGAGTGGCCAGTAGTTCTAGACTCGATCCTCGCCGTCGCTCGGGGAGTCTAGTCTATTGCTCCAAGGATTAGGCCTAGCAGACGATTCCATCCAACAGTTTGAATCTCTTGGATTTTATGGTAAAGCGTTGTTCAGCTTGCATCAATCTCATGTCCAGATTTTATTCTACTCGCATTGTTCGTAGGCGAATAATTCACGCTAGTTCTCGTCTGCTTTATAGTAGAGATCATGTGTCATTTATCATGTTTAAATGGTGATGAATTTACATCTTTTTTCCATTCGACGATAATGATACATTATCCCCACACGGTACTTTCCATGCCGGTCGTCTGCAATTAGTCATCAGCACGGATAAGGCTGAGACCCAGGAACTGCCGTGCGGCTCGCCCGGTGTATCGATCAATGCAGGTACCCGCCGTGTCAGATAGAGTTACCCGTCCAATCACACCGCCCTCGGGATTTAACGCCCCCGCCATCCTAAATAAGACACTTGTTTACTATATGTCTCTCGTCTTCGTCCTCTTTTCTTCTTTCTCTCTCTCACTTCCTTCCACATCTCTCTCTGCCATCATGTCTACACACCACAAGTTCTCTACCTCCAGGATGCCGATGCCGACAACGATGGAATCCGAATCCGCTCCCGCGGCTAGCTCTACTGCAGCCAGCAAGACCCTGTTCCAAGGCAAGACGTTCTGGATTTCGTACGAAGCCAACAAGCGCCAGATACTCAGACAATCGATCTTCGTACGTGAAGTCACATGCATCTCATCCCTCCCTTGTCGACAGTGCTAATCACAAACACAGACGCATGGCGGGGTTGTAGTTCAACGCGAGTCCGAAGCAGATATCAAGATTTCACGTGCCAACAGACCCGTCGAAGGAGGTGGAACTTCATACCACTACATCATCGACTCCGTGAACAAGGGTGCATTGCAGGACATCGAACAGTATGCGATTAAACCAGCGGCACAAGTCGCGCCACGCAGCGTGAGGAATGAGTTCACCACCGATGAAGACAAGAGACTATTTGAATTCGCAACGAAGCAGAAGTGCATGGGAAGGGCGATTCTCGGATTAGAAATCTACAAGGACTTTGCCAGTCGGCCAGAGGTGAGTCATGTGACGCATGCGAGGGATGGGAGATGCCAGATGAAAGTGCTCGAGCTAATGATGTTGGTGCTCGGTACAGAATGGTCGTCACACGGTCCAGTCTTGGCGAGAGCGTTGGATTCAAGTCGTTGGTCTCTGGAAGGGGAAGAAGCCGGCATCGAATGTGATCGAGGAAGAGAGTTCTGCAGACGCGACGACGCCGGAGATTCATGCTATCCTCGATGAGGCCGATGCGATCGACAATATAAGTGCCGAAGCCGCTCGCGCCCTGTCAGATGAGTTGGACAAGGAAGAGCTGCAGCAAGAGGCGGCGGCAAAGACTGTCGAGAGCACTTCTGGTATCACGAGCCAGGATGCTACCCCGGATGCTACAGCGGAGGCGGCTACCACCACGACGAAAGTGTCTGAGTCGAATGGTCACGTCGAGTCGACATCCAAAGTCGCTATCCCAGCTACGGCTACTGTTGTGGAGATTTCTTCATCCTCAGCAAGTCCCAGTCCCTCTGCCGAACCGACTCCGGCGCGACCATCGGTGACCAATGAAGAGAAGAGATCCCCCGCGCCGAAGGCAACGATCTTCACCGATCAGCAATTCAAACAGCTACTGGAGTGCGTTCCGTTCATCATGAAAGTGCCCGAGGAGAAATGGGATGCAGCCTGGGAGGGATTTGTGCCGGTGGTGAGTCCTTTACTTGATCGTTACGATGGCCACCGATGCGAATCTAGACTAACTCGAGTGATATGTGTAGGATAATTCGCATACCGCAGACGAGTGGAAGGAGTACTATCGCTGCACCGTCTTGCCTGCCTGGCAGCAACTCGCACGGGAGAAGACCGAGCTCGTACAAGATCCAGCCAAGGAGAGAGATGGTGAGATGGCGCCCGATAGCTCGCGTCCTGGTGAGAACAGTAGCGTGGAAGAATCCGATGATAAAAATAGCTACTGGGACGATGACACGCGCGACGAGATCAAACCAGGGAGTCCCTATGTCATCGATCTGACCGGCTCCCCTTCGCCTCGCGGCTCCTCTGGCCATTCTTCCCCCTCGATTTCCTCTTCGCGCGAGCGGTCGATGGAGCGGGAATTGGAGCTGGAGGAGGAGATGCAACGAGAGGTGGAAGAGTATGAGATGGAGCAAGCGGCTCAGGAATATGAATGGTACCTCCAGCACTGTCGTGAGCGGAGCGAAGCAGCAGATGTAGCGCTGTTGATGGCCACGGCTATCTCTCCGCCGCCTAATCAACGCCGTCGTCATCGGGCGAACAGTGATGCAGAGGTGATGGGCAATGTGGAGTCGACGGAGATGGAGATGGAACGCCCTTCGACGTCACGAAGTGTGTCTGAGCCGCCCTCTACGATGCTGACGACGGAGAGTAAGAAGAGGAAGGTACGTGACGACGATGAAGAAGATGGAGATGTCGTGACTCGACCGAC